>Ga0209611_10000190_pt1 | contig 77889 bp, 83 predicted proteins | sample S1TSphgellanicum_3_FD_187693 | JGI IMG/M metagenome (GOLD analysis project Ga0209611, IMG submission 187693) | Host-associated microbial communities from peat moss isolated from Minnesota, USA - S1T2_Fc - Sphagnum magellanicum MG (SPAdes) (version 2) | ecosystem: Host-associated > Plants > Peat...
CCCGACGGACCATGCATCCGTGACCAGATGATGCATGCACACCCCGAGCAGGTGACGGTCGGATCCGAGGCGGTACAGTTCGGCGCGGATGAGCGGCGCCGTTGCGATATCGAAGGGGGCATGTGCCAGCGCGGAAGCGGCGGACAGCGCCGTGGCGTCAGGATCCGGACGACCCGCACAATCGATGATCGGTAACGGCAACGTGAGCGAGGCGGCGATCACCACACCGGCCTCGCCGTCCACGGTCGGGTAGCTGGTGCGCAGTATTTCGTGCCGCTGTACCACCAGGTCGAGCGAGCGACGCAGCGCCTCCACATCGAGCGGGCCTTCGAGCAATGTGGCGCCGGCGACGTTGTAGGCGGCGCTTTGTGGATCGAGATGGTGCAGCACCCACATCCGCTCCTGCGAGAACGACAACACCAGGGGCTGACGCCGGTCGACGGGTTCGATGGGGGGCAGTGCTGCGATCGCCGCCGAGGATTGAATGCGTGCCGCCAAGCGGATGGGAGTGGACGCCTCGAACACGGCACGCAACGGCAGATCGATCGAGAAACTTTCGCGAATGCGCGATACGAGCTGAGTCGCCATCAGCGAGTGGCCGCCGAGCCAGAAGAAGTCGTCGCTACCCGCCATCGACTTGACGCCGAGCACTTCCGCCATCAACCGAGCGACGTGCTCGACCGTATCGGTGGGCGCGGCCGGCCCCGGCGCAGCGCTCTGGCCCGCTCCGTTGAGAGCCTTGAGCTCACCGGCGAGATATTGCTCGCGGCACAAATTGCGCTGCACCTTGCCGCTCGAGGTTTTCGGCACGGCGCCGCGCGTCACGAGTACGACATCGTGGACCAGAATTTCATGGCTCTCCGCCACCGCGCTCTTGATCGCGGTGACGATCTCATCGAGCGGCGCGGCGCGCGCGGATTCGACTTCGTGGACGATGACCACTCTTTCTTCGCCTTCTTGGTCGACGGCGAAGGCGGCGCCGCCGCCCAAGCGCAGCTGCGCGTGGCTCGCCTGTGCGGTGCTCTCGAGATCCTCCGGAAAGTGATTCACGCCCCGCAATACGATCAGGTCCTTGATCCGGCCGGCGATGAACAGATTGCCCCCGTGCAAGAAGCCGAGATCGCCGCTGCGCAGGTGTCCGGGCGCCGTTGTGCCGGCGAGCGGCGTTTGAAAGACACGTTCGGTCAGTTCGGGCTTGCGCCAATAGCCGGCCGCGACACTCGCCCCCCGAATCCAGATTTCGCCGACGCGATCTTCGGGCAGCGGCTGATGGCTCACCGGGTCGACGATCGTGATTTCGCAGCCGCGGATCGGCTTGCCGCAGGCCACCAGGGTTTGCGAGGGCCTCTCGGGCTGTGGGGTGGCGACCCGATGCTCGCCGAGCGCCTTTTCATCCACCGACACCCGGGGCGGAAATTCACCGATGGTCGAGAACGCGACCGCGACCGTGGACTCCGCCAGCCCGTAACAGGACGTCAGTGCGGCCTTGCGAAATCCCGCCGGCGCGAAGGCCGCCGCGAAACGCTCGAAGGTATCGGCTCGAACGCGCTCGGCGCCGCAAAATGCGACGCGCCAGGAACCAAGGTCGAGCATCTCGAGCTGGGCCGGTTCGACGATGCGCCGCAGACACAGCTCGAAGGCGAAATTAGGACCGCCGCTGATGGTGCCGCGGAACTCGGAAATTGCGCTCAGCCAGCGAAACGGCCGCTGCAGGAAGGTGGTGGGTGCGAGGAGGGTGGTCTCGAGGCCGGTGCACAGCGGCATGAGAATTCCGCACACCAGTCCCATGTCGTGGAAGGGCGGCAGCCAGGAGACGACGCGATCGTCGTCGCGGTTACCGCGCAACTCCGACAAGGCGTCGATGTTGTCGAGAAAGTTGGCGTGCGAGAGGCTGACTCCTTTCGGCGAACTGGTCGACCCCGAGGTGTACTGCAGCAGTGCGGTGGCGTTCGGGTCGAGCGTGGGAGCCCGCCAATCCGGGGCACGAGACTCATCCGCGCGGTCGGTCGACAGCCAGGTGAGGGCCGAGAGTTCGGGCTCGCGCCGCAGGTGCACGGACATTTTCTCGCGCGCCTCATCGCTCGTCAGCGCAAAGCGAGCATCGGCGTCTTGCACGATGGCGCGCAGACGTGCGAGACCTCGATTGCGCGGCGGATAGGCCGGCACCGCGACGACGCCGGCATAGAAGCATCCGAGCAGCGCGGTGACGTAATCCGCTCCGGGCGCATGCAGCACCAGCGCCCGCTCGCCGCTCGCGCCCGCCTCTCGAAGCTGCATGGCGACGGCGCGTGCGCGCCGATCCAGCTGCGCAAAATCGAGGCACGCGTCGACGCCGTCCTGATCGCCCAGAAATCGCAGGATGGTGCGATCGGGAGATCGTCGGACGTGCGTCCGAATGCGGCTGACCAACGTTTCGGTGAACGCCGGCACCGAGGATTTGTCGGCAAAATTGAGCAACGGTGGACCCGAGTCATGTGGCGCGGCCGATATGCCTTGCGCCTTGACTCATTGTGCCAAGCAGGGCTGCCGCAGAATGCCAACTCCGGCACAGTCCCCCGGCTAAGCGCGCCACGAACCCTGAATTCCGCGGCGTGGCTCACATCCGCGCGGCGACTATTTCTTCGGGTACGGGGTCCCATCCATTCGCACGTATCCCGCATCGTTTTTCAAGAAACGCATGTCGATATCCGGATAACTCCCTTCATCCTCCGCCGCTCGACGAGATCCGACTTCCAAGAGAATCACCTCCCGGTCCGACCGATTTTGCAGGTGATGACCATCTTTCACGCCGGCCTTGAACCCGGCGCAATCGCCGGCGCGCAGTATCTCCTCCCCGCCATCCGTGACCAGCACCGCTTCGCCTTCGATGACATACACGAATTCGTCTTCCGCGGAATGCCAATGCCGCTGGCTCGACCAGCAGCCGGCCGGCAGGCGCAACAGGTTCACGCCGAAGTCCGACAAGCCCGCCGCGTCCCCCAGCCGATGCCGCACGCGCGCAGCGCACGCCGCATCGAACGGCTCTGGATAGCCCGATCCTTCGACCCGCGGCACCGAATTCACGTCGATTCGCTTGCCCATGACTTGACTCCGTTGGTTTGTGGGATGAGAGCGATCGTACTGCGCCGGGCACATGGAGTGCTCCGCTATCAGGTAGAATTAACAGGCGGCTCTTCCGGGGGATGGCTCGTCTCAGTCACGGAGAAGCGATGGAAAATGATTCAGGAGCGGCTGCGGTAAGCCGCCGCGATCTATTGCGGTTGATCGGCGTGAGCGCCGGCGGCGCGGCCATGTACCAGGCCATGGACGCTCTCGGGTTCGCCGAGAGCTCGCCCTATAAGGGCCCGGTCGATTTGTCCGGTGCGCCCCCGGGCGCCTCGGTGCTGATACTCGGCGCCGGCATGGCGGGCATGAGCGCCGCGTACGAATTGCGCAACGCCGGTTACAAGGTCCAGGTATTGGAATACAACCCGCGTGCCGGCGGCCGCAACTGGACGCTGCGTGGCGGCGACACTTATACGGAATTGGGCGGCGCCGTGCAGCAGTGCGAGTTCGACAAGGACCTGTACATCAATCCGGGTCCGTGGCGCATTCCCTACCATCATCAGGGCATGCTGAATTACGCCAAGAAGCTGCGAGTGCCGCTCGAACCTTTCTTTCAAGTGAACTACAACGCCTATCTGCACAGCACCAAGGCGTTCGGCGGCAAGCCGCAGCGGTATCGCGAGGTGAAGGCGGATTACCAGGGTCACGTCGCCGAGTTGCTGGCGAAGGCGACGCGGCAACACGCGCTCGATGAAGCGGTGAGTCCGGAGGACCAGGAGCGATTGCTCGAATCCCTGCGGCAGTGGGGTGCGCTCGATCGGAACTTTACTTACGCCGCGAGTGACGCCACCAGCGATCGCCGCGGCTATGCGAAGAATCCCGGCGGCGGCTTGAGCGCCAGGCCCATTCCGTCGGAGCCCGTGGGTCTTGGCGATGTATTGAAGTCGGAGTTGTGGCAGGGCATCCCGAACGGCGACACCTTCGACATGCAGACCGCGCTATTCCAACCGGTGGGAGGCATGGGCCGCATCGGCGAGGCCTTCGGCCGCGAACTTGGGAGCCTGATCCGCTACAACGCAAAAGTGATCAATATCGCCCAGGACGCCACCGGCGTCACGGCCACTTATGTGGATAGCCGCACGCTCGCCGACCCGCAGACGGCGCGCGCGGATTGGTGTTTATGCACCATTCCGCTGCCGGTGTTGGGAGAGATTCCCATGAACGTGGGGGCGAAGCTGGCGGCGGCCATCGGCGCGGTGCCGTACGCCTCCGCCATCAAGGTCGGACTGCAATTCAAACGCCGCTTCTGGGAGGAAGACGAACAGATCTACGGCGGCATCACTTACACCGACTTACCGATCACCAACATCGGCTATCCCAACACGGGCTTTTTCAGCGGCGGCAAAGGCGTGCTGCTCGGCGCCTATATCTGGGGTTTGAATGCGATGGAGTTCACCGCCATGTCGCCGCCCGAGCGGGTGCAGCGCGCCTTGGACTACGGCAGCCAGATCCATCCGCAGTACCGCCGGGAGTTCGACAACGGCATCGCCGTGGCCTGGCATCGCTCGCCGTTCACCTTGGGTTGCTTCGGTATGTGGAGTACCGAGACGCGCGCGCGCCACTATGACGATCTCTGTCAGATCGATGGCCGCATCGCCTTGGCCGGTGAACACGCCTCGTTTCTCGGCGGCTGGCAGGAGGGGGCGGTGACCTCGTCCATGGATGCCATTTCACGCCTGCATCAGCGCGCGGTGGCGCAAGGAGCCAAGGCATGACTTCGATACGGCGAGCGAAATTGAATTCGGCGCTGGCCGTCCTGCCGCTGTTGCTGCTCATCGGTGGCGGTGGCGGCGCGGCGCGTGCGGACGATTCCTCGTTCACGTCCACCGACGGTGTCGGTTCCATGACCGGGCAGCAGATCTACGAGCACATTTGCCAGGGCTGTCACATGGCCGGCGGCCAAGGCGCGGCCGGCGCGGGCTACTATCCCAAGCTCGCGGGCGACAAGAAGCTCGTGTCGTGGGAGTACGCCGCCATCACCGTGCTCAATGGGCGTAACGGCATGCCGCCGTTCGGGCTGCCGTTGGCCGCCGCGAAGGAAACGCGCGCCGTGCAGTTGAGCGATGCGCAGGTGGCCGACGTGGTGAACTATATCCGCAGTCATTTCGACAACAACTACCGAGCCAACGTGACCGGCCGGCAGGTGCAGGCGTTGCCGCATCCGACCAGCATCGCCATGGCTAATTGATGCGCTGAGGTCTATTTCGGACGCTAGGTTCCGTGCGCGCGGGATGCGCGTTCAGACGCCAGCTCGGCCTCGAGTTCCTCGATGGTCGCATCGCGCGCGGCGAGATCCTCCCGCAATGCGCGGAGTTCCTCATGTAATTCGCGGAGTTCCTCGAAGGCGCTACTCGCCCCAGCGGCGGTCGGCGCGCCCACGGTCCTTTCGATCAGGATTCGCGAAATCTCGAGATGGGCGTATTCAGGCAAAGGTTCGACTTGTTCGTGGCGGTGCAAAACCTGCAGCAATTCTTCCGCCGATGCACCGCTCGTCAGCAGGTGCTCGAGGTATGCCTGCACATCATCGTAGGGCAGGTCGCCGATCGAAAACCCTTGCAGCGCCTTTCCGAAACCGGAAGCCGTGCGTGCCGCGTAGGAGTCCAGTTGGCCGTTGTTGTGGGCGGGGTTGCGCATGGGCATTCGTGTTGATTTGAGTACAGCATGCCAGTATCTCAACGCACACGCGGCAAATTCGTTGCCTTTTTGTTACATATTCCGGCAACTTTGCGCTCGCTCGACCGAACCCCTAATCCGCCTGTCATCAGGACGTGGCCTCCACGCGACATAAGACCAAGGTCGAATGGTCTCGCAGCCGCAGCGGGATCTAGTATTCCGGCGCTAGATAAAGGGGGAGGTAGGGCCGGCGGCGCCCAACACTCGAGCCCATGCGCTGTGGGGAATCTTTAGCGGAGGAAGAACCAATGAAAAAACTACTCTATACATCGGTATCGGCTATGGGTTTGGCAATGACTGGGGTCTCGGCACAAGCGGACATGAAGGACCCGTTGCCGGATTCTCTGTCGCTGGGCGGCGTCACCCTGTATGCAACCATCGACGTGGGCTACGCGTATCAAAGTCACGGCGTTCCACTGAGCAGCGAGTATCTCGGCGGTCTCGAGTATCAATCCTTCACGACGACCCGTAATTTCGCGGGCTCCGTGTCGACGCTCGCCGAAAGCGGCCTCGAGCAATCGAAGATAGGCATCCGGGTGTCCGAGCCGATCGCGGAGGGATTCACGCTCGTGGCGAGGACCGACACCGGATTCAATCCTCTGTCGGGCCAGTTGGTCGATGCGTGCAAGGCCCTCACCACCAACAGTCGGTTGCCGCAAGGAGAGCAGACCGCAAACGCCGACAGCAGCCGTTGCGGTCAAGCTTTCAACGGCGTGCTCTGGGGTGGTGTGAGCAGTCCGCTGTACGGCACGCTCACCCTCGGCCGGCAACAGTCGCTGCAGCTCGACGCGCTCGCCATCTACGATCCGCAGACCCTGTCATATGCCTTTTCGTTTCTCGGCTATTCGGGCTTCAATGGCGGCGCGGGCAGCACGGAGGCGGCGCGCTTGGATAACTCGGTCAAGTATGCGTATGTCAGCGGCCCGGTCCATGCGTCGGCCGTTTATTCGAACGGCGGCGAGGATACGGGTGTACTCGGCAAGTCGTATGGGGCGGATGTCGGCGCGACCTTCGCGGGCCTTTCCGTCGACGCGGTCTACGAGAACGAAAAGGGTGCCGTCAACCTGCGAAGTTCCTTCGACAATCTCACCACCCCACCCGCCGCGCCGTTCGACATTTCGACCACCGGACTCGCGGCCTACATCACCAATGACCGTTCAGAGAATCTCATGGGTAAATATACCTTTGAGTTTCCCACGAAGGATAAGCTGACGATTTACGCGGGCTACTCCCATATCGTCAAGGCGCATGCGGACTACACGGTCGGCAGTGCCCAAGACAACACCCCGATCGATGTCGGCATCAACGTCAATAACTCCGCGATTTACAACATGGAATGGGTGGGCGCGAAATATGCCATGAGCTCCGGCTGGAACTTCACCGGTGCGTATTATCATGTCAGTCAAAATAGTTGGACCATCGGACTTGGCCCCGCGGGCACGCAAGGCCTCGGCTGCACGGCGGCCGGCTTGCTGTGCTCAGGTATCTTCGAGGAGTTTTCCGCGGTGGCGGACTACGTGATCAACAAGCACTATGACGTCTACGGCGGTGTGAACTGGTCCGAGGTCACTGACGGTCTCGCGAGCGGCTACGTCGGTACCCCCGGCGCCAACGCGACGTACGGCAGCCAGAACCAGGCGACCATCATGTGGGGCTTTCGCATCAGAATCTGACGGCTAGGCAAACACTCGAGGATTAAGACATGGCTATCAGCACAACGGCCGGCACAATGCCGAAGGACAAGGAGGGGACGCAGAATGATTGGTTGATCATCGGCGCCTCCTCGCTCGGCACAGTATTCGAATGGTACGACTTTTACCTGTACGGGCTGCTCGCGAGCGTCATAAGCGCGCAGTTCTTCTCCGGCGTGAATGAGACCACGGGCTTCATTTTCGCGCTCGCCGCCTTCGCGGCGGGTTTTGCGGTGCGCCCCTTCGGTGCCCTGGTGTTCGGGCGGCTAGGCGATCTGGTCGGGCGCAAGCATACCTTTCTGGTCACCATGAGCATCATGGGCGGTGCGACCTTCGCCGTCGGCATCCTGCCGAATTACGCGACGGCCGGGGTGGCGGCGCCGGTGTTGTTGCTGGCGCTGCGTCTGCTGCAGGGACTGGCATTGGGCGGTGAGTACGGCGGCGCGGCGACCTATGTGGCCGAAAATTCACCGCCCGGCAAGCGGGGATTCTTCACCAGCTGGATCCAAACGACGGCGACTCTCGGTCTGTTCGCCTCATTGCTGGTGGTGATCGGCACGCGCACCTACTTGGGCGAGGACGCCTTCAAGGTGTGGGGTTGGCGCATCCCGTTTCTGGTCTCCATCATCTTGCTCGCCGTGTCGCTATGGATTCGCATGCAGCTGGCCGAGAGTCCGGTGTTCCTCAAAATGAAAGCCCTGGGGACGACTTCCAAAGCTCCCTTGGGTGAGGCCTTTGGCCGATGGATCAACCTGAAGGTCGTGTTGATCGCCCTCTTTGGGGCCGTGATGGGTCAGGCGGTGGTGTGGTACACGGGCCAGTTCTATGCGCTGTTCTTCCTGGAACGCATGCTGCGGGTCGATGGGGCCACCACCAACATTCTGATCGCGATTGCATTGGCGCTCGCGACTCCGGGATTCGTGTTCTTTGGCTGGCTGTCGGACAAGATCGGCCGCAAGCCCATCATTCTCGTCGGCTGCCTGCTGGCGATCTTGACCTACTTCCCGCTCTTTCAGGCGCTCACCCGCTACGCGAACCCGGCGCTCTACGCCGCGCAGACCGCGGCGCCGGTCACGGTGTATGCCGATCCTCAAGCATGCTCGTTTCAGTTCGATCCGATCGGCAAGAACAAATTCGATACGACGTCCTGCGATATCGCCAAGAGCTATCTCGCCAAGGCCGGTGTCTCGTACCAAAGAGTCGACGCACCGGCCGGATCGGTGGCGGAGATCCGCAGCGGCACGACCACGCTCACGGCACCGGATCCGCGCGTCGTGACCGGCAAGGATCGCAAAGACGCCATCACGAAGTTCCAGGCGGCGGCGAAGGCGGCTCTGACGGCGGCGGGTTATCCGGAGAAGGCGAATCCCGCCACCATCGATAAGCCCATGGTGGTGTTGATATTGTTCATCCTGGTGCTGTACGTGACCATGGTGTACGGCCCGATTGCCGCGTTGCTGGTGGAACTGTTCCCGGCACGCATTCGGTACAGCGCCATGTCATTGCCCTACCACATCGGTAATGGCTGGTTCGGTGGGTTCCTGCCGACCACCGCGTTCGCGATGGTCGCGGCGACCGGCGATATCTACTACGGCCTGTGGTATCCCATCGTGGTGGCCGCTGCCACCCTGGTGCTGGGCCTGTTTTTCCTGCCGGAGACCTTCAAGAGGAGCATCGACGCCTAGCCCGTCCAGCCAACGATGCTCGTGCAGCCGGGGGCCTAACGCCCCCCGCGGCAAAATCTTCCCCTGAGAAGAAGGCTCCGCTGGTACCCTTTGGGTCGAGTCTTTGAAGGGGAATCGCATAGTGGTGAAGACACCGGCGGGTGTGGGTCCGCAGCACCCGCAAGTCGTGGTCCTCGTGGGCGCGACGGGGGATCTTGCCCGTCGCAAGCTCTTGCCTGGACTATTCCATCTTGCGAGTTCGGGATTCATTCCGGGCTGCCGCATCATCGGCGTGTCGCTGGATGACATCGACCTCGACGGGTTTCGCAAAATCGCGCGCGCCGCGCTCACCGAGTTCTCCACTCGCAGCGTGGAGGAGGCCGATTGGACCGCGTTTGCGGACAATCTTCGGTACGTTCCCATGACCGCCGGCCCACAGGTGCTTAAGGCCGCGGTACTCGAGGCCGAGCGCATTTTCAATGGCGAGAGCCGCCGGCTGCACTACCTCAGCGTACCGCCGAATGCGGCATTGTCCGCGGTTCGGCTGCTGGGCGATGCCGATCTGGTGGATCGGTCGCGGATCATCATGGAAAAGCCCTTCGGCACCAATCTGGCAACCGCGATCACGTTGAATTCCAAACTGCACGAGGTATTCGACGAGGAGCAGATTTTCCGGATCGACCACTTTCTCGGCAAGGAAGCGGCGCAAAACATCCTCGCGTTCCGTTTCGCGAACGGCCTGTTCGAGCCGATCTGGAATCGCAATTTCATCGACCATGTGCAAATCGACGTGCCCGAGAAGCTGGCATTGGGAAGCCGTTCAGGGTTCTACGAACAGACGGGCGCCTACCGGGACATGGTGGTCACTCACTTGTTCCAGATTTTGGGATTCATGGCGATGGAAGCGCCGACCTCTCTCGAACCGAAACCCATCAGCGAAGAGAAGAACAAGGTGTTTCGCAGCATGCTGCCCATCAACCCGGCCGAGGTGGTGCGCGGGCAGTATCAGGGCTACCGCTCCGAAGCGGGCGTGCAACGCGATTCGGATACCGAAACCTTCATTGCCCTGAAGTGCTTCATCGATAATTGGCGCTGGGCCGGGGTGCCGTTTTACTTGCGCACCGGCAAGCGGCTCGGCGAAGGGCAGCGGATCATTTCAATTGCCTTTCGCGAGCCCCCCAAGAGTATGTTTCCGGCCGGTTCCGGGGTCAGTGCACAAGGCCCGGACCACTTGACGTTCGATTTGGCCGACTCCGCCCGGATGTCGCTCTCTTTCTATGGGAAGCGGCCGGGTCCCGGCATGCAACTCGACAAGCTCAGCATGCAATTCGCCATGCACGACACGGGGCGGATTGGCGACGTACTCGAGGCCTATGAACGTTTGATATTGGACGCCATGCGCGGCGATCACACGTTGTTCACCACCGCCGAGGGCATCGAGCGGCTCTGGGAGGTGTCGACGAGCTTGCTCGAGGCACCGCCGCCGGTGCGCTTCTACGATCCGGGCTCCTGGGGGCCGAACGCTATTCACCAACTCATCGCTCCGCATGCGTGGCGGCTGCCGTTCGAGCGAGGCTGGCGAGATCCGAATCCCGTCGGCAGCTGAGCTCGAAAAAATTGGAAAGACGTGACGTGGATCACGCTTTTGTTGACATGCCGGCCTATCTTACGAGGACTGAACCGATATGGGGTCGATGCATGCTGTTGCTGTCCACAATCCTGCGATTTTCGCTGCCTCCTGAACCGCGGCCCAACGATTTGCTGGCGCCGGCGCTGCAGCGCCTGGGACATGTGGGATTGACCGTCATCGCCTTGGTGTTCGTGCTCATCACTTTCTGGCAGCGCTAGGAGCCGGCGCCCCACTCGGATACTCTAGGCGGGGAATGAACCCCGTGACTTCGATTTCCCAGGCATTTCGACTTTTGCTGCCGTTGGCGCTGTTCTGGTGCCTGGCGTCCACCGCCCTGGCGGAGGCCCCCATCGTGCGCGAACTTCCGCCGGGGCTGCAGATCCCCGCGGCCGCCGAGGTCGGGCCGGGATTCGACGTCGACCGCGCGACCCAGGCTTATCTCGATCTACTCTCGCCGGCGCAGCGCAAGCTATCCGATCAGTACTTCGAAGGCGGCTACTGGCTGCAATTGTGGGAACTACTCTGGGGCGTGGGCGCCTGCGCGTTGCTCATGGCCACCGGCGCGTCGCGCCGGATCGGCGATTGGTCGCATCGCGTCACCCGACGCCGATGGATCAGCACGCCGCTCTGCATCGCCCTGTTGCTGATCGGGCTTTTTCTGCTGGGCTTGCCGTTGAGCCTGTACACCGATTATCTGCGCGAGCATCAGTACGGGTTGAGCGAGCAGGCTTTCGGGGGCTGGGTGCGCGACATGCTGATCGTGGCCGCCATCGATGTTCTCTTGGGAGCCGTGGCTCTCACCGCCATCTACGCCGCGGTGCGCCGCGCCGGTGCGCGTTGGTGGATCTGGGCGACGGGTTTGAGTTTCGTGTTCTTGATGCTGGTGCAGTTGATCGCGCCGGTGTATCTCTTGCCGCTGCTGAACGATTACCGGCCGCTGCCTGAAGGGCCGGTGCGGGAGGCCGTGCTGTCGCTGGCACGAGCCAATCAGGTGCCGACCGAACACCTGGAGTGGTTCGACGCCTCCAAACAGACCACGCGCATCAGCGCCAATGTCGCCGGTCTGCTCGGCACGACACGCATCGCGCTCAACGACAATCTGCTCGACAAAACCTCCTTGCCGGAGATCAAGGCGGTGCTGGGCCACGAAATGGGGCATTACGTGCTCAACCACGCATGGAAGGGGCAGATTCTGCTGACTCTCGTCATCGGCCTGGCGATGGCGCTCCTCAGCATCGGCATGGACCGCGCGCTCGCCCGCTGGGGCGGCAGATTGGGCATTACCGATCGCGCCGATCCGGCGGGGCTGCCCCTCGCGATCGCTTTGTTCTCGTTGATTTTCTTTGTGCTCACGCCCGTCAACAATTCGATCACCCGCAGCTACGAGGCGGAGGCCGATGCGTTTGGCCTCAATGCGGCGCGCGAACCGTATGGCTGGGCCACCGCGGCCATGCGGCTGTCGACCTACCGCAAGATCAGTCCCGGGAAATTCGAGGAGTTCGTGTTCTACGATCACCCGAGCGGCTACGAACGCGTCCACGCCGGTATGTTATGGCTCAAGGAAAATCAGGCGACTGTCGCCGGCGAGCACGCGCAATCGCCGTGACGGCGAACGGTAGTCAGACAGGATCTTGCAATTCGTCCGCGGAGAAAGTCCGCGCGCGAAGAATCTCGGCCAAATTCCCCGGCGCCTGGATTTGCCGGATCGCCGCCTGCCAACGGCCCGCCTCGGTGCGCAACTTCCCGACGACGACCGTCGACGCCTGCCAGCCACGGATGAGACCTTCGACCGTGCCGGAGAGCAACTCTTCGCCGAGTTGGAATTGACGCAGGGTGTGTTCGAGCGCGTTTTCGACGGAATTGATCATGGCGAGGATCCTATTACCGAGTGTGCGATTAGACTTTAGCTCAGTCACGTAAGACTCGGAATTGTCGGTTATTAAAGACAGCTCAGTGTTTGAGACTCTGGCGTGCAATTGGTTCCCGCGGGTGCGATTGAACTTTAGGTGCCGGCCACGCTAAGGTAGGTCGTGACATCTGAAAACCTCCGCGTCATTCGACAGGCATCGTTTACGGCGACCCCGTGGAAGAACGGCGGCGGCGTCACGCATGAAGCGCTACGGGTGCCGGCGAGCGGCGAGCCGTTTCGTTGGCGGGTCAGTGTGGCGCACATCGACGCATCGGGTCCTTTCTCGGATTTTTCCGCCTATCACCGCACCATGGTTCTGCTGCGCGGCGCGGGAGTGGAATTGCGCTTTGCCGATGGTGACCAACGAACCTTGCGCAAGGTGGGTGAGTTGGCGGAATTCGACGGCGCGCTGTCGACGTACTGCCAGCTGCTGAATGGTCCCTGCGTCGATTTGAATCTCATGGTCTTGAAATCAGACCCGGTCACCGCGGCGGTGCGGCGCTTTACCGAACCGCTCACCTTGAGCGTGTCGCCCGAAGAAGCTACGCTGGTATTCAGCATCTACGAGTCGATCGTGCTCGAGAGCACGACGTGGGAGAGTACGACGCTCGAACCTTGGGATCTTGCGGTCCTTTCCGGATGCGGGGCGCGTCTCAGCACGCTCGAGTCGGTTTACCCGGCGCCGCCGTCGGCGCCGGCTTACGTGTTCATTGCGACACTCGGACGGCCCGATGACGGCACCGTGCCGGGTAAGGGCGCGGTTCCAGGCGATGGCGCAGCGCGCGGCGATGACGCATTGGCGGGTCATGGGGCAGTGCGCGGCGGCGCGGCGCCGGGCTAGCTTTGCTAGTATCCCGCCGCATGCCGAATTCAAGATCCAAGCTGGAACGGGCAGTCGAGAGCGTATTGTTTGCCAGCCGCTGGCTCTTGGCGCCGTTTTACCTCGGCATGGTGCTCGCGCTCGCGATTGTCCTCGTCGTCTTCGTGCGCGAACTCATCAATGAGCTCGCGCATATCCGCACACTCGACGCCGAGGGCGGAATCTTGCTGTCGCTGTCCCTGATCGACTTGTCGCTCACCGGCAATCTATTGCTGATCGTGATGTTTTCGGGCTACGAGAATTTCGTATCCAAAATCCATGTTGGCGACCATGAAGATCGCCCGCACTGGATGGGAACCGTCGATTTTGCGGGCTTGAAGATAAAACTCATCGCCTCGATCGTGGCGATCAGCGGAATCGCGCTGCTCCGCGCGTTTCTGCCCCTGGGGGATGCGGGCGCCCCCGTCGACACCCAGCGTATCGGCTGGATGGTGGCCATTCATCTGACGTTCGTCGTCTCCGGCGTGTTGTTGGCGTTCATGGACTGGATCACCTCGAAGACCGGGGCACATGCGCCTACGTAGTTATGCAGCACCGCGGCGTTCGAACACCAGGCCTCCGGGGCCGCTATGCTGCATCAAAGCTTGTCCAACGATAAAGGCAAATCAGTTATGGAATCAATTCCATGGACGGTCAATGCGTGGCGCAAACAACAGCGAGCTACTTGGGTGGCAATTCGCTTTTGGGTAATAGCGCTGCTCGCTGGAGTGATCGGATTCTATATTCCTTTTTGGCTGAACCGCGAGCATGTGCATAAGCAGAAGCTGGGTCGGCGTACTCGGTACACCCTATCGACCAACGACGAGACCGAGGGACAATTTACCGTGGGACTTGTTTCATTTGCGGTGGCAAGTGGAGCACTAATCGCGATCATAATCGCAGTGCGCCGGCACTATCGATGCCCAAAGTGTGGGGAAGTGCCGATGGGCTCATGGGTAAATTCCGGCGCTGGCTACTTTGGAGTAAACCGCGGTCTGGCTTTATTCCCCGCCACTTGCCCGAACTGCGAAGCGCGATTGCGCTGAGGCCGCGCTCTGCCAATCCGATTGCGGCTCATTTATTAAGATGCGATGCAGGTGGCCGCTCCCAATACTCCTATTCAACAAGAAAGCGTTCGATCGCCTCAATTTCAGTTTGCGCGGCCGCAATGGATTTTTCAGCCCGTGCAGTGCGCTCGAGTCTGAGTCGGGCTAACTGCGCCTTCAACTCCGGCAGCTTGGAATCCACGTAGTATTCTCGGAACTGCTTGTCACTTTGAACAAGCCTGCCGTTCAGTAGCGTATACACGTCCGTGAACGCCGCAACCGGATCGGCGCCTGCATAGGGACCCAAAAGACGAGGAACTAGAATCTCTTTCATTCCGTCGTGGTTTAAGTCGACGAGGTGGCTCGGAAGATTGATCAGATTGTAGCCGTTAGTTGACACGTGGGCTTGTATCGTCTTGCCATTGCTCTGCGAGAGAACGACGACACTCGTAAAGAAGTCCCGGCCAGTGGCATCGACCGTGCAAACCAGTTCCAAATTTCCGTCGTTGTTCAAATCGACGACAGCAAACTCCCCAACCTTCTCCGGCGCTTCCTCGTCTCTATCCTCGGGTGCCAGAAGTTGGTTCACCAAATCGCTCACGACTTGGGTGTTTTTGAACAGGGCCTCGAGGCGAACCACATTAGCACTCGTCCACGCAAGTGCGTTTGCTTGAACCATGATGTTCAAGTCTGAGTCGGCGCGGACTGAGAAAGACCACAGGCCCAATGCTGCGGTCCAAGCCAACCTCATTCCGTGTATTCCCAGATAGCCCACGCCGTGGTTCCTCTAATATTTGTGGGTCGAGAGCAGCAAGCTCGTTTCGGTGTTGGAAATGCCGTCGATGAGGCGAATGCGTCCGAGCACTCGGTCGACCGCCTCGAGATTGTCGGCGCGCAATTCCGCGACGATGTCCCAGCGCCCATTCGTGGTGTGCAGAGCGGATACCGCAGGATCTCCGCGCAGTGCCCGCAACACTTCGTCGGTCCGGTTGCCTTCGACCGCCACGGTCATCAGCGCGCGCACCTTCTGATCCTCCACCTGCGGTTTGAGCTTGACGGTGTAGCCGACGATGGTGCCGTCGGCTTCCAGCTTGGCGAGGCGATTTTGCACCGTGCCGCGTGCGACGCGCAGGGTCTTGGCGAGGGAGGCGACCGACAGGCGCGCGTTGGCGCGCAGCAGGGAGAGGAGTTTATGGTCGGTTGAGTCCATGACCGTTGTCGTGAGAAGCGCGTTCGGCGGCTTGAGTACGATCCAAGAGTGGCCGAGAGCTGGCAAAACGTCATTTCAGTCTGCCGATTTGTACAATCGTAGCAGCTTATTAGCCAGTTTTTTGGCTATTCTTTGGCTCGAGACATCTGGAAACTAGGGTAATGGAGGCGGCGTGCTAGCAAAACGGACTGGACGTCTCATGGCGTCTGCGGTGCGGGCTCGTGAGCCCGCGACGGCGCGAGTCGGCGTGCCCGCGGCGGGGCAGCGCACTGCGAGCCTCATCGGCGCGCCGACGGATATCGGCGCGAGCGATCGCGGCTCGTCCATGGGTCCTGAGGCGCTGCGCGTCGCCGGCCTGCAGGCGGCGTTGACCCAGCGCGGCCTCGAAGTGGTGGATTGCGGCAATGTCAGCGGACCGGCGAATCCGGGGCTGATCAAGGTGAACGGCTACCGTAACTTGGCGCAGGCGACCGCCTGGAATCACGAGGTCCACGATGCGGTCTATGGCGAACTCCGCGCGCAGCGGCTGCCGATTCTGCTGGGCGGCGACCATTCGTTGAGCATCGGCTCCATTTCGGCGGTCGCCCGCCATTGCCGCGCGACGAATCGGCCGCTGCGGGTGCTATGGCTGGATGCGCATGCCGATTTCAATACGCGGGAACTCTCGCCGAGCGGCAGCCTGCACGGCATGCCGCTCGCCTGCCTGTGCGGCTTCGGTCCACGTGAACTGCTGCGTATCGGCGGCGAGTCCCCCGCGCTCGAGGCCCAATGGGTCCGCCAGGTCGGCATTCGCAGCATCGATGCCGGCGAGCGGCGCTTCGTGCAGCACCAGGAGCTCGCAGTATTCGACATGCGTTTCATCGACGAGAACGGCATGCGTAAGACCATGGAGCTGGCGCTCGAGGGCCTGCATGCGGATACGCACCTGCATGTGAGCTTCGACGTCGATTTCCTCGATCCGGAAATCGCACCCGGAGTCGGCACCACGGTGCCGGGGGGCCTATCCTATCGGGAGGCGCAGCTGTGTATGGAAATGATCGCCGATACCGGCCGGGTGGCTTCGGTGGACATCATGGAATTGAATCCCGCGCTCGACGTGCGCAATAAGACCGCGGTTCTCGCAGTCGATTTGATGGAGTCGTTGTTCGGCAAGAGTACCTTGATGCAAAAGCCGCTGGCGTTCGCGGACGCTCTTATCGATACTTGACGCGTCTAGGCCTGACGCGTCGATCTTTGACGTGGGTCTTGCCCTTCGGGCTTTTCTTCGGGGATATCCGCGATGACCGCCAATCTGACAGAAACCGGGATGTTGTCCGAGGAGCAGGCGGTGACCCGCTTGCTGCATGCGCTGGAACTCACGGGTGGGGCGCGCCATCGCGCCGTCGCCACGGCGATGGCTCTCGTGGAGGGAGCCCGCGCTCGACGCGACGAGCGCCCGTTTCTGGACGCCTTCCTGCAAGAGTTCGGACTGTCCAATCAGGAGGGCATCGCGCTCATGTGCATCGCCGAAGCGTTGCTGCGCATTCCCGACGATGCGACCGCCGACCGGCTGATTGCCGAGAAACTCGCCACGGGCGATTGGTCGTCGCACGCGGGTAAATCCGAGTCGCTGTTCGTCAATGCCTCGACGTGGGGCTTGATGCTCACCGGCGGCATTCTCGAGCTCGACCCCACCATCAAAACCGACACGACGGCGTGGATGCGAAAATTCACGCGCAAGGCCGGAGAACCCCTGGTGCGCCTCGCGGTACGCCGCGCGATGCGCATCATCGGCGGTGAGTTCGTGGTGGGGCGTAGCATCGAAGAGGCGCTGGCGAGGAGCGCGCGCGAGCCCGAGGTGGCGCTGTGTTCGTTCGACATGCTGGGCGAGGGCGCACGAACGCAGGCGGACGCGGCGCGTTACCTGCGTTCGTACGAACACGCCATCGATGTCATTGGTGCGGCCGCGGCGGGCCGGCCGGTACACGAGGCCTCCAGCATTTCGATCAAGCTGTCGGCACTGGAGTCGCGATATTCCTTGTTGCAGCGTGAGCGGGTGATGCAGCGCCTGGTGCCGCTCGCAACGGCACTGGTGCGCCGCGCCGCCGGGCTTGGAATCGGACTCACCATCGATGCGGAGGAGGCCGACAGACTGGACCTGTCGCTCGACGTCATCGAGGCGCTGGCCAAAGACCCTGACACCCGTGATTGGCCCGGCTTGGGGCTTGCGGTTCAGGCATATGGTAAGCGGGCCTTGGACGTGATCGACTGGGCGGCGGCAACGGCCCGCAAATACGGGCGGCGGATGACGGTCCGTCTCGTCAAAGGCGCGTACTGGGATACGGAAATCAAGCGCGCACAGGAGCGCGGGCTCGACGGGTATCCCGTGTATACGCGCAAACTCACCACCGACGTATCCTATTTGGCGTGCGCCGGCCGCCTGTTCAGCCACACGGACGTGATCTATCCGCAATTCGCCACGCACAACGCGCACAGCATTGCGTCGGTGCTGGAACTCGCGCCGCGCGGCGCGGATTATGAATTCCAGCGGCTGCACGGCATGGGCCGGCTGCTGTATGCGGAAGCCGCGCGGCAGGTGGCGGATTTTCCGCGCGTGCGGGTGTACGCGCCGGTGGGCGAACACAAGGACTTGCTGGCGTATCTGGTACGGCGCCTGTTGGAGAATGGGGCCAATACTTCCTTCGTGAATCGCTTCATGGATGAGCAGGTCGCGGTCGCGGAGATCGTGCGGGATCCTGTTACCGAACTCGAGCGTTTGGATTCCTTCGCTCATCCGCGGCTGCCCGCGCCCGTCGCCCTGTATTCCGATAGGCGCAATTCGGTCGGGATCGACTTGGGCAGTCCGCGCGAACTCGAAAGCTTGCGCGAATCGATCACTCGGCGGCGCTCGAAGAGGGCGCACGCGGGCCCGACTGCCGGGCCCATCCTCAATGGGATATCGCTGCCGGGCAGCCGGCAAGCCGTCGCCAATCCGGCGGACCGGCGCGATGAGGTCGGAAGTTCGCGCGACGCGACGCCTGCCGAAATCAACGAGGCCTTCGAGGTCAGCGCAGCCGCGCAAGCGGAATGGAACGGGCGCGGCGGGACGGCACGCGCGGCGATCCTCGACAAGGTGTCCGCTCTGCTCGAGACGGGGCGCGCCGAATTTCACGAGTTGCTGGTGCGGGAGGCGGGCAAATCCGTACCGGATGCCATTGCGGAGGTGCGCGAGGCGGTGGATTTCTGCCGTTATTACGCCGTGCGCGCGCGCGAGCAATTCGCCAATCCGGAGCGCTTGAGCGGTCCCACCGGTGAAGCGAATGAATTGTCGCTGCATGGCCGCGGCGTCTTCGCCTGCATCAGTCCCTGGAATTTCCCGCTGGCGATCTTCGCCGGACAAGTGACGGCGGCGCTCGCGGCCGGCAATACCGTCGTGGCGAAACCCGCCGAACCCACGCCATTGATTGCCGCACGTTTCGTGGCCTTGCTGCACCAGGCCGGCGTTCCGACCCGAGCCGTGCACTTGATGCCCGCGCCGGGGCGGCTGTTCGGCGAGGTGGCGTTCGCGCATCCGGCGCTCGCGGGCGTCGCGATGACGGGATCGACGGCGACCGCCCTCACGATCAATCGCAGCCTCGCGGCGCGCGACGGGGCGATCGTGCCGTTGATCGCGGAGACCGGCGGACTCAATGCCATGATCGTCGATTCGACCGCGCTCCCGGAACAGGTGGTGGACGATGTGATCACCTCGGCGTTCATGAGCGCCGGGCAACGCTGCTCGGCGCTGCGCCTGCTCTTCCTGCAGGAGGATATCGCCGATCAGGTGTTGGAGATGATCGCGGGCGCCATGGACGAGCTCGTCATCGGCGATCCCGCCGACCTCAAGACTGACTTAGGGCCGGTCATCACGCTGGCGGCGGCGGCGGGTCTGGAGCGGCACGTCGAGCGCATGCGAAAAGAGGCGCGCATCATCAAAGCGTGTACGCTCGACGAGGCGCATCGGTACGGCAGCTTCTTCGCGCCGCATCTGATTGAACTGCAGAACGCCGCGCAGCTGACCCGCGAAGAATTCGGGCCCATCCTGCATGTGGTGCGGTATCGGGCGGCCGATGTGCACAGGGTGTTGAAGGCGATCCGCGCGAGCAACTATGGTTTGACGCTGGGCGTGCAGACCCGATTGGAGTCGTTCTGGCGCGAGGTATTCGAGCAAACCAGCGTCGGCAACACCTATGTCAATCGCAATATGATCGGCGCCGTCGTCGGCGTGCAGCCCTTTGGCGGCAACGGGCTCTCGGGTACCGGACCCAAGGCCGGTGGGCCGCACTATCTGTCGCGTTTCGCCAATGAACGGACCTTGACCGTGAACACCACGGCGACGGGCGGCAATGCGGCGCTCTTGAACCTGGGGAATTGAGAAAGTCGCCTGGGGCGGCTACTCGAGCAGTTCCAGCACTTCATCGTCATGAGCATCGAATGCGCCCGTAGGCCGCCAGCCGAGATGCCGATAAAAACCATGCGATCGGTGTGATGAATCCCTGGAGCAACCGAGGAAGAGCCGCTTGAACCCGCAGGATCGCAAGTCGTTCACGACGCGGGACAACAGCGCCTTCCCGACTCCGCGGCCCTCGTACCGCGGCAGGACGGCGAGGACGGCGATTTCTCCGGTGCGCCGGTCGCCGAAGCAGTAACCGACGATTCGATCGTCAACTGTGCACACGTGGCCCGGAAGATGCCCAGACTCAATGTCGTTGGCCCATGACTCGACGGTGATTCCCAGCGAAGCAAGTGCCGCAGCGGAAAAGGCGTTCTCGCGAGTCAGTCCCCGCAATACGACACATTCGGCAGCGTCGGTAGAAACTGCAGGACGATATTGAAATGTTGTCACAGTGGCGCTCCCGAACGCAGCCCTCCATTGGCGCGACCCAGCCCGACCGCGCTCACGATGGACGAAGGCGGCAATGATGAGTAAGGCCGCAAGCGTAAGCGCACAGTATCGTACTCCGGCGCTTTGATGCGGCGACAACCGACTGAACCATGCTAATTCGTGCCCCGCGGCGCGACGAAATTGCGCTCACGCGCTGCGCGGAGTGCGGCGGCCCGTGCGACATTTCGCATGTCCTTGAATTCTCATTTCCACGCCTAACAATGCCGGTGACCGGCCGTGGGCCATCGAAGTCGCTGAGGTCATAGTCTGGGAGGCCACCTTGAAATTTGAGATTCGGTTTTCGCCCTCGTTGGCACTTGCCGCACTGATCATGCTCATGCCTTCGCCGCCGGGGCGGGCATTGGAGGCGCGGAACGAGCTGAAGGACCCCGCTGCACCGCGGGAGATCACGCCGCGCGGCGAACTGTCGGGCGATGAGAAGGCGACCATCGATCTCTTCGAGCGCTCGCGCAATTCTGTGGTGTTCATCACGACCAAGCAGGCGGTCGTTGATTTCTGGAGCCGTAATGTCATGACTGTTCCCCGCGGAACGGGCTCCGGCTTCATTTGGGACGATGCCGGCCACATCGTCACGAACTTCCACGTCATCCAGGGTGCGAGCGAGGCCTCCGTCAAGCTGGTCGACGGCCGCAGCTTTCAGGCGAGCTTGGTCGGTGCTTCGCGTGAACACGATATTGCCGTCCTCAAGATCGGCATCGGCTTCAAGGGCCCACGGCAGATCCCCGTCGGCACAAGCGGAGATCTCAAAGTCGGACAACGAGTCTATGCGATCGGTAATCCGTTTGGTCTGGATTGGACGCTGACCTCGGGGATCGTGTCCGCTCTGAATCGATCGCTCAACGAAGACGACGGCAGTCTGCTCGAACATTTGATACAAACCGATGCGGCCATCAACCCCGGCAACTCTGGTGGGCCGTTGCTCGACTCCGCGGGCCGTCTCATCGGCATGAATACCGCGATCTATAGTCCGAGCGGAGCTGCGGCTGGGATAGGCTTCGCCGTGCCCGTCGATACGGTCAATCGCGTGGTGCCGTCCCTCGTCCGCTATGGTCACTATGAGCAACCTTCGATCGGCATCGGGGTCGATGAGCGCTTGAACGAACGCTTGGTGGAGGCCACCGGCATCGAGGGCGCGTTCGTGCTTCGGGTCGCAAAGGGCTCATCCGCCGAGGAGGCAGGCATTAAGGCAGCAAAAATTTCCCGGGAGGGCGAATTCTTCGGGGGCGATATCATCGTCTCGGTCAACGGGAAGAAGATCGAGTCAGTCTCTCGGCTGCTCGCGACCTTGGACGATTATCGAATCGGCGATACCGTTCGACTCGGCGTGAAGCGGGGCGGCCAGCAGTTCGAGATCGCCGTGCGATTGCAGGCGGCAAGGGAGCGATAAGCAGCGCATGCCGATACTGCCGGCGCCGGCCGGAGCTTGCGGCGCACCATCCCTTCACTTGAGACCGGGAACGGAGACTTTCTGCATGATCCACAGCCCGGGTTTGCCGCGCTGATTGAGTCCGAGACTCACCAGCGCCGACCTGTTTTGCCAGAGGCGGGCGATCGGCAGGCCTTGACGACGCACGCGCTGTGCCAACGTCTCCAGACTCGCCGTTGTTCGTGCCGTCGCGAGCTCGGTGCCGAAGTTCGCGAACCGACTCTGCTCACGATCAATCTGCGCGAAAGCGGCAAGCGAGTGCCCATGCAGCGTAGAGGGAAACTCGGCCATGTCCTGGGCCGCTCCGCCGCCGCCGAACCCGCTGGGCGGCCGCAGGTCCAATTGCGAGGTGGAGTTCGGCCCGGGCGGCGTAGGGCTCGCCGACATCACCGCGTGTCTGGCAACGGCGCGAGCGGGAGGAGCCGCAAGTCCGGTATTCAAGACCGCGACCCCACAAAAAGCGAGAGTCGTGAGCGCCACCCGCGATGGCTGATGCCAGGTGCGCGATGATTGTTGCCAAGTGCCCATATAAATACTTCACCATCAGGTGCGGTGCGCGGCATTCGGTCGTACGCCCAAATATGCGTAGGACAGATTTCCTATCGGTGTTTTCCTACAGTAAAGGGCGCGGCGCACCAATTTCCAAAGCGGCCAGCGTCGGACAAGAATCAGGCATGAATCCTTCCCCCGACCTGCAAAGCAAACCGTGGGCGCTGGTGCTCGCCGGCGGCGACGGTCGCCGCTTGCACGGACATTGCGGCTGGAGCGATCTTGGAACGCCGCAAAGGATCGCGGTGACATTGCGGCACCTGGCGGACGAAGGGGTCGCGCGCATTGCGCACCGGGCCGCGAAAGGCTATGTCAATCTGGCCGATCAATATGCGCGACTTGCGCGGGTCGGGGCGGTCAATCGGGGCGCTTCCCAAGGCCTGGTGGGATAGGCAGAATGAAGAACCGTGATGAGAACAATTCTAATGAGACACTCGATGGCGCTCGGCTGCGCACTTTTGGCGTCGTCGACGATCGCGCGTCACTCCGACACGCCCATCAACTCGGCCAGTGAATTGCGAGATTGGTGCAAAGAGGAATCCGAGGCGGCCTTGATCGGCAGAGGCATGTCGCCGGCCAATTGGACGGCGCGGTACTGGGATCAAGTCGATACCTTGATGGTCAAAGGCCAATGGCGGGTCGACGGAGCGGATTACACGGTGGAATGCAGTGTGGCGCGCGGTGCGCAGTCCCGATTTGCTTCGATGTCGATTCAGGAGGCGAGCGGCTGACGACCGCAGGTCGAAGCCCGAGCAGGGCCTTGACCGCCGCGGCGTTTATACAGTGATTGTTCGCCTTCTCCGCTATTTCGCGTCCTTGGCGGCCATCACGGCTGCGAGTGCGTCGAGCAGGGTGGTCTGCGGATGCTTCGTACAGTCAGCGAGCAGGGTGGATTCGAACGCGCCGAACGCATCCGCATCCAATAGATGACCGCCGGATTTCGCCACCGAGAATCCAAACAACCACATCATGATGGTGGTGGCGCTTTCCGGGTCCCCGCGCGCCAAATCCACATGCCTCGAGGCGAAGGTCGCGCAGGTGAGGGTACCAATGTCCATGGGGTTCTTCGCCTCGGGCTTCACGATGGCCAGCGCCTCCAACAGGCTTTCGCGCGGGTTGCTCTTGCATTCACCGTCGAGGGCGAATCCAAAGGGCGCCAGCGCCTCCGGATACATGACGTGCGCTCCCGATTTCGCGACGGCATAGCCGAACAGCCACATCACGGTATTGAGCGAGTCCATGGTGGGATTCGAGGCGGCCGCGGGCAAGACCTCGTTCTCATACTTGTCGCAAGTCAGTGTGGCGAGATTCAATTCGGCCGCCCCGCTCGCCACCGGCAACAGCCAGATTCCCAACATCATCAGGGTGAAAAATTTCAATGCCTCATCCTCGTCGATCGAGCCACCAGTCTTGTTCGCCCTTCGTCACGCCGGGGCGCGGCTCGGCAGAATTCTTCCGACCCATTGCGCGAATCGGCCGGCTCTCACCCAGGACTGTGCCGCTTCGATGTCAGGCGCGAAGTACCGGTCGGCGGCGTAGAACGGTACATCGCGGCGAATGCTCGAGTGCACGTCCTCCAGACTCGGTGAGGACTTGGCCGGCCGGTGAAAGTCGATGCCCTGCGCCGCGGCCAACAATTCGATGCCGACCACGGCCGCCGCATTGTCGATCATGCGCCCGAGCCGGCGCGCGGCGTGAGTCGCCATGCTGACATGATCCTCTTGATTCGCGGATGTGGGAATCGAATCGACGCTGCACGGCGCCGCCAGGCTCTTGTTCTCGGACACCAGGGCGGCGGCGGTCACCTGCGCGATCATGAAGCCCGAATTCACGCCGCTATTCTCGACCAGGAAGGCGGGCAGGCCGCTCATCTTGGGATCGACCAGGACGGCGATCCGGCGCTCCGCCAGGCTGCCGATTTCCGCGATCGCGAGCGCCAGGGTGTCGGCGGCGAACGCGACGGGTTCGCCATGAAAATTTCCGCCGGACAACACGTCACCCGCTGCGACGAAGAGCAACGGATTGTCGGTGACCGCATTGGCCTCGATGCCGAGGGTCACACCGCAGTTGCGGAGGAGGTCGAGACAGGCACCCATGACCTGCGGCTGGCAGCGGAAAGAATACGGATCCTGGACGCGGGTGCAATCGAGGTGCGAGGCCCGGATGGCGCTGCCCGCCATCAAGTCCCGATATTCGCGTGCCACGGCGATTTGCCCGGGTTGGCCACGCGCCCGCTGAATGCGTTCATCGAAGGGAGCATCGCTGCCCTTGAGAGCATCCACCGACATGGCGCCCGCCACGACCGCGGCGGCAAACACGTCTTCCGCACCGAACAGTCCGGCCAGCGCCAGAGCGGTCGACACCTGCGTGCCGTTGATCAGGGCCAACCCTTCCTTGGCGCGCAACTTCAAGGGCTGAAGGCCCGCCAAGCGCAGACCCTCCGTCGCGGGCAGCACGGCGCCGCGCACCCGCACCTGGCCGACGCCGAGCAGCACCGTGCTCAAGTGCGCGAGCGGCGCCAAATCTCCGGACGCGCCAACCGACCCCTGAGCGGGAATCACCGGATACACTTCGTGCCGCAACAGAGCCAGCAAGGCGTCGACCAATGCCAGCGTGATGCCGGAATGGCCACGCGCCAGCGCATTGATCTTGAGCACCAGGATCAGGCGCACGACGGCGTCGGGCAAGGCGTCCCCGACCCCGGCGGCGTGCGACAGCAGCAGATTTCGCTGCAGCAGTTCGAGTTGTTCGGCGGGTATGCGCGTCTGCGCGAGCAGCCCGAATCCCGTGTTGATACCGTAGGCGGCATCGCCCTGCGCGACGATCTTCTCCACCAAGGCGCCGGACTCGGCCATGCGGCCGCGATCGTGCGCCGACAACTCGAGTCGCACCGGCTGCTCGAAAATGCCCCGCAGTACCGCAAGCGGCAGGTGGCCGGCACGCAATTCGAGCACTTCAGCCACTTACGGGTGCTCGATCATCGGTAGGTTGAGTCCCTGCTCGCGTGCGCACTCGATGGCGATCTCGTAGCCGGCGTCGGCGTGGCGCATGACGCCGGTGCCCGGATCGTTCCACAGGACGCGGCGAATGCGCCTGGCGGCAGCTTCGCTGCCGTCGCAGACGATGACCACACCCGAGTGCTGGGAGTAGCCCATGCCGACGCCGCCGCCGTGATGAATCGAAACCCAGGTGGCGCCGCCCGCGGTATTGAGCAAGGCATTGAGCAAGGGCCAGTCCGACACCGCATCCGAGCCGTCTCGCATGGCTTCGGTTTCGCGGTTGGGACTCGCGACGGAGCCCGAGTCCAAATGGTCGCGGCCGATGACGATGGGCGCGGAGAGTTCGCCGCTCTTGACCATTTCATTGAAGGCCAGACCCAAGCGATGGCGCTGGCCCAGGCCGACCCAGCAGATGCGTGCCGGCAGCCCTTGGAAATGAATGCGCGAGCGCGCCATATCCAGCCAATGGTGCAGATGCGGATCGTCGGGGATGAGTTCTTTGACTTTCGCGTCGGTCTTGTAAATGTCCTCCGGATCGCCGGAGAGCGCCACCCAGCGGAACGGTCCGATGCCGCGACAGAACAGCGGGCGGATGTACTCCGGAACGAAGCCCGGGACATCGAAGGCGTGGACGACGCCGGCATCACGAGCGACCTGGCGAATATTGTTGCCGTAATCGAACACCGGCAGTCCCATGCGCTTGAAGCGCAGCAGATACTCGACATGCTTGGCCATCGACACCGTCGCAGCCTCGGCGGTCGCGACCGGATCGCCGGCGCGCCGTTCGTCCCATTGTTCAACCGTCCAGCCCTGCGGCAGGTAGCCGTTGACGGGGTCGTGCGCCGAGGTCTGATCGGTCACGGCATCCGGGTGGATACCGCGCTCGAGCAAGGTATGCAGCACGTCGACGATGTTGCCGAGCAGCGCGACCGAAATCGGCTGCGACTTGCGGTTCGCCGCCTCGAACATGGCCAACGCCTCGTCCAGCGTCGTCGCTTGCGCGTCCACGTAACCGGTTTCCAAGCGCTTGGCGATCCGGCTCTGGCGGCATTCCACCGCCAGCATGTTGGCGCCCGCCATGGTCGCGGCGAGGGGCTGCGCGCCGCCCATGCCGCCCAAGCCCGCGGTGAGTATCCATTTGCCCGCCAGCTTGCCGCCGAAGTGGCGCCGGCCCATTTCGGCGAAGGTCTCGTACGTGCCCTGCACGATGCCCTGGCTGCCGATATAGATCCAGGAGCCGGCCGTCATCTGGCCGTACATCGCCAGGCCCTTGCGGTCGAGTTCGTGGAAGTGCTCCCAAGTCGCCCAATGCGGCACGAGATTCGAGTTGGCGATCAGTACGCGCGGTGCGTCCGGATGCGTCGGGAACACGCCGACCGGTTTACCGGACTGTACCAGCAGCGTCTCCTCCTCGGTCAGGGCCTTGAGGGTCTCGACGATGCGATCGAAGCAATTCCAGTCGCGCGCCGCCCGCCCGATGCCGCCGTACACCACGAGCTCGGCGGGGTTCTCGGCGACTTCCGGATCGAGGTTGTTCATCAACATCCGCAGCGGCGCTTCGGTCATCCAGCTACGTGCGCTCAATTGGTTGCCGCGCGCGGCGCGGATCACACGGGGTTTCAAGGGGGCGAGCATCGTTACATCCTCGAGGGCGAAGGCTTAGGGGCGAAAGCGTCCCGACATTTCATAACGCGAGCCGGGATAATGCAGGCGAGCGAGCGAGGCGACCTGTCCGGCGGTCCAGGTGCGTCGAATCATCAGCAAACAGGGTTCGTCGCGCTTCATGGTCAGAAGCTTGCGCGTGCGCTCATCCGGCATCACGGCGCGCAGCTGGTGTTCGGCTTCTTGCAAGGGAGCCACCTTGATCAGGTAATCGTGCGGCGTGGTCTGAGTGAAATCCACCTGCAGGTAATCGGGAGCGAGCTTCGGCAACACGTACCGATCTTCGAGTTGCAAGGGACGGCCGTTCTCGAAGTGCACCATGACGGAATAATACAATTCGCTGCGCGGTGCGATGCCGAAATCCCCGGCCAGCTCCGCCGCCGCACGAATGCGCTCCAACGCGACTATCTCGGCACGATGCACGTGACCTCGCCGGCGTATCTCCTCGGCGATGCCGCGGATTTCCAGCGGATGCGCGTGTGCATGCCGATCGGCCACGAAACTGCCGACACCGGCGACGCGCACCAGGATGCCTTCGTCGCGGAGTTCGCGCAGTGCACGGTTGGCGGTCATGCGCGACACCCCGAAGGATTTGACGATGTCGTTTTCGGACGGCACACGCATCGAGGCGCCCCATTTCCCGGAACCGATGTTGTCGAGGATATGCCGCTTGACCTGGAGATACAGCGGCTGCAGCGATACGATGGCCCGGGTCATGTTGCTAGATTAAGCTGTATAGACAGGTACAGTCAACTTTTTCCGTCCCGGCCAGCCACTGCATCAAGTCCCGGCCAACCGCTGCATCAGGCTCGAAAATCGCGGGCGCAGCTCGTCTTCCGCGGCATGACGGCGCTCCTTGATGACCCACCGACCGGCGACCATGACATCGCGAATGGCCGCATCGGCACCCGCAAACACTAGATGGTCCAGCGTGCTTTCCGCGGTCGCGCCGGCGAGCGACGGATGTTTGGCGTCGAGCACCAGCCAATCCGCGCGGCGTCCGACCTCGAGCAGGCCCGCCGGCTGGCCGATGGCCTCGGCCCCGTGGCGCGCGGCGTCGCGCCACAGACGGGAGCCCACATGCGATTCGGTGTGCGTGGCGAGCACGGCGCGCCGTCTCTTGCGCAAGCGTTGCTGATACTCCAACCAGCGCAACTCCTCGGCCGGGTTGACGTTGGATTGACTGTCGGAGCCGACGCAAAGGCGCCCACCAAGATTCAAAAAACGGGATGCATCGAAGAAGCCGTCGCCGAGGTTGGCCTCGGTGGTGATGGAGACACACACGGCGGCGCCCGCCGCGGCAATGCCTTCGAGTTCGTGCGGAGTCGCGTGAGTGGCGTGGATCAAGCACCAGTGCGGCGTGAGTAGACTCGTGTCCAGCAAGAACTCGATCGGACGCCGACCGGTCTCGCGCTTGCAAGCCTGCACTTCCAGCAGTTGCTCCGCGACATGGATGTGCACGGGCAATGTCGCGTCCATTTCGCGCAGCGCCAGCGTGACCGTCCGCAGAGCCGCCGGCTGGACGGCGCGCAGGCTGTGAAAGGCAATGCCGGTGCGCAAGGTCGGTGAGCGGCGTTCGCGCTCGACTCCGAGACGATCTTCGACCGCACGCAGAAAGCGGTCGGTGGCCGAGTGGAAGCGCGCTTGTTCGGGCTTCAGCGGCAGGCCGCCGAAATCGCTGCTCTGATACAACGTCGGCAGAAAAGTGAGGCCGATGCCGGCGGTAACGGCGGCCTGGCCGACGGCATCCCATAACGCGTTACGACCCGCATAGGCCACGCCATCGCGTCCATTGTGCAGGTAATGGAATTCGGCCACGGAGGTGTAGCCGACTTTGAGCATCTCGACGAACAACTGCGTCGCCAGGATCTGCAGATCATCGGGTTCGACGCGATTCGCAAGGGCGTACATGGCGCTGCGCCAGGTCCAGAAACTATCGCGCGCCGAGCGGCGATATTCGGTGTGGCCCGCCATGCCGCGCTGGAACGCGTGGCTGTGCGCATTGGACATTCCGGGGATCACGATGCCGGGTACGCGCTGGGCGGCAGCGTCATGGCCATCGCCCGGACCGGCGTCGCGGCGGGCTTGCACCGCCGCAATGAAGCCCGCATCGGATACCGTGATCGTGACGTCCTCGGCCCACCCTTGCGGCAAAAATGCGCTGTCGAAACGATATCGATTCATCTGGGATACCCGTTGACTATACCTGTATAGGGAACCTAACGTTGCCGTATCATACGTGGAAGGACGATCCACGCAACGGCAATCAGCAGGCGATCAATGGCGCATGAATCTTCGAGCGAGTGGGACCACGTATCGATCGGCGCCAACATCGCCACGATGGTCGCGGGTGCCGAGGCCTATGGCAAGATCGAAAACGCCGCGTTGGCGGTGAAGGGCGAGCGCATCGCCTGGATCGGAGCCGCCGCCGAGGGCCGCGCCCGCGCCGCCGCGCAGGGACTGGCCATTCATGAGGCGCACGGCTTGTGGATCACCCCGGGACTGATCGACTGCCATACACATTTGGTGTACGGCGGTAACCGGGTCGCCGAATTCGAGAGGCGCCTGTGCGGCGTATCGTATGAGGAGATTGCTCGTGCCGGCGGCGGCATCCAATCGACCGTGCGGGACACTCGGGCTGCAGGTAACGCCGAGTTGTCCGCGTCCGCCCGCATCAGAGCCCGGGCATTGATGGCCGAAGGGGTCACCACGATCGAGGTCAAGTCCGGTTACGGACTCGACTTCGCCACGGAGCGGCGCATGCTCGAAGTGGCGCGGGATCTCGGCGCGGAATTACCGGTGTCCATCAAAAAGACCTTCCTCGGCTTGCATGCGCTGCCCACGGAATTCGCCGCCGACCGTCGCGACTTCGTGGACCTTGTGAGCGGGCCGTGGCTGGAATCGCTGGTCGCCGCGGGTTTGGTCGACGCGGTCGACGCGTTTTGCGAAAACATCGCATTTTCAGTTGCGGAAGCCGAACGATTTCTCCGGGCGGCGCAAGGCCTCGGCGTGCCCGCGCACTTGCACGCCGGTCAATTGAGCGACATGGGCGCGGCCGAAATGGCGGCTGCCCAAGGCGCGTTGTCCGCGGATCACCTCGAGTTCGTGAGCGGTACCGGCGCGCGCGCGCTCGCCGCGGCGGGCACCGTCGCGGTGCTCTTGCCCACGGCCTATTTCACTTTGCGGCAGACGACGCCGCCTCCGGTGGCGATGTTGCGACACGCTGGAGTGCAGCTCGCGGTCGCGACAGATTGCAATCCGGGAAGTTCACCATGCACGTCGATTTTGCTGGCGCTCAACATGGCGTGCACGCTGTTTGGACTCACCGCGGAGGAGGCGCTCCGCGGCGCGACGCGCAATGCGGCACGCGCAATCGGTGCGCTCGATGACATCGGCACCATCGAGGTTGGAAAGCGCGCAGACATGGTGTTCTGGCGCATCGAGAGACCCGCCGAACTGTGTTACGCCCTCGGCGCAAACCCGTGCGTCGATGTCATGTATCGGGGCAGATTCCGCGCGCGAAATCAATAGTTTTTAATTCGCGAATTTTTTCTGTTGCGATTGCAGCCACCGCGCGCGACGCGCGAATCATCGTCGCCGCATCGAGACAGTCTTACGCCGCTGTAAAAATTTGTCCGACGTCGCAACGTCCAGACAATTGCGCCCGCTCGCAGATCGGCGATTAATGATCCTCGTATCTCAACTCTCGTCGATCTTGATCCGCATCTCGATCGACATATTCCACTCATCACTCCGGCGCATTTCACATGCCGGCGAGATACAGAGGTAAACCCAAATGTTCAGACGACTATTCGTATTGTTGGCAATCGCCATCGTTGCCGTCACCGCCGCGTCCAACGACTACGGCGCCGCGCGAGCGGCCACGACCACGCACACTGTGGCGGGGCCGAGCGCACCCGGTTCGCTGCTCATGACGTCGCAGTCGGTCAACGGCACGTCCTTGTCGTGGAGCGCCGCGGCGGAAACCACGTATCCCGTTGCGTACTACAAGATCTACCGCAATGGCGTGGCATACGCGACCTCGACCGCGACCAACTACACGGATTCCAAGGCGATGAACGCGACCGTGCCGGCCTTCAACGCCCCGGCAACGGTCTATGCTTACACCGTCTCGGCGGTCGACAGCCAAGGCAACGAGGGGCCGCAACAGACGCTGATGACCTACTGGGCTTACCACAATGGCGATTATTCGTGGGCGGGCGATTATTCCGACGTGACCTTGAATTACAAGAGCACCGCCGGGGTTCCGGAAGATGGCACGTATGACATCTCCGTCACCGCCAAAACGTCCTATGGTTATGCGCAGCCGTATTCCGGACCGCCCGCGGCACCGGAATGGGCGGCGGACATCGGCGCCTTCAATTACATGGTCCTAGACCTCAAGCCCACCATCGCCAATCAGACGTGGCGGCTCAACATCATCTCCCGACTGCCCGAGGGCGACGTCTACAATGAAAAGGTCGTGATCCTGCCCGGTGCTTACGGTCCGGCCGCGGTCGTCGGACAGTGGGGGCACTATAAAGTGCCGCTCAACCCGGACTTGGCGACCGGCAAGGGGACTTTCGTCGGGTCTATCACCGGCAGCACGTTGAGCGTGACCAGTGTCGAACCCAAAATGTCGGTGCAGACGACGGCCTGGTTGACGGGTCCCGGGATTGCCGCGAACACCTACATTCTGGCGTTTGGAACCGGCAAGGGCGGCGTCGGCACCTATACGGTGGTGCCCTCGCAGACGGTGGCGAGCACCACCATCAACATGCAGCGCACCAACATGTACAAGTTCTCGCTGATCGACAACTTGAACGTCAGTTCGAACCTCTACTACATCGATAACTTGGGATTCACGACCGAGTAATCGGTCGCGCCGCCGTCGACGCGTTCATGCTCGAGCGCGTCCACGGCGATTTCAGGATTTATCTTTCAATCGAGCGATCGGGGTCGGCTTTGAGCCCACGATTGGCCCCCAGGGATTGGCATTCAAGTCAAGCGTCCTCGAATCCCTTCAACACATTCACGACATTGACGCCGATCTCGTCCACCGCATAGCCGCCTTCCAATACAAAGAGCGTCGGCAGGCCGAATTTTCCGATCATGGCGCCGTAGGTCGAGAAGTCCGGCGAGCGCAGCCGAAACGTGCTGATCGGATCTTGCACGAACGTGTCGACGCCGAGCGAAACGACGAGCGCATCCGCGCGGAAGCGTGTGATTCGCGACAGCGCTTCACGCAGCGAGTCCTGCCACACGCTGAATTCGGTTCCCGCCGGCAGCGGAATATTCAAATTGAAACCGGCGCCGTCGCCCAAGCCGATTTCGTCGGCATACCCGGCAAAGTACGGAAACGCTTCGGCGGGGTCGCCGTGCAGTGAAACGTAGAACACATCCGGGCGGCCATAGAAAATGTCCTGGGTGCCGTTGCCATGATGAAAGTCCACGTCGAGTATGGCCACGCGGGTAGCGCCGTCGTCGCGCAGACTTTGGGCTGCGATCGCGGCGTTGTTCAAGAAGCAGTAGCCGCCATACAGGTCATGCCCCGCGTGATGCCCCGGAGGGCGACACAGCGCGAACGCCGCCCGCTTGCCCTCCTTGATCAGCGACGCACCGGTGAGCGCCACATCGGCGGCTGCGCTCGCCGCTTCCCAGGTGCCCGCGCTAATCGAAGTTTCCCCGGCCATCGCGTAGTAGCCCAGTTTTCCGCTGATGCTCGTCGGGCAGCGCTGCGCCATGCGCCGGGCGGGCCAGCAATCCGGTATGGCTTCGCCGCGATTGCCGGCGGCGACCCAGTCACTCCAGGCATGCTCGAGGAAGTGGACAAAGCGCTCATCGTGAACTCGCAGCAACGGCTCCTTGCCGTGGCGATGAGGCGCGATGATGTCACCCAGCTTTTCGGCTTGGCAGCGTTCGAGGACGATCTCGGCCCGCTGCGGCGATTCGTGCGGGGCAACCAATTCCCCACCGTAGAGTTCCGTGCGCGGACTGCGCAGCAAATGATCCGCAGAGAAAACCGTGATCACGAAATTCCTTCACTCGGGACGGTCATAAAGACGGTCATGGATTAGTGCTCTCTTGGGTGTGCTGCAGCAAAAGTAGCGCAGGTTCGCCTATTTCGTACACTCGATGTCGGCAAAAGATCGTTGAAGCAGGTGGAAGTTTGTCCTGCTGCATAGCAGCATTTACCTTGACACCCGCGCGCCCGGTTCCTACAATCGCCGGCCTTTGTCTCTGGGCACACGTGCGGGGCAGCAACGCCCGTAAAATTTGTCAATGTAGCGCGGGCCGCTCGCCATCGCAGGTGCGGCTCTCCGAAGGTATTTATGGCGACGACGACACAATTGATCCGTACCGGCCGAAACGAGCCCGCTTGGAAATCCAAGGTTCCCGCCCTGGCTGCCTCGCCGCAGAAGCGCGGCGTTTGCACGCGGGTCTATACAACGACGCCGAAGAAACCCAATTCGGCGTTGCGTAAGGTCTGCCGCGTGCGGTTGACCAATGGCTACGAAGTGTCGAGCTACATCGGCGGCGAGGGACACAACTTACAAGAACACTCGGTCGTCTTGATTCGCGGCGGCCGCGTCAAGGATCTCCCCGGCGTTCGCTACCACACGGTGCGCGGTGCGCTCGATTGCGCCGGCGTCAGCGACCGCCGGCAAGGCCGTTCCAAGTACGGCGCCAAGCGTCCCAAGAAATAAAGGTTTTTTACATGTCCCGCAGAGCAGCAGCCCCGCATCGCACGATTCTTCCGGATCCTAAATTCGGCAACGACATGCTCGCCAAGTTCATCAATATGGTGATGGAGCGCGGCAAGAAATCGGCCGCCGAAAAGATCGTTTATGGGGCGATCGATCGGATTGGCGACAAGAGCGGACGCGCCGGCGGCGAGGCGATTGCTGTACTGCAGCAAGCGCTGGACAATGTCAAACCCGTCGTCGAAGTGAAATCCCGTCGGGTCGGTGGCGCCACCTACCAGGTGCCGGTCGAAGTGCGCGCCAATCGGCGCCAGACGCTCGCCATGCGCTGGGTCATCGAAGCCGCGACCGCGCGCAGCGAGAAATCCATGGCGCATCGGCTTGCCGCCGAATTGATGGAGGCCGCCGAGAACCGCGGTGCCGCGGTTCGCAAGCGCGAGGACACTCACCGCATGGCCGAGGCCAACAAGGCTTTCGCGCACTATCGCTGGTAGCGGCGCGGCCGCTGGTTTTTCGCCGGCGAGACCTCATATCAGGAGTCCGCCCAGACGACTATGGTGTCGCCAGGTTTTGGTTCCAATGCTCGCGTAGCGAGCACTTAACGGACGGGATCGCTTCGACCCCGTTGAAGGTTGCGCAAAGCGCATAAACATGTCACGCACTACGCCCATCGAGCGCTACCGAAACATCGGTATTTCCGCTCATATCGACGCGGGGAAAACCACCGCGACCGAGCGTATTTTGTTTTACACCGGCGTGTCGCACAAGATCGGCGAAGTCCATGACGGCGCCGCCGTCATGGACTACATGGAACAGGAGCAGGAGCGCGGGATCACGATCACCGCCGCGGCCACCACGTGCTTCTGGAAGGGAATGGACAAGAGCTTCCCGGAACACCGCATCAACATCATCGATACTCCGGGACACGTCGATTTCACCATCGAGGTCGAACGCAGTCTGCGCGTGCTCGACTCCGCGGTTGCCGTGTATTGCGCGGTATCGGGCGTTCAGCCGCAGTCCGAAACGGTGTGGCGCCAAATGAACAAGTACGGCGTGCCGCGAATCGCCTTCGTGAACAAGATGGACCGCGCGGGGGCGAATTTTCTGCGCTGTGTGGAGCAGATCCAAACGCGGCTGCGCGGCAATCCGGTGCCGATTCAATTGCCCATCGGCGCCGAAGACGGGTTCGTCGGCGTGGTCGATCTCATCAAGATGAAGTCCATCTGGTGGGATGAAGAGACGCAGGGCATGAAGTTCGAGTATCGCGAGATTCCGGCCGGCATGCTCGAGGAGTGCGAGGCGTGGCGCGCCAAGATGATCGAGGCGGCCGCCGAGGGCAATGAGGAGTTGCTCAACAAATATCTGGAGACCGGCGAGCTGTCCGACCTCGAAATCAAGCAGGGGCTGCGCACGCGCGCCATCAAGAACGAAGTGTGCCTGGTGACCTGCGGTTCGGCCTTCAAAAACAAGGGTGTACAAGCGGTGCTCGACGCCATCGTCGAATACATGCCGTCGCCAACCGAGGTGCCGTCGGTCAAAGGCCAGAGCGAGACCGGCGAGCCGATGACCCGTAAGCCGGACGACGATGCGCCATTCTCGGCCCTGGCTTTCAAGATTCTGAACGACCCATTCGTCGGCAATCTCACTTTCTTCCGGGTCTATTCGGGCACGCTCAAGTCGGGCGATCAGGTGTTCGTGCCGAACCGCAATCGCAACGAACGCATCGGCCGACTATTGCAGATGCACGCCAGCGAGCGCTCCGAAATCAAAGAAGTCCGCGCCGGCGATATCGCGGCGGCGGTGGGCCTGAAGGACGTGACCACGGGCGACACTCTGTCGGATCCGCAGAAGGTCATCATTCTGGAAAAAATGGAATTCCCGGACCCCGTGATCTCGGTGGCCGTGGAGCCGAAGACCAAGGTCGACCAGGAGAAAATGGGCCTCGCGCTGCAGCGCCTGGCCAAGGAAGATCCGTCGTTTCGGGTGCATACCGATCCGGAATCCGGACAGACCATCATCTCAGGGATGGGTGAATTGCACCTCGAGATCATCGTCGACCGTATGAAACGCGAATTCAAGGTCGAGGCCAACGTCGGCAAGCCGCAGGTGGCGTATCGCGAAACGATTCGCGGCACCGTCGAGTCCGAGGGCAAGTTCGTTCGCCAATCCGGCGGCCGCGGTCAATATGGCCACGTGTGGCTCAAGATCGAGCCGCAGGAATCGGGTAAGGGCTATCAGTTCGTCAACGGTATCGTCGGCGGCGCCGTGCCGCGTGAATTCATTCCGGCGGTGGACAAGGGAATCCAAGAAGCCGTGCAAACCGGCGTCATCGCGGGCTACCCGATCGTCGACGTGAAGGTGACGATCTTCGACGGCTCGTATCACGACGTCGACTCCAACGAAATGGCCTTCAAGATCGCCGGGTCGATGGGCTTCAAGGAGGGTTTTCGCAAGGCGAAGCCGGTATTGCTCGAGCCCATCATGAAGGTGGAAGTGGTGACGCCGGAGGATTATTACGGCGACATCGTCGGCGATCTGAATCGGCGCCGGGGACAGATCGTGGGCATGGAGGATTCGCCGTCCGGCAAAGTCGTCACCGCGGACGTGCCGCTGGCGGAGATGTTCCAGTACTCGACCGCGATGCGTTCCATGAGCCAGGGACGGGCGAACTACACCATGGAATTCGCCAAATACATGGAAGTGCCCAGCAACGTCGCCGATGCCGTGATGAAGAAAGATTACTGAGTTGGATCGACCGTTTTTCCGTATTTCGTTTTCACATATTTGGAGAGTACGCCGTGTCTAAGGGGAAGTTTGAGCGAACGAAGCCGCACGTGAACGTGGGCACGATAGGACATGTGGATCATGGCAAGACCACGTTGACGGCGGCGTTGACGAAGGTGATGGCGGAGAAGTTTGGCGGGGAATTCAAAGCCTACGACCAGATCGACAAGGCGCCGGAGGAGCGTGCGCGCGGGATCACGATCGCGACCGCGCACGTGGAGTATCAGAGCGAGGCGCGCCACTACGCGCACGTGGATTGCCCGGGTCACGCGGACTACGTGAAGAACATGATCACGGGAGCGGCGCAGATGGACGGGGCGATTCTGGTGGTCTCGGCGGCCGATGGCCCGATGCCGCAGACGCGGGAGCACATTTTGCTCGCCCGCCAGGTGGGTGTGCCGTACATCGTGGTGTTCTTGAACAAGGCGGACATGGTCGATGACGCGGAGTTGCTCGAGCTGGTGGAGCTGGAGGTGCGGGATCTGTTGACGCTGTACAAATTCCCTGGGGATAAGACCCCGATCATCACCGGATCCGCGCTGAAGGCGCTGGAGGGGGATGCGAGCGACATTGGGGTATCGGCGGTGCTGAAGCTGGTGCAGGCGCTCGATGACTACATTCCGGTGCCGAAGCGGGCGGTGGAAGGGGCGTTTTTGATGCCGGTGGAGGATGTGTTCTCGATCGCGGGTCGCGGCACGGTGGTGACGGGGCGGATCGAGCGCGGGATCGTGAAGGTGAACGATGAGGTGGAGATCGTGGGGATTCGCGCGACCACGAAGACCACGTGCACCGGGGTGGAGATGTTCCGCAAGCTCTTGGATGAGGGCCAGGCGGGGGATAACGTCGGGGTGTTGCTGCGGGGCACGAAGCGCGAAGAGGTGGAGCGCGGCCAGGTGCTGTGCAAGCCCGGCAGCATCAATCCGCACACGAAGTTCGAGGCCGAGGTGTACGTGCTGACGAAGGAGGAAGGGGGCCGGCACACGCCGTTCTTCAAGGGCTATCGGCCGCAGTTCTACTTTCGCACCACGGATGTGACCGGGGCGGTGGAGCTGCCGGCGGGCACGGAGATGGTGATGCCGGGGGACAACATCAAGATCGTGGTGGAGCTGATCGCCCCGATCGCGATGGAGCAGGGCCTGCGCTTCGCGATCCGCGAGGGTGGTAAGACCGTGGGTGCAGGGGTGGTTGCCAAGGTGATCGCGTGAACTTGCGCGTTGCCCACGACAACCGTATGATCCCGCACCCTTTTCGATGCGCTTCGCGCAACTGTTACGGGGTCGAGGCGACCCCGTCCGCTAAGTGAAAGAGATTTAAACATGGCCAATCAGAATATACGGATCCGCTTGAAGGCCTTCGATCACCGGTTGATCGACAAGTCCGCGCGCGAAATCGTCGACACGGCCAAGCGCACCGGCGCAACCGTCAAGGGCCCCGTGCCGCTGCCCATCAAAATGGAGCGCTTCACGGTGCTCACGGCGCCGCATGGCGACAAGGACGCGCGCGATCAATTCGAGATCCGCACCCACAAGCGCCTGATGGACATCTTGAACCCGACGGACAAGACCGTGGATGCGCTGATGAAGCTCGAGCTGCCCGCCGGAGTCGACGTCCAGATCAAGTTGAATTAATCGCACTTTCGCGTATACTTCCGCGTCCAATTTTAAGGTCGGAGCGCGTGGGCGCCGACGTCAGCACCCCAAGGGGTGTTGAGGTGCGATGCTCAAACCGCCGACCGATTGCAACGAATGCGTGGCTCAAGCCCCTGAAAAGGCGCCCGCTGTAGAGGATTGACAATGACCATTGGTCTGGTTGGCCGCAAGTGCGGCATGACCCGAGTATTCACCGACGCCGGTGTAACCGTCCCCGTGACGGTCATCGAGGCGGTGCCGAATCGAGTCTCACAAATCAAGAGTGACAAGACCGACGGTTACCGCGCGGTGCAGGTCACCATCGGCAGCCGTCGCCCGTCGCGGGTTTCGAAGGCGCTCGCCGGCCATTTCGCCAAGGCCAACGTTGCCGCCGGCCACAGTTCCCAGGAATTCCGCCTCAAAGCGGGTGAAGGCGATGCCCTAGCCGCGGGCGCGGAACTGAAAGTCGACATGTTCGCCGCCGGCCAAGTCGTCGATGTCACGGGAACGACGGTGGGCAAGGGTTTCCAGGGCACCATGAAGCGCCATAACTTTGCGGGCGGCATGAAGACCCACGGCAACTCGGTATCGCACCGGGCACCCGGTTCGATCGGTCAACGCCAGACACCGGGACGCGTATTCAAGGGCAAGCGCATGTCCGGCCACATGGGTGTGGTGAACCGGACCATCGAAAATCTGCGCATCGTCGAAGTGGACGTTGCGCGGAACCTCTTGCTGATCAGCGGCGCGGTGCCGGGCGCCGAAGGCGGACGCGTCATCGTCAGACCTTCGGTCAAGTCCGCCGGGCAGGGTCGCCGCAATAAGCTGATGCCGAACAAGGCGCCTGTCGCCGCCAAGGGCGCTCCCGCCGCGAAAGGCGCGGCTCCCAAGGCCGCCAAGAAGTAGACCCGCATGAAGCTACCGCTCAAGAACGCCTCTCCCGCGAGCGACATCCAATTGTCGGATGTCGCTTTTGGCCGCGCCTACAATGAGGCGCTGATTCACCAGGTCGTCACCGCCTACATGGCCGCGGGCCGTGCCGGCACGAAGGCGCAAAAGACTCGCGCCGAAGTGCGCGGCGGCGGCAAGAAACCGTGGAGCCAGAAGGGCACCGGCCAGGCGCGTGCCGGCTCCATTCGCAGCCCGATCTGGGTGGGCGGCGGCCGAGCATTCGCCGCCAGGCCCCGCGACTTCACGCAAAAAGTGAATCGCAAAATGTATCGCGCCGCCATGCAGTCCATGGTGTCCCAGCTGGTTCGTGAAGATCGACTGCTGGCTGTCGAATCCCTGGAACTCGATGCGCCGAAAACCAAGCTGCTGATCAGCAAGCTGGCGGAATTCGGGCTGACGCGCGCATTGATCCTGGTCGAGGCCTACGAGGAAAAGTTGTTCCTCGCGGCCCGCAACGTTCCCTATGTGGACGTGGTGCCGGTCGGATCGCTCGACCCGGTGAGTCTGATCAAGCACGACAAGGTACTCGCCACGGTCGGCGCCCTGAAGCTGCTCGATCAGCGTCTCGGAGGAACCCATGAATAAAGAGCGCTTGATGACCGTGCTGATCCAGCCGCATGTGTCCGAGAAGGCCGCCACGGTGACCGAGAAGTCGAACCAATACGTGTTTCGGGTGCGCGACGACGCGTCCAAAACCGAGGTCAAGCAGGCCGTCGAATTGATGTTCGAAGTCAAGGTCGAGGGCGTCAACTTGCTGAACAAACCGGGTAAGACGCGCCGTTTCAAGAACGTCGCCGGCAAGCGCAACGGTTACAAGAAGGCATATGTACGGTTGGAGGCCGGGCAGTCGATCGACTTCACCGGCGGACTGACTTAAGTTTAGGACGCACAAGGCCATGGCACTCATCAAAATGAAGCCGACCTCTCCGGGTACGCGCTTCGTCGTCAAAGTCGACCGCTCGCATCTGCACAAGGGCGGACCCATCGAGTCGTTGACGACCAAGAAGAACCGCACCGGGGCTCGTAACCATTCCGGTCGCCAAACGACCCGCCATATCGGCGGCGGCCACAAGCAGCGCTATCGCCTGGTCGATTTCAAGCGCGACAAAGACGGTATTCCGGGCGTCGTCGAGCGGCTCGAGTACGATCCCAACCGCACCTCGCATCTGGCTCTGGTGCTCTACAAGGACGGCGAGCGCCGCTACATTCTCGCGCCGAAGGGCGTCAAGGCGGGGGATGAGATCCGCTCCGGCGCGGATGCGCCGATCAAGGCCGGCAACGCACTGCCGCTGCGCCATATTCCGGTCGGCAGCACGGTTCACAACATTGAACTGAAGGTCGGCAAGGGCGGCCAGATGGCGCGCAGCGCCGGCGCCTCCGCGCAATTCGCCGCGCGTGAAGGCATGTATGCCAGCGTTCGCTTGAAGTCGGGCGAAATGCGCAAGATTCACGTGGATTGCCGCGCGACCATCGGTGAGGTCGGCAACGACGAGCACAACCTGCGTGTCTTCGGCAAGGCCGGCGCGGTGCGTTGGCTCGGCGTGCGCCCCACAGTGCGCGGCGTGGTGATGAACCCGGTCGACCATCCGCACGGCGGCGGCGAGGGTAAGTCCGGGCAGGGCAATCCCCATCCTGTGAGCCCCTGGGGCCTGCAAACCAAGGGCAAGAAGACGCGCCGCAACAAGCGCACCGACGGCATGATCGTGCAGCGCCGCAAGAACAAGCGACTCTAAGAGACCGGAGATATCACAGTGCCTCGTTCGCTCAAAAAAGGTCCGTACGTCGATTTGCACCTCGCCAAGAAGGTGCAAACGGCCAGTCAGAAGAATGATCGCCGTCCGATCAAGACCTGGTCGCGCCGCTCCATGGTGATCCCCGATATGGTGGGACTCACCATTGCCGTGCACAACGGCCGTTTGCATGTGCCGGTGCTGGTGTCCGAAAACATGGTCGGCCACAAACTCGGCGAATTCGCCCCGACGCGCACATTCAAGGCGCACTCGGGCGACAAGAAAGTGTCGGCGGCGGAGTAGCGCATGCAAACCAAGGCAGTCCTGCGATACGCACGCATTTCTCCCCAGAAATGCCGCCTGGTGGTGGATACCATCCGCGGCAAGTCCGCGACCCTGGCGGTCAACACGCTGAAGTTCATGCCGAAGAAAGGCGCGCGCATCGTGCTCAAGGTGTTGGACTCGGCGATCGCCAACGCCTACAACAATTTCAATGCCGATGTCGACGATCTGAAAGTTACGCGGGTCGAAGTCGATCCGGCCCCGATGCTCAAGCGTTTCCACGCGCGCGCCAAAGGGCGCGGCGTTCGAATCGCCAAGCGGAGCAGCCACATCCTCGTTCAAGTGTCCGACGGCAAGCGAGACGCCTAATGGGTCAAAAAGTAAATCCGATTGGTATTCGTCTCGGCATCACGCGCGACTGGACGTCGAAGTGGTATGCCGGCTCCAAGACCTTTGCCTCGAACATCCACACCGATTTTCTGGTTCGCAAGTTCCTCAACAAGAAGCTGGCCGACGCCTCCGTGAGCCGGATCCACATCGAACGCGCCGCGCGCCGCGCAAACATCACCATTCACACGGCCCGACCCGGAATCGTCATCGGCAAGAAGGGTGAGGACATCGAGAAGCTCCGCACCGGCGTCGCCAAGATCCTCGGCATGACGATGAACGATGTGCGGCTCAATATCGCGGAAATTCGCAAACCCGAGTTGGATGCGAAACTCGTTGCCGAAGGCATTTCGCAGCAACTCGAGAAGCGCGTGATGTTCCGCCGCGCCATGAAGCGGGCGGTGACCAACACCATGCGTTCGGGCGCGCTCGGCATCAAGGTGCGCATCTCCGGCCGCTTGAACGGTTCGGAGATCGCCCGCACGGAAACCAATCGCGAAGGCCGCGTTCCCTTGCACACCTTCCGCGCCGACATCGACTACGGGCTCGCCGAGGCGCAAACCACCTACGGCGTCATCGGTATCAAGGTTTGGATCTTCAAAGGCGAAATATTCGATCAGCCGGAAGTCGAAGCGGCGGAGGCCGATGCCGAAGCGGCAGCCAAGACCGCCGAGGGCGCGGCGCCCACCGGCGCCGGATCGGTTGCCGCCGCACCGACCGCCGCGGCGACACCCGCCGGTTGAATTAGGTAACGACACATGATGCAGCCGAAGCGGACCAAGTTCCGCAAACAATTCAAGGGCAAGATTTCCGGCAGCGCGCAGCGCGGCAACTCGGTCGCGTTCGGCGAATATGGCCTGAAGGCGACCGATCGATGCCGCATGACGGCGCGCGAGATCGAAGCGGCGCGCCGCGCGATTTCGCGCTACGTGAAGCGCGGCGGCCGAATCTGGATCCGCGTGTTCCCGGACGTGCCGATCACCCAGAAGCCGCTCGAAGTGCGCATGGGCTCGGGCAAGGGCAACGTCGAGTATTGGGTGGCGAAAGTGCTGCCCGGCAAGGTGCTTTTCGAGATCGAAGGAATGACCGAGGAAATCGCCCGCGAGGCGTTCCGGCTGGCGTCCGCGAAGCTGTCCGTGTCGACGGCCTTCGTCAAGCGCCAAGTGCGGACATGAGGATTCGAACTTGAAGGTGTATGCATGAAGGCTAAGGATTTGCGCGACAAGGCGCCCAAGGATCTCGGCGAGGAGCTGCTCAAGCTGCGCCGTGAACAATTCAACTTGCGGATGGCCCGCGCGACCGGTCAGGCCGCAAAGCCCGATCAATTCGCCAAGGTGCGCAAGAACATTGCGCGCGTGAAAACGGTGCTTGCGCAGGCAAGCGTCAGCAGAGGTAAGGCGTGATGTCGACGGAAGTAGCAGTAAACGAACCGGCCGGCGTACCGGCGGCCGGCGCGGCGCCCGTTCCCGGACAGCGCCTGCTGACCGGCAAGGTCGTCAGCAACAAGATGGACAAGACCGTCGCCGTGTCCGTCGAGCGTCTGGTCAAGCACCCGATGTACGGCAAGTACATCAGGCGCACGACCAAGTTGCTCGCGCACGATGAGAACAATGAGTGCCGGGAAGGCGATACGGTGTCGATCAAGCCATGCCGGCCGATGTCGCGGCGCAAGTCCTGGGTGCTGGTGCGCGTCGTCGACCGCGCCCGCCCGGAATGAGAGGCGCGCCCGCATGATCCAGCTTCGAACCATGTTGAACGTCGCCGATAACAGCGGCGCCAAGCGCTTGATGTGCATCAAGGTGCTGGGCGGCTCCAAGCGCCGCTATGCGGCGGTCGGCGATGTGATCAAGGTCAGCGTCAAGGATGCGATCCCGCGCGGCAAGGTCAAGAAGGGCGAGGTATACGACGCGGTGGTCGTGCGCACCCGCAGCGGCGTGCGGCGCTCCGACGGATCCTTGATTCGCTTCGACACCAATGCGGCCGTGCTGCTGACCAACAAGCTCGAGCCCATCGGCACTCGCATCTTTGGACCGGTGACACGCGAACTGCGCAACGTGCAGTTCATGAAGATCATCTCATTGGCGCCCGAGGTGCTGTGATGAAGAAAATTCGCAAGGGCGACATGGTGGTGTTGATCGCCGGCCGCGACAAGGGGCGCCGGGGCGCCGTGATCGAGGTGCTCGCGGACGATCGGGTGCGAGTCGAGGGGCTCAACATGTCGAAGAAACATCAGCGGCCCAATCCGCAGATGGGCGTACAGGGCGGCATCGTCGAGCGCGAGGCGCCTCTGCACGTCTCGAATGTGTCGCTGTTCAATCCCGCGACCCAGAAGGGCGATCGTGTCGGCTTCAAGTTGCTAGAAGACGGCCGCAAGGTGCGCGTGTTCAAGTCGAACAAAGAAATGGTCGACGCCAAGTAGCGGGTCAAACAATCATGGCAAGACTGAAACAGATTTACCACGAAAAGATAGTGCCGGAGCTCAAGACCAAACTTGGGCTCGCGAACACCATGGAGGTGCCGCGAATCCTCAAGATCACGGTCAACATGGGCGTGGGCGAGGCCGTCGCCGACAAGAAGGTCATGGATGCGGCCACCGCCGACATGGCGAAGATCACGGGTCAAAAACCGGCGGTGACCAAGGCCAAGAAGTCGGTGGCCACGTTCAAAGTACGCGACGGCCAGGCGATCGGTTGCAAGGTCACGTTGCGCGGTGCGCGCATGTACGAATTCCTGGATCGGCTGGTGAACATCGCGATTCCCAGGATCAGGGATTTCCGCGGCATCAGCACGCGCTCCTTCGATGGCCGTGGCAACTACAGCTTGGGCATCAAGGAACAGATCATTTTCCCCGAGATCCAGTACGACCAAATCGATCAGATTCGTGGAATGGACATCACCATCTCCACATCCGCGCACGACGACAAGCACGGGCGCGCATTGTTAGAAGCCTTCAACTTTCCGTTCCGCAAGTAGGGTAATAGCCCATGGCCAAGACGAACATGCTCATGCGCGAGAAGCGCCGCCTCAAGGTAGCGGGTAAGTACGCCAAGCGGCGCGCTGAGCTCAAGGAACTGATCCGCGACCCGAAGACCGGCGCGGAAGAGCGCGCCGCCGCGCAGGCGGAGCTGCAGAGCCAGCCGCGCGATGCGGGCGCGACCCGGCAGCGCAATCGCTGCTCGATCACCGGCCGCTCGCGCGGGGTGTACCGCAAGTTCGGCCTGGCGCGTACCAAGCTGCGGGAAGCGGCCAATCGCGGTGAGATCCCGGGCCTTTCGAAGGCGAGCTGGTGAGGCGCGCACAATGAGCATGACTGATCCGATTGCCGATCTTCTGACGCGCATCCGCAACGCTCAATCCGCGGGTAAACCGACCGTGGGGGTCGGTGCATCGAAGCTGAAGCTCGCCATCCTCAAGGTGTTGAAGGACGAGGGCTATATCGGCGGGTTCGGCGTGGATGTGTCCGGCGCGAAGAGCACGCTGTCCATCGAGCTCAAGTATCACGAGGGCCGTCCGGTCATCGACCGCATCGAGCGCATCAGCCGCCCTGGCCTGCGCATCTATCGCGGCAAGGACGAGTTGCCCAAGGTGCTGGGCGGTTTGGGCGTCGCGGTGGTCTCGACACCCAAGGGCATCATGTCGGATCGCCAAGCGCGCGCCGCCGGCACCGGCGGCGAAGTGCTGTTCGTCGTTCAATAGTCGTCAAACACGGTCACAAAGGTCAGGATCACATGTCACGAGTCGCCAAAAAGCCGGTAGATCTGCCGCAAGGCGTCAGCGCCACGATCGGCGCGGATGCCGTGACGCTGAAGGGCGCCAAGGGTTCGCTGACGCTCGCCATCAAGCACGGTATCAAGGTCGTGCAGCAGGACAAGCACCTCGAAGTCGCGGCCGATACCGGCGTCGAAGGCCTGAATGCCATCGCGGGCGCCACCCGCGCGCACCTGGCGAACATGGTCATGGGCGTCACCAAGGGCTTCGAGAAGAAGCTCGAGCTGGTGGGCGTCGGCTACCGCGCCGCGGTGCAAGCGAAGAGCTTGACCCTGACCTTGGGCTATTCACACCTGATCAATTACGCCATTCCGGACGGTGTGACCATCGAAACCCCGACCCAGACCGAAATAATCGTCAAGGGCATCGACCGTCAGCGGGTCGGTCAGACCGCGGCGGAGATTCGCGGTTTCAGGCCGCCCGAACCCTACAAGGGCAAGGGCGTGAAGTATTCGGATGAAAAAATTTCGCTGAAAGAAGCGAAGAAGAAGTAATCATGAAATTGACCAAACAAGACACCCGCCTGCGCCGCGCGCGCCGGGGCCGCGTCAAGATCAAGGAACTCGCGGCGCTGCGCCTCTCGGTGCACCGCACGCCCCAGCATATCTATGCGCAGATCTTCGCTCCGGAAGGAGACAAGGTGCTGGTGGCCGCGTCGACCCTGCAAAAGGATGTGCGCGGCGACTTGAAGGCCACCGGCAACATCGAGGCGGCGAAGGCCGTGGGCCGGGCGATCGCGGAGCGCGCCAAGGCGAAGGGTATCGCCAAGGTGGCCTTCGACCGTTCCGGATTCATGTATCACGGGCGCGTGAAAGCGCTGGCAGAGGCCGCACGCGAAGCGGGCCTGGAGTTCTAACATATGGCGAGAGTAGAAAAACCCATGTCGGGCGATGACCTGCTGGAAAAGCTGGTCGCGGTGAACCGAGTCGCCAAGGTGGTCAAGGGCGGCAAGCAATTCGGCTTCACCGCGCTCACCGTGGTGGGCGATGGCGCCGGTCGCGTCGGCTTCGGCTACGGCAAGGCCCGTGAAGTGCCGGTCGCGATTTCAAAGGCGATGATGCAGGCCCGCAAGAGCCTGGTGAATGTTTCTTTGAAGAACGATACCTTGTTCTATGCGGTCAAGGGCCGGCATGGCACGACGCGGGTGTACATGCAGCCGGCCGCCGACGGTACCGGAGTCATCGCCGGTGGCGGAATGCGCGCGGTGTTCGAATGCGCCGGCGTACGCAACGTCCTCGCCAAGAGCTATGGCTCGCGCAACCCCATCAACGTGGTGCGGGCGACCATGGATGCCTTGGGCAAGCTGCGCACGCCGGACGATATCGCGGCGAAGCGCGGCAAGAGCGTGGCGGAAATCGTGGACTCGGCGTCATGAGCGACAAGACGATCAAAGTCACTCTCGTCAAGAGCCTGTATGGCCAATTGTCCGCCATTCGCAATTCTGCCCGCGGCCTCGGGCTGCGCAGGATTGGGCATAGCGTGGTGGTGGCGGATACCCCGTCCAACCGCGGCATGGTGAATGCGGCGATCCACATCCTCAGAGTGGAGCCTGCGACAGGTTCGTAAGGAGCGGTTGAAATGCGATTGAACACCATCAAGCCGGGCGCCGGCTCGAAGCGAACCCGCCTCAGGGTGGGACGCGGCGCATCCGCCGGGCAGGGCAAGACCTGCGGTCGCGGCGTTAAGGGACAGCGCGCGCGCAAGGGCGGTTATCACAAGGTCGGATTCGAAGGCGGCCAGATGCCCTTGCAGCGCCGATTGCCCAAGGTTGGATTTCGCTCCGCGCTCCAGGCATCGCGCGCCGAATTGACCTTGAGCGATCTGATGCGGGTACCCGGTGCCGATGTGACGCTCGAAGGGCTGATCGAGGCGAACCTGGTCCCCGAGAACACCAAACTCGTGAAAATAATCTTGTCGGGCAAGGTCACCAAGGCCTACGCCATCAAGGATAAGGTCATCACGGCGACCAAGGGCGCCAAGAGCGCGGTCGAGTCCGCGGGCGGTCGCTTCGAGGCATAGCTTCGAAGCCCAAAGAGACACACGTGGCCACCTCGAGCACCAATCCGACCGCCGCACTGGGAGACATGACGCGCTTTGCCGAAATGCGCAAGCGTCTGTGGTTCCTGCTGGGTGCGCTGGTGGTGTATCGAATGGGTACGTTCATCCCGGTGCCGGGAATCGACGCCGCGCGATTCGCCGCGTTCTTCTCCACCCAGAACGGCACGTTGCTCGGCATGTTCAACATGTTCTCGGGCGGAGCCCTGCAGCGCTTCAGCATTTTCGCGCTGAACGTTATGCCGTACATCACCGCCTCCATCATCATCCAAATGGCTTCGATGGTGTACCCGCCCTGGGCGCAGATCCGCAAGGACGGCGAATCCGGCCGGCGCAAACTCATGCAGTACACGCGCTACGGCACGGTGCTGCTCGCCGCGTTCCAGGGCTTCGGCGCGGCTCTAGCGATTCAGAATTCCGGCGGCAATCTGGTGCCGAACCCGGGTCCGCAATTCTTGTTCATCGCCACCGTCTCGATCACCACCGGCACCTTGTTCGTGATGTGGCTGGGGGAGCAGATCACCGAGCGCGGCATCGGCAACGGCATCACGATGATCATCGTCGCAGGCATCATCGCCGGGCTGCCGCGCGCCATCGGCAATACGCTCGAGATGGTGCGCTCGGGCGAGATGAACCCGCTCATCGTGCTGCTCATCCTCGTGGTGGTGATCCTGGTGACTTTGTTCTGCGTGTTCGTCGAACGGGCGCAGCGCAAGATCCAGGTCAACTACGCGAAGCGCCAGGTCGGGCGGCGCATGACTCAGGGTCAGAGCACCCATTTGCCGTTCAAGCTCAACATGGCGGGGGTCATTCCGCCGATTTTCGCCTCGAGCCTGCTGGTATTCCCGGCCACGATTGCGCAATTCTTCGGCAACAGCCCGAACCCGAACGCCATCCAGAGGACCTTGCAAAAGATCGCCGCCGTCCTCAACTATGGCCAGCCGCTGCATGTATTGCTGTTCGCGCTGCTGATCATCGGTTTCGCGTTCTTTTACGTGGCATTGGTGTACGACGCGCGCGATACTGCGGAGAACCTGAAAAAGGCCGGCGCCTTCATACCGGGAATTCGTCCCGGGCAGCAGACCGGCGATTACCTCGACAAGGTGCTGACCCGATTGACCCTGTGGGGCGGCCTTTACATCATGTCGGTGTGCCTGCTCCCGGAGATCATTCGCATGGTCAATCCGAGCATTCCATTTCAGTTCGGCGGCACCTCGCTGCTGATCATCGTCGTCGGCGTCATGGATTTCGTCGCGCAGACCCAGTCGCATTTGATGTCGCACCAATATGAGGGCCTGATGAAGAAGGCCAGCTTGCGGGGCATCGGGAGTAAGAAATGAAAGTTCGTCCTTCGGTGAAGAAGATCTGCAAGAACTGCAAAGTCGTGCGGCGTCGCGGCATTGTTTACATCATCTGCTCATCGGATCCGCGCCATAAACAGCGCCAAGGGTAAATTTTAAGCTTGGCGCGAAGCGCCTGGAAAGTAAGAGGGTTTTCATATATGATTACGTGCTTTTTCGCGTGCGCGATGGTGGAGCTCTAGATGGCGCGTATCGCCGGCATCAACATCCCGATGAACAAGCATGTCGTCATCGGATTGACCCATATTTTTGGCATCGGCAATAGCCGCGCAGCACGGATTTGCGACGCCGCCGGGGTCAAGTACAGCGTCAAGGTGAAGGACTTGACGGACGCCGAAGTGGCCTCGCTCAGGTCCCAGGTCGCGAAATTCGCGGTCGAGGGCGATCTGCGGCGCGAAGTGTCCATGAACATCAAGCGCCTCATGGATCTCGGTTGCTACCGCGGCATCCGGCATCGCAAGGGTTTGCCGATGCGCGGTCAGCGGACCCGTACGAACGCCCGCACTCGCAAGGGTCCGCGTAAGCAAGCGGTCAAGATGAACGCGCCGCCGGGCAAGGTCTAAGGCTCGCACCGCGAGCGATTTTGGGCTCAAGGCGACGACACCGTAGGAGTTTATTGAATTGGCCGACCAGAAGCAGAACGCAAACCAAGGCGGCGGGAACGCCGCCGGCGCGGCCAAACCGGCCCGCAAGAAGGTCCGAAAGAACGTGCTCGACGCGATCGCGCATGTGCACGCGTCGTTCAACAACACCATCATCACGATCACCGACCGGCAGGGAAACACGCTGTCCTGGGCCACCTCGGGTGGGTGCGGTTTTCGCGGCTCGCGCAAGTCGACCCCCTTTGCCGCCCAGGTTGCGGCCGAGCGGGCGGGTACCGCGGCGCAGGAACATGGCGTGAAGAATGTCGAAGTGCGAGTGATGGGGCCCGGCCCCGGCCGTGAATCGGCGGTGCGGGCTCTGAACGGCTGTGGTCTCAAGATCACCAACATTGAAGACGTGACGCCGATTCCCCATAACGGCTGCCGGCCACCGAAAAAGCGCCGCGTTTAGTGTCTCAAATTTTATCGATCCAGGGTTTGTAATGGCAAAGTACACCGGTCCGAAATGCAAGCTGTCGCGTCGCGAGGGAACCGATCTGTTCCTGAAGAGCGGCGCGAAGCCGCTCGAGTCGAAGTGCAAGCTCGAGGTGCCCCCGGGCGGCGTGAAGAGCGAACGCAAGCAGCGACTGTCGGAGTACGGTCTGCAGCTGCGCGAGAAGCAGAAGCTGCGCCGCATGTACGGCGTGCTCGAGCGCCAGTTCCGCAACTATTACCAGAAAGCCGCCGGCCGGCCCGGCGCGACGGGCGAGACCCTGCTGCAATTCCTGGAATGCCGGCTGGACAACGTGGTCTACCGGATGGGGTTCGCTTCGACCCGTGCCGAAGCGCGCCAGCTGGTGAGCCACAAGGGCGTGTCGGTGAACGACAAGCTGGTCAATATTGCCTCGTATCAATGCAAGGCGGGCGATGTGATCAACCTGCGGGAGCGCGCCAAGAAGCAGACTCGCGTGACGGCGGCGCTGACGATTGCCGCCCAGGTCGGTTTTCCCGATTGGGTGGAAGTGGACGACAAGAAGTTCTCAGGGATCCTGAAGTCGGTCCCCGATCGGCAGGAGATCCTGCCCGATATCAACGAGAGTCTGGTCGTCGAGTTGTATTCCAAGTAACGCACCGCCGCTCATGGGCTGCGTCTTCCCCGGTTAGTCAAGTAAGGGTGTATCCATGCAAGGATCGATCAATGAATTTTTGAAACCGCGGGTCGTCAAAGTACAACCCGTGTCGCCGCGCCATGCGCGTATCGTGATCGAACCGTTCGAACGCGGCTTCGGTCACACCTTGGGCAATGCGCTGCGGCGCGTGCTGTTGTCCTCTCTGCCGGGTGCCGCGATCACCGAAATCGAGATCGAAGGTGTGCTGCACGAATACACGGCCATCGAAGGCGTACAGGAAGACGTCGTCGACATCCTCCTGAATTTGAAGGCGGTCGCCATCCGCATGCATACTCGCGACGTCGCGGAGGTGCGCCTGCACAAAAAGGGTCCGGGTCCCGTGACCGCGGGCGATATCGCCGGCGACCACGATATCGAGATTCTGAATCCGGACCTCGTGATCGCGAATCTTACCAAGGCCGGTGAGCTGTCGATGTCGCTGAAAGTGGAACGCGGCCGCGGCTACCGTCCGGCGGCGCAGCGCATGGCGTTCGAGGAACAGACCCGCGCCATCGGCCGATTGCAGTTGGACGCCTCCTTCAGCCCGGTGCGCAAGGTCACGTACAACGTCGAAAGCGCGCGCGTCGAGCAGCGCACCGATCTCGACAAGCTCATTCTCGATATCGAGACCAACGGCACGATCGATCCGGAAGAGGCCATTCGCCGCGCCGGCGGAATCCTCAAGGATCAACTATCGGTGTTCGTCGATTTGCAGGGCCAGGACGAGTCGACCACCAAGGCTACCGAAACGCAGTTCGATCCGATCCTGTTGCGTCCCGTCGATGAGCTGGAGCTCACGGTGCGGAGCGCCAATTGCCTGAAGGCCGAGAACATTCATTACATCGGCGATCTGGTGCAGCGCACGGAAGTGGAATTGCTGCGCACCCCGAACCTCGGCAAGAAGTCGCTGACCGAGATCAAGGAGGTGCTCGAGAGCCACGGCCTGACGTTGGGCATGCGCATCGACAATTGGCCCCCGCCGGGATTGAAGCGCGACGATGAGCGCGACGGTCTTTGAAGACCGAGCGTTTTTTCACCACGAGACCATAGACCAGGATTCTAGACCATGCGGCATCGAAACAGCGGGCGCCAGCTTTCGCGCAACTCCTCTCATCGCCACGCGTTGTTGCGGAACATGGCGACCTCGCTGCTGCGCCATGAGACCATCCGCACCACGGTGCCGAAGGCCAAGGAATTGCGCCGCGTGGTCGAGCCCCTGATCACTCTGGCCAAGGCCGATTCGCTCGCCAAGCGCCGCATGGCGTTCGCCCGTCTGCGGGATGACGCGGTGGTAGAGAAGCTGTTTGCGGACCTCGGGCCCCGGTTCAAGGCGCGCGCGGGCGGTTATACGCGCATCCTCAAAATGGAACCCCGCCCCGGGGACTCCGCCGATATGGCCCTGATGCAACTCGTCGATGGCCCGGTGGCCGCCGCCGAAAAGACCGAGGACGCCAAAGCGACGAAGGCGCCTAAGAAAGGCAAAAAAGCCGCTGATGCTGAAGGCGAAGCGACCGCGAAGCCCGCCCGCCGCAAGGCCAAAGCCGCCTAGTACATTTCGGCCTAGCGTATTTAAAACATCGCTCAGGCCGCGGCGACCGCCGCGCCACTCGGCATTGAAGTTTAGCCTCCGGCTGTGCTCAAAGGCTACGCCGCCGCCGCGAACGCATCGCGCGTCATATTCTCCGGCGCCCCCGCCGTGGTCGCGACATTGTCTTCGATTCGCACGCCGCCAAACGGCTTCAGTTCCTCGACCACCGACCAGTCGATGTGGGCGCGGCGCGAATCCGCATGAGCCGCAGCCAGCAGGGAATCGATCAGATAGATCCCCGGTTCCACGGTCACGACCACGCCGGGCTCGAGCATGCGCGTGAGGCGCAGGTACGGGTGTCCCGCGGGCCGCTCGACTTCGTGTCCTTGCGCGTCCCCCATCACGCCGCCGACGTCGTGGACCTGCAGTCCGAGCAAATGCCCGATGCCGTGCGGAAAGAACACGCCGGTGACGCCGAGTTCCAGTGCGGCCTCGCCCGGCAGCTTGGTGAGGCCGATGCGATGCAGCACATCGCCCAATATCCGATGTGCGGACAGGTGTACGTCGCGATAGTCGCGGCCGGCGACGATTTCACCGCACAGAACCAGCTGAGCGTCATTCACGGCCTGCACCAGATCCGCGTAGCGGCAGGGGAAGGCCGCATAGGTGCGGGTGATATCCGATGCATAGCCGCGGTATTGCGCGCCGGCATCGATCAAGAACGACCGTAGATCCTTGGGGCAGGCTCGCTCCAAATGCTGGTAGTGCAACACGGCCGAGTTTCGGTTGTAGGCGATGATATTGTTGTACGGCATCTCCTCTTCGCGCTGGGCGCACGCCTCCAAGTACCGCATGTGCGCCTCATATTCAGATGCTCGGCCGCGAAACGCCGCCAAGGCCGCGCGGTGCCCACGTACCCCGAGTGCGCTGGCCCGGCGCAGGCATTCGAGCTCGTACTCGGTCTTCACGGCGCGATCGTAGTGCAGGCGCTGGAGCAGATCCGGAGGATTCGAGGCCGCGGGGTCGATCCCGTCCGGGGCGGTCCCTTTCGGGTCGAGATCGGCACCGATGTGGGCAACACGGCCGAGTTTGACCCAATGCTGGCTCGCCTTCGACGGATCATCCATGGGCGTGAGATCCACGTGTGCCGCCCAAGGCGCCCGCGGCATGGGGGCCGCCTTGTGCCAATAGTCGTTCGGCTGATGGAACAAGACCCTGGGACGTGCACCCGGCGAATACACCAGGATCGAGCGCGGATTGTCGAGCACCGGAACCCATGCCTTGAAATGAGGGTTTACCTTGAACGGGTAGTCTTGGTCGTCGAGGAATTGGACCGGCGCGGCGCCCGCATAGATCACCAAGGCGTCGAAGCCGGACGCGGCTAGCGCAAGGTCCGTGCGACGCATGAGGGTACTCAAGTGCGCGGCGTATAGCTGGTCGAGACTCGATTCGCTCACATGCTCTCCGAACGCAGGCCTTTTCAGTCCCGAATTATGCGCCAGACGGCTGCAATCGCACACCGGCAACCGCACAACCGGAAACGGGCCTTTTAACCCTAGTCGCGATTCGTGGACGTTAAAGGCGCGTCAGGGATCGCGAAAGAGATAGGAAAGTGCGGCAAAACCCTCTAAAATCGCCCCCGACATTTGGGTGAAGGCCCAACGAGACGCTCGGCCTAAAATTTTATTCATTAAATATTTCTGGGGTATCGATAGATGAAGACCAAACTTGCTTTAAGCGCTTTTGTCGCCGCATTCGTGCTGAGTGCTTGCGGCAGCAAGACCGAGGCTCCCGCTCCGGCTGCTGATACGACTCCTCCGCCGGCCGCCGCGCCGGAAGCCGCCGCCTCCGCCGCTGCGGATTCGGCTTCAGCCGCGAGTTCAGCCGCCGACGCCGCCTCGAGCGCAGCGTCTGCCGCGAAGCCTTAATCCGCTTCGCTAGCTGATCCCACACGCCCGGGCGGGCTGCCATCAGGCACGTTCGTCCGGGCTGTGTTTTTGGAATTCCGGGAAGCACGTCGTTGCTCATCAGCATTCGCGATTGCAGACATTCCAAGATCGATCGAGAGTGGATCCGGAGCGTCTATGGCGAATACATCGACTCCCTGGCCGACCTGAATACCGGTTTGTTCTCCGTGATGGGCGCCGGCAGCCCGGGTGAAGATGAGATCTTCGCCAACTGGTTCTCCAACGATCACGCCCATCCGCTGGTGATCCTCAGAGGATCCGACCCCGTGGGTTTTGCGCTGGTCACCCGCCCCCAGATCCCCGTGGTGGGCGAACCCGTGACCGACTACCGGATGTCCGAGTTCTTCGTCCGTAAACAGTACCGCCGAGTCGGCATGGGCCGCGATGCGGCGACCTTGATATTCGACCGCTTCGCCGGTGAGTGGGAGATCATCGAGTACCAGCGCAATCCCGGCGCCGTGGCCTTCTGGCGGCAAGTGCTGCTGGATTACTGCGGCGGCAGCTTCACCGAGCGCACACGGCACGGCGAGGTACAGCAGCGCTTCAGGAGCCGTTCTTCCGCCCACAAGTGAGCGCTTCGGCGGCGATCGCCTGGGCGACGTACTCCACGTTGCCCGGCATGATGCCGGCCAGGTTCATGCGGCTGTCCGAGGTCATGTAAATGTGGTGCACGTCGCGCAGGCGGTCCACCACCGTGGCGGAAACACCGAGCAGGGAAAACATACCGCGCTGCGTGCCGATGAAGTCGAAGGATCCGCCGCCCGTCGCTTGCCGCAACCGCCGCGCGAGCAAGTTGCGCATCTCCACGATGCGATTGCGCATGGCACCGAGCTCGGCGATCCATTCGCCTTTGAGTTCCGCGTCGGCAAAGATTCGGGCGGCGATCGCGGCGCCGTGATCGGGCGGCATCGAATATATGCCGCGCGCGATTTGCAGCATGTGGCTCATGACCGCGTCGGCGCGAGTCTCGTTCTCGGCAATCACGATCAACGCACCGATGCGCTCGCGGTACAAACCCAGATTCTTGGAAAAGGACACGGCGATCAGCGCTTCCGGCACCTGTTCCGCGACGCGCCGAAGGCCGGCGGCGTCCGCCTCCAGATCGGCGCCGAAGCCCTGGTACGCCAGATCGAGGAACGGCACGAGGCGTCGCTGCTGCAGCAACTCGATCACTTGGGTCCACTGCGCCGGCTCCAAGTCCGAGCCCGTCGGATTATGACAACAGGCGTGAATCAATACCGCATCGCCGGGGGCGGCCTCGTGCAATGCCTGCAGCATGGCATCGAAGCAGAGCGCATGCGCGGCGGCGTCGTAGTACGGGTAGCGTGCCAGCTCGAGCCCCGAACTGCCCAGCAAGGAGGCGTGATTGCCCCAGGTGGGATCGCTGACGTGCACCGTGACGGCGGGCGTCGCCGCATGAATCAATTCCGCTCCCACCCGCAAGGCGCCGCATCCCCCGGGGGTCTGCAAGGTCCTCACCCGCCGATCGCGGCGCGCGCCATGCGCGGCGCCGAGCACGAGTTCTTCGACGGCGTCATTGAATTCCGCCCGGCCCGCGGCCGCGACATAGGATTTCGTGGATTGCGCCGCGAGCAGCTCAGCCTCGGCGCGCCGCACGCACGCGAGCACCGGCGTGTTGCCCGACAGATCGCGGTACACACCGACGCCCAAGTCTACTTTCGACGCCGAGGTATCGGCTCGATACCTTGCCATCACCCCCAGAATCGCATCCGGGTTCAATTGTTTGAGCGGCTGAAACACGCGATGAGGCCCCATTCTTGTTGCCGCCGCATTATAGTCGATGCAACGATGACGATCCGGCGCACGTGCAGTATCGGCTTGACGCTCGCGTTCGTCGCCGCGGCAGGCGCCGCCGTCGCGCCCAGCTCCGGCGCGCCGCGCATCGGCCCGCGCATCGTCAGCATGAGTCCGCACATCACGGAACTGCTGTTTGCCGCCGGAGCGGGCGATGTCATCGTCGGGGTCGATGATGCCAGCGACTATCCCGCGGCGGTCGCGGGAATCCCTCGCGTGGGTGAAGTCACGTCCCTCGATGTCGAGGGCTTGCTGAAGCTCGAACCGACGTTGATCGTCCTGTGGGACTCGGGCACGCCCGCACGCAGCAAAGCCGAACTCGCGCGCCTGCACTTGAAACTGTATGTCACCGAACAGCGGCACCTCAACGACATCGGCACCGCACTCATCGAGTTCGGCCGGTTGGCCGGTACCGACAATGTGGCGGCGGCGGCGGCGCGCGACTACCGGCTCGGACTCGAGCGGCTGCGGCGCGAGTACGCGGGGCGCCCGCGGCTCACCGTGTTCTATCAAGTATGGAACCGACCGCTGTACACGCTCTCGGGCGCTCATATGGTGAGCGAGGTGCTTTCGCTGTGCGGCGGCGACAATGTGTTCGCTGAGCTCACGACGCTCTCGCCGGCGGTCGACACGGAGGCGGTAATCGCACGCGATCCGGAGGTGATTCTCATCGCCGCCGGCGGCGCGGAAGGCGCTCGGCAGGTGCTCGATTGGAACCGCTTCCCGAGTCTTCGCGCGGTGCGGAGGCACCGCGTATATGCGGTCGACCCGTCGCTCGTGAACCGCATGTCTCCCCGCATTCTCGAGGGGGCACGCCAGGTTTGCCGCAGCCTCGATACCGCGCGCGGCACGACTTGACATAGATCTTGCGGGAACCGTGAAACAGGACACGCCACCGTCGCCAATCTAAGACAGTGGTCCGATGACATTTCTTGGGGTTAGCGTGTACCCTTTCCAACGCTTCATCAGCGATCCACTACATCAGCGGGAGAGTTAACATATGGCGCTTTGGAACGAAAAACCCACCCCCGCCACGGCGGGCCCTGTCGTCTCACCGCCGGCGTCGCTGCCGGAACGGACCTTGCCGGAGCGAACCATGAATGATTCATCACTCGCCGTGTCACGGCGCCCCACCCCAAAGACCGCCGCCGAAGCCGGGGAATCGGTGATTGCCGCCAATATCAACATCGAGGGGAAAATCGAGGGCTCGGGAAATGTACGCATTGCCGGGCGCTTCAAGGGTGATGTACGCATCGATGGCAATTTCAGCATCGAAGCCGGCGCGCATTTGACCGGCCAGGTTTTGGCCAGCATCGTGGTCGTCGGCGGCGAGCTGCAGGGCAACATCGAATCAGCCAAACGAGTCGACGTGCAGGAGGGCGGCATCATCGTCGGTGACGTCAAGGCGGGTTCCATCACCGTGGCCGCGGGGTCGCGCATGCGCGGACACGTCGAATTCGGCTGGGAGGATGAGAAGATAAAAATGAAGCCGGGCTTGGTGAGCGGCGGCAACGGCTAGGAGCCAAGGGTCTTGAGCGTCGCCCGGGCAGGCACCTTAGGCGCCACTCGCGTATGTCCGCACTGCAAGGCGGTCGTACTGCAAAGCGCCAACATTTGTCCGGGCTGCCAGCACCACTTAAGGTTCAGTTCAGCCAACGCGGAGCCTCAGGAAAAGGCACTGACGGCCATGCGCATCGATGGCTCGATCAATCATCCGGGCCGGGGCGAGACCTGTGAGTACTGCGTGGTGGTCTCGATCACCAACGAGCAGGGCGAGAAGATCGCGCGGCACGTCGTCGGCGTCGGAGCGCTGCACCCCGGAGAGCGGCACAAATACAGTTTTTCGGTGGACTTGATGCCGGTTCGCGGGGCAGTGGAGCGCAAGCGCAGTTAACGAGCTTCCCGTGCTCGTTGTTAGCGCTGGGTGCGGCCCTCGATATCGATGAAGCGCAAGAACTCCGCGCGTGTGCTTGCGTCCTCGCGGAACGTGCCGAGCATCGTGCTGGTGATCATCGAGACGCCGCGCTTGTGGACGCCGCGCGTGGTCATGCACTGATGCACCGCATCGACCACCACGCCGACGCCGCGCGGCTGCAGCACATCATTGATGCAGCCGGCGATTTGCGCGGTGAGCTTTTCCTGTACCTGGAAGCGGCGCGCATATCCATCGACCACCCGCGCCAGCTTGCTGATTCCGACCACGCGGTCCGTCGGCAAATAACCGACATGGGCACGGCCGATTATGGGCGCCATGTGGTGTTCGCAGAACGATTCGAAACTGATATCGCGCAGCACCACCATCTCATCGTAGCCCTCGACTTCTTCGAAGGTGCGGCGCAGGTACTCGCCCGGGTCGATGGCATAGCCGGAGAACCAATCGCCGTAGGCGTCGACGACGCGCTTCGGAGTGTCTCGCAGCCCTTCGCGGACGGGGTTATCCCCGGCCCAGCGTAACAAGGTCCGTACCGCGGCCTCCGCAGCGGCGCGGCTTACCGCGCGTCTCTTTGTTTTCGCCATCTCACCGCTCTCCGCATTGATCATTCTCGGGCCAACGCGCCAGGATAGCATCGATAGGAATAAGCGGCTTCCGGCCATCATTACGGAAATGTGTGGTGACGCGGATGGAGCGCGAGGCCAGTATGGCGGCGGTTCATTCTGAATAGGAGTTGGCAAATGCATAAATCTATGGTTCGAGTCATCGCCGCGTCGGGCATCGCGTTGCTGGTCGCGGCACCCTCATGGGCCGACATGCCGGGCAAGCATCCCGCGTATCTGCATGCGCTCAGCGACCTGCGCGATGCGCGCGCCCACCTCGAACATTTCAGCAGCGAGCCGGTGAATGTCGAGGAAGAGCATGCGATCGCCAATATCGACAAGGCGATCAACGAGATCAAGCGCGCGGCGATCATGGACGGCAAGGACATCAACGATCACATGCCGGTCGATGCGCACGTCGCCCCCGTCGGTCGGTTCCACAAAGCCCTCGAACTCCTCGACAAGGCGAAGCGCGACGTATCGGGCGAGGAAGACCAGCCGGATACGCAAGGCCTGCAAATGCGCGTGATACGTCACATCGATGAGGCCCGCCACTCGGTGGAACACGCGATTCAAACCATTCACGGTTGATTCGCCGCGGAGCGGTATCCATCGCTGCCCCCGCGGGAGTGCCGGCCGGCCTCCCGCGGCCGGGCGCCCTCATGACGCGCTGATATTTGGAAAACGCAGGATCTGCGTTAATTCTTTTAATTTCATTTTGCGGCTGCGCTCGCTTAGATTTCAGCCACAACATCGGCTCGCAGACTAGGGGCCGGCGGCGCAGGGGAGATGGCTCAACAAACCTCACAGCATTTGGATCCTTGAAGATCCGCGCGGCCTCGCCGCGTGGTCATGAATCGACACCATCAGATTTAGGAGTTCCACGATGTCGGATGTGAACGAGTTGACTAGACGGCGATTCTTGGGCTTGGCCGGCCAGGCGGGCCTCACAACCTTCGCGGCACGTGCCATCGGAGTCAACGTGGGCTTGATCGAGGTCCTCTCGGCCGAAACCAAGAGCACCGTGCAGCCGTTCAGTTTTGGACTCATCACGGACTCGCACCTGTTCAGCATCGACAACCACAAGTTCGACAGAGCGTTGGCCGATGCGGTCGCGCAGGTAAACGCGCTCACCCCGGCGGTGGATTTCGTCATGTACACCGGCGACATCGCGCAGAACGGCCGCGAAGACCAACTGGTGAAGGGCAAGAAGATCCTCTCGCAGCTCAAAGCGCCGCTCAAGGTGATTCCCGGCGAACATGACTGGTATCTCGACATGGGCAAGGCCTGGAATGGCCTGTTCGGCAAGGAGACGTGGTCGTTCGACCACAAGGGCGTGCACTTCATCGGCCTCAACTCGATTCTGGTGCGGGATTTCTGGACCGGCGCGGGCATGACGCCGCTGCAGCGCATGAGCACCATGGAGATGCTGGAAAGCCCCATCGCGGGACCTTGGGGAGTGCGCGAGGCGCAGCTCGAGTTCTTGCGCAAGGACGTGAAGAAACTATCTCCCGCCACGGCGGTGGTCATCTTTACGCATTCTCCACTGTGGGACTATTACCCGCGTTGGAACTTCCAGACCGAGGACGCGCCGCAAGTGCGCGAAATCCTCTCGAAATTCGATCATGTCACCTCGCTGCACGGCCACGTCCACCAGACCATCTTCAACAAGTTCGGCAACATGAGTTCGGCGGGTGCGCTCTCGACGTCGTGGCCTTGGCCCTACCCACCGGTCAAGCTCGACTATCCGGGGTCGCAGATGAATCAATCCGATCCCGCCAATGTGAAGGACGGAATGGGTGCGCAAAGCATGGCATTCGATACCGGCGGAGGCCGTACGGTCACCTATGAACCCTTCGCGAATTCGCTGACGCCATTTCTCAAAGACGGTGTGAAGGTTTAAGCCCATGAAGATCACGAAGAACACGGTTTATTTGGCTCTCGGCGCGGTATCGATCAGCCTGCTGGGAGCGGTTTCTCTGTGGGCCCGGCCGCCGTTCACCGAGGCGCAGTTGGCCGAACAGCAGCAGGAGTTGCTGGAGGTCGTCAACAAGGGCCGCGATCTTTGGCATGGCAGCAACCCCGAGATGTCGAGCAATGGCCTCGCCTGCGGGAATTGCCACCCGGACGCCGCCGCTTCGAACCCGAATACCTTTCCAAAGTTCGTGCCGCAATTGGCCAGAGTCGCGCCGATGCGGGAGATGATCAATTGGTGCATCGTGCATCCGCAGAACGGCAAGGAGCTCGACGTCAATAGCTCCGATATGGTTGCGCTCGAGGCCTATGCTTTCTATCTGTATCGAGGGCAGAAGCTCGATCCGGGCTATACGCTGCCCTTGCCCCCCGATCCGGTGAAGTCCGGCGTCGGCTATCCGCATGCGCCATCCGGAATCGGTGTCGACAAGTAAGCCGCGAGCCACTCCGTGACGACGCGTGCCAAGTTCGCCGCGCCGGGCGCGGCCTGCGCAGCCGCACTCTTGCTGTGCCCGACGAGCGGCAGGGCGGCCGACCCCCCTGTCCAGAGCTGTGACGTCAGCCTGTATCCGCTGTCGACACCGACGGCGCGGTTCGAGGATAACGGCGACGGAACCGTGACCGACAAGCTGTCGAAGCTCATGTGGATGCGCTGTGCGGTCGGCCAGACTTGGACCAAGGGTACCTGCGCCGGATCGCCGGCCGAATTGACGTGGGCGGCGGCCATTGAAGCCGCGCAAGCGGTGAACAAGCGTGGAAGCTACTTTTTCAACGACTGGCGGCTCCCGCAAGTCCCTGAACTCGCCGGCATTGCCGAACGCCAATGCAAGAACCCGAGAATCAACCTGACGGTGTTCCCGGCGACCCCGTCCGCCGCCTTTTGGACCGCCACTTCGCGCCCCTCGAATGCCGTCGAAGCCTCTGCCTTCGTGCTCGGGTTCGGTGCGGACGGCGTCAAGTACGCGAGTAAGCTGGAGACGCACGATGTCCGCCTGGTTCGAACCGCGCCGTGACGAGCGTGTGGCTGCCGGCGGGCCGGCATGCACGCGGCGCGAGGCGCTGCGCTTCATGTGCGCCACGCTGCTGGCATCCGGCATGTTTCCGTGGCCCGGAACGCGCGCGGCGGAAAACGATGCGGTTGCCTTCGGGTCGGGATCTCTCGAGGGAGCGCTGCGGGCTTTGGGGGCGGCGCTCGATCCGAGCCCGAGGGTCCGATTGACGGTTCCGGACTTCGTGGAGAATGGTGCCGTGGTGCCGGTCGAGGTGAGCAGCGAACTCCCCGGCTCCCAGACTCTCTTCGTGTTCTCGGAGGCCAATCCGTTCCCTCTCGTCGCGCGCTTTTTCGTTCCGGAGGGCACCGATCCTTACGTCTCGACCCGTATCAAGGTTGCCGAGAGCTGCAATATCTATGCTCTGGTGCAGGCCGAGGGACGTTTCTTTTCCGCGGTCAAGTCCACCACCGTGACCGTCGGCGGGTGTGGCAATGGCTGAGCCCATGCGCATTCGCGCCCAACTCAAGGACGGAGTCACCGAGGTCCATGTCTTGATGCCGCATCCGATGGAGACAGGGTTTCGCAAGGACGAGGCCGGCCGGCCGATCGGCGCCCACTACATCACGGATGTGCAAATTTCACTCGATGGCCGAACCGTCCTCGGCGCCACGCTCAGCCGCGCGGTGTCCCAAGATCCTCTGCTCTACTTTCGCATCCAGGGCGGACGCGCCGATCAAACCCTACGGGTCGATTGGATCGATACCTTGGGCGAGCGGCGCACGGATGAGGCGAAGATTTTTTGAGCATCGCAAGGCGAAGGAGACGGGGCCGTCAAGCACGCGGGTTCACCGACAACGCGCCGAGGATCTCGTCGATGAGCGCGGGTCCCCGGTAGGCGAAGCCCGTATACATTTGGATGAGATTGGCGCCCGCCTCGAGCGTCGCGCGCGCATCGTCGGCGCTCGAGATGCCGCCGACGCCGATGATCGGAAAGTTCGCACCCAGCTCAGCACGCAATTGGCCGATCACCTTCAAGGACAAGCGGTGCAGCGGCGCACCGCTCAGTCCGCCGCGCTCGCGCGCCGCCGGCGAAGCTTCGAGCAGGCTCGTGTCGGTCGTCGTGTTCGTGGCGATGACGCCGTCGACCTCGAGCGCGCGCAACCCTTCGCACAAGGCGGAAATCTGCGCCGGCTCGAGATCCGGAGCGACTTTCACCAGTAAGGGCACTCGTTTGCCGAATCGCCCCTGCAGCGCATTGCGTTCTTCGAGCAGAGCACCCACGATTCGGTCCAAGCCGTCGCGCGCCTGCAGTTCGCGCAGCCGCGCCGTATTCGGCGAGGAGACGTTGACGGCGACGTAGCCGGCAATGCCGTAAACCTTGCGCAGGCACGCGACGTAGTCATCGGCGGCGTTCTCCAGGGGGGTGTCGGCGTTCTTGCCGATGCTGATGCCGCGTATGCCCGGGTAGCGGCAATGCGGCAAGCGCTCCGCCAGATGGTCGACGCCCTTGTTGTTGAAGCCCATGCGATTGATGAGCGCGCGCGCCTCCGGGATTCGAAACATGCGCGGCTTGGGGTTCCCCGCCTGCGGGCGCGGCGTGACGGTACCCAATTCGATGTGGCTGAAACCGACCGCGCCGAGCGCATCCAAGTAATCGCCATTCTTGTCGAAGCCCGCCGCCAGACCCAAGGGATTCATGAATTCCAGTCCGAGGCAGCGTACCTTGAGAGCGTTCGCCGCCGGGTACGCCGGCAACACGGGCGCCAAGCAGCGCAGTCCGGCGAGTCCCAGGTCATGTGCGAATTCCGGGTCCAGGCGGGTCAGTAGCGGCAGCGAGGCGCGCGCGATGATCGACGCCGGGCGCAGCCTCATGTCGCCACGGGACTCAGCACGCCCGGCAACGAGGTCAGCAAATCGGCGAGCGCCTTGCCCAAGATCCGGTGCTGATCCGCATCGAGGTGAATTCCATCGAGCGCACTCGCGCTCGTCACCGTACCGGCGTCGAAAAAATGGCAGCCGAGTTCGGCGGCGGTCGCGCGATAGGCCTCTGCCAGGCCGGCGGACTTGAGGAGAGCGCCGTTGAATTTGCCCGCCAGCGGGCCCTTGGGCTCGAGCATCGGCGGCGGTGCGACGACCAAGACGGGTGGTATCGGCATGCCCGGCTCGATGGGCGCACGCCGAATCGCATCGATCAGCGTCGCTATCCCCTGAGCCGCATGCCACGCCGTATGCGGGTGCATCGACTGCAAGTCGTTCGTGCCGAGCATCAACAGCACCAAGCTCAAGGGCGAGTTGACCTCGATTCGCTGCGCCAGCCCGGCCAGGCCGTTGCGCCCCGGTTTGAACGGGTCCTCCCAAACGGTCCGTCGGCCATTCAGGCAATCCTCGATCACTCGCACCGGCCGTCCGCGTTCACGCAACTCCACTTCCATCGCTCCCGGCCAACGCGTCTCGAAGGGCAGACGCCGGCGCGTCGTCGGGATGATTCCCCAGGAAAGCGAGTCCGAATAGACCAGTACTTGCTGCATGGTGTTGCCTCTCGATCAGATGTAAGACCAGGATGCTAGCGCCCCCAGATAAAAGCACACCTCGGTCAATTGCAAGGTGATGTCGAGTTCCGCATCGGCCGAAGCATGGGTGTAGCGCCTGGTGTAGGCGGTCAACGCAATGCGCGCGAGGATTGCGGCGGCCAGTCCGATGAGACCCGGCACGCCGATCAGCGCCGCCGGTGCAAAGCCCACGCCTAAACCCAAGGCGAGAGCGCCGTTGGAGACCGGTTTCGATGCGGCTTGGGCCGGCAGTGCGATCACGGAGACGACCAGTGCGCGGCTGGCCGCGTGTCCGGCGATCATGATCAGCCCCAAGGCTACGTTGGCGGGCAACGCCAGGGGGAGGTTGGCGGACGACAGGGCCGTGAGCGCGTCGTACTTGACGAGAATGGCCAACACGACGGCCGGTGCGCCCCAGGCCGCGGCACGGGTGCGGGCGCACAGCAGGCTGGTGGCGAACATCCCCAAGACGACGGCAATGGTGCTAGGCCAGATAAGCGCAGCCGCCCAGTACACGATTCCGCCCACGGCGCCTATGAGCGCACCCACCAGCGGGATGAACGGCGCCGCCGCCCCGGGCTCGATATCTTCCGGGTGAGTCGATGCTTGCACGGGCAGGCGCGTGGAGTAGCGCAGCGCCGAGCGAAACAGGCGCCACGTAGTGCTCATGCGCGTTTGCGTACCCGCGGTGACTCCAGCGTGGAGCGCAAATAGTGTCCGGTGTAGGAGGCCTTCTCGGCGGCGATGTGTTCCGGCGTGCCGACCGCGATGATCCGGCCGCCGCCGTCTCCGCCCTCCGGTCCCAGATCGACGATCCAGTCGGCCGTCTTGATGACATCCAGATTGTGTTCGATCACGATCACCGTATTGCCCTCGTCGCGCAGCCTCTGCAGCACGACGAGTAGCTGTGCGATGTCGGCGAAATGCAGTCCCGTGGTCGGCTCATCGAGGATATAGAGCGTGCGCCCGGTAGCCCGCTTCGAGAGTTCTTTGGCGAGTTTGATCCGCTGCGCCTCGCCGCCCGACAGCGTGGTCGCGCTCTGACCCAAGCGAACATAAGAAAGACCCACGTCGAGCAGCGTCTGAAGTTTCGGCTGCACGGTCGGCACCGCCGAGAAAAACGGCAGTGCGTCCTCGACCGTCATATCGAGAATTTCCTGAATGTTCTTGCCTTTGAAGCGGATCTCCAAGGTCTCGCGATTGTAGCGCCTGCCCTTGCACACATCGCAGGGCACATAGACGTCGGCCAGGAAATGCATTTCCACTTTGATGACGCCGTCGCCCTGACAGGCCTCGCAGCGGCCGCCCTTGACATTGAAGCTGAAGCGTCCCGCCTCATAGCCGCGCGCACGCGACTCCGGCACGCTGGCAAAGATCTCCCGGATCGGCGCAAACAGTCCGGTGTAGGTGGCCGGGTTCGAGCGCGGCGTGCGCCCGATTGGGCTCTGGTCGATCTCGATCACCCGGTCGATGTGCTCGAGTCCCTCGATACGGTCGAAGTGGGCGGTACCGGCCGACGCGTGGTTCAACTGGGTGGCCACCGCGCGGAACAGGGTGTCATTGATCAGAGTCGACTTGCCGGAACCCGACACCCCGGTGACGCAGGTCATGAGCCCCAGGGGAAATTCCGCCGTGAGATTCTTGAGATTGTTCGCCGTCGCACCGAGCACCCGCAGCATGCGTTTCGGGTCCGGCGAATGCCGCAGCGCGGGAATCTCGATGCGCCGGCGGCCGCTCAAATATTGTCCGGTGATCGATTCCGGATGCGCGGCCACTTCGGCGGGGGTGCCCTGCGCCACGATCCAACCGCCGTGCACTCCGGCGCCTGGACCCAAGTCGACCACGTGATCCGCTTGGCGGATGGCGTCCTCATCGTGCTCCACCACGATCACGGTATTGCCGAGATCGCGCAGATTGACCAGAGTGTCAAGCAAGCGCTGGTTGTCCCGTTGATGCAGTCCGATCGAAGGCTCATCGAGGATGTACATGACGCCGACCAAACCGGAACCGATCTGGCTCGCGAGGCGAATGCGCTGCGCCTCGCCGCCCGACAAAGTATCGGCACTGCGGTTCAACGTCAGGTAACCGAGTCCGACATTGCTCAAGAATCCGAGGCGAGCGGCGATTTCCTTGACGATCTTCACCGCGATATCGCCGCGCCAGCCCGCGAGCTCGAGCTTGCCGAAGAAATCGAGCGCGTTTTGCACCGACAGCGACGACACTGCGGGCACGCTCTTGCCGTCGACGAACACGTTTCTCGCGGCTCGATTGAGGCGCGTACCGAGGCATTCCGGGCAGGCGCGCGAGGAGCGATATTTCGCGAGTTCCTCGCGCACGGTCACCGATTCGGTTTCCTTGTAGCGGCGCTCGAGATTCTTGACGATGCCTTCGAAGGTATGTTTGCGCTTGACCGTGCCGCCCTTGCCGTCGAGGTACTTGAATTCGATTTCATCGTCGGCGCTGCCGAACAGCACCAAGCTCTTGATCTTTTGCGGCAGGCTCTCGAACGGTGCCTCGATGTCGAACTTCATGTCCGCGCCAGGGATTGAATCAGCTGAAAATAATAGGCGTTGCGCCGATCCCAGCCGCGCACCGCGCCTCCGGCGAGCGACAGATGCGGATTCGCGACGACCTTCTGCGGATCGAAGAACTCCTGAGTGCCCAGCCCGTCGCAGGTGGGGCACGCGCCGGTCGGACTGTTGAATGAGAACAGGCGAGGTTCGAGTTCGCTCAAGGAATAATTGCAGATTGGGCACGCGAATTTGTCGGAGAAGACGAGTTCGCTGCGCAGCGGATCGTCCATGAAGGCGACGCGCGCCACGCCTTGGCCCACACGCAACGCGGTTTCAAACGATTCGGCCAGCCGCTGACTCGAGTCGGGCCGCACCTTGAATCGATCCACGATGGCCTCGACGGTGTGTTTGCGCCGCACATCGAGCTTCGGTGACTGATCGAGGTCCACCACCTTGCCATCGATACGCGCCCGCACGAAGCCGGCCGACTGCAACTCGTCGAGGAGTTCCGCGTGTTCGCCCTTGCGCTCAGCGATGGCCGGCGCGAGCAGCATGAGGGCGGTGCCTTCCGGTTGCTGCAGCACGGCATCGACCATCTGGCTCACGGTTTGTGCTGCGAGGTCGATGTGATGATCGGGGCAGCGCGGGGTGCCGGCGCGCGCATAGAGCAGTCGAAGGTAATCGTGGATTTCGGTGACCGTGCCCACGGTGGAGCGTGGATTGTGGGAGGTCGACTTCTGTTCGATCGAGATCGCCGGCGAGAGGCCTTCGATGGTGTCGATGTCCGGCTTCTCCATCATGGACAGGAACTGCCGGGCGTAAGTGGACAGCGATTCCACGTAGCGACGTTGGCCCTCAGCATAGATGGTATCGAAGGCGAGCGAGGACTTTCCCGACCCCGACAGGCCGGTCAAGACGATCAATCGATCGCGGGGCAGGTCGAGATCGATGTTCTTCAGGTTATGGGTCCGGGCACCCCGGATTCGGATATTTTGCATGTAACCAACTACTATACCCGTCGAGTCAAGGGGCGGTACGATGCGCCTGATGCGGGCGCCGCCGCGCGGCCTCACGCGCCGCCTGACGCGCCGCGGTGGGCCCAAGTCGCCGTGGATATCTGCATGAATGCGGCGCTTACGCCCGACCCTGGGGGCGTCGTCCGGCGTGTACAATAGAGGCATCCAATATCGATAGTAGGGGAAGGCCATGCCGCGCGGTGTCAATAAAGTCATTCTGGTGGGCAATCTCGGTGCGGACCCCGAGACCCGTTCCATGCCGAGCGGGATGACGGTCACCAACATTCGGATCGCGACCAGCGAATCGTGGAAGGACAAGGCATCCGGCGCGCAGCAGGAGCGCACCGAGTGGCACAGCATTGCGCTGTTTGGACGCCTGGGCGAAATTGCCGCCGAGTACCTGCGCAAGGGCTCCCAGGTGTTCGTCGAGGGCAAGCTGCGCACCCGTAAGTGGCAGGACAAGCAGGGCAACGATCGCTATACCACCGAGATCATCGCCGACAATATGCAAATGCTCGGCGGCCGCGCGGGCGGCGGAGCCGGGGGCGGCGGCATGGATCGCGGCGCCGGCGGCGGCGCGCCGCCGCGCGACGATTACGATCAGTCGCCGACCCCGGCGCCCGCGGGTGGCAAAGAGGACTTCGACGACGACATCCCGTTCTAAGGCCCGAGAACCTACAAATCCAGTCTATTTCCGCTATTGGCAGCAATGGTCAAGACACAATCCGGGCCGGAGCTTCCGCTTTATCGCCTTTACGTGCTCAGAGCTTCGTATCTCCTGCTTGGTTTGGGGCAGGGCTCGAAAACGTGGCCGGCAATTCTGCATCACACGCAGCCGTGGGATTTCTGGCACGGCGTCGGGACGAGTTTCTTTGGCGCACTTACGCTGCTCTGTCTCCTCGGCATGCGGTATCCGGTCAGAATGATGCCGCTGCTGATCTTCGAGTTCACTTGGAAACTCATTTGGGTGCTCGCAGCATGGCTCCCCCCGTACTTGAGCCACACGCTGGATCCTGGCATTGCCGATTCGTTTTTAGGCATCTTCCCGGGCGTCGTGATCGTGCCGCTCGTGCTTCCATTGGGATACCTCTGGAAGACGTACGTGACCACGCCGGGCGACCGGTGGCGGTAGCTGTCACTGCACGCGCATATCCACTAGGAGTCTGTCCGAGGATTTTGTCCGCGGATTCGGCGCTCCTTGGCCGAGTACGTGAGATGCCTTGATCGGGGTTATAAGTAAGTCGCCGCCGCCTCCGCGGCGAAGCGCGACGGCTCGCCCTCCCAGACGATGCGCGCGTGTTCCATGACGTAGATCCGGTCGGCGTGCGGTAGGGCGAAGGTGACGTTCTGCTCGCCGAGCAGCACGGTGATCGGCGTCGAGTTGCGCAGCCGCTCCAGGGCGTTCGAGATTTGCTCGAGGATGACCGGGGCGAGTCCGAGCGTCGGCTCATCCAAGATCAAGAGCTTCGGGCGCATCATCAGCGAACGCGCAATGGCGAGCATTTGCTGCTCGCCGCCGCTCATGGTGCGGGCGGCTTGGGCGTGGCGGTCGCGCAGCCGCGGGAACAGCTCATAGAGCCACTCGAGCTGCTCGGCCGCCTGCGCCACGCTCAAGTGCTGACCCGCGAGATCGAGATTTTCGCGCACACTCATGTCGCCGAACAGTTCGCGCGTCTCCGGACATTGCACCACGCCGCCGCGGGCGATGGCGGCGGGGCTTCGCCCGCGCAGATCCGCGGCGTTCCAACGGATGCTGCCTTGATAGGGCACGAGGCCGGAAATGGCGTTGAACAAGGTGGTCTTGCCCGCGCCGTTCAATCCGACGACCGACACGAATTCGCCTTCGTCCACGTGGATCGAGACGCGGTCGAGGGCCTGCGCCTTGCCGTACAGGACGCTCACGTCCTCGACTTGCAGCAAGGGTGTGCTCACCGCGGCCCGCGCGGGGCGGCTCGCCACCTCGATGCCGCCGCCGAGATACACGCGGCGCACCGTGGGGTCGCGGGTGACTTCCGCCGCCGTGCCTTCCGCGATGCGTTCGCCCAAATACATGGCGAAGACGCGGTCCGCCAAGGCGGCGATGCTCTTGACGTTGTGATCCACCAATAGGACCGCGCGGCCGTCGCTGCGAAAATCCGCGATCAGCTGCGCGAAGGCATCCACTTCCCCCGCGGTGAGTCCGGCGAAGGGCTCATCCACCAGCACCACCCGCGGATCACGCGCGATGGCTTTGGCCAGTTCCATGCGGCGCAGATCCGCGAAGGCCAGCGTGCCGGGTTTGCGGTTCAGCACGTTCTCGAGGCCGACGCGGGCGGCGATTTCCCGCGCCCTCTCGCGCACGTGCCGGTTGGCGGCGAGCTTCAGTAATTTGTCGGGGAGCAGGCCGAGCATGATGTTCTCGAGCACCGTCTGGCGGTGCAGCGGCCGCGAATGCTGAAACACGATGCCGACGCCCTGGCGCGCAATGCGGTGCGGCGCCCAGCCTGCGACATTGGTACCGAGCACGCGCACCGCGCCGGCGTTCGGGCGATGCAGTCCCATGATGAGCTGCATCACCGTCGACTTGCCGGACCCGTTGGGGCCGATCAAACCCAAAATTTCGCCGGCCCGGATCTGAAAGGTGATGTCCTTCGCGGCGATTAACCCGCCGAAGCGTTTGGTCAACCCCTCGACGTCCAGGAGCGGCGCCGCCGTTGAACCCCGTGGCATCGCCGTCATCGTGGCGGCAGCCGTCGTGTTGGATGCCGCCGCAGCCGTGGTAGTTGCCGAAGCGGCAGCTGCCCGTGTATCTGGCTCCCGTTCTATGATTCCTCCCGCCGGCGGCCGAGCAGGCCCATCAAGCCGTCCACGAAGAACAGAATCACCACGAGCGCGACCGCTGAGACCACGAAGGTGCTCAACTGCCCTAGCGGCCGCAACAGTTCGCCGGCGAGGATCAAGAAGATCGCGCCGATCGCGGCGCCAACGATGGTGCGCCGGCCACCGAGCACCGCCGCGATGATCACCTGCACCCCCACGGCCACATCGACTACGGTGCCGACCGATGCGGTGCCGAGATAGAACACCAGCATCGCTCCGGCGAGTCCTGAGAACACCGCGCTCACGCAGAAGGCGGCGAGCTTGTGCTTGACGACGTTGAAGCCGAGCGCGGCCGCGCCGATCCGGTCCTGGCCGCTGGCCTGCAGAATGAGGCCCACCGGCGAGCGCGACAAGGTCAATAAAATCGCCCCCGACACCGCCATGAACGTCAACGCGTACCAATAGTTGGTGGTCGCGTCCATCGACAAGATGTCGTTCATGGTGAGGCCGATTTCACCGCCCGTGGTGCCCGCGAAGATGATGATGAACTGCTGCAGCAACAGCACCGCCACCAGTGTGGTCAAGCCGAAGTATGGTCCCGTGAGACGCAACGCCGGTACCGCGAGCACCACGCCGCCCACCAAGGCGCCCGCGGCGCCCGCGATCAAGCACACCCACATCGGCACGCCGTGCGCATTCAGCAGGCCGGCCGTGTAGGCGCCGGTGCCGATCAGAAAGGTGGGTCCGAAATTGACCTCGTTGGCGAAGCCGAACAAGAGGTCCCACGACATGGCGAAGACACCGAAGTAGCAGGCAACCGTCAGCACACCGAGAATGTAGGCCGACGCCCACAGGGGCAGCGTGAGCAACACGGCGAGCAGCACCAGCGCGATCCACACCGGGCGTGACTCGAGCAGTGCGCGAACAGCGGCTCTCACCGTCGGCCGAGCAACCCGTGCGGGCGAAAATAAACCACCAGCACCACCAGGACCAGCGCCGGCACGGTTCGATACGCGGGCGAAATCAAGTAGGCGGTGAGCGTTTCGAGATAGCCGACCACGTAGGCGGCGAACAGCGAACCCGTGACGCTGCCGAGGCCGCCCAGCACCACGATGGAAAAGGCGCTGGCGGTGAGCTGGCTTGCCTGCGCCGAACTTGCGCCCAGAAAGGTGGCCAAGAGCACGCCCGCGATGCCGGCGAGAACCCCGTAGATCGTCCACACCAATAAATACACGCGCGACAGCTCGAAGCCGAGAATGGTGAGCGCGCGCGGATTGATGGAGGCGGCGAGCAGCACCTTGCCGGCCTTGGTGCGATTGACGAGCAGCCAGAGTAGGCCGATCACCGTCCAGCAGATCACGGCAATCAGGAGTTCATTGATCGGCGTGCGCACGCCGCCGATCTGCATGACGCCGGCGATCAGCGGCTGTACGGTTTTGGGATTGTCGGTGTAGAAATAGGCGACCGCCTCTTGGATCATGATGCCCCACAGGAGCGTGCCCGTGAGCACGAATATTTCCTTCTCCGCCGCGGGCACCGAGCGCGAGCGCTGGATCGGGCGCACGACCAGGAAATAGGTCGCGAAGGCGGTCGCGACGCCTGCGCCCGTGCCGGCGAGCGCCGCGAGCCAGGGACTGCCCGCATGCTGGCCGGCCACCACCCACGCGGTGACCGCGGCGACCACCATGGTCGCGCCATGCGACAGGTTGAGCACGCCGGAGACGCCGAACATCAGCGTGAAGCCGACCGCACCGAGGCCGTAGAGGGCGCTGATCGCGAAGCCGTCAACCAGAATCTGCACTGCGAGCAATACACTCTCCCGTTATTTGCCGGCTTCGATGTGGCGGCGCCGTCAGCCTTTCGGCGGCTGCAAATGCGTGAAGGCGGGGAACTTGAGTTTGGCATTCGGCGCGGCTTTGGGCCAGAGCGGCACCTGCTTGCCGTCCTGCCACTGCAACGCGATCCCCGGGGCGAAGGTGGGGCCGTATTTCATCGCGTGAGTGAACAGGCTGTCGCGGCCATAGAACTGCACGCGGCCGACGGTGCCGATGTAGTCGGTCTGTTCGAGTGCGGTGACGAGTTTGTCGCCGTCGGTGGAACCGGCGCGCCGGACCGCTTCCACGAAGACATGCACGGCGTCCACGGTGGTGAAGCCGGGATAGGGGGGCGGCTCGCCGAAACGTTTGATGTAGGCGTCGACGAACGGCTGCGTCACGGGTGTGAGATTGGCGCCGTCGCTCGCCACCGAAAAAGTGACGATGCCCGCCGCTGCGCCATTCGTGTCCTTCCAGAAAGTGCCCGACGTGGCCTGAGAGGATATCCCGATAATCGGAATCGGCACCTGTTGCTGGGCCCATTGCACCGTCGGCTGAACGCCGATGTGGCTCCAGCCGGTGACGATGACGTCGGGCTTCTCACCCTCGATCTTATTGTAGAGCGGGGTGAAGTCGCTGGTATCGGGCGAGAACCGGACGTGGTCGAGCACCGTCACGCCGACCTTGGGCAGGCACTCCAGATATTCGGCGTCGAGCGGCGTGGTCCACGCGGCATCCTCGCTCAGCACCACCGCGGACTTGATCGAATATTTCGTCTGCAACCACAGCTTGACGGAATCGCAGACCGAGTCGGCGATGAAGGGCGAGGCCATGTACTCGTGGAAGGTGTATTTGTTCTTGTCATAATCGTCGTGCACGTGGCGGCTGATCTCATTGCTGGCCGCGCCGGTGGTGATGAAGGGCACGTGCGTGCGTGCCGACCAGGGCTGCAAGGCGAGGGCGATCTCGGTGATGTAGGTGCCGATCACCCCGACGACCTTGTCCTGGCTGACCGCGCGCTGAAAGGCGCGCACCGCATCCGCGGCCGAGTTGTGGTCGTCGTACTGGACGATTTCCACCTTGCGGCCATCGACGCCGCCGGCGGCATTGATCTCATCCATGGCGATCTGCGCGGCCCGGCTGATGCCGGCCCCGGCGATGGCGGATTCCTCGGAAATGATGCCGATCCTGATCGGCTCCTTGGTCTGGGCCCGGACCTGCGACGCGGCCAGGCAGCCGAGCGCCGCGGCGGCGAGCAGAACGGTACGAACGTGCAAAGTAAATGTTTTCCGGTCGAGCATTGGCAGACTCCCCCTCATGAGTTTTGCAGATGCCGCTATCATCGACGGCCAGCATAGCCGCATTCCGCGCCGAATGTTAGGCGGGCGCCGGCGTGAGCGTGCAGACCGGACACCCCTCAAGTTTGGGTTGCCAGAAGCGGGTGTATCCGCGACCATATTTGCGCGAGTGCTGACTGCGTGCGCAAAAAAACCGCCGTCGAAAACCGCGGTCGAATCCAAGACAGACTCGAACTCAAGACAGACTCGAATCCAAGACAGACTCGAATCCAAGGGAGACTTTAGGGATGACTTCAAGGTGGATGCGGTTGGCGCGCCTGCAGGGGTGGGCGCGGTTAGGTCACGAGTCGGCGCTCGTCCTGCTGTTGCTCGCGATGGGCGCCGGCGCGCTGGCGGATGAAGTGCCCAACCTCAAGTACCCTGATTATCCGAGCGAGACGCCGGAGAAGTTCGCGCCCGCCACCGACAGTTACGACTATGTATCGCGCGATGTGATGATCCCCATGCGCGACGGCGTCAAGTTGCGCACGATCATCCTCGTGCCGAAGGGTGCGACGCGCGCCGGCATGCTGCTCACGCGTACCCCCTACAATGCCGAGGAACTGACCAGCCACACGCGTAGCGGCCATCTCGGTCCAATGCTGGAAGGTTATGACAATGCGACCGACATCATCGTCGAGGACGGCTACATCCGCGTGATGCAGGACGTGCGCGGCAAGTATGGTTCGGAGGGCGACTATGTGATGAACCGCCCGGTCCACGGGCCGCAGAATCCCACGCCGGTCGATGACGCCACCGATACGTACGACACCATCGAATGGCTGGTGCACAACGTCCCGGAGAGCAACGGCAAGGTCGGCACCCTGGGGATTTCCTACGACGGCTTCGAGCCGCTCATGGCGCTCATCAACCCGCACCCGGCGCTCAAGGTGTCGGTGCCGATGAACCCGATGGTCGATGGTTGGATGGGGGACGACTGGTTTCACAACGGCGCGTTTCGCGAGCAGAACATGTCGTATATCTATGAACAGACGGCGAGCCGCGACAACGGCATCAAGTGGTGGACCAGCTTCCACGACGACTATGATTTGTTCATGCTGGCCGGCTCCGCCGGCGAACTCGGCCACCGCTACGGCATGGAGCAACTCGGCTTCTGGAACAAAGTGCTGGCGCATCCCGCGTACGATGCGTTCTGGAGCGACCAAGCGGTGGACAAGTTGCTCGCCACGCAGCCGCTCAACGTGCCCACGATGCTGGTCCACAGTCTGTGGGACCAGGAGGATAGCTATGGCGCGCTCGCGGTCTATGCCGCCATCAAACCCAAGGACACCCGGGGCGACATGGTCAAGCTCGTCTTGGGTCCGTGGTATCACGGCCAGGAAATCGGCGACGGCAGTGCCCTCGGGGTCATCCGCTTCGGCAGCGACACCGGCAAGTATTTCCGCGAGCAAGTGCTGCGGCCCTTCCTGGCCCAATATCTGAAAGACGGCGCACCCAAGGCCGATGTGGCGCCGGTCACCGCCTTCGAGACCGGTACCAATCAGTGGCAGAGGCTCGATCGCTGGCCGCTCGTCTGCGACAGCGGGTGTCCGGCCACGAGCCGTGCGCTGTATCTGCTGCCCGGTCAGAAGCTGGGATTCACCGCCCCGACGACCGGTGCGGCGTATTCTGAATACGTCTCCGATCCGGCGCATCCGGTGCCGTATCGCGCGCGGCCGATTCAACCGATGGGATATGACGTCGGTCAAACCTGGTCGCAATGGCTGGTCGATGACCAGCGCGAAGCGTCCGGGCGCACCGATGTGCTGACGTTCACCTCCGACGTACTCGCCGCCCCGCTCGCCATCAGTGGCCGGCCCACGGTGCATTTGATCGCCTCCACCAGCGGCACCGACAGTGACTGGGTGGTGAAACTGATCGATGTGTATCCGGATCAGGTTGCGGATCAACCCGACATGGGCGGCTACCAGTTGGCCGTGGGTATGGACATAATGCGCGGCCGCTATCGGGAAGGCTTCGCCAGCCCGAAGCCGATCGCGGCCAATCGCCCGTTGGCTTATGAATTCAGGCTGCCGGCGGCGAATCACGTGTTCCTCCCGGGTCACCGCATCATGGTGCAAGTGCAATCGAGCTGGTTTCCGCTGTATGACCGGAACCCGCAGTCCTTCGTACAGAGCATTTTCCTGGCAAAGCCCGGTGACTATGTCAAGGCGTCGCAGCGCGTTTACCATGCCCCGAAAGAGGCGTCTTTCATCGCCTTGCCGGTCCGCTGACGCCGCGCCGGCGGCGCCGGGAATCCTCCCCGGCAGGACGGCTCGATAGGCCCCTCATTTCGGTGATAGTTGTCCCATAATGGGTAGTGCGTTTGAGGTGCGCGCGCAGCCGGGTGGTATCGTGTTTACCGGTGGAGTGAGCGGAGCGGGCGACGTCGATGAATCGCGATCAGCAGGCATTGCAGGACTTCGTCCAGCGGACGAAACGCGGTGTATACCTGCATTTGCCGATGTGGCTGCTGATGTGCTCGTTCGTCGACATGGCGAGGGATGCACCGCACGTCTTCTGGATCAATTGCGTCGGCTTTTTCGCCGCTTCGGCGCTCCGCGTACTCTTCATTCGCCGGTCGGCGGCTCTGATCGTCGCGCGGACCAAACTCGCGCAAACGACCCTGCAAGCACTGGCATTCGTGCCCTGCGTGCATTGGAGCCTGCTTGCGGTGCTGTCCACGCAGGACGGTGCGCTGCATCCGCTGATGATGCCGCTGATCTTGGTGATGGTCGGTTTGGGGACGTCGGGTGCGGTGATCCTATCCATCGACAATACGGTGCGATTTTGGTACCCGGTTGTCGCGCTGGCGCCTATCGGCATAGCTCATTTGCTGTCCCAGCCTGGAGCCGTGAACGTGCTGCTCGCCATCATGAATATCGTCGTCATCTTCCACGTCGACGCTGCGACGCGGCTGGTGCACAAGGATTATTGGGATGCGCTCGAGGCCCGCAATCTTCTGGAGGAGCGAGCCAAGAGCCTCGAATCGTTGAGTACGACGGACGGCTTGACACAGATTCCCAACCGGTTGCATTTCGAGCGCTGCCTCGAAGGGGCCTGGGCGCAGGCGATTCTCGAGCAGCAACCGGTGTCCGTGCTGCTCGTCGATCTCGACCACTTCAAGAACATCAACGACACCTACGGTCACTCGATCGGCGATGAGTGCCTGAAGGCGGCGGCCCAGTCCATGGTCAAGGGGATGCTGCGCGAATCGGACCGAGTGGCTCGCTGGGGCGGAGAGGAGTTCATCATTTTGCTGCCCAACGCGGACCGCGGTGCCGCGCAAACTGTTGCGCATCGGGTGCTCAAGGCAGTCGGCAACACCCGCATTCCGTATCCCGGCGGCATGGTGCGGCTCGCTTGCAGCATCGGAGTCGCCACGCTGAATCCGAGAGATCGTTGCGAGGCGAAAGACTTGATCAATGACGCAGACCGGGCCCTATACGAGGCGAAGAGCCAGGGCCGCAATCGCGTCGTCGCTTTCGCCGCCTGAAGGCGAAGTCATGGACGCGAAGTGACGCGACGGGCCTAAGACAATGGGGCGGGCCGCAGGCCTCCCGGCGTGGCGACCACACGCACCATATGTTCACCGGCGAAGTGCGCCGGCACCAGAATCGCTTCTTCTTCGACGGCGCGATGCAGCACTCGCAGCCGGCTTTGGCGGGCGAGCGCGGCGTCTTCGCAAAATATGCTGTTCCAACCGGGATTCATGATCTGCAGCGGGTGGTGCAGCACGTCGCCGACAAACAGGGCGGATTCGCCTCGGCTCGTCACCGTGATCGTTTGACTGCCGGGCGTGTGTCCGGGCGCCGGGTCGAGCCGCACACCCGCCGCCACTTCCGCCGACCCTTCGACCAGCTGAGCGAGCCCCAGATCCAGAATCGGGCGGACGCTGTCGTCGAAGAAACCGGCATTCACGGCTTCGCCGATCTTGTTGGGATAGAGCGCCAAATTGCGGGGGTCCCAGTAGTCGGCATCCGGCTTCGGAAACACATAGCGTGCCTTCGGAAAGGTGGGTACCCAGCTGCCCGCGTCCAAGCGCGTGTTCCAGCCCACATGATCGACATGCAGATGCGTGCAAACGACCAGGTCGATGTCCTCGGGCGCGAAGCCGGCCGCCGCCAGCCGCTCCAAGAACGGCGTCTTGAGATTGCCGAATAGTGGGATGCCGGGACGTTCCTTGTCATTGCCGGCGCCGGTGTCGCCATCATCGACGGGTGCACGTAGCCTTGCTTGACGTTTGACGTCTTGTCGGTGGCGCCGGATAGCGCATTGAACTCCCCGCCGGACAATGTCGTGG
>Ga0209611_10000191_pt1 | contig 77853 bp, 46 predicted proteins | sample S1TSphgellanicum_3_FD_187693 | JGI IMG/M metagenome (GOLD analysis project Ga0209611, IMG submission 187693) | Host-associated microbial communities from peat moss isolated from Minnesota, USA - S1T2_Fc - Sphagnum magellanicum MG (SPAdes) (version 2) | ecosystem: Host-associated > Plants > Peat...
TTTTATATCCGCCTCTGGTGCGGTGGGAGAGGGATGCGATTCGACCATCATTCCTACCCTTCGGACGACTGCAATGCTTTGTGGAGATGGTTTGTACACGGAAACCGTGGTGGTCTAACCTCGTCACAAACTAACAGCGGTCGCCCGCTGCTTCACCGGCCTCTCCTTCCCCCACCCCCAAAACCCCGTCACAAACTGACTGACAAACAGACAGACGTAATGAATTAATATATAAAATATCTGAAAATAAACAGTGAGACCTCGTTTCCAGTTTCTCTCCGCCACCACGACCCGCACCTGATTTTCGAGACCTCGTTTTTGTTAACTGGGGGGTTCTAGAATCGACCTTGCAGATTAACGGGTCGAAATGGCATGTCCCAGACAGACAAGAGAATTAATATATATGATGTGCAAAGCACTTTCAAATAAAGAAGAGTTCTACACTCCATGTGAGCTGCATCTGTTGACAACCTTGACTACTCCACTAAATTGGTGTGCAGTGCAACTTTCTTACTTTGTTGCACATGCCAGTCTTAACTGCAGAGTGCTTGGCTTAGGGTCCTCATGGGGTTACAAGATGTGTAAGGCTGGATGTGTGTAGAGCTGCAGCTAGGTGTATGCCTGAGCCATAACTACAAACTGGGGGAATAAGTGAATGAAATTAAAAAGATGACTGAGGAATAACTGTGGCTTGGGACCATCACAAGAAACATCCAAAGTAGCGTGAAGATTAGTGAAGGTTGATGATGATTATTGTTTATCCAACTTCTGAATTAAATTTCAGGATGGATATGGTGCTTCATTGGGTTGAGATGTTTTTCACACAGCATTTGTAGTTGATCAGTTACAAAGGACTTGATTGGTTTTCAGGTACCAATATCCTAATGAATGAGGAATACCTAAAACTTTGAAATAATTTCAACTTATCCAAGAACACAAATCCAGCTTTGAGACATTTAATATTCCAGATAACATAACTAGCAAAAGGAGCTTCACAGTATCCTTCGGATCTTGAGATAAGTTAACACAGCTACAAACAACCCAATGCCCCCAAAAATAATGCCCACTGTTGTGAACCAAAACGCCAGCTGCACACATATTTCACACACACAAGATGGTGAGAAATTCAGGGGAAAAATAGCATCCCCCAATCTTGCCCACGACTCTCCAGCAGCACTGTGCATATGACGAATGATACACATGACATGGAAGTTGATATTCACTCAGGAAACAATAATCATTGAAGAATTGACAAGTCACAATGAAATCACTGGGCTTGAATGAAACATACCATATGCTCCTCCAAGCATGACTTGAGGTTCATCCCAAAGATACCTGTCACAAAACCCAAATGTCAAGCTCATCCGTCAGAGTGTTACATAATGCACATTGCAGTCCACAGAGTGAGGAGATCTGAGATATTACCTGCAATAAGAGCCCCAAGTGCTGCACAGAAGGTGGCAACCTGAAGAAGCAACTCTAACCGACCCATCTCCAATCGTCGTGAACTGCACAGCCCATCATCGTCTCTTTCCTTCAATAGCTTGTATTGCCATCCAGAACAGGAAGGTCTCTTAACATTCTAAAATGGAGGTGCTGGAAGACTAAATTCCTAGTCTTTAGTTTGTGAAACTTGAAGCCTGTAATAGTGCTCTCAAGTCTAGTTATAAAACCAAAACCAAAGATTGACTCTTGTGTGGCAACCTGAATATCAATCAGGAGATCAAAAACTGTGTGAGAACTTAGAGATAATAGCACATAGATAATTGATCAACTGGGAGATAAATATCACATTGTCAATTGTAACAACTAGAGATACTTGGAAATCTCTTGCATACCTCAAGTTAAGTGCAATTGAATCCTCCATCTCTCTGGCAGAATTCAACAATTTTTCAGCATAACCATGACATGAATCGCACCTAAACCACATAGTCAAAAAACCTTGGTTAGGGATATGGAGGGACTCAAATCTCAGCAGATGCTGCTCAGATTTAGTGAACTGGCATATGCTTGCTGCATTTGTGAAGCTTCTGTCACAGAGTGCCTCTTCAGACCAGCTACTAGCAAGATAAATTTATAATATGTGTCTATAGTCTTTGGAGATAAAAAGACCCCAAGCCACTGGGTACCCAACCACTATGTTCAACAGATAGCAGTAGACTAAAAGGAGTCTAGAAACACCGCAAGCAGCCCTTGACACGGGTTGCTAAGCGAGATGAACGATTTGTGAGTTCATGTATACACTTAACACCCAGAGCTTGATCGCTGCAACATTACCCCAATTAGATGCAAAAGGTCCACTTGCCAGTGAAAAAGTTATCTTGATAGCCTTTCCAAGAACTCTAGGACCCAATGTAGAGAGACCTATTCCAACACTACTTCCAGTTTGTGTGGTATTTCAAGAGACATGTGAACTTCCCTTGTGGTTGGGAAAATTGAAGTGCTAGAAGAGTCAACAAGGTAAGTGGTTAAGTACCTCTGCAAGTAACACTCAAGCAGCATCTCCATTTCCTGTTCCTCATCTGCTCAGAAGAAGAAGAAGCCTATGAGAAGTGACATATGAGAAAAAAAATCTGAAAGAAATGTTCAGGCAACTTGGGAACGTGGGTTTATCAGATTAGAACAGATTTGGTGGCAGAAGAAGACTATAGAGCAAGTATGGAGAATATGTCCTTCTGTATCATTCAGCACAAGGATCACCTTTTACCATTCTCCATGTTGCATGAATCCTCAGATTGAACTGTTTCTTTCTCTTGGGTATATATTATTCTGTCATGTACCTTCAGCAATTTTCTTCTCTGAAGGTAGTGAACATTCAATGGAACCATCTCCCCTTCGTATATTGCAAACACGCCCCATAATGGTCATTTGTCGAATATCCTGGGGGTTTTCTAGCAATTCCAGAAGAATTTGACGTACAGCTCCAGCTTTTGCACTTAGTTCCACCTACAAATCAATCATCTTACATCAGACCTGATTCAAGAGTGCAATCTTTAAGGCTCTCCATTTAGGAGCATAAATCATTTGACAATTCCATGCATCGGACTAATTTTCTGCACTCCTCATGGCTTGTGACGAAAAGTTTTGTTTTTCAGTGACAACAAGGATTGGTTATATCTGTGTACCAAAGATTGCTTGCAAAGGCGGAGCTCCTCCAACACATCTACTGTATAGCGGTTTGGCAACACTTTCAGTAATGACAGCACCTGGCAAAGCAACAAATGCCCACAGCAACATTGCTCATGTTATACACTTGCATACAGGGAAGACTATATACCCTACTACAACTAACAAACCTCCAACTGATCACTCCACAACAGGGTTGCACATGCTGAAATTCAATTGCTTGTTTCTAATGCAATTATCACAATCCAGAAACCTACAGACACAAAGAGTTCTCATTCAATCCAAATAAGCAATGGGAAAGAAAATAACACAAGAAAATAACTCTGCTAGTCTACTGTGCAGTGGAGGTTTTGGAGGGACCAGTCCCACAACAATGAGGCAAATCCAGTTCCCTACATACATTGAGACATATATTGCGGGATTTGAGAGAGAGAGAGAGAGAGAGAGAGAGAAAAGAATCATGTTAGCACAGTCAAGCTTACTCGCGGTTCAACATCCATAAGCTGTTGCTCCAGCCTTTGTGTCCTTGATATCAGTGCAGCCTCCACAACCTAATTTCTCTCTCAACAAAAATTCATCAAACCCATAAGAGGCTCAAATAAGAAATTGAACTGGAGCTAGAAATGAGGAGAAACTCTCCATTGAAATTTCAACATGATTGTGAATTATCACTGAAGCTAGATGTAAAGGTTTAAGAGAGAGGAAATTGCGTAGCATGAGCTCAAATCCAATGGCTCTCATTGCAAATATCTCTATAAGTGAATGTGTGAAAGGCTTCAAGCAAAGACTACCTCCAATTCGAAAGGCATTATAGGGCCAGGGCCATTGGTAGCAGCACGAAGGCGTGGAAGTAGTGCATTCATGAAACCTTGCGCTCCTAGACTGGATGGAATCACACCAAACCATACATGTTGACTGTTATAAGCAGACAATCATCTATTTGTAGGACAATGTGGACACCAAGTGTCGTCCATGGATGCAAAACAAGAGTCCTTGCAGAAGGGTCAGTGGGATCATAAGGTCTCTCTCTCCTTGGCAATTAAGAATCAGAACTCCATATCTGTAGTACACTGAAAATGGTCCATTTCAATAAAATAGCAACATCCAAAAGAAATGATAACAGCTTCAATAAAAACTTTACCTGTTATAGTCAAACACGAGGACACTAAGAGGTGTTGCTATTGCTCGCAGGGATCCAAAATTGAGAAGAATTGCTTGGTCCCGAACCTGTCACCTCCCCCAATCATGGATAATCTATTATTCACTTGATTCACGACATCATCTGGATCAAGCTCAGGTTAGCCATTCATATTTGACAAATCACCACATCAATGACGTTGCAAGCAAAAAGACCACAAAAGCACTTTGAAGGTAACCCATCATGTCAGTTCTTGCCAAACAGACATGACAAGATTGACTGCAGCCAGAACCTTCCGAGTGGATCTCTTACACAGTATTAGAAAGTCCACCCTCAACATGAACAGCAGTGACTAGCAGTCAAACAAAAGGATTATGACAATTAGCAAAAATAGGGACGGATGACTGAAAATCTGAAAGAGAATAATATATGGATGAGACCAGAGAGAAAAGCTTTACTAACCAATAAAGCTGGTGCTGAATTTGTGACCCATAATGCTGGATCAACACTCCGAATATCACGTAAACGCAGGCCAGCTGCAGACATGATCAGAGGCAGGCAAGACACACAGTGAGCAATGAAAAATGCAAATGAGAGAATTGATTTCATTAGCCAGTTCTTCACCTCTGATGATGATGAAAAGGCCAATGACATGTTTTACCAACAGTCAAACATCATGCATTTGTTGCCTCTCTAGCTAGCTCTGTAATAATTGACAAACAAATGTCAGCTGGTCCCAACAACAAACTCTTGAGAAAGAGTATGTACCACTGCTCCTCAATAACTGTCGCCTGCTCACCTCGATCTTTGCAACATCTCCATCTGGATAAACCTCAAGCACCTATGCCAACACAGGGCAATAACATGAATTTTCATTGATGCAACAAAGATAGCAGTTCAAATGCAGGCAGATTATTTACACATGAAATGTGGTATGTAATTTACACAATTGTCTACAGTTCCCCCTGATGCTGACTGAGCTTCAAACCCTCATTCTGCCTAAACATGCCACGGGAGTTTCTATTCTTGTCCACTCAAAGTCCGTTTGAATTTTTTTCAGAAGTGCTTTCTTCTCAAGGAAGCTCAAGGTCCACAATAATCAACTTCAAGCACTGTTGCAAAATTGATGGTATCAAAAATGTAAAATGGCTGAGAGAACACTAATACTGCAAAAGAGATCGCATGGAAGTGTGTAAAAAGGATTGATTCCACAAGGTTGCAATTGGCCTCCTTTGTCTTTGAGGATTTCTAGGGTTTAGGATATCCTCATCCGCTGCATACACAATTGTCTACCGTCTCCCATGATACCGACTGAGCTTCAAACCCTAATTATCCCTGAACATGCCACGGGAGTTTCTATTCCTGTCAGCTCAAGGATTGGCTCTCTGAGGTTTGTTATTCCAAGGTGAAAAGGAGAAATACCACCGAGCGTATGAGAGATTAAGAGAGAAGCGCGCAGATATGACAGCTTAAGATTCGCGCACCTGGTAGACAGGTCCCTTCCCTCCGGTCGCAATAGAATCTGCAGCGGACCCAAAAGAGGAAGAAGAGGTGGAAGAAACATTGCCAGAGAGATCACTAAGTATAGTCCCCTCATTCTCTTCCTCACACCGCAGTACTGCCCCATTGCCATTCACACCGCCTTCATCATCTTCTGGGTATGTGTCGGTCTCGCTCCCATTCCAGCTGGAATCTGCAGATTCTTCCTCCTCCTCATAGAACAGGGCAGACTTCTCCGACGAGTTGGAATCCGTACGTGAAAGAGACGACGGAGCTGCAGCTGGTGCTTCTTCAGAGAATTTGTCATGCGCTTGAGCAACAACAAAGGCAGATTTCGACGAATTGGTAGAGGATCCAACCGAATTCCCCCAGCTACCACCAAAGCCCCAACAAAGCTCTTGACCATTATCATAAGACCAAGACAAAAAAGAGCTCATGGGTCCTGCTCCGGCGTCATGATCAAAGGGACCACCACCTGCTCTCGATGATTTCCGTCTGCCATCTTCTCTTCTGGAAACGTTGAACACAGGAGAACAACTCTTCTGTCTAGTACAAGAAGTATTCTTCTTCTTCCCCCTCCGCCTGGAAGACACATAGGTCAACACCTGAGCTTCCAATTGCGTAATTACCGCCAGATGAGGTGCTTCCGGTGGTCGCAATCCAACTCCTGGCCTGCTGCCGCTGCTGCACATGTGCGCAAGCCCCATGATCGCTGCTGCTGCGACTCCTGCGGATTCCGCTCTCTTTGCGAAGCTCGGAAAACGTCACCACTAACGCACAGAACTCCCCTTACAAAAAAAGCACCACAACGCGTATGCGACTACCAGAGTAGGGCGGTTCCTAGAATGCTGGAAATATGCCCTCCGGATATCATCCTGAAGCATTCTTAGGATGCTGGAAATATACCCTCCGGTTCTGAAAATGGCGTCAAGTAGCCGGTTCTGGTAATGTAATCGAGGTCCTCCAAAATCAAAGGTGTGTGTAAAAGAACCGCCGGTTCCTCTGTGAAAACCATGGGTTCTTTAATGTTTTTGAAATATTCTGTAAGATTTTACGCTATGTAGCCTAACCTCCAAATACACTAAGAAAATTCTTGGAGGTTTCTGTGAAAAAGAAAACAATTGTGAGTTTCAGAAGGCATTGGGATTTTTAGCACAAACTCCCATTTTATTTTATTTTATTTTATTTTAGTTTTTCAATTTTTTGATGTAGCCACACTGGCAATCATCCTCAAGAGGAATTAGCCACATTTGGCTGCAGGTGAGATAGGAAAGTTTTTTAATTAAAAAAAATTCGTTATATTTTGGCAACCTGCTGGAACCTATTGTCTAAATATGGCAATTTCAGACATTTTTCCTTGGTGACTTTGGTGCATTTTGTATCCTTTGTATGAGTCACACTCAATTTTTTTCCTCCCCCCCCCCAAAAAAAAATTCAAACCCCCAAAAAAAAACACAAAAAAGTGGTGCCTGGAAACACCTTATGATGAACACTTGCAAACAGAAAAATGAAATTAAAAAAAAGCTATACATATTTACATATATGTAATATGTATAAAATCAAGATATTCAAATTTTGGATTTCTAAGAAGTTTTTTTTGTGTGGGATACAAGAGGGCTTTTTTGACCCAATAGAGATAATTTAGAGCAATAGGACGGACAAATGACATATGTTCTTGGCCCCAAAAAGATGAACTGAAATGAAAAAAAATAATCATCCATATAAAAGATATTGATCTCAACCATGCATCCATTTGCAATGGCTTTTCACAATAGATATTAGGAAGTGGAATTTTTATTTCTTATTTTTTTGGTTTTCACCAATCATTTACATTATTGGATAATATATAAAACAATTTTGTAGACCTGCAAGAAATAAGACCTTTGCCACTTCTAGAGGGCCTATTCCCATGTGTAATGGAGTCTTTTAACTATATTGTCTTTTTGCACCTTTTACAAGTGTCATGTACTCAGCTTTTGATGAAGAAAGTGAACAATTTGTTGGTGTTTCTTTGATCATTTTACTAATCTTGTACCACTCTAGTATAGATAACATTAAAGTTTTCCCATTTCTAGCCTCGTCAACATTAGTATATTTAATGAGGTTGTTTTCTTCTCCCTTTTAGCATATTATTTTGAAATTCAATATTTGTTTGATGTAACGCAAGATATGGTGAACAATTTCAATATGAAATATCTAGGGTTCATTCATGAATCTATTGATTACCTATACAAATAATAACATTTGGCCAAGTAACTATTAAATGAATGAGCTTCCCCACTAATTTGCCTTTAGTTGGTATGATCAACATTGTCTATCTCCATGTCATTTGAAAGTCATTAACCTTTAACTATAGGAATGTGATAAAAACTTACAATTGGACATCCCAAATTGCTATTAATGAGTTGAGTGAGTATGGGTTTTCAACATTTGAGGACTCGATTAGAATACTCATCTTGAGAGAGTAGGATGCCTATGTTTTCTAAATACACAAGTTAAACCAAAATATTTTTTAAGTCTATCAAGATTAGTGATTTCAAATCTTTGCTTTAGTTGTTTTTTTGATGGGAGTAATCTTTAGTGAATAATTTTCAATGATAAGAAGATCATCAACATAAAGTATTAAGATACTACTTTTACCATTTTTTCCATGTAATGTGCTTGTTCAGCTTCTATTCTTGAAAATAGGTGTCAATTTTCTCATACCAAGCTTAAAGGGTTCACTTTAGATCATAAAGAGCCTTATTCAATTGACACATTTTTCCTTCCTTTCCTTGCATTTGAAACCCTTGCACTTGAAACATGTATACCTTTTCATGTAGTTCTCCATTCAAGAATGTTGTTTTGACATCCATGTGTGTGCTTTTCCTAGATCTTCATAGGTTGGTATAACAATAATAGATCGAATTGTACTCCACTTTATAACAATTGCAAAAATCTTTTGGAAATTTATGCCTTGTTCAAACCCTCTCACCACTAAACATGCCTTCAGTATGTATTTTCCCCCTTTTATCCTTGGTTTAATCTTTAACATTCAGTTGGTTGTGATTGGCCTCTTACCTAATGGTAAATCCATAAGAGACGAAGTTTAATTGTTGGAAATGGATTCCATTTCTTGTTCCATAGCATGCATCCAACCTTCTTGTTATGCACAACTTCTTCAAAGCTTTCAAGTTTTTAGGAAGTTCAATAGCTTTTACTATAAAATCATCAAAGTGATTGGGTGGAACCTTGATTATGTTGGACCTACATTGTTGTGGTGGTGATTTAACAACTAGTGCAGTTGATCACAAGATTTGCCACTTCTTTTGATTGTGTTTTTTGTGTGGACACTAGGAGGCCCACTTGTGACAAATCATGGTTGGGTGTCATCTTCAATAGGTGTTGAAGGCATCTCTTTCTCATTGTAAATAAATACATTTTTTTCACATTTTTTCAATATTTGTTGGTGTAACTTCATCAACTCCTAAAGTTAAATGATGTTTCATTGGGTGAAGTGGTTTTTTAAGAAATTGGGTTTAAGGTAACTATTATTTATTTTTGTAGTTGATGGGTTGTAACACCAAGATCCCTTTGATTGTTCATTGTAACCCACAAAAATGCAACATGTTTTTGAATCAATTTTTTTTTTTTCACAACAAACATGGACAAATACCTTGCATCCAAAAAAAAAAGATTGTTTAGGTTGGGTTTCTTTCCCAATAATATTTCCTTTGGTGTGTGTTTGCCATTTGCCATTTTGGGTGAGCACTTTGTGAAATAATTTGCAATGTTATAACCACAAGTACAATTGGACTTGGTTGTCATTTTAAAGTCTTTTCACATTTTTTAAGACTTTTGATTATTTCACTTTGAAAGCACATTTTGTTGTGGGGTTGTTGTCATAGTAAATTGCCTTTGTATGACATGGTTTTCACAAAATTGTGTGAATGACCATGACATGACATTCACCACCACAATCACTCTTGAATGCTTTGATTGTTTAAATCTAGTCTTGTTTTCCTCGATAACCTTAAACACCTTAAAGTTTAATTTTCAAAAAAAACACCCAACTCTTTCTACTAAAATCATTAATAAAAGTGAAAAAAATACTTGGAACTAGAAAGTGAAGAGATTGAAAGCAATCCACATGTCTAAATATATTAGTTATAATACCTTTATTGCCATATTTAAATTAACTTTCAAAAATTAGTCCTTGTGTTTGTCCACCCATGAATCATCCTTCACATAAATATTTGATTAGTTGTAGATTTGAAATTACTTTTCACAACTCCATGATTTGTCAAGAAATGTAAGATATAGAAATTGAAATGACCCATTTTTTTGTGCCAAAAATGCACATATATAGAAGACTCAAGAAAATTTGTTTCTACTATTATTTTATATGCTTTTAATTTATACAAACCATAAATCTTGTATCTTTTCCCTATAGCTATTATCTAATTCAAGTTTTGGATGATGAAGGTTTTTGGTCACATAATGAAAAAAAAAACATTAAAAACAAAGTTTAATCAAGTTTCTTTTCTAGATTTAAAAAGGAAAATTTTGGTGAAATGTAGCATGTACAAAACAACAATTACATTATTTATTTCTCTTCTTGGAAATTCAAATCAAACACAATTGTCTTTTTTTCAACATACTGATTTTGCTTTCTACTTGACCTCATGTTTGAAATACCTATTTCCTTCTAGATCTTGGCTAACGTAGTGTTATTGTTTGTTACATGATAAGAGGCACTTGAGTCGAAATACCACATGGTTTCTTTCTTTTTTATATATTTAGAGCCATTAATGAAACATCAAATAACTAAGTCAACTTGTTAGGTTGTTCATCTTCAATTTCCACACATTTGTAAGTATTTTTGTGGAAAAACAAGGCTTCATTCTTAGTCTATTTGTTAAATACTTGAGTTCCTTTCACTATTCTTCTTGAAAAAAAATCCTACCAAATTGTGTAATTTGTGGGAAGATCATCTTGACCTCCAATACTTTAAACAAAGTTTTCATAGGAATATGGCAAAACAATTAGGATCATCAAAGTCATTTTAAACTTTGGGACCACTTCTCCTATGTTATAGTGGACTCCTTTTCCATCCTAAAAATATGCAACTTAGTTTTGAAAAAAACTTACAAGCAATGTTTTTAGCTTCAAATATCTTTTGGATTTTATTCCAACAAACCTTTGAATCATTTAATGGGGGTAGGCTTGAGGGCTCAAAACGCAATTTAAAATTTTAGAGTGCCACATGGCCACAAGCACCTTCACGATATATATATTTTTCTTATTACCTTCCTTTCATAGCCCTTGAATTATTGTGACAGTCATTGATTACATCGATAATAAAAGGAATTCGATAGTTATCCATTTTTTGGTGTTGTCATAAGTTCAGTAGGTGGTTAAGGTGGGTTCGTTTTTTTCTTACTACCATAATTACAATAAGGGAAGGTTTGGGTTTTTTTTTTCTTGTTGCCATAAGTATAGTAGGTGGTGGGATTTATTTGCGTTTTCTTTCACGGTGCAATGATGAAAAGGAGCAACAATCTTTTAACAAAGGATGAGATTTCGGCGTCTTGAACTTACTTGTTTGCTATACAAGCAGCATGTCCAAAAGCTTATAAAAGGATTGCAACAAATTCATTTGAAATTGTAATTCATTATGCATTTAGAAATCAACATATTTTTTAGAACAAATCGTGTTTTTTTTGTTTTATTTTCATATAGCTAAAACTTTCATATTGAAAGGACGCTTTTGTTGTCAATCTTTCAATGTGAAGGGTAATTTTTAGAAAACATTTTCAAAAGTGAATGGCACATGGGCCATTCATGTTTAATGCCTACCAAGATTTAATGCCTTCATGTTTGGGCTTTCCCCAAAACACATATTACTTTTATAATCGTTACACACCTTATAGAATTTTGATTTTTTATAAAAATATGAATTGAGATGCCCTTCACCCACTTTGCATTGTTTGTTTATTAAATTTAAACTTTCAAATTCCATAATTTACATAACCATTGAATTTACTTTCATTAGACCTTGAAGGATCAAACATATTATTCATTTTGTTAATGATGCAATTGCACTGATTCTCCTATATTTTTGTGTACGTTCATGCATTTGTTAAATTTACAACAATTTGTCAACTAGTGTAGGCATAAATTTTAATTCATACAATTTTTTTTTGAAGTATGGATTTTAGTTCACATACAAGTCACTAGAACCACCATGCATTTTGTACCATTTTAATTTTCAAACATAGTAGTACAAGAGGCCATGTTATGTTTACATGACTATCATTACATAAAAGAAAAGAAAAAAATGTTTTGTTAGTTGATAAGAAAGATCTTAAAATTATAGCAACAAATTAAGGTTTTGAACATGCAGGGATACGTTAGCTTACAATATCTAATGAACTTGAAGAAAAAAACTAAATGTGGCAATGAAAACTAGGGTTGTTTACATCAACACTCCATCCCTAAAAAATGTTGTCCAATATGTTTTTAAATGGGCATTGTAAGGTCTTGACACGTTGAAATGCACTTTGTCAAAAGGTGACCCAAAAAGTTTGGAATATGACTTTTATTGACCAATATGGCCTTGCAATGTTCATCCCATTACATTAATGTTATAACTCAATTGTGAATGAACCTCAACCATTTAATTAACAAAAGGTTTCACCTTGGTAACTTATTATGTAAAAGATAGCTTTTATAGGTAGGTAGGATAATATATGTGATTATTAAGTAAATTATCAAAAGTGTTAATTGAATTACATGTTTAAGTCACAATTAGTTTTGATGTTTAAGTTGGGTTGATATAGTTAATTACCTTTTAGTTCATAACTAATTCAAATGTGAATATGGTTTGGGTTATTTGGTGTTACATCACAAATTTATAGGTTTCATGGGTTCATTTCAAATTCGAGTGAAATTTATTATTTCATAGGTTCGTATTGTTTAAATATGAATGTCATGCATTATTTAAACATAGAAGTCGTGTGCATGATTTTCATGTGTAAACAACATGAATAGACATACAACATTTGTGTTTAAACAATACAAATATGCATATGACATTTGTGTTACATTTTGCATGACATCAATATTCAAACAATGCTAATAGATGAATGACATTCATGTCTATTCCATACAAAACTATGAGAAGTAGATTTCGCATGATTATTATTATCATATATGGCCCATGAAGTTTGTGATGTAGTGTCGCAACCCTAGCCTTGGGCTCGTGACCAAGACAAGGGCTTGCAAGGTCGCAGGCCAAGAGGGAAGCCCGAGAGTGAAGGAAAGTGTGAGGGAATGAACCCTCACATGCCCAAAGGAGCTTTCATTTTGGGAGTTGGAGTCTCGGTGGATTCCTGAATGTTCAGAGAGTGATTATAAGGGTCAAAACCCAATGGTTTGAGGAGTTCTTTATACCATTAGAAAGCTATTGAAACTTAAATGTTTAAAATGGGCTTGCATGACCCATTTGGACATCTAAAGCACAAGTTATGGCCAAAAGAAGGGCTAGGAGTCAAATTGGCAATTTGACTCCCGACCACTAAAAGTCGGGAATCGACTCGATTTCCGTGCGTGCAGGTGGCATGCAACATATCATTGGAAAGCTCTTGATGAAAGCTACAATTTTGTTTTAGACTTCATCTCCATCAAAGGTGTGCACACAAAATTATGGGGCCCCAAAGTTGCAAGAGTCCCAACTTTGGCAATTTCGGTACTCTCACGGGACAAAAAGCCATTTAGATGTGGGTTTCGTGGAGAGGCACAAAGTATACTATAAGGGGGAAAGTGGTGGCTTCCCCCAAGTCCGTGCCGTGGTGAATCTTGTGAGTCCGAGTTATTCATGGCTCGTCCTAGCACCCAAAGTGCTCCAACTATGCACCAACCACCTTGTGTTGGTTTTCTGCAGGTCTGTATGAGTAGTTGATGTTTGTCACTCTTCCTAGTCCCATCCCGGAGCTCAAGCATGCCCCTTTACCCCCTCAAAGTGCTATGAGCCAGGGAGCGTGGCTCGACTCCTTGCTCTTCCGCTGTTTTTAGTTTGGACTCCTATTTGAGTCCATTAAGGAGCTTGGGGGTGCGTCATGTAGGGTTATAATCCTAGGGTGTGGAATCTCAAATCATTTTTGGTGATCCAAGATTTTATAACATAGTGTGTTTTGCTTTGCAAATTTTCATATGTTTTTATGTAAGTTTGTTTGGCACATGATTTGCATGTTATGTTTTGGGCTTGGATTCTTGCTTGTTGTAAGGGAATTTTATTTTGGTTTAAATATGATACGTTAGTTAGGGTGTTCCTATGTTATTTTGTGTGATGTGTGAATAATGATAGTTACAGATGTTGATATAGTTTCACACAAATAAAAAAATAAATATGGATAATACATTATCATCCATTGATGTAATTTCTTCCAGGTTCTAAAATTTCATTATTTGGTCAATTTTATACATGTATTTTGAATTTCATCCATGTAATTCATTTCGCCTTTAATTAGCCATAAAGGGTGTGGTTGAATCCATGAACATTATTTTATCCATCATCCAATTTCAACCATATGGCCAAATATAGTTAGTAATATAATCTTTAAATAAAGTACTATTCATTTGTATTTAAAATATTAATTTTCATTGGTGTGATCACAAATTCATCCATTTATTGACAATTGTATTTTTGAAGTCAATTTCATCTATAAATAATGTTTCATGTATTTGTCAATGTATTGTTGACATTTATTTGATGACTTGTTCCAATGATATTGTCAAATTCCTTGTTTTCAACAACCTTACATTTTTCCTTTTCACTTGCCCTTTTTTCTTTTTCTTTTCTCTCCCCCCTTATAAGTTAATTTTAGAGGAAAGAACAAATCACCAATATGAAACCATATTGATGACAATGATGAATTTTTAGGATCAAACTAGCATGGATAAACCTTGACAACATGGAATCATATCACCTTGTTGATGAGACAAACTTACATGAATTAAATTTATGATGGAGATGAGACTAATTGCATGGATCAAATAGGACCATATACAAATGAACTCAATGACACAACTGAACTTGATCACATGCATGAAACCACATGAATAAACTTGAACCATCATCACATGGATGAAATTGTATTGCTAGTTATTAATGACATGGATGAAATTGGGTCACATGGTTGAAACTTAATATACAAATTAAAATCACAACACAAATGATGTCCATAGCATGGAAGAAACATGACCTTGTGGGTGACATTGTTAAAAAACTTGTGTACTATTCAAGCATTTTTTAGTTTTTTTCCTAGGTGCAACAAGCAATTGTTTGCTAGTTTTACACAACCCCAAAATAAGTTACTAGGGATAAACGTTGTAACTTTAAAAAAATAATGGGGCCCAAGAGTAAAAATAGGGACAAGTATGAGAATAAGTAATTTTAACTTATGGGCATTATTTTGAAGATCTTTGATTAGGATTTTTGACTAGGGCATGAATAATTTGGTTAACTATTTTGGGTTAGAGATAGTTGAATATGGGCCATATGAATCTAGTTAAATTCTAAGAATGAAAATGATCAATAATTGAATGATTTGTTCATAGCAAGATGATAATATGTGGCATAATATTAGTGATTTTTGTGATTGAATGGGAATGTTTAGTAGAGATGGATGAATGAAGACAATAACCCATCCTTTCTTCCTCTAATCTCAAAAGGTGTAGCCTGCATAGAGATCAAGTTTTAAGCATGTGGATGATCCTATCCCAAAAATGTGTAAAGTTCTTATCTTGCATTTTTAAAAAGTCTTTTTACGATGGGTGAATATTGTGTGGATGTTTTGTTGTGCTTTAGTTGTACACATTACCTATGTGTTAGTTTAAAAATTAACCTTCATCAGCTCGAAGCCTTTCTAGGTTACAACTCCAATGCTTATACTGCCATTTCCATTTGCAATGTAAATCAATGTGGTGAACACTTCCAGTTTGGTAGCAAACAATAAAGGACACTAAATGGTTATTTATTTTCCTTTTTTTTTTGTCCATTGAGAGATTTGTTTTAATCATCTTAGGATGATTACCACTTCATCTCCAGTACAAAATACGGAAAAATAGAAAAAGAAGAAGCACTGAATCACACAAAAAAAAAAACCAGATACAATTGCGGTATGCAATCTTGCATTTATTTCAATTCAATGGTTTTTCTTCTACTGGATAAGTCCAATCTCCACACACAAAATCTGAAAGTCAGATCATCTTTTGCTCTCCAAAGGAGCATTGATCTTTTATGGAAGTGTGAAATAAGGGAGGTATTTGAGTAAATCAAAACCAGTGAATGTGTTTTGTCGAATTTCCACAACTTTTTGACCTAAAAAAATCCGATTGTGAACTATACTTTTCTTATACAGATTTTTAGTGGAAAAAATGGCCCATATTAGGCTTTTCAAAATATACATATACATACAAGTAGCCAGATTTCTGTTAACAGGTTCCAGCACGTAGTCAAAATTACAGAAGGCTGTTTAAATGTTTTTATTTTAATATCTAGCATGTAGCCAAATTTGGCTAAATCTTCTGGTGGATGATTGTCACTTCAGCTACATCACAAAATTGAGGAAAAAAACATGATCAGAACTGGGACTGGGAGCAAGTTTTATGAAAATGCAAGCAGAAGGACTTGCTAATGCAATAGCTACTGATGCCTTGTCAAAGTTTCTTTTTCTTTTTCACATTTTTTTCCCAATTTTCTGATGTAGCTGAAGTTCCGTTTTCTTATAGCCATAAGATGATTTAATCAAATATGGCTCTAAGAAAACATGCAAGTAATTTTTAAAAATCATTTAAAATTATTTGCTACCTACTGGAACTTAATACAGAAATCTGGAAAAAAATTAAACAGAAAATTTCGAAATTTGGTCACTAGAAGTCCCAAGAAACACCAAGTTTTGCCATTAAAAGAAATTGTCAATTGATAAAATTTCGTTCTTGAAATAAATAAATAAAGGAAAAACACCTGGCAAGAACGGACAATGCACAATGGGGAGTGGCTGAAAATAGCATAATGAGAGTCCAAGCTGCCAAGGAACTATGGATGGTATTTAACAAAATCAAAGCAAAATGTAGCAAAGTGCACCTCACAATTTTCAACATGGCGAACTCCTCTTTTCAGGGCAGGATTTCATGTACAGAAGGATGAAAGCCCTGGATTCAAGCCATGAAAAACATTACAGTTTGTAATGTCAAGCACAAACTGACGTTGAAAACTAATTCACTAAATAAAAATACAAAATTTAAGTGAACGAAAAACAAGATAAAAATTTATCATCTGCCATGCAATCCAAGGCTGGGACACCTTTGTTCCCACACTCTGCTGTGCTACCTATTCTCCCATATTGTTTGGCAAAATAGAGAGCGGGGTGTATATATCACAGAAGAGTGAGCATTTCTTGCAGCTGGGTGGTGTAGTGGCCATCTGTAACCCAAGCGGGGGCAGGAAGATGTGGTCATGGGACTGCCTGTGGGGCCACCGTGGGCGTGTTGAAGGCGCGTCCCATCCAAGCTCGGAGTCTCCGTCGGTGACCGGTCGGAGGACTGGGTGTCGTGGGAGTTGCAGAGAAAGGCAGCGCGTGAGGCGGGTAACCGAGCAGCGATCACTTTCCGCTCCGGGCAGTGGAGGGACAGCGTGCCTGAACGTTTCGTGGTGAACAACTCTACTGGCTAGCTCCCCATGTACCATCTTCCCTTTTACCTACCTGACTGGTGTGTATTTCTCTCTTTTTCTTTTACTCCCTTGTAAGTTGTAATAATGAATAATGTTGCCAGTAGAAAAAGCAATTTCAATGAACACTTTGAGAAACTGCTAAAACTTTTTGATTAGTTGGTTGACCCAGGAACATATTTCTTCCAGGAAAACAATTGGCCAATGAGTATCTATTGCATCTATCCTTGCACAGGGATTACCAGTCATCATTTCCTATGTGTTTTGAGTGGGTAAAGTTTATGTTTATCAAATTTTGCTAGGTTTCCACTACCTGTAGGTTAGTACCTTGGCAGCTTTGACATATATTTGTTATCTAATTAATTAACTTTGAAATTTCCATTCCAAAGACAACTGTTATTTGGTGGGTTTTAAGTATCCCAGGAGGGATGAAGCATCAGTCTTTAAGGTTAATGCAATCAAGAATAAAAATGTGGCAAACTTGACCAACACTGTTTTTCTGTGGTGAAATTTTGCATTTAAATGACCTTAGATCCTCACCAATGATATTCCTAAAGGGTTTTGGGGCTACGATTTCACTAGAAGTTGATCAATAGAGTGAGCATTGTTTTTTGCTTAACGTCTAAGGTCTATCACCGCAAATATAGATGATGGAGATGTGGCATGTTGCTATTTAGGGTACCTTTTAAAGGAGGGGTTCATTAATTAGGGTTATGTTGTTGGGGCAAGTTTGTCGCTCTCTTACATTTCCTTTTCATTACACATTGTTGTTTTTGTATCTTTGAATTATGAATAGAACAATCACCTAACATGGGTTGAACAAATGGGTGACACAAAAATGTCTTGGGATTTGTAGGTAGCAAATTGAATTGCACAATGAGCATCAAGATCTTGCAATTGCAAAATGAGAACCATGGGCTTACAATGCACAACTTCAATAGGTTCAAGAGAAGCTTGATAACCAATTGAGGTTCTACATTTTTAGGGTACTTAAGGAGCTTGCTATAAACAATAAGTGCATTGAGCTCTTAGCTTTGCTTTTTGTTCTTGTCTAAACCCATTTGCTTCCAATATCTTCTTCCTTTGCACATTCTTGCAATTCGGCAATTCAGCAAAGGTTTGATTTTTGTTCTTGTGTTGAATCAATAGGTCTTCAAGTTCTGCCATCAAACATTTTTGTAATTTGGTAGCATAATATAAGTTTGTTTTTCTTTCTTGTTTTCAACCAATGTGTTTCCAAGTTTTATCATTATGCATTCTTGAAGTTTAGTAATGTAATAGTTGTTTGCTTTCCTTTTTTGTTTTCAACCCATGTGTTTCTAAGTTTTTCCTTCACACATTTTATTGACAATGCTTATTGTAAGCTTGTTTTTCACAATGATGCCCTTGAAATTTTCTCTTTTGTCTTCAACCTACATGTTTCCAAGTTTTTCCATTATGCATTTTCAAAGTTCAATAATGTAGCAGAGGTTTACTTTTCTTTCTTGTCTCCAACCCAAATGTTTCCAAGTTCTTCCATCACACATTTTGTTGATAATGTATGTTGTGAACTTGTTTTTTGTAATGACACCCTTAAAATTGCTTCAAAACTTTAAATACTAATTTCTTTTAGTGGTTCTATCCCATTTTCTACAAATTCTACTTTTACACTTGTGAATTCAAATCCCCTTATGTCCTTTGGTTCCAACAAAAGCAAGGCTCATGTTGTTATTGATGTTAATTTTAATGCAATTGTTGGTGGGGTTGTTACTTCAACTAATGTTGCAATTTTTAGGATTTATCATGTTGACTTCACTAGGTGAGCACAAAATTGTAGGTATGAAAAAAAAATGAAAGGTTAAGTGAGAGTTGAATCAAAGCTTCCAAGATACATGGCTTACAATGTTTGTTTGGGCCAAGCCAATTGTTAGGTTGGATGGCAAGATGCATATGATTCAATACAAAATATCTTCCATGATTCCATGGAGGGAGAAAACATAATGGCATGTGGATGTGTAAGATAGTTTGGCATAATAAGGAAGTTGGGAAATTTTACGTTAATTTTGATAGCTAACATGTTTGGAATAAAAATATTTATGCCATTTTTACCATTTTTCATCTTTGAATTTGGAAAAACCCATCACTAACTTTGAGAGTGTGAATGGGTTGTCACAATTTTTGCAGGTGGAGAACAATCTTGACAAACACTAAATAAACACTAGTGGTTGGGGCATGGCAAATGCATGACCAATGTGGTTTTAATAACCACAAAAATGGTCATCCAAAAAACAAACTACATTTTTGTAAGTTATGATGAGGTGATTAGTATAAATAACTAGACATGGATTTCAATGCATGTTTATGTTGTTGCCAATCTAAGAGGATGCCAATTTTGGTGAATTTAAAGCGAATTACAAATTGTCACAATAAACAATTTCACCAACATTATCCAAATCTTTATGAAGGTTCTTGGGCATTTGTTTGATTATGATTTGGCTATTAAGGTTGTTTACTTCCATGCAAATGGTGCTACCACCTTTCAAAATGTCAAAACTAGAGTTGTAACAAATTTAGTTTTAAAAAATAAAGATAAGAATAGAGCTTACCCTGTTTTTCTTTGGTGATGGTAGGGTAGGGCACATCCTACCCTGATTTTCTATGTTTCTTTTTAGTGATGGGGCATGGTGAAAAAGGATAGAATTTACTTTAGCCTGCTTTTCTTTGGTTATCTTTGGCAATGGTAGGGTAAACAAGGACATAACTACCTTGCTTTGTTTTTTTTTGGTAGGGTAGACATGGATAGAGCCTACCTTGCCCTATTTCTATTTGATATTTTTTGGTAAGGTAAATAGGGATGGCAAAGGTTTTTGTAGTGATGGTGGAAACAACTATTGCAAAGGAAGAAAAAAAGAAATGAGGGGGTATGTAGGCATTTAAATTTCAAATTGAGGGATAGGAGGAGGTAAGGAAAGAAAGAAAGAAAGAAAGAAAGAAGGTCCCCTAGTTTGAGTTCATTTGAAAATGCCCTGAACGACCTCATCCCCCAACTAGTGCACTCATGGGTGTTGGGTCATAGGGGCCTTAAACTTGGATGTGAAAAACATTTTTACAGGATCACATACTGAGCATTGGTGGGGATGTTTTATAAGATCTATAACATTGGGGAATTTATACCATGTTCATGGAATTGGACCTTGTTTTTGAGTTAGGCTTCAAGGTTATTAAATTTGGAAAAATGTACTAAAACTAAAACCAAAGAGTTTGAAAATTGAAAAAATTGGGCTTAAACTTGGAACTATTGTATTGGGGAGTTTGTAATGTGTACATAGAATGAAACTTAGTTTTTGAACCTTACCTAGTTTTTAAACTAGGCTTAGAGGTTTTTTGAATTTGAAACAATGTGGCAAAATTGAAATCACAAGGTTTGAAAGGTGGAAAAATTGGGCTCACACCTACACCCAAAGAACCTCCAAATAAATTTAAAATGTCAAAATTATTATTAGACGTTTTTTTTTAAAACAAAAAACCACACATCATTTGCACCCAAAGGTTTTTTTTTTGGGTTGAAAAGCCATTTTGATTGGCCCATCACCCCTTTTTTAAAACATTGGACATTGCCCAATGTGCTCCTCTTTGGCCCACATTTAGAGTTTATAATCCAGTGATGATGTTTCATTAGAACTAGTTTATGTAGGATGGGTATTTTGGTGGTCATCACTATAACAATTCTAGAGTTATTTCAAATTATAATTTGTCATAAATCAAATTTCATTTTGGATTTTTTTTTGTCTTTTTGTTTATTTGTATCTTGTTGTGAATTTTTCTAATAAATCAGACTTTCGATGGCATTTGCTTAGCAAATTAAGAATGTAAAAAAATATTAATGAAACAAATGACATATAATCAAATTTACAAAATTTTATCTTTTGAAAAAACAAAGTTGATTACAACAAAAATATTATGTCGACACAAAATAATTAATCATTCTCATTGGTAGTGCGAAGCAACACAGAACCCAAAGAAGTATATGAAAGTTCAACTTTGGACAAAACATATGAGATGAAAGTATGGTGTTATTTGGATATATTTGGGAACACATTGGGTTGTTGAGGAACCCTTTGAAAACATGGAGGGGAAGAAAAAAAAAACCTTCCCCCCTTTTGTTACCATTTTCAACTTAAGCTAATACCCCCACCTAATAGTGTGGGTATTAGGTGCTTATTAGGCTTCAACCTTAATTACATGAACCTTCCAAAAGGAGATATCTTCAATGGTTGATTATACATTTATTTGAGATTACAAGAATAATTATTTGTAGCAAAAGATTTAAAAAATTAAAATACTTAATCTCATGAGAACAATATCTTAACTCAAATTTTAGGAAATATCTTAATGGAAAGATACATATGGAAAATGGAATTAAAAAATCTTTAAATATTTTCATACTGAAATTTGGTAATGTAACAAAATGTAATTTCGTTCAAGAAATTCAAAATTATACTATTGAAATAATATATCTGGCATCATAATTAATTTTGAGGATGTTCGTGTGCTAGGGGATTAGTTAAGATATAGAAATTGCTTTTAAAATAATTAATGTACTTTCATTTAATTTCATTGTCCTTTTTTTTTTTTGATATTGAACATGACATTTTATTAGAAATTTTTTTTAAGATGGCCAGAAGTCTTGAACAAGATATTCATGTGATTTAAGTTGTATTCTTAGGTCGAAAATATTTTTGTTCAAAGATTGCTAATTTTGTTGAAGATTTCAAATTTTCAAACATGGTTTCATCATTTTCAAACATCATTTGGATGCCATTGAACATGTAGGATAGTAGAAACTACAAACCAACCTTGTGTCCATTATCTTATTTTGAAACTTTTGAAATAAGTGAAAAAGGTTTAAAGCCTTGTCGATGGTTCATTGGAACAATAAACAATTGTGCAATGGGCCCTAGCTTCATGAAGAGCAATAGCCATAACATCAAGGTTTTTATGAAAGATCATCACCATTAAATTTGCAATTGTAGTTTTGTTCTTCGTCTTTTTCTTTTGCTGCTGCTATTGGCTTGTTAGGAGATGTAGTTAGGGATCTTGTCACAACAAATGAGTTTCTTTTCATGGAATCCATCCCATTTTTAAAACAACCCTTGGATGATTGTCATTTGTTTCCTTTTCTTTTCGATGAACCCACCAGGATCATCGTTTGAAGATTTTCCCCATTTTGTTGATCCCTTAGTAGGTAGGTAGCTAAGGGCTTTCATATCCATCTTCTAGAATAGCTTTTCAATTTCCTTCCTTGGAAGCACATGTGATGAATCCTAGGTTAGTTTGTGACATGTGGGTTCATGGTAGGAGCTTTAAGCAAGAGAAGTAGGAGCTTTGTGAAAGAAAGAATTTTCCTTAGTGTAATACACACTTTGTTGGTTGCTAAAACTTGGGTCATTGTAAACCCTAAACCTAACAGCAACAACTTCTTTTAGTAAGCATCAAATTGTGAATACAAAACCTTTTTTTCCACATTGCAAGTCTAATTGTAGCATTAAACATGCAAGTTGGGAGAAGATTTGTAAAGGAAGATTGAAACATGATGTAGTAGTTCTTGTGGAAGAAAAATATTATTGACCCAATTTTTTATTCTTGAGCTTGTCTTTTGGGTTTTTTCTAGTGTAATTCTTTTGTTCTACATGCATTGGACATCAGCTACTGGGCCCATTTTACATTTTGTCTACAATAGCAGAGTAAATTTGTGTAGCTTTTGTATTCAATGTTAATGATGTTAGACTCTAGGTCTAATTCTTGCCTAAAATTTTTGCAATAGTCACAACTGGTTGTAAGTACCAACTGTTGCTTTTATTGTTGCTATAATTCATGTTGTTGCCTCTTTCCTCTTTTGTTTTGGTTTATATACCCAACAACCATAGTAAAATAAAAGCAACAACAAAAATAACAAAGCAGTAACAACAATGTAGTAGTAATAATTCAACTAATAAACAACAACAACAATGTAACAACAATAATAACAATAGAGCATGAACAACAACAACAACACAGTAGTGGTAACAACAATGAAACAACAACAACAACAAAATAGCAACAACAACTAAGCAACAATAACTACTAGGGGTGCGCCACTCTTGAATATTCTTCCAAGTACATTGATGGAATTTGAAGCACAATAGTAGAAGTAATAATGAAAATAATAGTAATTATAGAAGGTGGACAATCAAACATTGTTCCATGATTTCAAGCATGGAATCCTCTGGATCAATGTTGTCATCATCTCTTCATGTTGTTTGATTTTAGAATCAAAATTAATAGAAAATAAAGGTTTAATAGCATTTGCTCCCATTGCTTCATGTTGTTTGATTTCAAAATCAAAATTAATAGAATATAGAGGTTTGATAGCATTCGCTTCCATTGCTTCAAGTTGGAATTGTTCATTGAAACTCTTTAACAACCCTATCTTTTCCCAACCTTTGCAAATCATGTTGTCCATGTTTTTCACATGTTTCCAAATGTGAAAAAGCCATGCACAAATCTTTGGTTTTAAAATGACATTCGGAAGTCAACTTTAGGATTTTCACCTTGTTCAAGTTGGCCTTTGATTGTTGAGTAAGTCCAGGAATTGAACTTTTTTTTGAATGCATGCTTGAATGGATGTTGGAGAATAACATCAATAGGTTGAAGGGTGCTAGTGCAATTTGCTAGAACAAATATGATGCACACACATGGGTAATGTTGTTTCATCCAAACCAAAAATTATCCACTTTTGTGAACAAATCAATTATCAATCAACCAGACCATCTTCTAGTCTTTTGGCAAGGTAAGTGTTTCCACTTGAATTACATGATAAGGTATGAGGATGTGTTCAACAAACTATTTGGTGGTTTTCAATGTAGATTAGTGGTTGGAACTAAAGGTCAACTGAAGCCCAAAAGAAGAATAAGTTCTTCTTCCTTTATTCATGGGAGGAAGTGAATGATTAGTTGTCCCTTGGAACACAATTTGTAAAGGTAGAAATGTTCCATTTGTGGAAGATGAGACACTAGCTGTGATTTGTTTCTTGTTTTCTATTCCAAGTACTTGGATGTGTTCTGCTCCTTTTGTCTCCCACGTTCTATCACCTTTAATGGACACAAGGTGAATTCCAGTCTGATCTGTGTTAATGACCAAACAAGTAGGAATATTATATGCTTTGACAAGGTAAGCAACCCTATGTGCCATGGCTATCTCTTCTTGCTGTCATGTTTCTGGTAATTTTCCTATGGTTGTAGTGGCTGCCCTATATGACCAATTAAGGTGGGTTTTCATGGAGTTTCTGGTACAAGGCAAAGTCATTTTGAACCTTCGCTTTGAAGAGTCCTTCAAAACTTCAGGTGCTCAACACTTAAAGATCCCTCTAATGATTGGTTGGACAATTGGTGCAAAAAGGCTTTATCCAGCAGCTCGCATGTTTTTCAAATCATTAAAGATTTCATCTTTCAATTTTGGTCTTGTTTATAGAATTGAAAAATGTGTGGGTATGGAAGTAGTCCCTCTTGTTATAGCTTGTTTCAAATGTGGTTTGAGCTCTCCTCTTGATGTGAACCATTCATAAAGAGATCCTCTACTCAATTTTTCATATGGACCATTAACTTCTTTTGGTTTTTTATGGAAGGTTTTCAAGTAGTGAAGAACATTAATGAATGCACCATGTTTCTTCACAATTGCAAAAATAGATGGCCAAAGGTGTGGTGCAAACTAGTTAGTGTAAGTACCTTGTGTCTCTTCTTGTTTGATTTCTTTCTTTGCCATTAAAGTTGCTTGAAGCTGTTTTTGTGGCCTTCCAATAGGTCGTTTCAAGGTTGCGAAAGCCATTTGCTCTTTTTCTTGGTTTTGCATCTTGATCTCCTTTGAAAGCGACTCCAATTCTTGAGTTATAGCAACTAATCTTTGTTTTTTATCCACTTTTTGAAACATGCAGTCTATCATTTTTTGTTGGTTGCTATTGTTTGCCATATTCAAAATTACTGTGCAAAATTCTTAAAAAAAGGAATGAAAGCTTTGATACGGCAAGAAAAAACACCAAATGCGAGCTAAGATTCAATTTGTCAATGGTAATGTGTGAAAAGAAAAATAAAAAGGAAGCCAAGGTCTCCTATTGTTTCTAATGTCTAAACAACAAACTTATGCACAAAATCATAACCAAACAACAAAATGCCAAATGAAAGTATCGACATTCTTGAATCAAAAGTGCATGAATGGATGATTTAAAAAAATGCAAGAATGGATGAGTTTCTAACTGCCTACTTGACATAATTAAACAAGCTTGCCAAAATTTTATTTCATTTTATTGAAAAAAGTCAAAAATTTTATTAATTAAGAAAAAAATTGTCGTATTTTTTTTGGGAAATAATTAATTATTTCTGCAAATACAGCCGAACCCTAATGGTAGTTAGGGTAATGCCCCCTCTTGCAGACATTTCATTTTTCAAAATGCCTGTCATCCTTTTAAAAAAAATTCCTGTGATAATGGCTTAACTTAAATCGCATAGATATGTTGTTAAAAATTTACCCACCTCTCTACACACGGTGAAGCCCAAGGCCACAGGCTTTACCGGAATTGGGCCCATGCTTTGCTCCACCTTGCATGGGCCCTTATTCCAGCCAAGCTCACAGCCTCAGGCTTTACCTACTACAAAACTGGCAAGAGATTGTCAAGAATACCCTACCAACCACAGATAACTAGTGTTTTTTTTCTAATTTTGTAATGTAGCCAAGGTGGCATTTGTCCATTAGCTTACTTAGCCAAATTTGGCTATTAAAAAGTATGAGAGGAAAAGAAATTTAATCCTTGTGACCGCCTACTTTGAACCGTGTATAGATTTTTTAGAATTCTTTTCCTGAATTTTCACAGCCTTTTCCCAAAAAACCATTGAAATTGCAACAGAAGACAAAATTTTGAAACAGTGTGGAATTCCAATCCAAAAAAGAGGCTGCCAGTATAGTGGTTTTTTCTTCAGTTTTGTGATGTTGCTCAAGTGGTGATCACCCATAAGAATATTTAGGCAAATTTGGCAACATTCAATATATGAAAGTAGAAAAATCTTCAGCAACCTTTCCCATTGCAGGTATCCATTTTTTTGGATTTTTTCCCCCATTTCCTGACGAATTTTTTTTCAGAATACAGAGAATTTGTGACAGAATACTCTTTCTTAAAACATTTTTCAGAAAAAAAGGGAATTTCGCCACTAAAAAAATCACCATGCCAATAACTGCTTAATATCGCAACAAGTTTGGAATAGATTGAAATGTCAAACAAGATTCAATTACCCAAAAGTAAGTCTGAGAAAAAGGCAAAATTCTAAACAACCACAATCAATAAATTAACAATGACAATAAATATCAAATAGGACACAACTCTGCTTTAAACCATATTAGTCCCATCACAATGACATGGAGGTCTGAGGGTCTATACATATGTACACCAAGAATATAACCCTACTGCTCTTCCCTTGCATAAAGAAAAAACAAAGGAAAGGCACAGAATATCATTAATGCACATCAACAATTGAAAAATCCATGAAAGGTGTGTGTGTCCACCATTAAAAACATTACCAATAGGCGTGCATCAACAAAAGGCATATTTACATTGACATGCTAATGATTAGTTTCAGTGCCTATTTGTCCAGTTGGAGTTAGATATAGCAAACGATCTTGGCCATAGTTGCTATTATTCATCACTGCAGAGGTAGGTAGTGTTCGATCTTTTAAAAGCTTTGGAGGTTTGGAGTCCACAGACTCACTGATTTATGGAAAGGTTGGAGGGTATATTAATGTTAATAATCATATGTTTTCCAATGCAAAAATCTGCCTCTATCATCAGGGAGTCTTTCCTCAAAAATGGCAGGTACACAAATAATTTCCAAAGCTTGATCTGAGATGATCAAAGTGCAAAAGGTGATTCCTTCAAAACTCAAACAAAAGCAGCCCACCACTGGTTAAGAAAGTATCCACAACACATGAACTTGGAAGTGTATCCTTGTTTATCTCATGCATTACCTAGGTTAGCTTGGCCATAGCCATACAGCATATACTAGGGATGCATTATTCACATTCCTTGATCCTCCCAGGGGACATCAACCCTACTCTTTGTTATCTACCTCTTTTTTGGAGGGGCTTGAGAAGTACCAATATGCCAAGCCCACTACGCCAACAATTCCAGCAATAACAGCATAATTTGTGTTGCCATCAGTTGATGCCTTGCTTGCTGTTGCCTCCTTGGCTGCCTTGGCTGCCTCTGGAGTGGCAGTTGGTGATCCTGAGACTGCTGCTTTGGCTTCCTCCGCAGAAAATCCCTGGACATGGCATCAGACTTCAGTACCATGGCAAGGAAAACTATCTGCCTACAAGAGTAAGGGAAAAGTCATGGGCCGCCTCATTCAGTATCTTATACAATCCACAACATGAGTCACAGATACTGATAGTGAATATTGAAAATATTATAGGAGAGGTGGCATTAAACTATCAACATTCTTTGGTGGCATTAGGAATACTCCTAACAGGGATGATCTGTTGAGCATTTCTTATCATGTTATAAACAGTATTTCCAGTTTCAGTTTAACCAATTTGCATCAGACATCTGGAAAGTTTTCTGCTTAGTCCCTGAAATGGAATTTTACAAGCAAGTCGTGCAAAGGACAAACAATGACATGCGCCAGCTAACAAACATGCCACAGAAGTCTGTTACTAAAAGATATCTGCAACCTGTCTCCAGGTTTCTGCAAAGTATGGATGATTGCAAAGCCCATGTTCAAGAAACTTGGATGGTAACCAGATTGACCAGTGATGTCTAGAGCACTTATGCTTAATTAGGCATAAGAATGAGCACCTGTTTAATAAGCTTCTCCAACTTTTCCTGTTCCATTTTCTGCAAAACAGCAGTCAACACCAGCTTGTCACCTTTGATGCACTAGTGAATGCTCATAAAACGAGTTCTTGAATCTTAAAGTTTAAGGATGAGTGACACAGTAGTAAGAGATAAGGGAAGCTTGTCACTTACAACCTGATACTATTCGACCGGACAAGAAACATTTTCTAATTCCTTGAATTGTGATGCTGATACATCATCTGACGTTCTAATTGACACACAGCAAGAAAAAACTCTGTTCTGCAATCTTTTGGAGAAGGAGAGAAGGTAAAAAGGAGAAGCATGGCCAAGAATACGGATCTGGATTTCCTTCTACTAATCTTCCGAGCAGATCAAAATTTCCAATAGAGAATCCATATTCTTGGTTGTTATCTGTAGCCTTTCTCCTTGTGCTCCAGACAAAACATTATTCCTGTGTGTAAGTTTCTCCATGGAGATAGAGAGCAAAAATTTCAGCATAATAGAATATATATCATAAATAACTACACTGGAGGATATTCCCATATTTCTTTGTTCAATTTGTGCTTGTCTGCATATATGGTTAAGTTTACCCTTTCTTATCCACATCCCACCAGACCCTGTAAGCATGCCTCATATATGGATCCACAAATTATACATACATCAGACAAAGAAGATGACCAGTTTGCCATTGCAGGAAACTGTAATCCCAACACTAAACTGATGAGTTTGAGAATTGTTGGTTGACCTAATAATATTAAACCCATATTATTCCTCCCATTGAAACTCTCGTGCATATGCCCACAGTATAATGCCGTTCTCAAAGGTACCTGCTGTCTGTTTCTTACAGCTTTCCATGTCTGTTTCCTTGCTTATACTCATCTCTGTCTTCTCCAGCCAAATCATTAAGTTCGGCGATAAACCTAGAAAGGAGTGGTCGAAGTTATGGAGCAAATTTCTAGGGTTTCATTGTATGCTAATCTCTCCTACATTTGGAACTTGTGCTGCATATGAAGGAGACGATCTTTGACATCCCGATCTCCATTTCAGCATATCATGTTGAGTATAAAACATCAGCTCTCTCGGTGCATCCAGTTAAGTCCAATGCTAAATCGCTGATGGTGTAAAACAGAAGACCAGTAATATTAAAAAATCGTCAAACCCTCGGCTCGGGATTCATGAGGAATAATGGAACCGAACAGAACCAAAAAAGAAAAAGGAAAAAAAACAAGCCAACCTTGATATAGATGTTCTCAGCTGCCCTCTCTTCCTCGCCGAGAACTTTTCCGCTGAATCCTCTCCGCATGCCAGACCAAGTGAGAGTGTCCCAGCTGCGGGGAGGGTTCACCCGCAACGTCCGAACGATGGCAGCTCTCATCGCCATCTTGGTAAAATCCCGTTAGTTCTGAGATGAAAAATTTCACCGCAGTTCACAGGCCACACCACTCCTGCTGATGCTTCCAACAATTTCTAACGGAGATGGCTGAATCGGAGACGAGATTGGCCAACAACGAGCGCGAGCGTGCTTCTTTTCTGCGTCGCACTTGACGCGCCCCGCAGCGAAAGAAAGAGCAACGGTCGTCTACCGGATACCGGATGATTCCGGTTGTTTCCCACCGGATGAGTGGCACTTTTTTTTCGCCTTGTTTACTTTTTGGGCAATTTGCGGTGGTCACAATTTGCTGCCCGCAAGGGCATCCCACCTAGTGCTCGTTAAGAAATTATTTAATGTAGCCTAATTGGCGAGCATCCAAGGAATATGTAGAGAAAATGGCGATCACCCCTGGGATGATTTAGCCAAATCTGGCAATAAACCAAATATGAAGTACAAAATTTTAAAACAACATTCTATACTCATGGCTACACACTGAAAACCCAATATAGAAGTCTAACGATTTTTACTGTTTTTTGGCTCACTTCTGGCGATTGAAACCCTAAAAAATCACTCCATTTTTTAGTGTTTTATTTTCTATTTCTCTTTCTGGCGAAATTCGCCAGTAAAAAAACTGCTGAGGTCCCCACTCCCCACCAGTCTTTTTGTTTTTGGCGAAAAATCGTCAAATGGCGAGACTACCTCAAATTTCTGGCGAAAAATTCCCTTTTTCTCAAAAAGAATTCGCCAAACTTCGCCCCTTTTTGGGGGGCGTGTCGCCATAAGTATGTCTACTGGCTATAGTTTTAATGATCCTCAATAAATGTGTCGCCAGTTAAGATTAAGTGTAAAAAATATAGACAACTATTTGGAGTCTATGGAATAGACTTGTATCAAAGGATGAAAAGTATAGGATAAGGTTTCACAATTAGGCCCTTCTGGATTTGAGGTCCCACCCAAGGCCAGTAGGCTAAGGGGAGGTGCCCAAAATTCAGAAGGGCCTAATCATGAAACTTTTGCCCAAATACAAAATAACCCCTATTTCCATTTCTTTCTACACCTTTGTCATCAGGTTGCCTTAAAAGCAGGTAGATTCTTGATGTCTCTTGTTTCTTCAATTTCGTTCTGTGCCTTTGTCATGAGTTGTCCTAAAGCTGGTAGATTGGACGAGGATAGAGCTTGTGAGGTCTCTATCTTCGTTTTTGTTGAAGCTTGTGTGTGCAAATGTCATTAGTGTAACTATGACCCTCAATGATGTGGCTGCAGATGGGTTCTTAGTGTGAACACTGAAGTTTAGGGTTTCATAATTCATGTCTTTATCTACGTTATAACTGTGATAGTTGAAAGTTGGCAGTCACTGATTGTTTATGCAAATTAGACATCAGAACTTGAAGAGAGCAGGTGAGAAAGTGGTGTTGTTTGTTTTGTTTGCGCATGATGCAAGGCTGATCTTATCTTAGAGGTGAATGGTTGAGGATGAAGTGGCATTGGTGGAGCTTCGGCTGGGAAGGACGAGGGAAGAATATAAAAGTGGGGCATTGTGGGGAATGCAGGGAAGTGGTCAAGTCTTGAAGATTGAAAAGTCATTTTTGAGAGTATTGTTTTGTCGGAAAGTTGTTGTTTCCTTGTCTTCTGTTGCACCGGTGACTAGTTAGGGCAAAAGACTATGTATTACAAAGGTGATATGAGGGGTTGGTGCCATGATGAATTTTGGAGGTGGTCTGAGTTGTAGCATACATGGCATATAGACAAATCTGAAATTATGATTGTTGGAGAGAAAGACATTAATGGAATGAGTAATTTGGGATTGATGGTTAATATGAGAAACCGGTGATGGGTATCCTCAAGTTAAGACAAAAATTTATGTAGTATATCGTGTTTGTTAATTTGAGAACTTGTTCTAACACCCTAGGCTATACATAGAAAACTTGTTTATGCTTGTAGTGGTCTTGCTTAGACTTAATACTGTTCATCTACACCACCCGCACCATATCTTGAAACCAAGAGATGGAAGGGATCATTGAACACTATTGTTGTCATACTGTCATAGTGCAATGAGAGAATTGTTGCATTGCATGTTAGTGATGGGGATTTAACAATTCATAAGACTGGTTGAACATTGAGAGAATTAATTCATGGCTAAACCTCAAAATCTTTAAAGAATAGTTAGGTTAGAGTTCAAAATTGAGTAGTGTAGTAGTTGAATATAGTAGTAAGTTGAATGAATACCATGATGAAGTTGGTGGCTTTGTAGAAATCTTTGAGTTCAACAAATCTAAAATGGAATGTAGCATAGAAGTAGGAGTAATAGGTTTTTGGTTTGTAGACTCATCATAATTTAATTTATGGTTTGACAAAATTACAATTGTTAGTAAGATGCAATAGCCTTCTTCAAAGTTTAAGGCAATATGTTTTTATGGTACATTTCTTTTGGGGTTACATAACAATTTCATGACTGGCTTTGGCTTTTGGTTTTTCTCTACTTAAGTTAAAAAAATAATTTCCTCTTTTTTGTTTTTTCTCCTATAGATTTTGTTACATGTTTGTTCTACAAATTTTTTTGTGAAGTTGATTTTTATATTGGCATTTCTATTGTTGTTATTTTGTGTTTTTTAATTTTTTCCTATTTTTTTATATGCCTTTGCCATAAAAATATCTCATGAAGTAGGTGAATATTATAAGGTTGTAGAGCTTTTTAAGTCATTTTGTTTTTTTTAAGCTCTACATTTTTTCTTATTTTGTGCGAGCTTTTGTTTTCTCATTTTTGCAAGTGTTACATCGAATCCAATTTTTTCTATATTTCATCATTGACTTTTCTTTGTTGTTTTTTTTTTCTTATCATTTTCATTGCAATTTTTTTTGGTTTATAACACCTTTCTATTTGCTTTGCTTTTTGTGTGTGCAAGTTTTGAAAATGGTTTATGTTGATGTTCAATTTTTTTGTTTCCAAAGAGGAGATGTTGTTTAAGGTTTTACTTTCAAAATCATTTTTGTTTTTTTTTACAATACCATGTGAACATTTTTTATTCTTTTTCATTTTCTTTTTTGTTTCATGTTTTTCCTTGTTTTTCAATGTTCCATAGTCATGATGAGCCAACTTCCAAAAAACGTTGTTTTGAAATGTTTGTAATTGATAAAAATATTTTTGAATGTTTTTGAACACTATCAAAAAACAAGCTTAGCCAACTATATCATGGTGAAGCTTTTGGTTCAAATTTTTTTGCACCATTTACATTTTTTGCTTCTCAATGTTTTTTACACCCTTTATTTTTCCGACTTTTGCTTTTACACCTTCTTATATTGGTAGTAGTTTAGGTGGTGAAGTTTTGTGGTTTGATGATGGGTTAGGCATTGCAACTTCTTGAATTTCTTCCTTTCAAGTTCATGTTCATATTGATGCATTTTCAAACTTTCCCAACCCTCTAGTTTGCTTGGAGATTGAAGATTTTGATGTCCATGTTGCAATTAATGTTTATAGGGATCTTAGTGCCACCTTTATTGCTTTTGCAATTGATTGTAGTGTTGCAATTCCTATTATTGATGATGAATTTATTCCTTTTAATGAGGTATTTCCAAAATGTTAATTTCTTGAGGTGGATGAAAGAGATGGATAATGTTAATAGAAGTGGTCACAAGGCCAACAAACACATAGAGATATGGGCCAAGAATGCATTAATGAGTGGTCAAAATTTTGAGGTTATGATATTAAAAAATTACTTTAAATATGTGAAACAATGAAGATATTAGTCAAGAACTAGTTGATATGTTGTCATTGTTTATTCCATAGGTTGCAAAGAAAGATGATAATTTGTCCTTCCAACTAGGTAAATACATTAATCTAACTTTGTGAATTTTTTTTGTTTCATTTTTTGTTTGTATTTTGTATTTTACTATTTTCTTTTCTTGCTTTTTGGTTTTATGTTTTGGTTGCTATAGGTTATGTGTTTAGATCTAATTCCAATCCTATTTTGTTGTAATGGAATATTAATGTTAAAGGCATATTAGGGCATACATTAAAGGGATTTTTGAATTTTGGTTTTGAAGGGAAAATCCACTTTTATTTCATGAGGTTTTAGAAGTACATTGTACATTTGACATTCTTAAAGAAGAGAAATAGAGAATAAAAACTAAAACATGGAATGTGAAGTTTTGTTTAGTTTCAATGATGTAATTGTTTTTGTTTTGAATCATGAATGATTGAAAAAACTATAATGTTTTGATAGGAATTCTAAAAAAGAAATATAGGTACATTGTTACAATCATGAATTTGTATGTTTTTTTTAGTAAAATATAGAATGTATATTTTTAAGTACAAATTTTATTGTAGGAAATATTGTAATATAGAAGTTTTGTAAAATTAATACTTACCATTTGGCAACCATCTTCAAGATGAAATTGGGAGAGAAATCAAGGTTTCTATGTTTTGTTTGAGTGATTTTGTTGTTTTTTAAAATCAAATAATCAACATGAAAGGGATTAATTTTTTTATTTTTACATTTTTTTTGATCAATTTGTTTTAAGACAAGAACCTAAGCAAAATAACTGTTGTAAAGGTTTGGGTCTAGAGAAAAAAATTGATCAAGAAAAGTGGTACAAAAAGGAAAAGCATGAATTAAATTATGACCATCAGTTTACAAAGGTAGTTGGATCATGTTGCAATTTGGAAAAATGAAATGATGGAATTAGAAGATGAAGAACATCATATATTTCAAGAAACGATGTAATTTTTTACACATAATTGAGTGCAACCTACTATGTCACATATACCCAAAACAAAAGAATGACCTACAAGATATAGGATGCTTTCAACAATAAGTTTTGAACCACATGAAACATTTACTTGGAGAGCATAGAGGTGACCCAATAACTGAAATTGTTTATTCTTGAGGGAGATGCATCAGAATTTGATCCAAATGTTTGGGGAAATAATGCCATAAAGGTTGCATTTAATGTGATTTTGAGACAATGGGTACATGAGTGGCAAAATTTGATTACACTAAGTGGCAATATGTGAATGGGCTATATTTCAGTTGTAAAAATGATGATTAGTTGCAAATTGCATACAAATGTTCAATGGATGAGATTATATATATTGACCATATACATCATCCATATAGAATATGCTAATATCATGGTGAGTCATCATTTGTTATTAAACATTCAATGTGATTTCATTTATGCAACTATTGGAGTTTTAGTTGCATGTGCTAATTACAACTTATTTTATAGTCACAAATTATAGTCACAAATTGACACTTTTATTCTAGTGCCTTGGGACAATTTCTAGGTTTACCTATTTCAATTTTTTCTTCTCCTTTTTGTAGACTTAAGAAATAAGGGATTGTTAGACTATGTTTTAGATTATGGTTCATACCGATGTCAAAACAAATAATGTGTTTTCAATGTTTAAAAACATTTGGATAAATACATGTTTACTCCTTTAGAACAAAGTTATGTTCTTGAATTCAAGTGTATAGTCACATGGACCAACATGGGAAAAGAGGAAAAAAATCTATGTTAGCAGAACATGGTTGGTAGGATTATTTGAAGTTATTGGAAAACACCTTACCATGCTTTATTGATGGAATTTCTTAATACTTGGAGGGAGAAAAAAGGAGAAGACATTTTACTTGCATTGGATTTAAGGTGGTGGTTGTCAACTAATATATCATCATAGATTGTTTAAAGATTTCTTCTAGTGGATAAAACAAACAGAAGTAGGTGGATAAGGCAAAAGTAAAAAACATGTTAAAGATAATTGCAAATGTTGCAAATATTTACATAAACACAAAGTTGTGGAATGTGGGTAAGATGAACCCACCAGATGATGTTCATTTTCCTACACTTATCTAGGCGGTTTATTAATGGGATAAGGTTTGTTATGATGAAGGCAAATAAGGGGGAGCCTATGGATTGGGTTAAGATAATGTTTAAAAATTTGGTCAAGGAATTGATAGATGGATGAAAGTTTTGGCCAAAATGTTTGAATGGAATAATAAGATGGATGCCAAGGACATGTGTAATTTTTCACTTGTCATTCAGGTGTTAATGTAAACTTGATTTCTTGTGACATATTCCAAAGAACCACCATCATCAAACACATCCAAATCACAAAAACCATTTGTAGTCAAACCAAAAAGTGCCATAGAGTTGAGGGATAGGCTACAAAAGAACAAGCAACCTTTGAAGTTATTTAGTAGTCTCTAGGGTAGATCCGTAGATGGAGAGGAAGCAAAAAGTTGCACATGTGACAAAAGATCAATCAAATGACGATGAAGATGAAGAAATTATTGTTTTTAAACAAAAGATGACAATTATGTGAGGAATAGGATGATAGGCCAAGATCACCATTAGTGTAATTTTAACTTACACAAAGAAAGAAAATACAAGTTACAAAGGAGTGCGAGTGATTTCCAATTTCAACTTCCATTGTAACCACCACATTTAATGACAACAAAACAAAAATCCAATACATGCACATGTAATTCCATTGGAGGATAAATTAGGATTTATTTGAGATTTTTTGAAGGTAGGTTTTAATTTCAAGCTTGTAGAAGTTTTGGTCCATCATTAGGAGACAATTATAGGGAAGAGATCACTCCATTGTTCCAAACACCAAGAACATTGAGATTTTTGGGAGCTATAGGTTAGGAGATACATCAGTTAAGTAGTAGTTAACAACATAGGAGGTGTGGAAGGAGCTAGTAGTAAAAGAACAACAAATTTACAAAGCACATATGGATTTCTTCAATGAAAATTAATAGAGAAATAATTTGGAGTTACAAATTGAAGCTTTGGAGAATATTAGATTGGAAAAAGATATGTTGTAAAAAAGTTGATAGGTATTATGACATGAAGAAGATAATAGATCATGAGGCAATTTAATGTTAAACATTGATTAAGGCCAATACTAGGTTAGACCATATTGTGGTTGAATAGGGACAACAAATTTTGCAATTGAAATAGGACTTGCAACTAACTATTCATCAACGAAATGAAGCACAAATAAGCAAAACATGTGTGCATGCCAATTATGACAAGGTGATGAAGGCACTAAAACATGATGTAAATAAGATGGAAAGTGTTATGGAAAAGATGAAAACATTGGAACTATATTATTCTAAGTGCAAATTGTAGTAATATGATGAGTTGAAGCTTTTTTTCAGCATATTTTCATTTTTTAATACCTTGTAATGTAAATTTTTTTTGCACAAATATATTTTAAATCACATTGCATGAAATAAAAAAATGTAGTTTGTTTGACATTTGATTTTTTGGGGTTTTGACCTATCATAATATGCAAAAGCATTGTGAAATTTTTTCATAACAATGACATGATTAAAGTTCAAAATGGTATCCGGAAAAACAATACAATGTGACAACAATCTTTATCCCCAAAATGTTTTTTCATGTACCCATTTGTCTAAGTTCATTGAAAAAAAAACCTTTCATTTTTATTCATGTGGAGGGTAGCACTTTCAACAAACATAAACTCTTTATCACATTTCTAGAGGTTATGGATTTTGTGCCATTTATTTTATGACTTGCCACGATGCTTTGCCTACTTTTCAGATCCTGATTCACCAAAATCCATTGATCATGCTTTCCCAAATTTGGCTTCCTTGTGATCATTCAAGGCTTGGGTTGAAAATTCAGAGTGATCAAAATGGAGCTCTTTTTTATTTCCTTGTTTATGGAAGTAATGTTTTGGTGATGTTGGAACTTATTTCACTAGTTGTAATACCCACCTTGCAGCATGTAAGAACCGGTGTTTGGCAGTCGTTTGATTTTGTTGGTGCTTCGAGTTCTAGGTTTTTGAAAACTTTCAAAATCAAAGAGCAAATTATTTGGGTTTTAAGAAAATCCAAAATAGAGTAACCACCTTTTCAAGTAAAAACTAAAACCATGGTTATAGGTCAAAATTGATAGTGTGATTATTTAAAAATTGTTGATCAAGAGACCATATACCCAAAAGGACTCACCTATTTTTTTTTTGAAAAAGTAAGAACCACTAAACATTAGGTAGAAGAAGAACTAAAAGTAGTTCTGTTGCATCTCCATCTTTAAAGATAATGTTATGTGAAGTTCTCCCTCTTTTTTTATATGACCTTAAATTTGAGCATTCTGACCATAGATATGCATGAAAATTTGAGTTTCTAGGTGACTTAATTTGAAGCACACACCATCACCATGGAGATGATGAAATGATCTTTGTAACAAGTTAAAACAAATCCACATGGTTAGTCTTGATGCAAAATTACATTTCAAATATTCTTGCAAATCTAGGATTAATTTTTTCATCCCTTGTTTTATGTTATTCTTAATGGGCTTTTGTTTTTTTTGGTTCAATGTTTAAAACTTGAGTCTTTTCATAAATCCATGTCATTCATTTCATGTTAGGTTTGTGAACACACATGTATAAATTTTTTTTACTAGTTGCCCAATTAGAGCAAGTACTACATAAAACAATTACTTGGATTACTTGAATTCAAATTCCCTCTTTGAGGGTTCAAAAAATATATAAAAGAAATGAATTTTAGGTGATGCTTTTATGTTTTACAAATAAATTTTGTTTTTTTGAAAAAAATTCATAACTTGGCAAGAGAAAAAAAAAAGTTGTAAAAGATACAAAGAATTTTTTTCGAAAAAAATGGTCCAAAGTCATCACATTATGAGAAAAATAATCTTAAGGTTATGACATTTAGATCTACTAAGCTCATGGAAGTTGCTAGTACAAAGCAAGATTTTGAGAAAGTTTTGTTGTCTTGATTGACATCTAGCCAAATTTGGCTTTTATTAATGTGGTAACTGGTTGCTAGTCTACCTACTTGACAAATTTGAAAAAAACAAAAAACACTTTTGTGAGCAGTGAGCAACCTAAGCTTGCACTCACCATTATTGTAAGTTGAGCCATTTCAATGCTACTTTATCATCCCTTCACACTTCCTCATATGTTTCATTTAGTGACAACTCAACTCACATAGGGAATCAGACAGTTAGGCCCACTTTAGACGAGGGTCCTATTTGGACTGATTTGAAACAAATTGAATCCTTGAGTTGGATTGTGCTTTGGTCCCTAGCCAGATTCTTGGTTCTCCAAATCAGGAGCTCTCCTTTTAGCACTGGCTTTTGGTCCGAACCAATTGATTTTCCATCCAAAAGAGGTGCCATGTAGGTTTTGCATCAATTTGCCACTTTCTAGTCTTGGACCTTCGTCTAAAGGCCTTGGAACCAATTTAAAGCTTTTGACCAATAAGATTGTTTGAATTCATTGGTCCCTGGACCTTGGACCCTCATCTAAAGTTGGCCTAAATAGTTACTAAGGACATTGGTGAACTCCACCAACCAGTTGCTACAGAAATGTGAATACAACAAATTACTGCAAACATAGTGAATTCACTAACAACTGGTCAAATACAAAATTTACATGTGACATTTTACTTGAGGGCGATGAAAGGATTGTGTACTAGCGTAGTACCAGGCACCAGCGGCTGCTACATCTAGCTTACACATGACTGCAAATTTTAGCTTTGCAATTAGCTCTGCAAATGTGGAATCCTAGTGTTACATAACCATGTGGAGAGCTCTCGTCACAGCATGTTTGCAGCTTGCTCTTCCTGCAAGCTTTCGGTAACGACTAGGCTAGTCCTGATGAACCTGCAGCTAATTCATATGATGATGATGATCTAGAACTAGACTGACAATTAGGCTCGGTATAAATTTCAAACTACAGTTTCCTCAAAGTATAATTTGAGACTGATTCATCTTCCACTAGCGTTTAAAGATTCTTATACGGTCCAGGGTATGTACCTGAGTACAGTATAACCAACTGATCAATCGAATGTCGATCCGCGTGGTTACCAGCTGCTGGCTAGTGGCTCGTCAATCCCCTGGCTGCAAGCTGAACTGTATACAAGAAACTATGATTGCTGCATGAAGATGTATGCATACATGTATAGTGTGGGTGTGGGTATTTTGTAGAATTGTAGAGAGATCTGTTAAGCTTCTTGAAGTCATGGTATATACCTACGGTTTGAATGTCTTCAATTGCAGCTCCAGGCGGAGGCGGTTAGGAGGCAGAGATTTTTCCAGCCGAGTTTGAGAGTGCCAGTTTGCTCTAACAGCGTGTAACCATCACGAAACATGCCCAGCAAAAGTGTGGCCTGCGTCGCGGCTTTGCCGCTCAAGGAAACGGGTTTGAAGCCTGCTTGGCTGAGCTCATCTTTCCATTGCACGAATTTGACATGCCCTGTGCGTGCCGGGCCACCTACCGCTAAGATGTTCTTGATCTCGCATGACAGCAGTTGCTGTTCGACGATGTGACGCTCCGGACTTTCGTCCGCGTAACTGGCGCCCAGAGAATCGAACAAGGCAGAGTAATAGTGAAGAGCTTCCACGAAACGGTTGATGAAACTACCCTCATGTCGTAGATCTTGCTCCACCATGGTGATCACTTTGGGCGACAATCTGCGTAGAAGGCTCAGTGTTTGCGGATCGTCTCCCGTGACATCATAGAGCGAATGCTGCATCCAGTGAACAGCAAGCGCATCTCCCATCCTCACTTTGAGAACCGAAGGATCCACATTACCAATCCGTTCCGCCACTGGCGTATACTCGAATGGAAGTCCGAGTGTCTGTGCAAAGTCGGAAAGCCTTTTCCCCGTCGCCTGTAACGATTCCATGGAAGTTCCTAATCCGGTAATGCGCACTTGCGGTGGTCCCCCAGGTCTAGAGGCAAGAATGTGGAAGAGAGCTGGCCATTGTAAGCCGTGCATGATGTCGATGTCTATTATATGCACATCGTGCATCCCTTCGAAGGCCTCCACAATTGCTTGGTTGGCTGTGAAGTGGGAGAATTTCACAAAAGGACATATCTCGTTGAAGACTTGGACTGCAGACACGATTTTCTGGTTGCTGATCATCTGCATTCCTGGTAACGGGGAACAGATGCCAAGACAAGAAGTGAAGACTCTGGATGCCATGCCTTCGGTGAAGTAAGCCACTACCCTCTGCACCGAACTTCCGTAAGGAGTTGCAAGCTCAGTCAGCTGTGGTAGTATTGAGTTCGCCTCATCCACATTATTTGCAGAGACGGCCTCTGCACACTGTAGTAGAAGGGCCAGAAGCTCCAGACCTGCCTCATCGTAAGCGTTTATCCTCTCCTGCACATTCATGCTGCTCGATGACGCAGCAGGAGCAGAAGGTCCAGCTGCTGCTTGATCATGATACTGAACTTGCAGCTGTGTTTGATCCTGGTAAGCTAAAGAAGCTTGGTTGCCATATTGCTGCACCGGTTCTGCTGCACTTGCTTGCAAAGTACGAGAATACGTCCTTGGTAAAGTTTTAGCTCGCGGCTCCTGGTGGTGGTGATGCTGCTGCGGCGGTTGCTGATGATATCGTTGCTGCTGCCCTACTGGGAGCTGCAAATTCATCTCTAACTGGGCTCTCATATTATGCTGATACTGATCTTCTACCGCTGCACTAGACTGCTGAGCCTGCGTAGATCGCTCTCGCATACGTACGACGTTCCGGGGATCGAGAGAAAGTTGCAAGGAAGATATGGACGTCCCTTCTTCCAGCGCCTTCCCAAGATGGTCTCTGGTGTCCCGCGTGGCCGGTGAAGAAAGAGGAGAAGGAAGAGGTGAAGCTTCAGTTTGTGGAGGAGCTGGGGTCGTGAGGTGATGATCTCTTCGGGTTTTGAGACTCGGATCACTCAACGGCGGCGCTGTTACCTGCTGGTGACGACGATCTCTTCGCACTTGCAGCTTGTATTGGTCTTCCTGTTGTTTACGCCCATTGAAGTCTTGATCATTCGTGTTCTCACGCATACGCTTTGAACCAGCTGCAGCAGGTGCAGAAAACTTGTGGAGCCGCCTCCCTTGATCAGCGCCGAAGAGCGCATGGAATCGAGCTTCGATTACTTTCTCTAGTTGTATATTACAAGGCTCAAGAACCTCGAGCAGTTTCGCGAAGAGTTGTTGCAAGGTTAAGCCAGGCATGGCTGCCATTAATTCTCTAATGGTCCCGTCCACCCATGCAGAAACGGTGTCGACCTCATGCATCAAATGCTCTTCGTTCACAATACTTTGACTTGGCTGCTTATCTTTATCTCCTTGGCCAGCAGCATAGGCGCTAAACCGCGCTGCACGCGGAAGAACCTCCAGCTGCTGGTTAGGCGCCGCAGTCACATCCAGCATGAATCGCTGCTGATCGAAAGACCCAGCTTCGAGCTTCCCCCATGGTGCATTACAGCTGCTAGCTGCTGATGCAGACCTCAGCATACCAACCGTCTGTGCACTCGAGTTTTGGTAGAATTGGTTTTGGGCAGATTGCCCTCTCGAATTCGAGAATGTAGAACTCGTGCAATTGGCAGTATGAGATGGAACTGTAGATAAAGGAGAACCTGGAAGACTAAGAGAGGATGTTGACATTGCCGCGGATGATGATTCTCCAATGGCAGCATGGAATGGAGGACTAGGAGCAGAAACTGTACTCTGAGGAAAGATCGACCAGTCCCCACAGCTGGATGGGGTGAAGGCGCCAGGACTGAACGAAAAGGACGACGACCATATTCCTGCGGGGGTTTGAGTTGCTAGTTTACCGGGAGCAACGTTGCTTGCTGCGTCAATATTATATTCCCATGTTGCAGGAACCGTTGCAAGCAAGCCTGATATAGCAGCAGCAGGTCCACCAGGCTGATGATGATCGAGGCTGATGATCTTGAGGGCAGTACCAGTGTCCTGACTTCCTGCAACTGTTCTCTCATGAGCCGAATCCTGTCTAATTAGTGCGCCCGCACTAGCAACAGAGGTGCAATTGTGGCAGGAGACAGGACTCAACAAATTTTCAGCCATATTGATGCCGCGAGACTCTCCAGCAGCTGATCCTTGAGTTACACCAGAAGTGATCACATGATGCGTGCAAAGCCCCAGTCGGGAAATGCTGGTGGGTCCAGTGCCCAGTACAGGCCCTAATCTCTCTCTTGGTCGATTAGGGCATACTAACGCCATGCTCTCACACTCGCTCTCCCAGATTCAGTACTGCTCACAGTTTCCTGACCATCTCATGGAGTGTATGTACCCGACCAGCTCCTGCTAATTGTTGCTACAAGTCTGTCTGCATGATTTCCATTCCGTGGATAAATCCTGCAAGCTCCTTCTCCATCACATCAAGTTTCCAGATCTCGATCTAAGATTAATCTGAAGATAGCTTTTGCAAGTTTCCTTGCACTAACTTTGGCCTGAACTACCACAGCTGGCTGCCTCTCCGTCCTGCGAACAAGCTAAATGCTTAACCCTTCGTCACACAGCATCACGTTGATTCTCCCCTTTTTCTTCACATCATGGTACTCTCTGCTAGCTGCATCCACATGTACAATGATTCACTATGATTTACAGTCTCACAGAACATTCTAGTACTATGCAGGTTTTCCAATCCAAACAACCAAAACTGGTAGCTGGTTTGCAGCTGATAATACCTGTTGATTGAACTTTGCTGATCATAAGGCGTTAAAGTGTGTCGCACTGTCCACCTGAAAAGAGGTGTCCATCACAAAACTAACAAGCATAAAGATCATAGACTCATGATGTTCTTAATTTCAACCGTGATTCAAGCTTCAGCAGCAAAGATTGAAAGATCTATACAAAAACTTCCAGGAGACTTGCTAGAGCTAGTTCATGAAATCTTGTGACCTAGATCCTCTGTTTTCGATATAAACCCAGAAAAATTCAAAATAGATCATGTCCTGCACCTGTGAGAATTCATTAGCCTGGAGCCCAATGTTGCAGGTTTCTTCCGATTGCAGCTTGAGTCTGGCTTCCATATAAGCTGTACAGACATGTTCAAGTGCCTCTGATGTGATTGTGAATAATGCAAATCTGACCACCAAACACCATCCTGTTTAGCCCTCCCAAATCAGGTAACTCCCTAAAACTCTTATGCATCTTTTGATATGTGTATTGGCCTCAATAGAACCACCTTCACCTCACTCTCAAATGTTTGGAACTTGCTCGAATCCAAAAAAAATAGCCCACATTATGAAATACACTTTTGTTTTGGCCCTATAACACTATGTCACTCCTCTACGTGTTCAGAATGATTTTGATTAGTGCCTAACCAAATTTTCAAATATGAATTTTAAGGGTAATATAAGGAAAGGGGACATAGAGTAAACTTTAAACTGACATTTTGAGTTTCTGAGGTCTTTGGGTATTCATTCAATACTAGGAATACGATCATTTTTGTTTCACTCTATAGGACTCTCACCTAAAATATCTGATGTCCAGATCACCGAGGTTCTATACAATTCTATATGTAAATGGAAAATTGGGGTCTCTCTATGATTGCAATTGAGCTCATGGTCAGTTCACACATGGATCTACTGCAAGTAAGCAGGTCCTAATGTTGAGATGCGTTTTGATCCACAGGGACGCTGGATTTATAGAGATTTAAGTTTCCAGCCTAAAATATTCAGCTCATGACATCAAGACTATATTTGTGTTGTGGAAAGCTCTCATGCCAAGACCCCGATGTGTAGCTCCTTTTAAAGTCCTTCATCCAGTACTACAACTTTGATCAGACCTCCGGTATGCACATAATGTAAAATCAAGTTAGAGATTACATACAAGCTACAGGTTGTTGGCATTGGCTTCAGAGCTGTAGATGACACCCAGTCTGCAACTCTGAGTGCATACGATCCATGGCACCATTTGTATTCCAATTCAAGGACACTAACTTCGGGGTTGCTGCAAGCTCACACATATCGACGTTGTCAGTGCGGTCGTGATGCAGCTGCACGGTAACAAGACACACAAGAATTGCGTTCAGACGTGTCAATCCTAGTTCATTGGAACAACCAAATCCTACACCGGGTTCAACATTATCTGTTGGCACGTTCGTAACCCTTGTGAAAGCAAGCAAGTACTGCGGACTCAGAGGAGTGTGTGTGGTGCCTAGTTGTTACCACAGCCGGCAATATTCTCCTTGCCCTTCCTCTAAAGCATCAAGGCTGCTCTCTAATGGATCAGATGAACACTTCCAGGATTTTTTTTCTTATAGGAATTTTCCTCTTGCTCTGCACATGATGGTACTAGAGAAAGATTCAAGATTCTGGAGTCAGAGAGTAGTTATAGAGCATGTAAAATCGTCTTCCCATAACATACCCCAGCTCCTCAAGTTCTAGAAGAATATTGGATACTTTACACATTCCCCATGCCCCTCGTTGCATCTGTTCCGAGACAGACAAACCCAAAGTAGAGTCGACAGAGGAAACAAACGGGACTCGTCTGATCGAAAGACGAACACGGCAAACAGGATCTGGTCACAACGAAAGAAGAACCTTCTGTCTGCTAAATGCAGAACTGCACTTCATGGGCTCCAATTGCAAGGGCGGCGTGTTCACTTGGTGCTTAAAGATGAAGGTTCTATAACCGACCACGAAGCTGGGTGCATATCCTGAGGAGATCCACAAGGCAAATTCTATAACACATATCGCAAGCAACAGAGGAGCTACTCTTTCCCATCTGGAATCCAGAAGCTTATATGCAACATGCTTCAGCACAGATTCGATTCCATCTCTCCTTGCCAACACTGGTTCACTGGCGAGATGAGATAGAGGTGTCCACGGACAATATTATTCCGTGTTCCGACTCTCGACCTCTAAAAGTTTTGGAATCTGGTCGCGTCTCTAAGTTAGGAATCTGTCTCCGATATAGTACGACTCTAGATTCTGGAAACGAATACCCCGTCCAATGCTCTGAGCTCCCCAACATTCACCCGTCTTAATAGAATTATTATTGCCTTGGCAGATGTGATCAGTCACCAGGTTCAAGGTCTTTCTACGGCACTTCAAACAAGATATGCTTTCAAAGAATTGATGAAGCTCACTGCAGAATCATGAGCCATGGTTCATCGCTGGTGCACAGGAGAGTGGACTAGAGACTGTGGACAGGCAACGCAAAGGAAAGAAGCACTACAAACCCGTACATACTTGCGAATATATCTAGTCGAGATTCACCTACAAGGCCCCAGATTCAGCTTGAGAAGTTACACCTGAACCTCCTAAACGTCTGTGCGCGAGGTCACTACAGTCGCGGCTAATTCAGGAAATACGAACTCAGGCTCTAAAGTGTGTCCATCACACAGCTTGAACCAGAAACAAAAGACGGCAAAGACAACTGTAGAAGCAACACGAAGTGTGGCACACAAATTCCCAAAATGGAACAAAAACTCGAAATCGTTGATCCTCTGCAAGCAAGATTCTGAAGCCCTGCCAGTGCAATCTGTCCTAAAGACCACTGGCAAACTCGGAAGATGTCGGACCAGTTAGGATACTTACTAGCTTTTTCTCTCACAGCATCTGCAATGAGAATTTTTTTTTTTGTGGCTGAAGCGCCAACAGCTCGTCTCGAGTCTTGACTGTCTCCGGCCGGCCTGGAGCTTCCACGGCTTCAACTTGCTGCTGCACGGATTCTAAAGCAACAGCTCGTCTCAAGTCTCGAGTCTCTCTCTCTCTCCCTGGAGCAGCTTCAACTTGCGGCTGCACGGATTGTAAAGCAACAACAGCTCGTCTGGAGTCTCGACTCTCTCTATCCCTCGAGGTTCCACAGCGTCAGCTTGCTGCAAAGGGATTGTAAACAGAAGCCTGGGGATCATGTACTAGAACACGAAACTAGATAGAAAAGTCCCCAGCGTGCCTCCTGGGTTGGATCAAACCGACCCTGAGGATGAGACTAAGATCAAGGGGTCTTGTGTGATCGGTCTGTCCGTGTATGCTCAACTCTCAGTGGATCGATCTAGCTAGTGTCCGGGTCGATCTGTCCTGGACTCTTCCGAGTGGATCGATGGATCTAGTGTCCTGTGCGAAGAAGAAGAAGACGAGGAAGCAGTGGTAAGAGTAGCGGTAAGGGGGGGAAACTGCTGAATTTCCAAACGTGACAACGTCAGGGGCAACAGCAATAATTAAATTAAAAGTGGTCAGCAAACAGCAGATGGCCACCTGCCAGGTTTCGGCCTCTTGACTGCCATCATTCCCCCACCCGTCCCAACTTTCTTTCACACCCCGCCCCGCCCCCACCTCACCCCCCTCTGCCCAAACCTGCTTTTTCCTTTTGTTTCTTTATTGAATTCTTAGCCGTGTTTCCTGCAAGCAAAACAATAACACATCGACCCTACCCACCCCACCCAGTGGCCACCCACCCACCGTAACCCAACATGGGATTTCGCCATAGCTAACCTCGTGTGTGTACCCTCCCCGGGAAGCACGTTCCATCATCCCTCTGGCTTCCAAACTTCTCAACCAGGACCCGGATTCTGTGGCGTAAAGGTATTTGGTTCCTTCCAGATATTATGCAAAATATTAATAAATACAAAGTTGCCCAGTTGACAACAAAATCAAATTTGGACCCGCAACCCAAACACAAGTCCTTCTTCTTTCGCATTAAATTTGCCCATAGTTGTTAATGCAGTCAGTACAAGAGTGCTAATACAATTTATTTCCCGGGTCTGCCCTTTGCCCCCATCTTTTCACCTTGTCACACATTCTTCACCTCCCAACGTTACTAGTACCAAGGGACACTCTTGGTACTCATAACATACCCCCTAGCATCCTTAAGGTGCATTCACACCTAATGTTAAGTCAGTGTCAAGTGAAAATCTAGGTGGCATCTGATGTGGCACCCAATGTTAAATGGGTGATTGTTTAAGATTAAGTGAATGTTAACTTAACATAAAATCTTTGTGATAAATAAGTTTAGGTCCTAAATGACTAGCTTGGTGTTAGGGGACTTAACACCAGAGTCCTTAACACCAAGTGTGAATGCACCTTAAAATTTTTTTGATGAAAACATGTATAACATGGACACAAAATGTGTATGGGAATGCCAAGGTGAAAAAAACTTTGGCAAAGGGCAGACCAGGGGAAAACAATTGCAGCAGTACTCTTGTACTAAGTGCATTAGTAATTATGGGCAACTAATGTCAGGGTACCCTAGTTGGGTAGGTCCAGGGTGAAACAGCACCTGTATAGCAGTGGTGGCAGGTTCTTTTTTTCTTTTGACTCTGTCTCTAGTCTGTAAAGAGACAAGCGTTATAGGATCAGTAAACACAATATAGGGGGGTCTGTGTAATAGCAATGTGCTTAAGGATGAAAAAAGAAAGGTTGTGGAATAGCTTTGTGCCTAGGGATGAAAAAAACCGTATATGGTCAGCAGATTTTAGAATGGGATAAGGCTTGAATTGTTGCGAGGAGCTTAGTTTACTAAACTTCCATTTAAATATTGTAATAGCGTGATGGGCTTGTCCCTAGGTGCAATGTTACCAATGTAATTGTTCAAATGGGTGCTTTAAATAGTTGCCTTAGTGAACTCGTACTTTACATTCCATGAAAACCTTGACAAGGTTCCCAACTGAAGTATAGCTTCAACATAGGAGCAAGTGTCCATTTGTTCTAAGTGCCCATACTCAAAAGGTAAGAGACTGTTTAACTTTTGTAGCAGTTGTATCATGCCAGGAGGTTATAAATCAATCCAGAAAGCCTAATACATTTTGTAAAAATACATATGAGGTCGACAAGATCTGAGGAAACTAAATCATACCTGGAAACCTTTGGGTGATGGCTCAGTAGGGTTCAAACCAGTGTGTTCTGAAGTTTTTCCTTCCAATAAAAGTCTTGCAGGTTCACATCAGTGTTGTCTGATTCTTCTTGATTACAAAAGAAAAGAAACCTTCGCCACTAATTTTTTCTTTTTTTTTGTTTGTATGAAACCTAAGGTTGGATCTCAAGACAGGTTCCTTGGGTTTCTCAAATCTTGGCTTTTTAGCATTTTCACAATGAATTTAGAACCATTCCATTTGAAGACCAAGTCTAGTTCTATTGTGACATAGAATTCGGGTTGATGAAATTTTTGTTGGATGTAACAATCTTGTTAACTTCAAAAGCAAAAAAGGTGACAAAAGTTGTGGCAGTTCATGGTAAAGAGAGAAAAGGTTTTGTGAATAGCTTATTTTGCTTTTCTTTGATTTTTTTTGGCAGGTTATGGGAGAGAACGTTGCAATGCTGATTTGGTATTTCGACTACTCTTGACGATGGTTTGTGTCTAGTAGTTCTTGATGTGTTGATTTAGGGATGGGTTTGAGCTACTACTGAATTGTTGCTATGCTGTTTTTTGGAAGATGCACATTATGGAACATGGAGCTTCACAGTATATGTATGGTTGTGCAAATCATGTGGATTGAGGGACAAAACTAAACAACTCTTTCTTTTTCATTGATTATGTGTGTATCATTAATCATGGAGATCATTAGTTAGATTTTAAGGGATTAATAGAACAGTGTGGGATGAATGCTCTATTGTTGCTGATATTTTCACCTTTGGAATCATGCTCTTCTGTTTCACCATAAGTTTCAAGGAAATGAAGATAAAGATAGCAGTAGTGTTTTAAGGTCAAATTAACTGAACATATCACCATATAGGTCCCCTTAGCACACCAAATGTCTAGAATAAGACTTCCTTTTGAAATTCCCAAAACTAAAGGTATTCTCTCACAAAACCACAAAATCAAACTCTTCCCACATAACTACAAATAATTTGAACACCACAACTTCAAATTGCCACTCTGATAGTTCTTTAAGAACAATTGTCATCTAGGAATTTCAAGTTATGTGCTAGGTCAAAATGTGAATGGGTGCTTTGTGTTATTCGAGCTCCTAAGTTGTTTTGGATTAAGGGATATGTTTTTCTCTTCATTTGTGGGAAACAATTTCATAAGTATTGGGGGAAGTCGGTTTTGTAACTACCAAAATTGGCACAAAGATGACAATGGGTTCGTTAAGAGGGAAATTAAAGAGTGTTGATCCTTTATGACCCATAGCTTAGAATGGATTTGGATAGTTAGCAAAGAGTTTAGATATTATGTTATTGTCATCTTCTTAATACTAAAGTGCTTACTAGTTTTGTAGTTTTATACAACCTGCTTTTAGTAATGGACATTGTTAGTTTTGGTTACACACTATCTTCATTACACATAATTTAAAAAAAGAAAAGAAATAGTATTAGTTTGTTCAACTCATGCACTCTATTTAAAAATAATAATATTAATTATCTACAACCAATCAAATACAATAATTTGTTTCAAATGTAAGCTATATATTTGTTTATAAAATTATATTTGTTTACCTAAAGAATTTGAAAATGTTTAAAATAAAATAAGACCCACAATTCAACTTCTAATTTAATTTTCAAAAGAGACATTATTCAATTAAGTTCCAATGATTATTTTTAAAAAACTAAAAAAATCTAATCTAAAAACTTAGGAACCTAACATGTAACATGAAATTGAACTTGCTTAGATCCCAAAACTTACAAACATTAGTTCAAACTCACTATTAAGCAAATGAGAGTCTTATAGTGTCTTCTATTGTAGATTGAATTTTAGGGTTCTATTAATAGTTTGTCAATGAAGTTTACACTTGTTCCAAAATGATGACATTAATAAATTAAATCACAATGTTGTCTTAAATTTGGATTGCACACAATGACCACAAATCTTTGAAACCTCATTCTTCATTATTTATGACCATTATGTTGGAGACTACCATATTTTTTAATCCACAATTGCCCAAGTTGTTTCCTAATTTTCATTCTAGATTTAGAAAAAAAATATTCTGGAGTTTTTTCTTTAATAATTGAATAAATGGGAAATTTATCACCAAAAAAAAAGGTATTTATGTGTTTAGTTGGAATACATAATGATACAAATGATAGAAGAAATAGAATAATTCTTTTGTTGGATGATTATTTTGGTACATGTAAACAATTTATAGTTTGATTAAAATTTCCTTTCCACATGTCCACTTCTACAATCTCTATTCAATATCATGATCCATTATCCATAGGCCTTTTATTTGTGTCATGCATGTGATCATTGAGGGTGAATGAGTTCCTTTTGCTTTTGTAAGATGTCATGAACATTGCTTGAGGATTCAAACACAAAACCAATTATTTCCCTTCCACATGACACTAATAATAGATATCAACCAATTTGCACTAAGACATCTATCTATTAAAGTAGTTAGTTAGCTTAGCACATTGAGATCTCCTAAACCATGACACCTTGCATTGTGTTCTTGGAATCTTTAAACAACACTTGATGAGTGGTGGGAACACCAAGGTGGTTTATAATGTTTAGATTTGTGTTGCAAGAGTTATTAAATAATTTTGTCAAAAACAATTCAAGGAAATCAAGATGTGAAATTTTAAAGAAATTAGGATGCATTCTAGGTAATATTGGAAGCCCCTTGATGAGTTGGATTTTATGTAGTTTTCATAATTTTTAGACTTAGGGTAAGGAAGATATTCAATTTTGAATGATTTTTGTCATTGGAAATCAATTAAAATTTTAAATAGTTATTTCACAATTGAGCTCTATTGTTGGGGCCATGTTCATACTTAGGCCAATAGCACAATTACCACATTAAAATTATTTATGAATTAGAAATATGTTATGTTCCCAAAAGATTTGTATTGTTCAAGGTCTCAAAACATCATGTCATGGAAAAATATCATTATCCATAACAAATAGGTTGGAATTTTTTTTTTTTCTCTTTATGAATTCTCACCAATTGGCAAATTTATCTTCAAAAATGCAAACAATTGTTTTTTTCAAGTTTGGCCATAGTCACAATTAGGATTACCCCACAAAAATGGTGAATACATTTTTTGGGTTCTAAAACTACAAAAAAAATAAAATTGGTTGTATGACACAATATACAACTTCAGTCACATGGATGTGATCACATTAATAGGAACCACAACAAGTGTAATTAATGCTTGGTTTTTGATGTTTTAGAATCAAGAATTACATTAATGTTGAAGGTTTTTATAATATATTAGTAACATTAATATATAAATTAAACATGTGACACAATTTGTAATGTATCTAATGAAGATAAAGTACTCAAAATAATTTCTAAACCAATTATATAACCAATGCTTCTATTATTTTTTCATTTTTTGAATGACTTGAAATATGCATTAATATTGTATGACTATAAAAATCATGGATTTCTAATCCATCCCCTTCTACAATTACCATGTCATCATGATGGGCAAATTCTTGTTTTTTCAAGTATTCATTGAAATGGGCAACTCTTATTAGTGCAATAAAACCCATGTGGATTTGAAAACATTTCAATGTTTTGTAATTTTTTTTTTGCCTCTAACACTAGTTTACATCCAAATGTTTTATATGTATTTTATAACACAAGGTCCAAATTCTTAAATGAATATAAAAAAATGTCTCACAATGTCACCTTTTTAAAAATATTTTACTAGTCTTGTTTCACCATACATGTGGACACAATATTTAGCAGTTTAAAATAATGTATTGTAAAATATTTGTATGAAATCCAAGCTTTCATAGGTTTGTACAAAAATCACATGAATTTCATGTTATATTTAATATGAACAAGATAAATTTGTATGTATTCAACATTTTGAATGTTCAAATGAATGAAACATTTTTGTGAATGCCATATGTGAGTGTTCATATTCAATTTACACTTACATTATAGTTTATGTAAAATTACAACATAATAATTGCACATATTCAATTAGAATGTAAGTTGTATGTGTATTTCATATCAAAACCTCATAAGTAGATAAAACAAATCATTTATATAGAAGTACTACATATTTTTTCATAACACTTTTACATTTTAAAGACCATTGATTTTGCATAAATATATTGTTTTACAATTTTTGCATAGATTTTATTGAAATTTCATCATATTGGAAGTTTGTGATGAAGGGCTACCTAGAGGTTACATAGCCTACCTAGGGGCTACCTATTTGGCCCATGGGTACAATCAAGATAATAAAACCTAAATTTGTCCACATGCATTGTGACTTGACTATGATGAAGTTTGAATTGCTTTTGATTGGTTGAAAAACAATAGAAATGCTTTCTAAAATGATGTGACAGATTTTGATTAATTACAAAATGTGATGGATCAAAAACCCATGATGTTCAAGGTGGTAAAAAATATTCAATTTTTCCATCATGATATATTGTACTACTATGTAAAGGATTGAATGATTATTACACATGATTATGTCATTTGAAGCCATTTCAAGGAGTTTTCAAAAATTGAACACATTGGTTACAATGTTTTATGCGTTTTTTTGAACATTTTATTTAAGCATTAGATTCAACCCAAAATAATTCTAAATATTTCCATATGATATATTAATGATATATTAGAAAGGGCATCATTTTAAAATATTCCAAACTTGTAACATTAATGCAATTTTTCACACTAAAAACATGAAAATCCAAACATTGTTACACTTATAATAGATGCTACTATGACTACACCCTACCATGAGTTTTAAACCTATAGTCTAGTTAATAAAGTGTAATAAAAAATATATATTACAAATCACAAAATCAATTAATATGTTATCATCTGTTATTGGATGTAGCTAATAGTGATTAAATTTTCATTTAAGGCTTTCATCCAATCTATACCACATGCACATACATAATCACATCGACAATTACAAGGTTAGTTGGTACCCTACCATAGTCACAACAACTATGGTTGTCACAAGGGATTAGTTTGATTTTTGTCACAAAAAGAGTTGCAAACACATGGGTTGGAATGAACAAAATTTGGCATAATGTAAATGTCATTAAACATGTGGAGATTGGTCAAAAATTCCATGTGAAAGCTTGGAATTTTTTATGTGAAATCAACTTTTAATGATTAAAAATGATGAAATTGAGGAAATTTATTAATGTTCATAAGTCTCATAAACTAAGTTAATGTTGAAAGTATATGTTGTATTTATGTGAAACCCTTTCTAATATATTAATTTAACATCTAGTAAAGTTTGAAAGGTAATCCAATAAATTTATAATACCTTTCAACACATTTTAAAGCTCATAACTAGTGCTTTTCAACACAATGTAAAAACATTGTTTAAGCATTATTGTTTAACACTATTTCAAAACTTTTCATCCAATCTTGTGTTGCCACATCATTCTTTTACGATTAATTGGCTCAAGAGGTTGTAGTTGGTTTAGGCATCTTACTTTTGAACTCTCCATTTAATAATGTCGTGTATTTTTATTTTTATTTTCACACATTATTACAATCCATGGTTTTTTTTATTAGGTTTTCCGATTAAAAAAAACCAAAAATGATAGGTGTAAAAAAAAACCACCCTATCAATCTAGAAAAATTGTTTTGTACATATTTAACGCAACTAGGTAGTCAAATTGGACCTTGTCATTTTGACTAGCAAAGTGACTGACAAAATGTTTAATAGATAATGGACCATTTGATTGGGTCAATTTTATACTTAAATTAAAATCATTTTTTGGATTATTATTTTAAGAATTAATAGGTAGGTAGGTAAGTAAGTAGGTAGGTAGTAAATAGGTTTAAGTAGGTCGAATAAAGGCACTTAGGTAGGTATGTGTTAGCCTAGCCTAACCAAACCTACCTAACCTAACCTAACTTCACCAAACTACCATAATCTAACTTACCTACCCTAGTTTTTTAAACACGTATATAAGTTCTAACTTATAAGTATAACTTTTATCAAGTTTATTATTTCACGTGTTTATTTCACATCATTAAACATAATGGCTAAATTAAGTGACTTAAAATAACAATTAAACCTAATGGTTAAATTTAATGACTTAAAATAATGGTTAAACCTATTGGTTAAACTCAATGATTTAAAGTAATGGTAAACATAGTGATTAAACTTAGTGGCTTAAAATAATGGCTAAACCTAGTGGTTTAATTTAGTGATTTAAAGTAATGGCTAAATTTAATAACTTAAAGCAATGGCTGAGCCTAGTTCATAAATCCAATGATTAAATTTCATGAATGACAAAAATAATGTTAGATCATTTCAAGAATCGACTATGAGTCCATTTTTTTAAAAACTCATCCATTTTTAAAATAAAATTCCCAATAATGACTATTGTAATGTATAAATAATTATAATTTTAACAATGCTAATGTTGAATATGACTTCAGATTTTTAATTCATTTATTGTCCAAAAAATTAAAAAATAATGATAATCCAAATAGTCCATTTAACTATGTTTTGATCTTTATAATGGTAGGATATCTAACCTAATTCCCTAGAGCTACCTCTATTAACTACCTATTTATTTATTGCCTAAGTACTTAACTAGCCTAAGCCTAGTTAGTAGGCCAAGTTAGATTATGTTACTTACTTATTATGTAGGTAAATAATAAGTAAACCTAGGTAATTATAATTAGTTAATGGTTAACCTAGCTTATTTATAAGTTAAGCCGAAGCCATTTAACCTAGTTAATTATTTTACCTACCTACCTTACATAGTTTAGCCTTTAAGCATGTGAATAGGCTACATATAAGGAGTTACACTCTTCACCTTGAAAAGGATATGTCAAGTCTTCAACCAATGCATTAAGGTGCATTCATAATTGGCCTAGGTAAAATGAATGTTTCATTTCACAATTACATTTATCTTCAACTTGGATCAATTATTATAACTAATATAACCTATAAGTTATATAATTTTGATTGTTTCATTAAATAAAAATGTACACTAATATTAATATGGTGAAAATAATTATAATTAAATTGATGATTTGAAAAACCACTCAACTTCCATTGTGGTAAATCATTAATTAAATTGGGGTTGAAGTTTTTAGATGAACATTTACAAAAATATTTTTTATTAATAACATTTGACAAAATTTGGAATATGATGAGTATGGGTGCAAATACTAAATGATGGCCACACCCAATTTTTTAAATAACTAAAATTATTGAAAATTTTAAAAATCTTTCATAAAAATAGTTTCAAATATTTTTATTTTACTATTATATTAAGGTTTATATTAAAATTTTCCAAAAATGGCTATGTATGAACTTTTTTACATTGCCAAACACTAATTACAACTTTTTTGAAAGTTCCTTTGGGTATTTATATATATATATCAAGGTATTGAAGACAAATTTTTATAAGAACAACTTTCCATTTATGGTCTTTTTATTTTTCTAAAATGCTAGATATGCAAAATTAAGTAATTGTTATAACTATTGTTTCAGAACATGTTTGTAAAACTATATTGGTATGGAATACCCAAAATCATTTAAAAGTCAATGAAACTGATTTTTTTTGCTGCTTAAATTTTTTTTAATTAAAGACTTGAAATGATTTGAAAATATCATTTTTCTAGGAATTTGGTCATGTACACCTTTACATTATAATACAATGAAACTTTTTTTTGAATCATAAATTTTTTTTAAATTTAAAATTTGATTTTTGTAGAATATTCTACTTTCAAGGATTCAATAAAGATGAAATCCTTAAGGCAAATGGCACCTTATACCTAAGGGCCAATTTGAACCTTTTAGTTTTATAAAGCACAAACTTTCATCGAAATGTTGTTAGAATCTTGATTTTTTTTCAATTTTGTGGCTACATTAAAAAGGACAGTCATACTAATTTTGTTAATAATTAGCATACATTCCAAAGGTTGGAAGTAAGACTTGTAGGAGACATGCACATAAAAAAAAAATTAATAAGATTTTGGCATTCAAAATGAAAGAATGATGTGTTGAGAGTGTTATGGAATCTTGCATTTCTTGTAGGATAAGACATTCGAAATTTGTTAAATTAAATTTTACCATGCATTGTAACACATTTTGGTTGAAGGACTAAACATGTATCCTGACTTTTCATTGTTTAACATCTCAGATTGTTCATTTTGCTTCAAGACACATGATGCAAGATAAGGTCATGGTTCCTATTGTAACATCTATCAAAAGTTTTGTTGTATTTTAAGACGCTATGTTCTAGTTCAAAATAGGTAAACGATGGTAAGTTACCTTTCAATTATTTGAAATTTCGAATGGCACATAAAAACCCGAGTGGGGTGATTCAATCTCGTTTGTTGGATTTGAAACCAAACCTTTCTTGTGTTGTTGTGTACTTGTTTTGCAAGGGGGTTTGTGTAAGTTCATCTTTCTTTTGCAAAGTACTTGGATTATGGTTTGTTGAAGTCATTAGTATTTTAGTTTGGATGAGATGTGCCATTTACGATGTTTTGTGTCATTGATTTATTTTTGTGTGTGGACAACAATAGTTATAAGTGCTAACATGATAATGCACCCATCACACCTTTATATCCTCTCGAAGGAACTGACATCTCACTTTTTGAAATGCTTGCCTCTTGGTGCAGACAAGATTGCACTCTAGGATGCAACCTCGAAATACACTCAAACTTTTTTAACAATTTTTTATGTCTCTTTTATGTTCCTTTGTTTAGGACAATTTCTTTGAAGGCTATTAAAGCCTTGAAAATTGCACCAACCCAATGGCTTGTTGGCACAAACTTTTCTTTTGTTTTTCAAGCACTCTTTTCTAGGTACTTCTTCATGGTTGTATTAACTAGATTGGCCATTGCCTCCCAAGCTCAAAATTCTTTTTTTTTTTTTTTTTTTTTTTTTGGCAATGAGCCATCTTGATTGGTCCATCACAACAAAAAAGAAAAAAAAGAAAAAAAAACTAGAAGCCGCCCAAAATAGAAGCTTTGCTTGGAAGATAAAGTACTTCCCCTTGGGTCCACCTATATAGGTGAAAAGAGGACAACTTTGGCCAAAGGTTATTGGGGACATCTTGGGGAACTTGGAATTTGATGGGAACGCATTGGGAATAGCTTTAGAAAAATGAAAACCCTCTTTCCCCCACCCTCGGTGCATGCTGCATCGTCTCAATGGCTGAGCAGAATTTTTATTCTTACATTTGTTTGTCACCCATTTTCGACTTAGGCTAATGGCCGGAACATATACTTGGGGAAGGAAGGGGGTGGTTATTCAAGGTTGTTATGGGTGGACGGCAAAATGAAGAACATGGGGGAAGGGGGTTAGGGTTTACCAAAATTATGTGTACCAAAATGACGTTGTCAAATCTTCGGTACATTCTTGGCAAGAATTGGTCGGGTAGGAGGAGGAGGACCGTGGGCCAAGCCTAAAATGTGTATGAATCAGTGTTGTGTGAGTATATTGTTTTTGATATATCTTAAGGCAAGGGTATATGTAAATTATTTATTTATTTATCCAAGGGTAAGGATATATATATATATATAGGGTTCCATTACGGTTGGGTCCAAGTAAACAAATTTTATAATTTTGGGTAGATGGCTAGGGTCCAGGTAACCCCTATCATAATGATAAGGATTAAAAAAGGATAATGAAAGGGTAAATAATTTTATCTTATTTATTAAAAAATGAGAAAAAAAATCCACACTTTAGAATTTATTTAAACAACTATCACAGGCCTAAATCTAGTGGGACAATGAACACATGTAATGTCAAATTAGAATAATAAAATGCATTAAAATGTTTCAATTTTTAAATTTCTATTTATAAACAAAACTCACCCACTCTGAAATTTTAGGGTTTAGGTCAGATCGTGATGGCAATTTTAGGGTTTATGTGAATAGTAGTGATAATTTTAGGGTTTAAGTGAAATAGTGACGTCAGTTTTTAAGTTTAGGTGAAACTTATCCTAATAAGATTTATCTAGATTTGAAAACATACCCGAGCTTAGGTACAGGTATTTAAAAACTTATATTCAAAGTAATTAAATGAGTATATTTGTTCAAAATATAAATCTTTGGGTATCCATATGATTAGGGTATATTAATTTTGAAAAAATAAGACAAAATAAAAATATACCCTGCCTGTACCCAGCAAATATATTTGGGTAAACGTGTTTGTGATCCCTTATTAAGCTTGCAGGGAAAAAACTTACATCCAGGGGGGGGTAAATGGTTCTACTTAAACTATATTATTACCTTAAAAATAGGCTAAATGTTGATCATTTAATTTTACCCTTACCCATATTGATAATTTTGCAAAGTCTACACATGCTTACCTTTTCAAGCATTTGAAATTTGTTGAAGTGTAGATACCTACAATTTATCCTAATGATTTTGCTTCCAAGACCTTTTTTTTATCCTTATGCAGCTGATCTACCTATTCTGTCTATTAGCTAAACATTGTTGTTCTGAATGGCCCAGGAGTTGGCTGGTTGAGGAATCAAAGAGTAGATAATGGATGTTTGTTCAGAGATCCATCACTTTTGAAAACCATATTACTTATTACTCACTAAGGTGCAACCTCACCACACTCCTAACATTTCTACTGTTCCCCAGGCAGACACTGGGCATTTACGACTAGTTGCTGAAATAATGTCGAGGGTTGTTGTTCTACCACTCTAATCAACCTTAACATAAAAGACTTTGAATCCAGCAGAGATAGATCTCTTCTCTTTTCTCAAATAAGTTTCTCACATATAACAGAGCTACACAGCATAGAGTGCCGTCATGTGTTAGCCGACTATTTGATTTTTTAAATCCTTGGTTGCCCCATTTGACCAAAATAGTCCCAATGCAAAAGACAAACTAACCTTCACAATTGTGTTCAAAAGTGATGGATTATGTTGGAATTTTAAAATTTTAACTCAATAGAGTTCTAAAGGACTTCAAGCTGAATCCTTTGGTTTTTTTTTTTTTAAGAAAGGGATTTGGTTCAATGGAAAATTGCCATAGTTCAAAGTTTTGTGTTTTTCTTAGTTTTGAGTAGCTTTCATAATTATAAATTTTTAGAGAATTGGACCAAGACATCATGGTTCAGAAATGGAAAATTGTTATCATGGAAAGTTTAGTCTTTTTAGTTTTGAGTAGCCTTCATAATTATAAGTTTTAAGAGAATTGGACGAAGATATCATGGTTTAAAAATGGAAAAATTGTCCTCTTTGAAAGTTTAGTCTTTTTTAGGTTTGAGTAGCTTTCATAATTATAAGTTTTTAGAGGATTGGATCAAGATACAATGATTTTTTAACAATACAAATTCTACAATAGCTAGAAGGCATTCATATGACTGATGTGGAAAAAAAAATTGTGCAAAATGGAATTGAGATGAGAGAAAAATGGATGGTCATATTGACCATCCAATGTAATCCTACACAAAACCATAAAAAAATAAATATTTTTCAACAGAAAAAATTCACAATTTTTTAGGATTGTTGCCAGCCCCTCTTGCATTTCGGGCACCTTGTACAAGTTCACCCCTCTCCTATGTTCCTATATTTTGTAGCATGGGCAAATAACAAAATTTTGAAGTCAAGGAGTTGTTAGATGTTTCCAAAGCTTGAAAAAAATTGTCAACCTAGCTTGAGAATCACAAGGGTGCCATGACATGTCCCCCATACCATAGGGATGTTCATTCTGAGCCTAAGACCTCAAGTAGGTAAGAGAAACAGTGATGCAATGGTCCATTATGGTCTCTTGTGTCCATTAAAGGTTAATAACCATTAGTTCTAGTTTTAAAAAATATTTCAAAAGCAAAGAACCTAAGGTTTCAATTTATTTGGTTATGTTATTTTATACGATTTTACACTCACACTTACCCATGGTGTATATTAAAAATCATATACATGTACAACACATTGTTGGTGCAATTGTCAGCCCATTTCCTAAGTTGTTATATCCACATATCCCACAGCTTCATGTGAAACTGTTATTGTCCTCTTGGATTCAGATTAGAAATTTGTAGATGCCAAGTACGTAATAATGTACCCAAGCAAATATGTTACAAGTATCACTAAGGTCTGGTCGATAGAAGGGTCTGTAAATCATAAGAAGATGTGACAAGTTTTTTAGTGTACTTGGAGGTACACTTGCAACGCTTAAAAACTCTCAAGGCATTCCCAAAAAATGAAAGATGAGTAAGCATGGGCATTCTGTTTTTCAAAATGCCTTGCATATATTTTTTAAATCTTTTTTTACTCTTGATACATGGTATCACAGGAGAAAATAAAATTAAAAAATTCATTGATTTTCACAGTCAGTAACACCTTCTGAGTGTGGGCTTCCCAAAGTAAGCACCCATAGACTCCGCCTCAAGCATGTGCTTACTTTGAGAATGCCCCACTTTGAGGGCATTATCCTAGACATAAGTCATTACAAGTTGTCCATCTGTGGGAAACCTTGCCATGGTGATATCTGGGTGGGATCATAGGGTAATGAATATCATAATATTTTGACACCATCAAGATGATGCCATTCACAAATGAGTAGGACTAAATTTCCAAACTCTCTTCTAGGAAAATGTGCCTAATTTTTCAACTAATGAACTAATGCGTCTTTTTGGTAGGCTACTGATATTAGGCCAGTTTAGCTTTTTTTGAGCTTAGTTCGATTCTGGGGTTCTTAGTTCAATTCTCAGTAGTTCAATTCTCAGTCTAGTTTGTGACTGAACCTCGATTGATCTACTAAAACAAGGCATCACAAACATGCTGGCCTTGCCAATAGGATAAGATGTTGTACATCTGCCTATTGTGTCCACACTCTGAACACCAAAACAATCCGTTCCAATCAAAACAGTCTAAACACTTTCACCAAAGAAACCAGTTCATCGAATGTGAAACTGGTTCTAATAAGGTAAAACTTCCAAAAGTTGGATCCAATGTGATAGTCCAAAGGGGCAAGGCCCAATAAACCATAAATGGAACATGCTGTGTGAGGCTAGTAATTGGTATTGGACCTAAAACCAGACCAGAACCAAAATTCCATAGCAATCTTCTTTAATTGTAATCCAGTTCTTTGATAGTCAATCAATACATTGTAACAGGTAGATGCATATCCACACACACATGGTTTTGGAGTATGTATATCAACAAACCGAATTCAATTTGGAATGTGAGGGAGGACCATCAAACAGCCAAATTGTCACACGTCCGTGTTTGACACTAAATTTAGTTTGTCATAAAACTGTCATACCACCAACTAACTCCGGCCATGTGACTCAAATACATCCACACACACCAAATTGAACTATTGCTGACATTTTTATAGCCAATGAGCTACATGTTACTTAACCATAACTTGTACTACCTTACCCTAAGGTCAGTTTCGTCATTAAATAATCCTCAAAAGAGTGAAATGAAAATTTATGAAAAATATGAAGTTCCCATGTTGAAAATCATCATAATTGGCATAGGTTACACTTTGAATAATTTCACTGCTCATATGACAATATTATAATAAATGACGGAAAAATATATAATTTCAAAATTAAAGAATGAATTCATTTTTGGAAAAAAAAGAAATTATTTGTTTTGTCAATGTGAAAAACCCTAGGTTAACGTGGGTTAAAAGCACAACTACTAGTTAAAGGCACTAGAGAAGGCATTCCCTAGGGCACATTCTGCATCCTAACGAGCTTTCTAATGCAAGACCTAAAGGAAAATTAGGTGCAGAATGAGTGCTAGAAGGCCCATTGGTTCTTTTTGGTGCGAATTTCTGTCTGAAATTTTTCTGAAAAAAGTGAGTACATTTGTCAAAAAGGGGGAAAATTTCCGAAAAAAATGGGTCTAGTCACAATAGAATTATTACTTTCCAGGGCAGTTTTTCTGCTAGTTTTCTACTGTGTTTTGACACTTTTTCTCAAATGGTTTCGCCATTAAAGCTAAATCTTCTGTGGAATCATAGCCACTCAAGGTGAATCTACCACCCATGCCACATCACAAAAATGAAAAAAACAAAAAACACCAATCCCATGTGATCCATATGGGGCAACTTAATACATGTACTTGTTACGCACTCCTTCCATTCTAGCTTTGGGTAAGTAGAATGTACAATGTAATTGCCAGAGAGCGCAAAATTATCCAAAATAAATAGGGCACTCACTAGTCATCACAATGGGCTGCCAATGCTTATGCCTGTATTTATTTCTAGTATTAAATGTAATTTCCTGTTGGACACATTCATCAACTTATTATTACTCTTCAAGATCCATGCCCATGTTAAAGTTCACAATACCGTTTTTTTTTTGTGTACTGTTTTGGTATCATCAGGTTGCATGCAAGTGGGATATGCATTACTCCATTCTTGGTACCTACTTGCACATTTGGAAATTATATCATTTGAATTTTGTACACTCTCGCAGAAAATGATTTAGTTATACAACAAAACAAAGCTTGTACAATAAATTTTTTGAATTTGTGATCAATCGCAAATTATATAACTATCAGAATTACTAGGTGTCAGATTATGGACGGTAAAAGTTGCGTGTTAAAGGCTGAAAAGTTGTGGCAGATTCAAGGATGTTTTTGGTTTTCATGCTCGCATTTAACAGAGTGTATAGGATGTCACATTTTGGTGATTATTACAAGTTGATGATCATTACCAGAAGATTGTCACCTAATGTTGTCACGAAAATCACATAATAATCTGCCTCCCCAAATCTTAATGTCTTGTGATTCAAACTCAGGTGTCTTTTCACAATGAGCTGAGATCGTCTGAATCCTTCATCAAAATTTATGCTGGTACACACATTGAAATTAGAACCTCTATCTATTGAGATGCAGATTGCCTTCTCCTCTTCTCCCATAGTAGACCTGTCACCCCACCCACCTCATGAAAGCTCAGAAGCTTAGAAATGTCTATAGCATACCTGTTTCTTGTTTTGTTGTTTTTAATTCTCCACCCACCAAGTTGGTCCTACAGCATGCAAGTAGGTAGCATACGGATCCTGAGAAAAGCTACTTACAAAGAAACTGGGGACCCACAAAAAATGATTTCTTACATGACACAGTCAACAATCGTGCAAGCTCTTCAGAGGCAGGTGGGTCCTGGAACAAGGAGGAGGCAGGAACAAGAAACACCCCAGAAAATTCTGCATGCATGGAAAATGAAAAAGAATTATGTCCTTCTTTGTTTTTATTTTCAAACTATTATTTTAAAATTATTTTTATTGCATCCATGATATGAATGAGTTGACTAGGCAACCCATTTGGTGTTGCATAAAGCCCTAAGATGAGGGCATTCCCAAAAGCAAGGGAATGGGCATCGGGATGAGGTGAGATTGGCATTCCCCAAAATCACTTAGGATGAGGAGGTAGTTCCCCCCCCCTGCATTTGCGGAATGTGTCACATTCATGAGCTTTATGCATCACAAAGTACAAAGGTAAAGATTATCATGAACTTGCAAGGGTGAGGAGGGTAGGGTTCTTTTCACCTACTCCTTAAGAGTGAGAGTGGCCATAATATCTCTCTTCTTTTCTAGGCAGGATATTCATGGGTATAAGGTAGGAGCACCATAGACTGATGAAATAAGCAGTTGGATGAAAACAAGGTCTGATTTCTTGATGCATTATTTTGTTTTTGAAGGAGAAGTTGTTTAAAAACTCAATCCAAGTGATATCAATTTTTTTGACTTTAAAAATATATATCGTTATGATTTTTTAAACAGCTATGGTAGGGTAGTCCACTATTGTCAATAGGCCCTTCCATATATCATGACTGCAAAACCTTAAATTTTCATATGAAGTCTTATTATGGCGAAACAAAGTTCATGACACCATGGCCACATTTGCCAAAATTAAATCTGAAAATAAATTATTTTCAATAAACAAAACTTATGTATAAAAACAAAATGTCTCTAATTGAATAAGAAGTAAAGGCCAATTTGGAGAGGCAAAAACCAAAAGGCCAAGGTTGCAAAAGTTTGACATCATTTTTACATACATGTATTTCTTCTTATGGGTTTCATTGGCTGCCTAGTAAATACCATGTATTCTCAATTCTGCCTCTTATTAGCATGCAAGGTGAAAGCATGGTAAAATACATAGCTTATGTTCTCTATCACAAAAAATACAAGTAGCCATAAGAAAATTATTGAATGAAATGGGTGCAAATATAATGAAATGATCCACACCCATTTACTTTTTCTTATCCTTATATTGAAATATGTTTCAAGTATTTTGGAAAAAGAATCCAATTTTAAAATATATATTTAAATTTATATATATAGATGTTAAGTTTGATATTAAAAACTTTTCAAAGATATGTCATTTAAAAACCTTTTCAAGTTTTTTTAGAAGTCCTTTTACTATTTAAGAGCACTAGTTACAAAAGCACTAAGTACTTTATATTCATTATATGTTTTTCAAAAATATTTTCACATGTTCTTGTAATATATTAAAATATTTTTTGTTAACACATCAAAAAAATTCAACATTAACTTGATTTATCACTTTGAAATGAAAATTCAACTAAGAATTATTATTGAAATGAATTGTTTTAATGTATTCGCATCCAAAGTAAGAATATTATTTATTCAATGATTAATATGAAGATGATTTTTCACTTTTTTACTATAACTATTGAAAATCACATCTTCAAATAGACTTAAATATACTTTTTAAAGATTCATATCTTGAAATGAGATTTTCAATTTTACAAAATGGTTTGCAAGTGAAATATTGATTTTTATGTATTCTCAAATTATGCATATTATAGTCATAATAGATCAAACTTTTATAGTTATTAAAGTAGGTATGAACACCATATTCAATAATCAATTTCAAATCTACTTATTAACCTATTTTTACAATACTAAAATTCTTCAAATTTTGTATTTAGTTTATCATGTACTCAATGGAGGAACTAATGATTCCATATTTCTACTTATAGAAGGTTTTAATCTACATTCTTTTGTTAATGTTGAGGATTTTCTCTAGATTTTGGGTAGGCTAAATTTTCTAGTTTATTTTATCATGCTTGCATCCTACATCCTATATAAACAACTATAGATTTATTTCTCTATCACATGGAAATGGTTTTTTTCTATGCAATTGTTGAATATAATAAGCTTTTATAGTTTTTTCATGTTTCAATAAGGTATGGTAGCCTTAGTTCACACCATAAGAATCATGGTGTTATGATTTCATTGTCAATATAGAGTCACTACCACAAAACCAAGTTTTTATGTCGGTTTTCTAATCGATTTTAGTCATATTTTCAATCATATCGAACATGGGACAAAAATGGTTTTGATGGAAACAAAATAGTCATTTTTTACACAAATCTTATTGACTTTTTTTTTTTGACCAAAATGATTAAAATTTTAATTGATGTGGGAATATTAAATTATTATTCAAACTTTTTATTTTTTGGATTAAACTTAGAACAAGTTTAAAACACTCTCACATTAAACCCATGATTCCAATAATTATTATTTTAAAATTATTATTCAAAAATTTGGGAAAATTGTACATTATAGCCCAACAAACCCATGACATGTGATGATGTGGTATCATGATCACAACATGTTTAAATTAGAATTTAATTGTACCTTTTGAATATCATGCATGATAATCATCATCACAAACTTTGCATCGCACAATTTGATAATGGAAATTGTGCAAAAATCATTTTTTCATGAATTTGTGTTTTTTGCACATAAATGTCATATGTTTTTAAACATGTATGATCTATCTATAAGTAAGATGAAATATTTTCAAGTGATTTATAGGTGAATAATTATAAACATCAAATGAAAACATGATAGCCATAATTTATATTCATTTGTTTTAATAGTTTAATTCAAAAATGAATTAAATATTTTAGTTTTATTTTAATTTTTTTACATCATCAAAAGTATATTATTAATCACATTTAAAATGATTGATTTGAATCTCATTAATCAAGTTGGACAATTTGAAGTGGGTGTCATATATGCCATGTGTTTTACATAGTGTCTATTTTGACTAAAATATAGGTAGTCTTTTTAGTCAAAATCGACATACCTAGTTTTGATTTTAATAGAATCAAACATAATTAATCATTTCAAACAAATGAACTTGACTTTATAGTCATCTTAATTTTGATGCCACTAATGTAGAAACCCTGTTTTTGTATTAGTGAATGATGCATGATGGAAGGTAGTCTAATATACAAAATTGTGATCTTGTCATTAGGGATACCATCGAGGTAAATTTAAATGATATCATCCCTTTTGATGTTTGCCTTCTTGATGGAAATCATTTGAAAATTGTCCATGTGTTACACACATATTTGTAATGAATGAGAATTGTTCCAAAGTCAAGGTTTAATTTCTAATTGTTTATTGTATTGAAACATTTGATTTAAATACCAAACGATTTCACAATAATGAACCATTTGGTCCAAACTTTTAAGTTTGGACCATATTGAACAAGGTGTTAGTAATTTATGTTTCAATTACAACAAATCATTCAACCTTTTATCTTCAAGAAAAATATATAAAGACTATTTTATAAACAATCTTCAAACTACTTTTGGAGTTCCTTTGTAATCTCATTGATGTTTTTGTTTGGTTTAACACATCTTTGTTCCTTATGGGTCTTCATTTCTCATATTTTGTATTTGTTGATCACAATGATTAAGATTTCAAAATGTTTTGTGAATGTTGATGACAACTAGTAACTTTTGCTTACGTTTGATCACTATAGGAATTTGTATCAAATGATTATCATGTACCCCATCAAAAAAGGTAATTACTAATCTAGAATCAACAACCTATTTGTGTTATACATCATTGATATCATGATTGCCATGCCCACAATGATTTTTAATACCATGGCCACTGGTTCCCATAAACTCTTTCAACACATTTTGTTTTTCTTCTTATGTAATTTTTTTCTAATGTTCCACTAAGCTTAAAGGACAAAACATACAAATGTAAACACAATAAAAGGAGTTGTAAGGTGTGTGAAAAAAGTTTTAAATTATAATATTTTATCTTTGAAAATTCACAAGGGGAGCACAATAAATTGGAATGACAAATTGTAATACTTTCAAAGTTTCAATGCTGAAATTTTGGATGCAAACCAATGATGTTTCGAAAAGGTTCATTGATGATTGGGGTACCAAAGAGAAATGACCTATTTTAAAGGATTGCAAAGGAAAACTTTGGATTTATGTTACATTATCATAGTTGTAATGGACTGTTGTATGTCAATAAATAAAATGAAGTCTTGTTAAATTCATTAAAATAATTTAAAATAATTTGGATATTATGTAAATGTCATTTTGAATCTTCTAATTATATCAAGTGTCCTAACTACACTTTTTTTAAAAGTAATCAAAACGAATGCATAAAGTCATACGATTGATTTCAAACTTTTTATGCAACAAAAACATGTCGCTTTCTATGAAAATACATGTTCAATAGGTGAACTTGATGAAAAACCAAATCATAAGAAAGATTCAAAGTTTTGAAATTTTGAAGGAAACAATTACAAGGCAAAGGATTTTTTTTTTAGCCATTTGGAATAAATAATTATGTTCAATAAGTTCAAAATGTCTAGCTTTGGGTGCATTCGCATGTGTAGGAAATAATCTTGCCAAAAAACATATTTGGTTGTCTACTGAAACTCATTTAAAGATTTTTACCATTTTGGCTATAAACCAGAATATTAATACACAATTATGTATGCATGTGAAAAATCACCACCATCACCTGAATTATCTTAAATTTGAGTATTTAAAAAAATCACTTAAATTTGTTTCAAATAAATGTTATTTGCAAATTTAAGTAGCCAAATAAAAATTTTAAAATCTTTTTTCCTGTTTTTGGAACCCCAACCTTGAATGGACCCAAAAGTCCTTTGCATATTCAAAATAGTTGTGGAATTTTCTTTTCCTTAAACGTCATTTTTCATTATCAAATGTGCACCATTCTTGGGAAAATTAATTATCATTGGGTGGTACCACTAAAACCCACCTAAAGAATTCCTTGAATAATCAAATTGGACAAATAATATTCATGATGCCTCTCCTTTAAATGTTATTACAACTATAAATTTATTTATTTTTCATCTTTATCCATTGTATGCCAAAACATATGGCCTAAATTTTTCAATAGAATAAAAAAGAATGGGAATTACAAGAAATTGTTTTCTTAATTGCAATGCCCTTTTCACAATTATCACAACTAAACTTTGAAAATTCATAACAAAATTGCACTTTGAAAATTCATAGCAAAATTCATAACAAAAGTGATTGAATAAAATACCATTGAAAATACCTAAAAAAAGATTTCTCAAGAAGATATTTATGAATCTTGAAAATGTTTTTGACAAACATTATTCATTTTTATGTGGTTCAAAGCATGGATGCATGATATAAATGACATAAGACCAAAAAGTAATCGAAAAAGAATTGTATATTTAGCACAAAGTTGACATGAAACTTTGTGTTTGGAAACATGTGGGTAGATGCAAACTATGGTGACCCAATGTCAGTTAAAATTACATTCCCTACAAGTCCATACAAGATTCTTTAAAATGATTCAAATGGACATGGTTGTTACTTTAAAAATATTATTATTCTAATGTTTGAATAATAGATGTTCAATCACCTCCAAACCTTCTCAAATCTATGTGAAAACTTGTATTTAATGTAGCTAATGTCATTTTTTAATTTGGAAGTCTTTGAAGGAAAACCCACAAAGTCCATAAAAATAATGCCCCATCTAAAAATTTCAAAAACATATGGACTTATGAAAATATGATCAAAATTCAACCATTCAAAAGTCCCTAGCTATTAAGCAATTAAAATTTTCAAAGAAAAGATTCTTCATATGAGTTTATCAACTTGTATTACACTATATATTGAGTCCCAATATAAATTTGGAATGTGAATCAATATAATTTATTTATTTTTGTAATGTTCTAGTTGGACGACAATTCCATATTTTTCAACTTCAAAAGTCCATTACTACTAACAAATGAATTTTTTATCAATAAATAACCACACAATTATTTTAATGAAATTAATAATCTAGATCCAAATCTCAATTAGTAGATTTAAGGATATATTAATCACCATATGCATTTGAATAAAAGGCACCCGGGGAAAAAACACCATTTCATCACAAAAGTGAACCACCATATCTTGCATCTACCCATGTTGATATTAAAAAGTGCACATCTACTCTTAAGGAGATGGTTACAATGGACATGCTTGGAGTGACAAGACTTGAACATTCACCTTGAACAAGTTAACAATTTTATAAAAACCGTATGGATGTAGATTTTGGAATAAGATTGGAATATCATTTCATGTATTCAAAAATACATCATTCTAATGTTTACATCATTGAAAATGTCATCTTTTGTTACTTTAACATGATAGTAAGGGGGTCTTTCATTTCAATATAATAATGATGGTTATCTTTTGTGATATGCACATCTTTTTAGTGTTTTCTAATGATATTTTCTACCTTCATATAAATATGTTTCAATCGTTAGGAAACTTAATCATGACATTAGATGGTAGGCATTTTACAAGGGAATAAACAAAGATCTCATGTGACACTTGGTTTTTTAATATATTGGCAAAAAAATTTGTATTCCTTGAATGTCATGTCAAGATAAATTGTACATACTTGTTATTCTAGTAACATATAAAAAATAGTTTAAAAACCTTTTAGCCTTCTTTTAGCATCTTAAAACAATTGGAACTTCTAGTTTTTTTCATTGGCATTTCTATCCTTTTTTTAACATCCAGGTGTAGCTAATATATACCAAATGCAACAATAACCACTATTTAATTTTGTGTACTTAACATTTATTTATTAAAAAAATGACAAATGGAGTTCTTTTTGTGCAATGTTATTTTTTACATATTGGTATACATATCCTAAAATTTTGAAATCAATCTAATTTTAAAAAACACCTTGAAAACACTTTGAAAATCATTATAACTAGTATTTTGAAATAGTTATTAAGACCATAAAACACAATTACACCTTGAAAATATTTGAAATGGCATATTTTGAAAAAACTTTAATCCAAATCTTAACAATATAATAGTGTAATGAAATATTTGAAATATTTTTAATACTTAGTTTTTTGTAAAACATTTTGAGGACAACACAAATTAAAGAATCACCTAAGGGGTTTGGTGTAGTTCATTATAACATAGTTGGACCCACCCAAAACAACTTTTGTCATATCAAATTTTGAAATGGAATTTTTTTGCCAAAAATATCTTCAAAATTATGCCATTTTTTAAAGGAGTTGAAGATAATTTTAGACATTTTCTATATTAAAAAAAAACATTGAATTATTTTTTTGATGTGAACATTAAGCTCATTGGGAAGATAAATATTTCTAAAAGAATTTCAACTACCTTCAAGTATTTAAAATCTACTTTTCAAACTACCACAAATGTGAAAGTCCAATTGAAGTATTCGTGAGTACTTTGAAAAAAATTACATAATTATATCAATTTAGCTTTGGAAATCAATGCCAAAAATAGTTAAGAAAAAATGTACACAAAAAAATTTATATTAATTCCATAAATGTACAAAAAATAGTTTATATTATTTTTCCTTTTATTCAAAGATTTTAAATTTTCATTGGAATCTATTTTACCATGGTTTCACCTTAGCAATTAAGCTTTTTGAAAAAAATTCCATTCAAAATGGAACAAATGGAATATTTCCATTCACAATAGGGTGAAAATATAATCAAAATAACCACCTATGTCGGTGGACATCCTTAAAATAATTTTTTTTTTATTTTTGAAAATTCACAAGGGGAACATAATAGTTTGGATTTTTAAAAAAACTTCAAAACAAGATTTATTACTTGCAAAGTTTGAAAGAAAAATATATAATGCAAATGAAAAATGCCTTTACATGTTTAAAGCATTCAAACCTTTAAACCTAGTAGGCCTAAGTGGCCTAAGCTAGGCTACATACCTATTAGGCCTAAGAGGTTTAGGTTAGGCTAGCTACCTACCTTGAAAGTTTAAGTGGCTTACACTACACATGTATCTACCAAGTAAACTTCGATAACCTAAGTTAGGTTACTTACCTAGTAGGCTTAGATGGCTTAAGCTACTTACCTAGTTCATAAAATAGGCTACTTAATTATTAGGTTTAGGTGGCCTATGTTATTTTATACTTAATAGGCCTAGGCTATGTACCTATAATAAGCTTGGATTAATCGAGTATTTACATGGCTAATAGGTCTACTTAATAGACCTAGGTCACCTAGGCTACCTACTTAGTAGCCTTACATTACCTAATTATAAGCTACTTAGTAATCTTAAGCAACATCCTAAGTAACCTATTAGGTAGGTCTAAGTTAGGCTATTAACTAAGTTATTACTAAACAAGTAGCCTACAAGCCTATTAATTATGTTAGGTTAGATAGGTAATCTACGCCTAGCCTTACTTATTAATTATGTTAGGTTAAATAGGTAGTTTAGGCTTAACAAGTAGGCTAAGGCGTCAAATGAGTATAGTTCATTTGACTAAGTGTCAAATCATAATGTTCAATTTCGACTAAACTATATCCATTCAATATGACAAATTGATTAAACCATGGCCATTTTGATGGATGTTTGTCCATTTTGACCAGATTCTTGGTTTGACACTTGGTCAAATACGCCACATTAATCAAATGTATTTATCAAATGTAACATGTGTTTTTCATACCCCAAACCTTTAATCAAAATGGACATACTCTTTGGTTAATGTGAACATTCTAGTCAAGTCGACCTTTTGAAAAGCTATGATTTCTTGTAGTGTTAAGTGCCATGTGTCAACATCTAATTAACATAATTATGTGGCCTACCTACCTATCTCCCTAAGTACTTACCTACCCAACCATGTGTTTAAATTTGAGTGGTTATTTTTACATTTATTGACCTACCTCAGCTATTATTTACCTACCAAGTCATGTGTCCAAATTTGATTGGTCATAGCTTTGACACATGTCATAAATTATATGTTCATCAAAATAGTTGCATGTGCAACTAGAAAGATGCAACTAATCATAGATGTAGAAATGTATAACCATATTGTATATATAATTTGATAGTAATATCACATGCAATTGCATGTCAATTGCAACTTGTTCAAAGCAACCACAAGGAATTTAGTTACATGTGTAGCATGCAATTGAATTTCAATTACATGGAACAATAGCAAAAACATGATTTTCTTCTAGTGGACACCCCATTCATAAGTTGCTTGCCTTCCTTTATAGATGATGTTTCTTATTTCCTACACTTGTGATATTTGATCTTTTTACCAAGGTGGCCTTTTAAGGAAGTTGTTGATATTTCAAAAACATAGGTTACAACAACTATTCTTACACCATTGTTCATGAGATGTATTGTTTTCCTTAAGGTTTCATCATTCCAATTTTCATTCATTATTCTTTTGTAAGGTCAATATTTACATTTCAAAACCTTTCCAATAGTGGATTGGGCGCTTATTTTGAAATAGGTTTATTACTGGCACTTTTGTCAAAAGATTCAAAACTTTGTAAAGCTTTAATTGCCAAAGTGAGAAAATCACTTGGGAATGTTAAGACTCATTCTTTCACATTTGTGAAATTGTGCTTAATTTTTAGGACTTTGTTAGCCTATTCTCTTTTGCTTGCTTTAACCTTGGTTGTGAACTCGAGGGCTAAAGTTGTGACATCTGAAATACATCAAGACAATTTTGAGGTCGATTACCTTTTGAACCATAGTAGGACTAGCACAAAACAAAGGTGTGTGACACAAGTTGTTGATTATAGTTAGTTTCATAATTCTTTCCAGCTTGTAGGCCACTTTTCATTTTATGCATCTTGCATGAATGATAAATAATGGATTCCAATTCTCCTTCTCCATTAGTCACAATGATTTTTTTGAACTTGCTAACTTTTCACAATCTTCACATTCCCCTTGATGGGACGATGCTCTATGTGGAGGTGGAGACTCGAGAAAGAAAAAATGGGCAAGAAAAAAAGTCTGTCATTGCCCATTATGCTCTTAAAAAATTCTCAATTCTTTAAGATATGGAGTAATCAAACAAAAAAATTAATAGACAAAAACACACAAAGGATGAAGGGCAACATTAAACATTAACTTAGAAAGAAGTAGATTTTAAAAACACCGACACTTGTAGACATTGGAATTCAGTACACTCATGTGTAGGATGTCCTCACAACAACATTTTAGAACCATCCAAAAGATAAACCCTAAGTAGGTAAAGGCCATGCTTAAAACTTGAATATCATAATTTCAAATTTTAACATAATCAAATTTAGTTACTACATCCTGAACAGCATTTAGTTCCACTTTATAATGCACCTCAAATCAAAAGGACTCTTCTTAAAGCACATGGTATTTGGATGCAGTCATAGGTATCACATTAAGAATATGCTAAAAAAGTCTACTCATTGAAAATGAAGAATTACCAAAGATAGCCCATGGATTTTGGGGCCCATCCTAGGTCTTGCTTTATGGTATCACCAGATTTTCACAATAAGTTCCAGCAGGTAGCCTTATACAAAAGGATTCTTAAATTTTTCACCTATGATATCTGGTCTATATCCAAATTTGGTTAAATCTTCTTCTGGATGATAGCAAGTTCAGTTTCATCACAAAATGGAAAACAAAAATCCCCTGGTTGTGCTAAGGCTCTCTTGATCACTCTTGCTCAAATACCTATTACATCAAACTTCTTCTTATGTACTGCAGTGCTGTACATTCAATACTGATCACAGATACCTTTGTGGGCTCTATATAAACAGCTCCGTTGGGTGAACCAGCACTTACACTCGTTAGATCGTAAAAACTTAGAATTTAGGATTGCGTTCTTTTTAGCATGAATGTAAATATCAGGTCCTAAGAATAAATCAATATTTTGAAAACCTAGATTCAACATGTACAAGGCCCACAAAAGTAGCTCACTGCAAAATATAATATAAAGGTACAAGCGTAGGTGTTGGTTCACCCAAGGCAACCTGACTTCACATAGTTCTCGGTTAAATCTGCTTTCGGAAGGGCTGCAAGGCTTGATATAGTATTTCCTCCAATGTAAGGAAGTAATGCCAGAGACAACCACGAGCGAGCAGCGTAGCATTCATTTATGATTGGAAGAAGCATATTAATATGGTGATAATGAACCTCAACTGAGTTCATGTTTCACATTGTAACATATTTTACTTCTTTTATGTAGGTAAGCTAATATGTGTTACTAGGTAAGTAGATGCATGTGGATGTTTGTACTCTATCAGTCTTGGGCTGTTCTTTTTTTTTTTCAAAAATTCTTCATTCTGAGTGTTTGGAAAAAATCAGAATCAAAGAACCCCAAGTTCAAAGTGTTTCAAAACTGTCAATGAGTTGCTGATTTTCATGAATGAACAACTGGTTCTTTCCTGCATCTTTGATACTTTTGTTTGCGTTGCCTACGAAGGCAAGGATATTGTGTTTAGATTCATTATAGAGTATAATAGCTTAAGGGATTTTGGCCCCTAGGTAATAATAGGTCTATCTTTATATGTGGATTTTTTTTAAGATGGTATTTTGGCTTGTGTTGAAACTTGAGATTAGTTATATAGTTATAATAGCAAGTTGAAGGATTTTGGATTCTTTTAGAGAATATTTTGAAGATTATGTTTTTGCATGGTGAAATATTTGAGTTTTCATAATTCTTCTTTTGCCATAAGATACTTTTCAATGTAAATGGCCAGGCCATAGTGAGACACACCCCTTGTTTCTTCTGGGTCAAAGCCGGAGGCAGGTCTTTCAGATTTTGGCCTCCACTTGCTTTATGCCTATGTAACTCCAGTTGGGGTTTGGTAGAGTGTTCGGCAAGTATCACAAATCGCTCAAGCATCCCAGTCTGATGCCCTCAGGATATCAGCATGACTGAAATCGAACTATTGATTGTGAGAATCAGTTTTTTAGAAAAGAAAAAAAATCTGAGAACTGGGTAAGGTCTCACCCCTTTCTTGCGTTAGGGTCTCAGGGTTTAGTAGCCATCAAAAATTAATACAAGTTATGAGCAATAAGTTATGAACATCATATTTAATTATGTTTCTATCCAAAATGGAACAACATTTTATTTACTGGATCTTGTTGATCATTCATGAATCATGGGTTTGAACTTTGGAGGTATGATATTAAGTTGGTCTATTTTAATTAGGACTCAAAAAAGGACACCTTCATCACTAGACCCACATCAAAGTTTGCCTCTCTAGTCTAATTTGCCTTGGGAGATGGGAAATCCAAGGGAGGGCTACTATTTGGTGATGGTTCTTATGATGGGCCAAGTTAGATGGTAATGATGTTTGGAGAGTTAATATTATTATTGGGTTGGTTTTTCAACTTCTAAGTAAGTGAGTGTTTTTCTTTTCAATTTCGTGATTTTGTGATGTAATTGAAGTGACTATTTAACTAGATATGGCAATTATACAATAAGTAATTGAAAAAAAATTGAACTATATTTTTTTGCTCTGTATTGGAACTTAGGATACAATGTGGCAAATTAAAAAAATTCAAATGCTTTTTAAAAATTTGATGACTGAAAACATTTAAAACCCTGAATTTTTGCCATTTTGAATTTTTTTTTTGCCAAAATAAAACATTGTTCTATCTTCTCTCTTTTTCGAAGAAAGAACTAGCACGTAAGCTCTCAATATTGTAGACCTTTGACCAACAAGTTTCAGAAAATCAAAGGACTGGTTTTCATTTATAACTGTAGATCTCAAAAAACCAAAAGAATTGGTCAAAGAACCTAGCTACCAAAGCTTTGGTTCTTTTACTCGTTCCTCCATAAAATCAGTTAGGTTCTTTGAAAATTTTCAAAACCCCAAAACTAGAATTTATTTAGAAATCTTTTGAAAACCTTGAACTAGAGGTCCTTTGATTTTGAATTTTTTCTAAAAGCAAGAGTTGTCATAAAAAAAGAAATGAAATCAATAATTATTTAATCCTTTTTTTAAATTGAAAAAGTAATACCTGATTTGTGAGAACTGAAAAAGGATAATTGATTGTTCTCAAATTTTTGAAAACCAGCAGTGTGAGAATTGGTCTAATTTTTTTAAAATGTTGATAACCTTGTCAGGTCTTAAAAAAAAAATCTTTTGGGAAAACTGGACCCTTTTGTAAATTACTTTGTGAAAACCGAACCAAACGGGTATCATAAAATTATGATACCCGCCCAACACTGGTTTAGTCCAGAACCAAAGATCCTCCCGACACTGGTTTGTACATAGGTCCTAGTGGGTTGTTAGTTTTTAGGCGGTAAAAACAGAAACTAAACTCAGTGACCACCACAGTTGGCTAGGAAACTGGAACCCAATGGTGTATGGTCCATTAGCCTAGTATATGGCGATCAGTTTTTTTTTTTTTTCTTTTGGTGATGTAGGCAGACTAGCAATCATCCACAAGAGGAGCTAGACAAATTTAGTTACAGAGATCAGTGAGAAAAGTAGAAAAATCGAAGAATCCTGCTATATTTTGGCACCCTAGAACCAATTGTCTAAACATGGCAATTTCAGAAATATTTTCCTTGAAATCTGGGGATTTTTGGCGCATTTATTTTCACAGTATCCTTTTTATGAGGCACAATGGAATCTTTTGGAACCAAGTGGTGAAAATTCGTCCAAAACAAAATGCTAATGGTGATGGACCTCAGTGTTTTTTATTTGGCGAATTTTCGCAACCTGGCGACAAGGAAAAAAGGGAAATTTTGAGATTTAAAAAAAAATTGCCATATATTGACCAGAAAAACTTAGAAGTCGCCAGATTTAGACAGTGTGTTCCTGTAGGTCGCCAGAACTAGGCAGGATTCCAAAACAGATCTACTAGTCCACCAGGACAGTCGCCATTTACTGCTAGTTAATGCTGAGGATCCTAGCCAGTGCACCTACTTGAGGAATTTGAAAAAAAAACCACTGGTGATGGTAAAGAAACCTCAAAATAATAATTACCACTATTTGTACAAATTGTCCAATTTGCATATTGCTATGGTACAAATATAACAAGATCTTAATTTTCTAAATGATTGTATGAAATATAAATAGTGAGCAGACAATAAGAACAAATATTGAACATGAATCTTATTATTTATGTGAAAAACTCTTTGTACTCAAAAGTTCATCAAAAATCGAAATTAAAAGCAAAAAGTTCTAAAATGAATTATTTTGGAGGGTTTCATTCACAAGAAGTGAGAAACAAAATAGTAAAAATTGCTAGACTTTTAGATATTTGGTTTTCAATATGCAGCCAAAACTATAGAACTATTATTTAATTTTTTTCCTTCATATCTGCTTTAATAACAAGGTTTGGCTAAATCTTCCTAAGGATGAGCGCCACTTTTTCTACATCTTATGGATCGCCGCATCATAAATTATATTTTGTAAAATAAAACACTGACACAACTCCTCCGAGTTTTGCTCCCACTGTTCCTGCTTCACATATGACGCCAGTTGTCAAGGAGCTTTGTTGTTTCTAGG
>Ga0209611_10000192_pt1 | contig 77754 bp, 73 predicted proteins | sample S1TSphgellanicum_3_FD_187693 | JGI IMG/M metagenome (GOLD analysis project Ga0209611, IMG submission 187693) | Host-associated microbial communities from peat moss isolated from Minnesota, USA - S1T2_Fc - Sphagnum magellanicum MG (SPAdes) (version 2) | ecosystem: Host-associated > Plants > Peat...
GCCGGCCCAGAACGCCGGCTCGCAGACGGCGCGGCAGCCGGCCGTGACCATCGCTGCGTAGTCGTCCGTGACGCGGCTGACCATGTGGGCGTGAGGCTCGATGTAACGCATGGGAATCGAGAGTGTCTAGAAGCCGGGCCACGCGCCGCTGGCCGATTTCTCGCCCGCTTGCGCGACGGGTTCTGTTGTTGGATCACTGAGCAGCATCAGGATTTTCCTGGCCTTGTCCGGCTCCGAGGAGCTGAGTTCCTTCAGCGCGGCGCGAAGCGACTTTATTCGAAAATCATCCGTGCCTTCGCTGCGCTCCACCCGGTCGAGAAACGCGGCGAGGTCGATTAGCCTCGAGCGGGCCTCGGCGAAGTAGAGATCGGTGATGTCTTGCCGGTTCATGGCTGGTTGTCAGCGAGGGTGATGGTGACCTCGACCGGCGTGTCCATCGCGGGCACCGCCTTCGTCGGGATCTGCCAGATCTGGTCGTCATCGTAGCCCTCGCGCGGATTGTTGGCGAGGGCGGTTGGGTCGGTGATGACCGCGACGATGGAGAGTTCCGTATCGGCGAGGAACTGGCCGTCCTCCACCAGCGAGCCGTTGTAGGTCCACGGCCCGGGCGACATGAGCTTGTTCGTGTGCAGGTTGAAAATCCAGTTCTCCGCCGGCGCCTGCCGCGGCTTGCCGTCCTGTTTCCACGCGAGGGAAATGAGCACCGGCGAGCCTTTGAGCTTCGGCGCCGCGTGGAGGTAGGCCGAGTCGATGGCGGAGGGCGGCAGTGGCTCGCTGATGTTCGATTTCTTGTCTTCCTTGAGGCCGACGAGCAGCAGCGCGAGATGAATATCGTGCGGCGCGATCTTCGTCGCGAGCAGGCTCTCGTGGAGCTTGCCCTTGTCGTTGACGAGCAGGTATTCGATCAGCCCTTCGCGCTGGTTCACCGTGGCGTCGAAAGAAACGCGGCGGTTCTTTTTGTCCAGGCGAACGCCGTGGTAGTCAAGAATGCCGGGCGCGACTTCGCGCAGACCCACGGCGTTGGTCGCGCTGTCCGGCGTGGGAAGCGGGGCCGCGTTAGTCGATTGCGCGAGCAGGCTGGCGGCGAGCAGAAGGGCGAGCGTCATGGTTTTTACCGGATGCCGACCGGGTCGAGATAGAGCACTTTGGTGCCGGGGAACATCGATTCCGCCTGCACGGTGACACGCGACGCGGTAGGCAGCGACAATTCCATGAAGCGCGGAGCATCGCCGGCGCGTAACGGCGGGGACTTGGCCAACTCGTGGCCGTCGGTGAGGAAGTGGATGACCGCGGTCGCGTTGGCCGGCGATTCTGTGCCGAGCACGACCTTCACGCCAAAGGCGCGGAACTTGCCGGTCAGCGGGAACTCGATGGCCGTGCCGGCATCGGTCTCGAGGATTTGCTGCTGGTCCCTGCCGAGCCAGGAATCTACTTGCGCCGGCCCGGCATCCTTGGCTCCGGTGGCCTTCCAGGCGAGCGGCGCCAGGTCCTGTACGACTGCGCTCCCGGCGCGAATCTGCGCGATCTCGTCCTGACCGACGTGAAGGTTCAGGCCGGAGACGTCGGTGATGGCCACGCCGGTGGCATCGCCGGTGATGGCCGTGGCGTTGAGGATCGAGCCGTCGCGGAGGCGCACTTCGTAGGCGCCCGGCTTGACCTGCAGCGGCGCGAGAAAGCAGGCGCGCGTCTCAATGGGCTGGTAGGTGGAGATGCCGAGCAGGACGGAGCTGACGGTGATATGATCGTAGGCGATCTCGGTGACGTCGCCGTCCATGGTGTCGCCGTTGCGCATCGCGATACCGGGTTTGGAGCCGAGAGTCTCCAGTAGCTTGCGTTCGATGGGCAGAAAGACGACCCCGGCGATGGCGGACCGGGAAATCGACACCTTCTTGTCGCCGCGCCCGAATACGCCGTTGTCATCCGCGGCAGAGGGATCGAGGCTGAGGTTCGAGACGCTGGCGGCCAGCAGGGAGCCACCCTGCAGCAAAACCCCGCGCCTCAGGACTTGCGCGGTAGAGGGCAGCGGTGTGAGGGACATGTTGTCGAAGACCGCCGTGGCGTGCCCTTTATCGCCGCGGACGGACGACGTCAAACCGACGAGGGCATTGTCCAGGGTTTTGAAGGAAGTTTCGCCGATGATATCCCAGATGGTTCCGTCGGAGGAGGTCGAGGTGAGGATGGTATTGCCCTCGTGCGTGAAGCGGAGCCAGATCGGTGCGTCGCCCGTGCTGGAGTAACCCCCGAAATTGCCACCGGCCTCGTGGCGGACCGGCATGGAAATCTGTCCCTGGCCGTTCAATATCGCGGCGTAGGACGGGGCTTGGTTATCGAGGGAACCCCGGACCATCAAGCCCGACCACGCGTCCTCCGAGGCGTCCAACGATGCCAGCCGCACGGTAAACTGGCCGTTGTCCAGCCAGGGCGTGCCGATGTAATAGAGGTGGTCGGTATCGTCATGCTTCTTGCGAACACTCCTCGTCCCGATGACGGTAAAGGTACCATCGTGCACGGTCACGGAACCTGGAGAATCGACCTCGCCGATAGTTTGAGCGGACCAGTTGGGCGGGAGCTGATTAATCTTGCCGGCGCGGTAAACATTCAACGCAAACGGGGCGTCGTCGAAGGTGGACTCGAGCACGTCGCTGAGCGCCGTGTCGGGCGGAGACGACGCCGCCTCGGCGTGGATGGCGGGGCCGGCGACCGAGAGCTTGCCGTCGATCTCGGAGCCGTTGGCCAGCGTGATGATACTGCCCGCGCGCAGGAGCGGAACGGCGCCGAATGCCCCCAGCGCGAGCAGGAGGGCGGACGCGGCCGTGGCGCGGCGGCGACGGTCAGCCTCAACGCTGGTAAAGGGGAAGGTAACCATAGGGCAGCGAGAGAATGGTTGTGAATACGGCGGTGCACCAGTTCGGCCCGATGCCTTTCGCATTGTGGTCGATGCTTTCTTCCCAATAGCTCATGTCGCCCTGCGTGGTCACATGCTTGAGCAGGAATTGCCGGCCGAAAATCTCATAGTAGCTTTTCCACGTGCTGCCGCCGATGAGATAGTGCGCCACGCCGGAGTAGTAGCTGCCGTAGGTCAGCCATTCCGCGCTCCAGCCGGGGCGGCTGCTGCCGCTGATGACTTCCATGACGCGCGCCGAGCCGGCGGCAACCAGCGGGTCATCAAACAGCCCGGAAATTTGCAGGGCATAAATCGCCGCCGAGTTGCGCGCATAACTGCCGCCGGCCTTGCCCTCCTTGTAGGTAAACTCGCCGGTGGTTCCAATCGCGCGTTTCCGGATGTAACCGATGGCGCGGTCGATCGTGACCTGTGGCACCGCGATGCCCGCGCGCTCGGCCGCGATGAGCGCGACCACTTGCGGCACGGTGACGGAAAGATCGGCGTCGCGCGAACCGGGCTGGTAGCGCCATCCGCCCTCCGGATTTTGACCGTGGACGATGAGGAGCACGAGATGCTGGAGCTTGGGCTTGATCAGCGGGCTTTGCGTCTCGCCGTAGAGCTCGGCCAGCACCATCGTGCCGAGGCCGTGCGTGTACATGTAGTGGCTGGGATCGCCGGTGTGGAACGTGCCGTCGGCCTGCACGGAATCGAGCAGGAACTGCATGCCGTCTCTCACCTGCCTGGCGTAGGGGCCGGCGTCGGGCAGGTTGCCGTTGGCCATGAAGGCCATCATGACGTAGGCGGTCATGGCGACGGCCCATTTGTCGGATTGCGGGCTGCTCTTGTCACCGGTCCACGAGCCGTCGGCCAGTTGCTGCGAGGCGAGATACTTCAGCGCGCCGTTGATCACCGCCTCGGTGGTCTTGTCGACCTGGACCGTGTCCTCCGGCGAGGGCGCCTTGTCCTCGGCACCGGAGGTGGTGCCGGAAAGGAGGGCCAGCACGGCGCCGCAGATCAGCGCAAGGCCAGGACGGCGCCGGGCGAAAAAGAAGCCGGGCATGATGTCAGCGCGACGCCGCCGTGGCTTGGTCGGAAAGGTTCTTCAGGTACTGGTCGATCATCGGCGAGTACTCCTGCGGGCGCGGCTCGGCCTGCGTCTCGGAGATCGCAGTGCGTTCGCGGCTCATCACGCTGATAAACTTGCCTTTGCCCGTGGTGTCGTGCAACGAGCCTTTCTGGTTGCTGCCGCCGGTGAGCGACTTCGCGCTGTCCCCGGACGGCTGGTCCGGCATCGGCGGTTCGTCGCCCGGCATGGGCGATCCCGGCTGTTGGCCCGCCATCATGGGACCGCTGCCGGTCGAGGGCGAGGACGAGGGTGAGGGCGTCATGCCCGCCTGCGCGACGGCCACGGCGGCCTGGGCCTGCGCGAGCGAAGCCTGCGCTTGGGCGGCAGCGCTCGCCGTGGCCTGGGCGTTGCCCTGGCTGGCAGCCTGCTGGCCTTGCGCGATGCTTTGCTGCGCATCCTTGATGGCGCCTTGCGCGGCATCCGGCAAACCCGGCGTCCCCGCCGCTGCTTGCGCGGCCTGGGCGGCCTGGGCGAGGGCCTGCTGCGCTTGTTGCATGGATTGCCCGCTTTGCTGCGAGCCGGAGGATGGCTGTGAATTCGCCTGCTGGGAACCGGACGATTGCTGCGAGCCCTGTTGCGCGTTCGCCTGCTGACCCGGTGATGATGGCTGCGAGTTCGCCTGCTGGGAACCCGGTGGCGGCTGCGAGCCCTGTTGCGCGTCCGCTTGCTGACCCGGTGAAGATGGCTGCGAGTTCGCCTGCTGGGAACCCGGCGGCGGCTGCGAGCCCTGTTGCGCGTCCGCTTGCTGACCCGGTGATGATGGCTGCGAGTTTGCCTGCTGGGAACCCGGCGGCGGCTGCGAACCCTGTTGCGCGTTCGCCTGCTGACCCGGTTGTTGTTGCTGGGATGCGGCCAACGCATTGCTGACATCGGTTTGCGCCTGCTGAAGTTGGTTCGCGGCCTGCGCGAGCTGGGAGGGATCCGTGCTCTGCTGCTGATTTTGCGCGATGGCCTGCTGGACAGCTTGGCTGGCCTGCTGCAAATCCTGCTGCGCCTGCTGCTGGGCTTGTTGGGCCTGTTGCGCATTGTTCGCCTGCTGGGCTTGCTGCGCCTGTTGCATGGCCTGCTGGGCGTTGGCGAGGGCCTGCGCCGCCGGCAACGACAGCGGCGAGGCGGTCTGCTGCATGTTCTGGGTCGCCTGCTGGACCTGGTTTTGCTGCTGCTGCGCCTGGGCCAGCGCGCTCGGGTTGTTGGCGGCTTGCGCGGTGTTTTGCGCGACCTGCTGTTGCGCCTGCTGGGCATCCTGGATCTGCTGCTGGAGTTGCTGCAGCTTCTGCGTCGAGTCCTTCGCGGCCTCGTCGGCGGCCTTTTGCGCATCGGCCAACTGCTTCGAAAGCTGTTCCGCGGCCTGCTGAAGCTTGTCGATGGCATCCTGCTCGCTGGAGGCGGCCTTGGGCAACTCCCCATACGGGCTGAGCGCCGCGCGGGCCAACTGCATCGGCGTGATGGCGGCCTTGATCAGTTCCGCGGCGGCGGGGGCCAGCGCCTGCATGTCCTCCTGCAGCGAATTGGTCTTGTCGACGAGAAAGCCCTCCTTCGCATTGAGGCCGGCCGGGCGCGGCTTCACGCCGGCCGCGGCGTTGGTCTGCACCAGCAGATCCTTCTGCTCGTCGATGATCTTGTTGAGCGCGGCGGCGTTGTCGGAGAGCGCGTCGACGGTCGTGGTGGGCGGGTTAAGGTCCTTGGAGACCTGCCGCAGCATGTCGCGGGCGGCCTTTTGCTCAGAGGTCGCCTGGAGGAGATGCCCCTGGGCGAGGTCGGCGCTGGCCTGGTCGAGGGCGGCTTGCAGCTTGCCGTCGTCGATGTCCCTTTGCGCCTGCTGCATGGCCCGGCCCTGGTCGCCGGTGGCGTTTTGCGCTGCCTTGTCGAGCATCTGCTTGGCTGAGGCCACATCGTTGACCAGCGCGCTCTGGTCGGTCTGGACGATTTGCGCCGTGGTCTGCTGCAGGGTGTTGAGTTCCTGCTGGCTCTTGCCGGCGCTATCGCTGGCGACCTGCGCGGTGTTCCACATGACTTGCGTCTGGCGGTCGGTGAGGTCCTTGAACTTGGCCGGCAGGATGTCGGCGGCCTGGCGCTGCTCGTACTCCTTCAGGATTTGTTTGAACTCGAGCACGATGCCCTTTTGCGCGCCGTAGGCATCGACGAGGCTCTGCTCTCCCGTCCTGGTGCCGGCGTTGTCGCCGGCCTTCTGCAGCGAGGCCAGGACGCGCTGCATTTCCTCCGCGGTCAGATTGTTGAGCACGGCCTTGGTCGTGGTCAGGACCTTGATGTCCTCCCCGCCGATGCCGTTCTCCGTGAGCTCGTTGATCAGGCTCTGGATTTGGCCGGCCAAAACCGCCGTGTGCTGCCGCACGTCCTGCTGGTCGGCCTTGTTTTGCAGAATCGAATTCTTCGTCACGTCCTGCGCGCAAACGGGCGCGGCGGCCAGCGCCGCCAGGAGAAGAGCTTTCCCGGCGAAACGGGCCGGTTGGGGAAAAGGGTGGAATGTTCTCATGCAAAACCGTCGGGCAGGGTCAGCTTACATGAATGTAAGAATAGCGGTGAAGTTGCGCGTTGTCCATGGTGGGACGCCGCCCTATTTCGAGGGTGGGGCCGGTTCCTGACGGCCCTGGATGGCACTGCCGAGGTTTTCGTTGATTTTCGATTCGTGGTCCTGCAGTTCGTTCACCACGCTCAGCGCGTCGTCCATGCGGTTCATGACCTCGGCCTTCTTTTCCGCCTCGCTGACGACCTTGATGACGTGGTGCTCGCTTTCGCCCACGCCCGGGCCGGTGACGTTGTTGGCGTCCTCGGCCTTGATCCAATACTCGATCGTCATCCCCTCGGCGACCGGCGGCTTGAGCGCGGAGAGATCGAGCACGTACGAGCCATTGAAGGTAAGCGGGTGGCCGGCGCCGGGATCAATGGGAATTTCCGTCGGCGGCAGGGGCGCGGTGGGGGTTGCATCGGAGTCCGCCGCGGCCGAGGGATCCTGGTCGCTCACGAATCGGTAGCAGAGCGCCGCCTTCGCGAGCCCGTAATCATCGGTCGCGGTGAAGGCGATCTTCGGCTTGGCCTTGAGCGTGTACAACTCCTGCAACCTATCGGGCGCGGTCAATTGAACAGTCGGTGGGCGGTCCGGGATGAGGTCGATGCGGTACTGCGTCTGGTCGCCGGAAGTGACGCCTGCCACATTGGTGATCTGAATGGAAAAGCCGCTGAGCTTGTCCGCCGGAATGGCGATCTCGCCGGTGAGTTCCGTGCTGTCCGCGCCGCCGATGGTGAGCGGCAGCGTGCCGTCGACGCCGGCCAGTTTGATCGCGGCCTGCACCACCTTGCTGTTCGTGACGGCGTGAATCTTGAGCTTGCTGCCGGCGAGGAGGGCCAGGTTGCCGACCGAGCGTTTCACATCCGCGAGTCCGGTATAGGGCGGATAGACCTGCACGCAGTCGATCGAAATCACGTTGGGCCGCGGCACCGTCTTGATGTCGTACGGGCCGGCCTCGCCGTCGTTGAGCGTGATCGAGTAGGTGAAAGGCCGGTCGACGCTTTTGACCTGGAGGCTGAAGCGGTCCGAGGAGCCCTTCTCGCGGTCGATGTCGATTTCCTGGATGTGGCCCGCGTCGTCGGTGATCGTGACGCGGCCCTGCGAGGGGATGAAACCGTGCGCCTCTGCCTCGATCAGCACGTTTTCGCCCGCCGGGATGGTCTTGTCGCCGGTCAGGCAAACGACTTCCGTTTTGCGCGGCACTTTGGCCGGGAGCAGGAAAACGCGCTCAAAGAGCGCGACGGTCCCCGGCGCGCCGATGATCATGTAGGCGATCCAGATTACCGTCACGGCGCCGGCAATTTGGAGCCGCCGATTCCTCCCGCGCGTCGGGACGATCGAAGCGAAATTCATCGATGCGGTTCGGACGTCGGTGTCCTGCTGGATGGCCTGCACCAGCTCGGGCGAATGGCGCGTGTAGCTCGGTTTGCCAAGCTGCACCGCGGCGATGATGCGGCCGCGCAGCTTGGGGAAATGTTTCTCGACCAGCAGCGCGCTGCTTTCGAGGTCGCGCTTCTTGAGCAGCAAAGGCACCAGGTGCCTGCGCGCGAAGTAAACCAGCAGCGCCACGTCCGCCGCGAGGATCACCAGGCGCGCGAAAAAGCTCAGGTTCACCATCCAGTCGAGGAACATTTGCAGCGTCACCAGCATGACGGCGAAGGCGGCGATCCGGGCCAGCCCTTCGGTCAACTTCACCGAGCGATTGCGCCGGCCCAGCGCGAGGAGTTTGCCGGCCAGCCGCCGCGGCACCGGATGCTCGCTCGGGATCAGCGGCGGCGTATAGCGTTCGACCTTGATCGCCGGGATCGATACGCCTTTCGGCGCCTTCTTTTTTTTAGGAAGGATTTTTTCCGGGATGAGATCGAGGACAGCCATGGTGGGCGGGGGATTTAACGGGAAAAACTCACTTCAGTTGCCATCTCTTGCGCAGGAGCCATTCCACTGTCGCGATGAAAATCATCAGCCCATAATAAAAGGGAGAGAAAGCCAGCTCCACTTCCTGCGGCGAGGGGACGCGGATCGACGCGCCGCCCAGGCCGCTCGGCACGTTGTCCGGCGTCGCGGTCTGGTCCGAGCCCGGCTCGCTGGACGGTTCGAGCATCTTGTAAAGGTCCTCCTCGCGGTAAAACCCGCCGCCGCTCGTTTCCGCCATCTTCTTCAACAGCGTGACGTTCAGCGCGGTGTCGCCGAACTCAAACTTGGGCTCGACCACGCGGAAGTCGATGGGCGAGGAGGGATCGCTGTCCGTGGCGAAGGTGTAGACCCCGGGGGTGGTCACGATGACCTCGCCCTCGTAGTAGCCGGGCTTGCCCGGGCTCGATTGCAGCGTGATCTTCTTCTTCAAGTCGGCCTGCGTGTTGGGATCGTCCGGCTTGATCGTCAGCGTGCCCGCGACCGATGGATCGACCACCGCCGCGAAGCCGCTGTGGTAAAGCCGTCCGGAAATCACGACGCGCTCGCCGCTGACGTAACGCTTCTTCTCGGTCGTCAACTGGGTGAGCCGCGACGCGCCGAGCAATCGCGGCAGTCCCAGCCGCAGCATCATCTGGCCCCAGAAGCGCGTGTAATATCTTTCACCCACGTTCCTGCGCCAGCGCCATGTCTCGTCCGTGCCGACCCAGACGCTCTGGCCCGCGCCGTAACTTTGCAGGGCGATGACCGGCATGAGCCCGGCGTGCGTGGCTTTTTCCGGCGACGGGTCCTCGAGCAGGACCTCCGCCGCCGGCTTGGGCTTGTTCACCTTCGCGTCCCAGTAGATGCCGGGGAGATTTTTCCAGATGTCCGCGTTTTCGTTGTCGTCGCTGGACAGCCGCATGGTGGGCGAGTTCTGGCCCGCCACGGACAGCTCGAGCGGAATCGCCTTGGTGGCGGGCGCGACCTTGGACAACCCTTCGGATTCGAACTCGACCGGGAAAAGCGTCTCGAGCGGCGTGCGGCGATAGCTGTTGGGCATGTAATTGGGCCCGGCCAGGAAAATGACGCCGCCGCCGAAAGTCGAGACGAGGTCGACCATGCTTTGCATCTGCTCGTCGTTGAAGAGCCGCCCGTCGACGTCGCCGATGATGACCACGTCGTACTTCATCCAGTCGTCCTTCGTCGACGGCAGCGCGTCGAGGTAGGGTGAGCCCGCCTCCTTGCTCAGCTCCGGATCGCCGTCAACGAGGTAGAAGTGCGCGTCGATCCGCTTGTCGCGAATGAGCATCGCCTGCAGGTAGCGGAATTCCCAGCGCGGCTTTTCCTCGACGTATAGCACCTGGACCTTGCCGTCGATGACGCGCACGCGCTGCGACGCCGAGTTGTTGTCCTTGATCGCCTCGTCCGCAAGCGGCGCGATGGACGCGGTCAGGTCGTACTCGCCCTTGGTCTTGGGCTGGAACTTCACCGGGATGACCTGCTCGCCATCCTCGCCGAAGGTGACGTCCTGGCTCGCGACCACGTGATCGCCGAGCTTGAGTTCCATCCGCGCCGAGCGGCCCTTCATCGACTGCGAGCGTACCGTGACCGACGCGGTTTCGTCCTCGCCGGCAAACTCGACATCGGGCGCGTAGACTTGGGAAACAATGATGTCGTGCGGCGAGGAAATGCCGACGCCGTAGATATAGAGCGGCACCTTGTCCTGCTGCGCGAGCGCGGCGGCGTCGAGCGGCTGGCTGCCGTAGTTGTTGCCGCCGTCGGTGATGAGGAAAATACCCGCCAGCGGCTGGCCGCGCTTGAGGTCAAGCAGGCTGCGCACGGCGTCACCGATGGCGGTGTAGGGCTTGTCGAAGGGGATGGCGTCGAGGAACGACGTGGGATTTTTCGCGGCTGGATTCGGATCGGCCGGCGCGGCGTTGGTCGAGGGCATGCTGGCCGGCGCGGCGCTGGTATCGGTGCCGGTGTTGGAGACGGCCTGCAGCGTTTGCCCGAAGGTGTAGGGCACGACGTCGTAGGTCTGGCTCAGCGTGTCGAGCAGTTGCAGGCGGGAATTGGTCAGCATCGCCTTCACGACCTCGGCCCGCGACAGCGAGATGCCCTGGCTGGTTTGCGGCGGCAGGCTCTGCGTCAATCCGCCTTTCGGATCGAGCGCGCCCTGGGCGATGGCGGCGCGCTTGAGGTCGTCGGCGTCCTGGCGCAGGTCCTTGATCTGCATGCTCGCGCTCGAATCAATCAGCACCAGCAGCGAGCGGCGGATCGTGCCCTCGACGGTGAGCAGCAGGACGGGCCGCATGAGCATGAGCACGATCATCGCCAGCAGCGCGGAGCGCAGCAGGGCGAGAATGGTCTTCTGCACCTTGCTCAAGCGCGGCGTGGTGCGCAGGTAGGTCCAGACCGTCGCCGCGATGATGATGGCGGCGATGATGAGCGCGGTGCCCGGGCTCAGGCCATGAAACGCCACGTTGACGGCCGACACCTGGACATTGCCGGCGACCGGGACGCCAAAAGATCGGAGCAGGTCGTTCATGGCATCACTTCGATTTGCTGAACGACTGGGCCAGGAACGTCTCGAGCGTGGCGCAGATCAGCGCCGCGATGAGCAGCGGCCACCAAAGTTCGTGGCCGTTGCGCGCGCTGGAAAGCCTGGGGGTGAGGGAAACGTCCGGCGTCCACTTGATGATGTCGGCCGACTGCCCGAGCTGCTTGAGCTGGTCGTCGGACAGCGGCGTGAGGTTCGATTCGGCGGGATCGGATTGCGCGGCGAAATAAAGCGGTGCGTCGGTGCCCGCGATGCTCACCTTGTACGCGCCGGCAAGGTCGGTCTTGGCGTACTCCACCACGGGCAGGCCGTTGACCAGCGTGACCTGGCCCTCCACCCGCGGCGGATCCGTCTGGCCGGGCGCGATGACGGTGACGTCCTTGTGCAGTTGCTCGCTTGGCACGATAAACGAGAAGGTCTGACCCACGCGGACGTTGAGTCCCTCGGTCTCGCGCTCGACCAGCGAGCCGATCACGCGTTGCATCAGCGGCACGAAGGCCGCGTGGATGGGCAGGTCGTTCCACGCCGTGGTCGGCGTGCTGGCAAAAAGAATGACGCGGCCCGCGCCCCAGGTGTGCTCCACCGCGGCGGGATCGTCGCTCCCGGCGAAGTGCATGATGACGCGCGGCGGGCCGCCGGTCGGCGCCGCCTCGCCTTCAGCCGGCGCCTTCCACGGATTCGGCTTCAGCGCGTAGTAGGCGTAGAAGTGGGCGTTGGCCAGCGAGCCCGCGGAAGAATCGTTCCAAAGCGAAACGATGGGGTGGTCATAGTCCCGCGTCTGGAGGGTGAAGAATTTCTTCTCGTCGTGGCGCTCGGGATCGCCCTTGTAAGGACCCAGTTGCGCCGGAAGGAAGCCGTTCTTGCCGAGCTCCTGATTCAACGCGTCGGTGTTGGCACCGGGGCCGGGGAAGATGACGAGCCCGCCGCCTTGCTGCACGAAGTGATCCAACGTCGCGACGGAAGAGGCGTCGACCTGGCCGACGTCGAGCAGGTAGACGGCGTCGTAATCGTCCAGCGAGGTGAGGCCGAGCTGCCCGGCGTTGATCGTCGTCGTTTTCACGAAGTAATTGGCGATCTCGCCGGGCGCGACCGGCGTCAGCGCGTTGCGCACGTAGAAGTCGTCGGCATCGGTCGGTTCCAGCGCCGTGCCGCCGTTCACGAGCAGCACTTTCACCTCGCTCACGGTGCGCACGGCGAGCGTGCGCTGGTCGTCGGCGGGCAGACGGTCGTGCGGAATCTGCGCGGTGATCGTGTGGTAGCCTTCGGTGCGCAGCTTGGCGAAGAGCGCCACGCTGCTCGACGTGTTGGGCTGGATGCTGCCGATGATCTTCTCATCCACCGCGGGCTCGTCGTCAACGTTAAGGCTGACGCGCACGTCCCGGGCCTCGGTGCCGCTGCCGTTGAAGACCTGCACTTCGCAGCGCAGCGGCTGGCCGACCGGCGCGAGGCCGCTGTCCATGCGCAGGTCGGTGATGCCCAGATTGCTCTCGGCCGCGTCGCCGACGAGCACGAGATGCACCGTGATCTGCTTGCCCACGTCGCCGAGTTGCTTTTCCAACTGGTCGAGCGAGGGCCACCCGTTGGCCTGGCCGTCGGTGAGCACGTAGATCTCTTTCGCCTCGCTGCTCTGGTGCTTTTGCAGCGTGGTGACGGCGAGTTGCAGCGCGTTGGAGAGATCGGTCGCGCGGTCGGTCACCTTGGCCTGGCGGATGGTCTGGCGCAGCAGGCTGAAATCGTACGTGGGCTGCGCGATGACCGGCTGCACATTGTCGGCGGCCAGAAAAAGCGCGGCCGAGGAGCCGCTCGGAAACGCGGCGAGGATTTGCTCCGCCGCCGTCTGCGCGCGCTGAAAGCTGGTGGTGATGCCGTTGGTCAGGCCCATGCTGTAGGAATCGTCGAGGATGAGAACGGCGGCGACCTGGTGCACGCCCGACGTGCGCTCGCCGCTCATCCACGTGGGGCGCGAAAGCGCGAAGATGAGGAGCGCGATGAGCAGGCAGCGCAGGATGAGCAACAGGATGTCCTCGAGCTGCAACCGGCGCGTGTTCTTCTCGATGCTCTCCTGCAAAAACCGCATCGCCGCCCACGTCACTTCCTTCACCTGATAGCGGTTCAGGAGATGGATGATGATCGGGATGGAAATTGCCGTCAGCCCGAAGAGTGCGCCGAGGTTGAGAAACGTCATGGTCGTGCGAGCGCGCGCTTTACCGCGCCGCGACCTTGTGCCGGAAGGCGAGGTAGCTGCTGAGCATTTCCGCGAGGGGCGTCTTGGTATTGGCGAGGATGTAGTGCGAGCCGGATCGGTCGCAGACGAGTTGCATCCGCTTGCGGAAGGCGTTGACCGAATCGAGATAACTTCGGCGGATGGCCTGCGGGTTGGTCTTCAGCCGGTTCCCGCCCTCGAGGCCGATGAATTCCACCGTGCCGTCGAAGGGAAAGTCGAGCTCATACGGATCCATGACGTGGAAAACGATGACCTCGCTGCCGCCAAAGCGGATTTGCTGCAGGCTTTTCTCGAACGCGGCCTCGTCATCGAAGAGATCGCTGATGACGACCACGATGCCGCGCGCCTTGGTCGTGCGCGCCACGTCGCTGAGCGCCGAACCAAGCCGCGTCTGTTGCGTCGCCTGGAACGCGGCGAGCCGGTGCATGATGGAATGGATCTTCGCCATGCTGTCGGTGCGCGTCATGCTATCGCGCATCTCGGTGTCGAAGACGTGCAGGGCAATGGCGTCGCGCTGCATCAGCACGAGGTAGGCAAAGCAGGCGGCGAGTTGCCTCGCGTAATCGAACTTGGTCGTCTTGCCCGAGCCGTAGTTCATCGACTCGCTCCCATCGAGAACGATCTGCGCGACGAAGTTCGTGTCCTGCTCGTACTGCTTGATGTAATAGCGGTCGGTGCGGCCGAGCACTTTCCAGTCGAGGTGGCGGATATCGTCGCCCAGCGCGTATTCGCGGTGCTGGGCGAACTCGATGGCGAAGCCCTTGAAGGGCGAGCGATGCTCGCCGACGCGGTAGCCCTCCACCACGGTGCGTGCGAGGATGCCGAGCGCCTCGCCGCGCGCGAGGGTATCGGCATCGAGCAGATGGGTCTGCGGGTCCATGAGTAGTTCGTAGCCGCGCGTGGCAGCGCGTGGAGTTTTTCCAGGTGGCTACGCCAGCGGTTCCGTCTGCGGCACGGTCTCCAGGATTTTGCGCACGACGTCGTCGGCGGTGATGCCTTCGCTCTGCGCGGTGAAGTTGATCGCGATACGATGGCGCAGCACGGCCAGCGCGATGGCGGCGACATTCTCGCAGCCGACGTAGGTCTGGCCGGAGATGAGCGCGTGCGCCTTCGCCGCCATGATCAGGCTCAGGCTCGCGCGCGGACCGGCGCCGAAGCTCAGCCACTTCTTGCAGAAATCAAAGGCCTGCGGCGTTTTCGGCCGCGAGCCGCGCACGATCTTCTCCGCGTAGTGATAGACGTGGTCCGGCACCGGAATCGTCTTCACCGTTTCCTGGATGAACATCACGTGCTCGCCGGTCAGCACGGGCTGCGGCTTCTCGCCCTTCATGCCCGTACCCATCTTCATGATCATCAGCTCTTCCTCCTCGGAGGGATAGTCGACGTTGATCAGGAACATGAAGCGGTCGAGCTGCGCCTCGGGCAGCGGATAGGTGCCTTCCTGCTCGAGCGGGTTCTGCGTCGCGAGCACGAAGAACGGCTTGGGCAGGTCGCGCGTGGTGCCGCCGACGGTGACGCGGCGCTCCTGCATCGCCTCGAGCATCGCCGCCTGCGTCTTCGGCGGCGTACGGTTGATTTCGTCCGCCAGCACGACGTTGGAAAACAACGGGCCGGGCAGGAACTTGAATTCCTTCAGGCCGGAGGCGGGATCCTGATAAATGACCTCGGTGCCGGTGATGTCGGAGGGCATCAAGTCAGGCGTGAACTGGATGCGGCGAAACGACATTTGCAGCGTCTCCGCCAGCGTCGAAATCAGCAACGTCTTCGCCAGGCCGGGCACGCCGACCAGCAGCGCGTGGCTCCGCGTGAAGATGGCGATCAGGATTTCCTGCACCACGTCGGTCTGGCCGACGATCACTTTCGAGAGCTCGTACTGAATCCGCGCGTAGGAATTTTTGCAGAACTCGATGGCCTGCGTGTCGCTCACGGAGGCGGCAGGGGCGGCGGCTTGTTCGGGAATCGGTTCCTGTGCGGGTTGTTCCAACGTTTCGGTTTCCATAGGGGAGTCGGCTTCGGAGTAGGAGCGGCGGTTCGTGGGTTAACGTGAAAATAAAAGCATTACATTAATATAAGGGAGTTAGCGGCTCCCCGTCCATATCTGGCTGTTTCGGGCGCTCCCACCGAGCTAATTTCAGGCCTCTACGATACATTTTCGGTACATTTTTTGACTTTTTTGAGCACGATTCGCCAAGCAGCGTTAGCCATGAAACGAGTTCATGGAAAATAAGTTGCGAATTTTGTTCCACTGACATTATAGCTGGGTTGCTCACATTGTCACAATAAAGCGGCCCGCTTGCCTGCGATAGAGTTGGCATTTGTCACACAACGGTAACATAAAATTCGCGAAACCGTCGCAGACGGCTGGCTGACTACTCGCCGCGATACCCCCTGACAGAACCGAAATGGTCGGTTCTGGGTGAGGCATCATTTTGGAGGAAGACATGGAACTGTTTGGTGAGGCACTTGGATTTGGCGCGGCGTTCTTTTTGCTTTTGGCCCTGGCCCTGGCGCTCTGTTTTGAATTCGTCAACGGCTTTCACGACACGGCCAACGCCGTCGCGACGGTCATCTACACCAACACGCTGAAGCCGGTCTACGCGGTGGTTTGGTCCGGTATCTGGAATCTCCTCGGCGCGGTCGGCATCGTCGGCTTGTTCTACTGGCTGATCGGCATCGGCGGCATCTCCAGCGCCGTCGCTTACAAGATCGTGGCGCTTTTGCCTCAGGACCTCGTCATCCATTCCGGCTCCGGCGCGGGCTTCGCCATGATCTTCGCCCTGCTCGTCTCCGCCATCGTCTGGAACGTCGGCACCTGGTACCTGGGCCTGCCCGCTTCCAGCTCGCACACGCTGATCGGCTCCATCATGGGTGTCGGCGTCGCCGATGCTTTGATGTCCGGCCACAGTTGGACCGTTGGCGTCAATTGGGACCAGGCGATCACCATCGGCCTGGCGCTGCTCTTTTCCCCCATCGTCGGCTTCGTCGGCGCCGGCGCGCTGCTGCTGCTTCTGAAGGTCACGATCCATCGCAAGGATCTCTACCAAGCGCCGGAAGGCAAGAACCCGCCTCCCTTCTGGATTCGCTGCATTCTTGTCACCACCTGCACGCTTGTCAGCGTTTTCCACGGCTCGAACGACGCGCAGAAGGGCATGGGCTTGATCATGCTCATCCTGGTCGGCGTCGTCCCGGGAGCCTTTGCACTCAACTCGGCCGTCGATTCCAAGACCGTCCAAAGTGTCTCCACCGACATGGCCCAGGTTTCGACCGTCTTCGCGCCGCTGGGCAAGGGCGCGGCCCTCTCCCAAACCGATGCCGAGACCGAATTGACCAACTACCTCAAGCAGGGCGGCACGCCGGCCAGCGAAAAGACCTGGGCCGCGGTGAGCGTCGTTGCCCAAGCCGTCGCGACCGAGACCACCGGGCTGACCGACTTCACCAAGTTGTCCAGCGACCAGCGCCAGGCCCTGCGCACTGATATTTACCTCGTCGGCGAAACGATCGGCAAGGTCCTCAAGCCCAAAAACCCCGTGGTCGCGGACAAGGCCCAGCAGAAGACGCTAAAGACGGCCAAGGGCGACTTGGAGAAAGTCACCAAGTACATCCCGCTCTGGGTCAAGATCGCGGTCGCCTGCGCGCTCGGCTTCGGCACGATGGTCGGCTGGAAGCGCATCGTGGTGACCGTCGGCGAGAAGATCGGCAAGTCGCACCTGACCTACGCGCAGGGCGCCTCGGCCGAGTTCATGGCCGCGGCGACGATCGGTCTCGCGGACGGCCTCGGGCTGCCCGTGAGCACGACGCACGTGCTCTCCTCCGGCATCGCGGGCACGATGGCAGCCAACCGTTCCGGCCTGCAGAAGGAAACGCTCATCAGCATCCTGCTGGCGTGGGTGTTGACGCTGCCGGTCTGCGTGTTCCTCGGCGCGACGCTGTTTGCCGCCGCCCTCTACGTGACGTTCCACGTCTTCGGCATCCACTAAAGCCGCCTTTCAATAGAGTGGGTAGCCCCGGCAACTTGTTGTCGGGGTGCTTCGACCGAAACATCGGTCGAAGCACAAGAGGTCGCAAGAAAAGGATGCGCCGTCTCGGCTGCTTCTTGTGCGCTGCGCGCACCTGGACAACAAGTTGTCCAGGCTACCTGAAATACGGAACTACTTCTTCTCCGGCGGGAGAAGCTTCGTGTCGGCCTTCTTGATCTGCAGCAGCACGAAAACGCAGCCCACGTTTACCGCAACGCCAACCGTCACGATCAGCAGCCCGTGGTAAAACTGCGGCACATCGCGCAGCTCGCGGCCACGCTCCATGATGTAGAGCCCGAGCGCCCCGACCATCGCGAAAAGAATCGAGGCAATCACCAGGGCGGCGGTGAAAAGCAGGATGCGCCCCGTTTTCTGCGCAAGGTTCATCGAGCTCAGCGGCGGAGGATTGAAGAGCTCCATCAACCAGCCGGCCAGCGAGATAAGGGGATCGAGAAAGGGTTTGATGGCGGGAAACCTTAGAAGAGTTTCGTCGAGCAAACAAGGATGCTGCTCATGATAATCCGCAATGAGCTTATCGAGTTCGGAAGGGGTGGCCATGGGGCGGGAAACAGTCTCTACGGGTAATATCGGTCTGATCCGTTAAAAATAAAGCAGCGTTTTATATGCCAATCATGTTACGGCCCTTCGAACGAAAGGCACTTGCGCACAACAATGCCTAAAGAGACCTCTGCAAAACTCCTTCCCTTCGCCCGCGATCACTTCTGCGCCTGGAGGTTGGTCCCCGTGAGTACCGGCGTGGTGGCCAGGGCGTGGAAGAGGTCGGGGGTCGTCGTGATCATGCCTATTGATATCCTAGAGAGGACTTTTCGCCCGTTTCCAAATAAGCCTCCAGAGCCAAAAAAATTAAGCTGCCGATGCTCTTTAGGCGCTGCAAGGCTAACGCACCTGTTCGTTTTGTGCGAGAATAGGCGCATGAACTTTCCCGCCCGCACTTTCCAGCGCCCGATGAAGCCGCTCCGCGCGGATTCCATTCGAATCCGATCCGCGCCATACGGCTCATACGGCTGATTCGGTTAATTCGGTTAATTCGGTTGATACGGCTCACACGCCTGACACGCCACACACGGCTCCCACGCTTATTTTTTTATCCATTCTGGCGTCTTCCCGGACGCCTCCCTATTCTCACGCGCAATGAGTGGCGCCATACCCCGGGGCTTCTGGATCGCCATCGGCGTCGCGCTCATCGTCAGCTTCGTCATCGACCTGACCAACACGGTTGACGGCGGGGCCATCGATCTGCGCAACCGCATCACCGGCGCGCGGCTGCTCGAGAGCGGCATCAATCCCTACACCTACAAGTGGCACTCCGGCGACCCGGACATCTATTGCGACGTCTTCAACAACCCCAATCCGCTCGTGACCGTGAGCAAGACCACCGCCTCGCCCGCGCTTTTGCTCCTGCACGCGCCGCTGGCCGCGCTGCCCTACCGCGACGGCGAGTTCGCCTGGCTCTTCGCGCAGTGGGCGCTGCTGCTCGGTACTGGCTGGCTCTGGCTCCGCGCCTGCGCGGCCGACTGGCAGCGGATGGGCCTCGCGGTCCTGCTCACCGGCTTCACCTTCACCGCCGCCTGGCGCCTGCATGCCGAGCGCGGCCAGTCCTACGTCCTGCTCGCGTTCGTCTTTGCCGCGTGGCTCGTGCTGACGCTGGATCGCACGTGGGCCCGGCATTGGGTGGTCGGCATCCTTGCCGGGGTGCTCATCGCGCTGCGTCCCACCTTCGCGCTGCTCGTGCCGTTCATGGTCCTGCATCGCCGCGTGCAACTGATCGGCATGGCGGTCGGGCTGCTCGTGAGTATCGGCCTGCCCATGCTCGTCCAGCAATCGTGCTGGACCGACTACTACGCCGCGATGCAGGTGAACTCGGAGCTCTATCGCAACGACATCAACCCGCGCCCCGGCCCGCATCACTACCCGCCCCAGATCGAGGGCGCGCCGACCATGCTCATCGCCAAATACGCGGTGATTCCCTACGCCGATTTCTCCGCCTTCGCGCTGCTGCGCTGGCTCGGCGTCGAGCACGAATGGCTCGGCGACCAGGCTTGGCCCGCGTGGCCGTTGCTGCTCGTCGTCGCGGCCGGTTTTGGGCTCTGGCTGACGCTGACTTTCCGCCGCGCGCCGGAAACGCTGCTCGCCGGCCTCGCCGCCTGGGTCTTCCTCGCCGATCTTTTCCTGCCCGCCTATCGCAACACCTACAACGACGTGCTCATCCTCGACGTCGCCGCCGCGGGACTGGCCGTGGCCACGAAACTGCCGTGGGCCGTGTGGCCCTTCGCGCTCGCGCTCCCCTTCGGCCTGCTCGTCTACCTCCTCGCGCCGGAGCAAGTGGCTTTCATCAACTTCCCCTCCGCGCTGCTGGCGCTCAGCGCCGTGATGTTCATGGCCACCCTTGTTAATCGCCGCGATCCCGTCTAACAATTCTGCCTTCGCATGCTGAACTACATCTGGCTGGCGCTGATTGTCCTCGCCGTCCTCATCGGTGGCTTCCATGGGAACCTCGGTGCGGTCGGCGACGCCGCCGTCGACAAGGCCAAATACGCCGTCTATCCGCTGGGGACGACGCTCCTCGCGGTCATGACGCTCTGGCTCGGCCTGATGCGGCTGGCGGAAAAGGCCGGCCTCATCCACCGTCTGGGCCTTGCCCTGCGACCGCTCTTGCGGCTTCTCTTCCCTGAAGTGCCTCCGGACCATCCGGCGCTCGGCGCGATCGTGCTTAACGTCTCCGCCAATATTCTCGGTCTCAACAATGCCGCCACGCCGCTCGGCCTGCGCGCCATGAGCGAGCTCGACAAGCTCAACCCGCGCCCCGGCGTCGCGACCAACGCGATGTGCATGCTGCTCGCCATCAACACGGCCTCCATCACCTTGATCCCGGTGACTGCCATCGGGTTTCTCGTCGCGGCCAAGGGCAGGGATCCCTTCGTGATCATCGGCACTTCGCTCGCCGCCACGGCGATCACCCAATTCTGCGGCATTTGCGCCTGCAAGCTGCTCGAGAAGACCGCGTGGTCGCGGCGCCAGCTCGAGTCCGCGCCGGTTTCGCGCGAAGTGGAAGTGGCGACGGCCGGGGTGTCGGAAGGCGGCGAGGTGCAGGCCAGCGCCGAGCGCGCCGACGAGTCGCTTCCATGGGTGCCGGGCGCGAGGTGGATTCTCGCCGGTTTTGCGGGCATCTTCATCGGGGTGACACTCGCTTTCGGTTTCCCGGAGTTGGATGGCGTTGCGCCTCTGCCCGACGCGGCCCGGCACGCGTGGCCCATTCGGCTGATCAATCAGCTTTCGACCGAAGTCCTCCCATGGTTGATCATGCTTTTCCCGCTTTACGCCGTGCTGCGCCGCATTCCGGTCTACGACCAATTCGTGGAAGGCGGCAAGGAAGCCGTGCAGGTCATTCTTCGCATCCTGCCCTATCTCGTCGGCATGCTGGTGGCCGTCGGCATGTTCAGCGCGGCCGGGGGCATGGACCTGATCAAGATCGTGCTGTCTCCCGTGACGAACCTCTTCGGCTTTCCTGCCGACCTCGTGCCCATGGCGGTCATCCGGCCTTTCAGCTCTGCGGCGGCGCAAGGCTTGCTGGCCGACTTGATCCAGAAGCACGGCCCCGACGACCTCGTCACGCTGATGGCCGCAACATTCTACGGCTGCTCGGAAACGACGTTCTACGTCATCGCCGTCTACTTCGGTTCCGTCGGCATCAAGGTATCCCGGCACGCCATCCTGGCCGGCATCGTCGCCGACGCGGTGGGCCCGGTCGCGGCCGTCATCGTCTGCCGCGCGATGCTCGGCTGAGACAGGGACGCGAGTCCCCTCGCGTCCCATTCGTTCTTTGACAACTAGATATCCAGATTCCGCACGTTCAGTGCGTTGTCCTCGATGTACTGGCGGCGCGGCTCGACTTCGTCGCCCATGAGCTTGGAGAACATCTCCTCGGCCTCGACGGCATCGGCAACGTCCACCTTGAGCAGGCGGCGCTTGGCCGGGTCCATCGTCGTGACGAAGAGTTCCTTCGCGTCCATTTCACCGAGACCCTTGAATCGCGTGATGGTGACGCCGCGTTTGCCGACTTCCTTGACCGAGTCGAGGATCTCCGGGATGGAATGGAGCGGGCGCTTCTTCTGCGAGTCGCCGTCGCCCTCGATCAACTCGAACAGCGGCTTGTCGGCGGCGCGGTACTGGTCGATCGAGAGCCCCTTCCTCTCGAGCTTGTTGAGCAGCTCGGCCACGGCCTTGCTCTCATGCAGTTCGATGTGGATGCAGCGTCGCGGCGTGGCGTTGCCGTTGCTCTTGGCACTCGGCTTCTCCGTGCCGTTGGCCTCGGTTTCCTCGGCCGGTTCCTCGCCAAACATGCGCAGGTCGACATTGGCCTTGGCGAACTCGTTCAACTGGTGATCGGTGTCGAAGTAGTGGACCGTCTCCTGGTTGCCCTCGCGGACGCGGACGAGATGGCGCGGCAGTTCATGCGTGCGCGAGTCGCGATGCTTCAGGTACTCCGCGAAGTCGCCGCCGTGCCGCCCGATGGCGCGGGTGAACTTGTCGAGCGAGTCGAGCAGCTCGAGGATTTCGACCAGCGCGCTGTCACTCAGCGTCTTCTTGTCGGAGAGGTTCGTCAGCTTCACGTCGTCGCTGCCGAACTTGATCAGCATCTTGTTGAGCTGCGTCTCGCCCTCGACGTACTCCTCGCGCTTCTTGCGCTTCACCTGGAAGAGCGGCGGCTGCGCGATGTAAACGTAGCCCTTGCGCACGAGATCGGGCATCTGCCGGAAGAAGAACGTCAGCAGCAGCGTGCGGATGTGCGAGCCGTCGACGTCCGCGTCGGTCATGATGATGATCTTGTGGTATTTTAGCTTCTCGATGTTGAAGCCGAACTCGCCCTCGTTGCCGATGCCGGTGCCGATGACCTTGATCAGGTTCTGGATTTCCTGGTTCTGTAGCACCTTGTCGAGCCGCGCCTTCTCCACGTTCAGGATCTTGCCCTTGATCGGCAGGATCGCCTGGTGCATGCGGTCGCGGCCCTGCTTGGCGGAGCCGCCTGCGGAGTCACCCTCGACGATGAACAGCTCGGAATCCTCGGGATTGCGGCTGGAACAATCGGCCAGCTTGCCGGGCAGGCCGCCGCTGGAAAGCGCGGTCTTGCGCACGGCCTCGCGGGCCTTGCGCGCGGCTTCGTTGGCGCGCGCGGCGTTGAGCGCCTTGTCGATGATCCGCTTGGCCACGCTGGGATTGCCGTCGAAGAAGGACATCAGGCTCTCGTACGTGACGGACGAGACGATGCCTTCCACCTCGGGCGAAAGCAGCTTCACCTTCGTCTGCGACTCGAACTTCGGGTCCGGATGCAGCAGCGAAATGACCGCGACGAGTCCCTCGCGCACGTCGTCGCCGGTCAGGCTCGGGTCCTTCGGCTTGAAGAGATTGCTCGATTTGCCGTACTGGTTGATCGCGCGCGTCAGCGCGGAGCGGAAGCCCGCGAGGTGCGTGCCGCCGTCGGGATTGGCAATCGTGTTGGTGAAGCAAAGAATCTGGTCGGCGATCGAGTCGTTGTACTGGAGAACGATGTCCACCTTGATCGCCTGCGGCTTCTCGTTGACGATGACCGCGTTCTCCTTCACCCGCGAGATGCGCATCGGCTTGGGGTGCACGACGGTCTTGTTCGCGCTCATCTTCTTCACGAACTCCTCGATGCCGTCCTTGTAGAAGAAGCGCTCCGCTTCCGGCTTCTCCGAGCGTTCGTCGAGGAAGACGATCTCGAGGCCGGGATTGAGGAATGCCAATTCGCGCAGGCGGCCGGTGACGAGCGGTTCCTTGAACTCAGTCGTCTCCTTGAAGATCTCCGGGTCGGGCTTGAAGGTGATCATCGTGCCGGTCGACTTGCTCTTGCCGATGACCTCGAGCTTCTTCGTCGTCTTGCCGCGCTCGAATTCCATCGCGTAGACCTTGCCGTCGCGCGAGACCTCGACCGTGAACCATTCCGAGACCGCGTTCACGCACTTCGCGCCGACGCCGTGCGTGCCGCCGGAGTAGATGTAGCCGCCCTGGCCGTATTTGCCGCCGGAGTGCAGCGTGGTCAGCACCATCTCGACGCCGGGAATCTTGTACTGAGGATGGATATCGACCGGAATGCCGCGGCCTTCGTCGCGGATGGAAATGGAGCCGTCGACATGAATCGTCACTTCGATCTTCTTGCCGTGGCCGGCGAGATGCTCATCCACGGAGTTGTCGAGCACCTCGGAAATGCAATGGTGCAGCGCCCGTTCATCGGTGCCGCCGATGTACATGCCGGGCTTTTTGCGCACGGCCTCGAGGCCCTCGAGCTTGCCTAACTGCTCAACGCCATACTCTTTTTTTACCGTCGAATCGTGCTGAATGTACTCGTCGCCGCTGTCAGAAGCAGCGGGCTTTTTGGGGTCTGCCATAAGTGGGTCATTGTACCGAAAAATCCGTCCTATTCACAACAAGTAATGCGCGATTTTTGGGTCTATTTTTCGACAGGATTAAGAGGATTTACAGGATTGGAATCGGACCACCCTCCCAATCCTTTTAATCTCATTAATCCTGTCAAAATGCGGTCTTCATCGCGCACGATTCCACGCTTCCGTGACGTAGCGGTCGCGCTCGAGTTCTCCCGCGCGCGCGCTTTCCGCTGCGGTGAGTTCGCCTGGCACGACGAGGAGTTCGAGATGCGCGGCGAAGGCCTTGGCGAAACCGGCGCGCAGGTCCGCGTTCCGCTCGGCATCGGGCAGCAGGATGCTGCCCTGGTGGAGCAAGCCCTCGCGGGTGCGGCGCTGCGCCGCGCCGCTGAGCTTGCCCGTGGGCGCGACGATGTCGAACTTCACCGGCTTGGCGAAGCAGGCGTCGGACTCGACGTCATGCGCGGCGGGCGTGAGTTCGCTCACGATGCCGCACGCCTGCAGCGCCGCCTGCACCCCGCGATGGATATGGCAGTAGCTTTCCGGCGCGGACATCTCCATCCACGGATGCGCGCGCGGCAGCACGATCGTGTAGGTGACATCGTGCGCGTGATCGACCAGCCCGCCGCCCGTGTAACGCCGCACGAAGGGGCGCCCGCCCGCCAGCGCGGACGGCTGAAAGTAGCCGAGGCTCACCGCGGGCACGTTCCACTCATAAATGCGCAGCACGGGCATGCCCACGTTGCGCAACAGGGCCTCATCGACGGCCATATTGCGCGCCGGCGAGTCCGCGCCGTGGATGAGAAGACGCCAGGGAGTCATTTGAGCAGCTTACCACAAATCCTTTCCCTCAAGCCACGCTGCGAGCCAGTCTTCAAGTGAGTATCCTTCTGGTCGCAGCATCGCCGAGGCATCGCTGTTCGGATCAAAGCGAATAACTGGGAGAGACGGATCAATGCAATCAACACAACTTCGAATGGCACAACCCCAGTCCACCAAGGGGAGCAGCTTTTCCGGCCATGACCAAGAAGGGTCTTCAGGGTCCGGACTGCGAAAAGAACGATATAACCCTGCGACGGAATCGTCAGGAAATTCATCCGTGCCCTCAAGTAAGCCGTAAAAGCCATAGCCCGGGCCGAATCCGCCATCACCCGCTTCCAGATATAGCCTTCGAAGAAGAAGAGGTAGTTCGAATCCTAGCTGACGCTCGGTCTCGCGAATCACCTCAAGAGAGATCGGCTCATAGCCCGTTTTTTCGGCGGCCCGTTGCAGACTTACGAAATCGAGCGGCATACACGCGTTCCCTTTAAGATGTTGTACTGCCACCGGACCGCAGGCCGATCATCCGCTTCACCTCATCGACCGAAGACACTCTACCGGGGCGCTTAAGTCTACGGATAGCGAGCTGGTAGTCAGCCTCGTCTTCAGGCGACCTCGGATTCGGTTTCCTGCTTTTCTTCTTCATCGGGAAGTATTCCGTCAATTCCGTTATTCCGTCCAAATTGAGACGCTACTGAAAGAGGCTCTGGATTTTGTCCTTGGCCTTGTCGATCACGCTCGGCGGCTTCTCCTTTTTGCCGGGCGTGGAGGCGATGCGGATGAGGAACGGCACGGCGACTTTCCACGCCTCGCGGTCCTCTCCGGGGTTGTAGGTCTTGCTCTTCGGCTCGGACCAGCCGGGGCTCGCGGCCATGAACCAGCACTCGCAGTCGTTGCCCTCGGCCTTCATGCGCTGCTGGAAGTTGAGCACGATGTCGTGCGTCGTGCTCGGCTCGCGGTCGGAATAAACCGCGCAGAGCGGCGCGTAGAACTTGCCGAGCGGCTGGTCCGCGCCGAGGCACGGACCGTAGAACGTGATCGCGCCGTCGATCGGCGTGCGCGTGTCGCGCGCGGTCTGGAAGACGTAGGTCGCGCCGGTGCCCCAGCCCATGACCACGACGTGGTCGGCGCGGAACTTGGGGCTCTCGCGGAAGAACTTCACGCCGGCATCGATGGTCTTCATGATCGAATCGGAACTCAGGTTCGCGATGAGATTGGCGAGGTCGCCGGGATCGGTCGTCTGCTTGCCGTTGTAGATATCGACGGCCAGGACGAGATAGCCCTGCGCGGCGAGCCGGTCGGCTTCGCTCTTGGTGAAGTCGTCGAGGCCGTACGCATCCGGCACGAGCACGATGCCGGTCACCGGCGGTGTGGCCGGGATGGCGAGATAGCCGAGATCCTCCGCGCCGAAATCGCTGAGGGTGATCATGCGGCCCGTGGGCTTGGGCGTCTCCTTCGCGTGGACGACCGCCGAAAGAGCCAGTGTGAAAACGAGCGCGATGGCCAGCGGCCACGCCCTCTTTAAACAGGGAGACATGGAAACATGCATAACATGAAAAAGTGCGAGTGGGACAGAAAATGTAGCCGCCGCCGTGAGGCGGTGGATTCGGTCCACGCGCTCACGCGCGCGGCTACGAGGTCAAGGAAACAGCCCGCGAACGGTCTTGCCCGCAACGACCTTCTGGATGCCCAGCGAGAGCGCCGCGGTGCGGTTGTCGATGCCGTGCTTCTTCGCTTCCTTGAGCACGGTCTCGAGCGTGCGCCCGAGGATGCGGTAAAGCTTGTCGTTGATCTCGGTCTCGTTCCAGAAGAAGCTCTGCAGGTCCTGCACCCACTCGAAGTAAGAGACGATCACGCCGCCGGAATTGCAGAGGATGTCCGGGATGACGAAGATCTCCGGACGCTGGCGCAGGATGGCGTCCGCCTCGATCGTGGTGGGGCCGTTCGCGCCCTCGGCCAAAATGCGGCACTGGAGCCGACCCGCGTTCTCGGCGGTGATGACGCGGTCCAGCGCGGCGGGGATCAGCACCTCGCACGGCTGCACGAGCAGTTCCTCGTTCGTGACGCGCTCGCCGCCCGGGAAGTCGTGCACCGTGGCGTGACGGTGCACGTGCTCGTCGAGCGCATTAATATCGAGGCCCTTCGGATTATAGATCGCGCCGCTGACATCGCTGATGCCGACGATGGTCGCGCCATACTTGGCCATGCTGGACGCGGCGTAGCTGCCGACGTTGCCGAAGCCCTGCACGATGACGCGGCTGTCGTTGGGCAGGCCGAGATGGTCGATGGCGCGGCTGGCGCAGAACGCGACGCCGCGGCCGGTCGCTTCCTTGCGCCCGAGCGAGCCGCCGATGCTGACCGGCTTGCCCGTGACGATGCTGGGCACGGCGTGGCCGACTTGATGCGAATAGGTGTCCATCATCCACGCCATGGTCTGCTCGTTCGTGCCCATGTCGGGCGCCATCACGTCGGTCTGCGGTCCGATGAAGGGGACCATCTCGCTGGTGTAGCGGCGGGTGATGCGCTCCAGTTCGCCGATCGAGCACTGGCGCGGATCGACGGTCACGCCGCCTTTCGCGCCGCCGTAGGGCAGATCGACCAGCGCGCATTTCCAGCTCATCCACATGGCGAGCGCGGCCACTTCGCCCAAGTCGACGCCGGGGTGATAGCGCAGACCGCCCTTGGTCGGGCCGAGCGTGAGATGATGCTGCACGCGGTGGCCTTCGAACACGACGACCTCGCCCGTGTCCATCTTCACCGGCAGCGAAACGCTGACGAGCCGCTTCGGCTGCTTGACCCGCTCGCGGAGAGTCTCCGGCATGTTCATGAACGCGGCCGTGGCGTCGAACTGGTCGCAGGCCATCTTGTAGGCGGGGCTGGTGAGGAGGTGTTTCATGCGGTGAGGAAGTGACGGGATAACGGAATGGACGGAATGACGAAGGGGGAGACGTGGAACGAAGCCGCGGTGAAGCCTCCAATTGGGAGATTGCTTCGCGGTTGCATGTCAGCTCTTGTGCGTGAGACGCGGTCTGTACTCAACATATCGGAAGACCTTGCGAAAACCTTCCCCTAAAAATTCCGTCTATTCCGTTATTCCGTCAAAATCAGGCCGCCTTCTTCTTCGCGTGGAAATCGGCGGTGATGCGAAGGAAGTTCTTGAGCAAATCCTTGCCGTGGCGGGTGAGGATCGACTCGGGGTGGAACTGGACGCCGTGGATCGGGTAATCGCGATGGCGTACGCCCATGATCTCGTTCTCGGCGGTGTGGGCGTTGACCACGAGCGACGCGGGCATCGTGGGCGGATCGATGATGAGCGAGTGATAGCGCGTGGCCTCGAACGGCGAGGGGAGCCCGGCGAAGACGCCCGTGTTGTCATGCAGGATCGGCGAGGTCTTGCCGTGCATGAGCCGCGGCGCGCGCACGACGTCACCGCCGAAGACGTAGCCGATGCACTGGTGCCCCAGGCACACGCCGAACACCGGCAGCTTCGGCCCGATCTCACGGATGACCTCGTTGGAAATGCCCGCCTCCTTCGGCGTGCACGGTCCGGGCGAAATGACGACCGCCTCCGGCTTCAGCGCCTCGATCTCCGCGACCGTGATCTCGTCGTTGCGCTTCACGACCGGCTCCGCGCCCAGCTCGCCAAAATACTGGACAAGGTTGTACGTGAACGAATCGTAGTTATCGATGATGAGGAGCATGCCTACAAAATCTTAGCTGGCTTTGAGCGTTTGCCAACGGTCGGAGCGAACTCGACGGAGATACGGAAACCAAGGCTGCCAATGATGCTTTGAAATGTGCGCAGCCGAGGATTGCCTTTCGACGACAGGGCTTCGTGCAGCGCCTGCCGGCTTACGGACGCCTTTCGAGCGAGTTTGGCGAGCCCACCCTGTGCCTTCGCCACAAGCCTCACCGTGTTGAGCAGGGCTTCCACGTCCTTGTCTTTTTCGAACTCTTCCACCGCGACATCCATTGCGATCTTCGAGTGTTTCGGTTTCTTCAAAAAATCCACGTGGATTTTTTCCAAAGGAACGCCATAGCTCTTTGTTTTTTTTGGCATAATCGTAGTGATCGATGGAGGGGAGCACGGACTTTTAATCCTCCAATGGAAATTTAGCTGGTTCGCGTAAGCCTGCTGTTACTAGCGCTAATTCTGAAACAATCGAATCTTCCGAAGGCGGTTTCTGAGAAGTCTTCAGAACAAACTTGCCGGTCTTCGGCGCATCCTTCGAAAGTCGTGAAATTCTTTGATCAGTAGTCATTGTGCCCTTGGGGAGATGACCGGCGATTTCGACTCGCGAGAGAAAAAGCGCGCTTATAGATGAGGGAGATTTCGAAAGGTAATAGGATTCATGAAATGGGAACCAAGGCTTGAGATCAACTATGAGCCATGTAACACGTGTGCTCTTAAACCGTTCGAGCCCGAGAAAATGCTCAAGTTCACGACGCTGAAGCACTATGCAGTCGAGCTTCCGGAGCCACGCTTGAATGGCTAGGTAATGGCCGAGCACACGATGCTTGCGGCGACAAGCCTCGCGGTAAAATTCTTCATTCTTCATAACCCTCCGACTGATTTTTTTGCGTGTGCAGAGTCAGAGTTCTGGTTCGCGGCCTCAATGAGCTTCATAAGTTTCACGAAATCTGGCGATTCGATGTAAAAGAACGAGCGGTCGAAGAATGCTGCTCCACCATCGTCGCGTGACCAAACATCCCCGCCGCTGTCATCTGATGCCTTAGTCCATGAGCGACTCTGATTATTCTCCTTGAGTAGCAAAATAATCTCTGACTCGGTTAATTTTAGGCCTTGGTCCTTGTATGCATCATCAGGTGATTCGTTGACCATCGTTGCCTTTTTGAAGGATATCGAGCAGCAGACTCCATGAAAGAATACGGCTTTTACGAGAAAACCGTCTTTCCAGTAATCATGGCGCACCTCACCCGTAGCGCCTGCATAGAAGGTATTAACCGGTTGGCCATAACGAGTGATTGACTGCGCCTCGTTTTCCCCAAGCCTCGCCCAGCATGTTGCGGCAGTGACGAGAAGTGCAGTTACGGCCAATAGATGCGTTTTCACGATTACGCTCTCAGAAGAGTTTCGCCATTGCGAGCGCCTTGAGGCCGGCCTTGGCTTTGTTCACGGACTCGTTGTACTCGCCGAGGGGGGTGGAGTCGGCGACGAGGCCGCCGCCGGCTTGGAGGTAGGCTTTGCCGTCCTTGAGGAGGACGGTGCGGATGGCGATGCAGGAATCGAGGTTGCCGCTGAAGCCGAAGTAGCCGACCGCGCCGGCGTAGGTGCCGCGGCAGGTGGGTTCGCCCTGGGCGATGATCTGCATGGCGCGGATTTTCGGTGAGCCGCTGACCGTCCCGGCGGGGAAGGTGGCCCGCATGACGTCGTAGGACGAGTGGCCCTTGGACAACTCGCCCTCGACGTTGCTCACGATGTGCATGACGTGCGAGTAGCGCTCGGTGGTCATGAAATCGGTGACGCGCACGGTGTTGAAATTGCAGACGCGGCCGACGTCGTTGCGCGCCAGGTCGACGAGCATCACGTGCTCGGCGCGTTCCTTGGGATCGGCCAGCAATTCGTCCTTGAGACGCTCGTCTTCTTCCGGCGTGGCGCCGCGCGGACGTGTGCCGGCGATGGGGCGTATCTGCACGCGGCCTTCCTCGCAGCGGACATGCAGCTCGGGCGACGAGCCGACGAGCGCCATGCCGCCGAGCTTCACGATGAACATATAGGGCGACGGATTGATCAGCCAGAGCGCGCGGTAGAGATGAATCGCGGGCGCGTCGAACGGCACCTCGAAGCGCTGCGAGGGCACGACCTGGAAGATGTCGCCGGCGCGGATGTACTCCTGCATCGCCTCGGTCATCTTCACGTACTCGTCGCGCGACATGTTGACGTTGGGCTCGAGCGGCTCGACGTCGGTGACGACCGGCAGCGCGCGGCCGGGCATGGGACGCGCGAGCTTGGCCTCGAGTTCCTCGATCTTCTTCACCGCGTCGTCGTAGGCGGCGTCGGCGTGCGTCGGATCGGCCACGTGCGCGTTGGCGACGATCTTGATGCGGCGCTCGAGGTGGTCGAAAATCAGCAGCGTGTCGGTGACGAAGAAGTAGGCGTCGGGCACGCCGAGGTCGTCCTTCTTCGCGCGCGGGACGGTCGGCTCGAACTGCGTCACCGCCTCGAAGCCGAGGTAGCCGACCGCGCCGCCGAAGAAGAGCGGTAGGTTCGGCACGGGCACCGGCCTGTAGCCGGACATGAGGCGCTCCAGCTCGCGCAGGCAATCGTGCTCGATGGTGTAGGCGCGCTCCTCCCTGCCCTCGCGCAGCGTGATGTTCTTGCCGCACGCGATGAAGATGAGGTCGGGGCTGGCGCCGAGGAACGAGTAGCGCGCAAATTTGCCGCCCTTTTCCACCGACTCGAAGAGGAACGAGTGGTCGCCGGTGTCGATCTTCTGGAACGCGGAGACGGGTGTCTCCATGTCGGCGATGATCTCGCGGTAGACCGGGATCAGGTTGCCGCGGCGCGCCAGCTCGCGAAAGCTTTCGCGGGACAGGGAGAGGCGGTTGTGCATAAACGGGCGCGGCGGGTAAACAAATAGGTTACGTCTCCCTCCGCGGAGGGACAATCAAAATGGAAAGGGCGGCTGTTTCGCGGGAGAGAAGCGAATCAGGCGAATAGACCGAAATCAGCCGAATGGGATTCGGTTGATGAAAAAAAGCGTGTCATGCGTTTGAGGCGTGTCAGGCGTATGAGGCGTATGAGGTGTGGGGAAAGGGGAGTTGGGGCGGATTTGCCGGTGTTACATGTCTGAAGGTCATGCGGACATTATCGCACCTTTGGGCCGGGAGCGTTAACCTTGCAAAGCTTGCGGAGCCTATATCGGCTAAAATTTTTGAGCGTCGTGTCTTTTTAAGCCAGCAGGGCCCGAATCGACGCGAATTTGATCGGGGTCAGGCCGGGGGCTGACCGTCCTTAGATAACCGTGCCCTCGGAATGCGCGAAGCGGATGCGCAGGCCGGGGATGAGCGAGACCGATTTGCCGCTGGCGACTTCGATCTGCGAGCCGCTGGAGGGCGCGACGCTCATCCAGGTCTGGCCGGAGATGTTCTTGAGGCCCCAGACGTCGGACTTCTTCGGGTGCGGGACCATCTCCGCGAGCACTTCCGAGTAATCGTTGCGGCGGTTGGGATCGAGGTGGTGCGGGAAGAGCAGCGTGTCCTGGTTGAGCACGATGGAATGGCGCGCGACGAGCAGGCGCATGGGCGCGAGCGGCTGCTCGTGGCAAAACCAGCAGGTCTGTGCGGCGAGCGAGACAGCCTTGTCGCCGTCGTCGGCGAGGAAGTTTTCCGCGCCGCATTTGTGGCAGTAGTAGATCTGGTCGCGCATGCGGGTGAAGACGTTGCGCCATTCGCTTTCGCGCACGCGGGCGCTGGGATCGCGCAGGCCGTCGGTGAAGGCGCGCGTGAAGATGTCGCGCACGTAGCCGGGGTAAAGGTTCCAGAAAAGCGTGGCGTTGTTGTGCACGCCGGGCACGGGCCGGTTCGCGCCGTGCTTGGGATCGAAGATGAAAAGCGCCTCGGTGCCGTAGAGCTTCTTCATCGCGGCGAGGTCCATGCAGGCGATCTCGCGCTCGCGCTTGCCCTCGAGCGGGTGATGCACCATGAAGATGTAGAAGAGAATCACGCCGAGCGAGTAGAGATCGGTCGAGATGTTCGGCCGCGCTTCCTCGCGCACGATTTCCGGCGCCATGAAGCGCGGGGTGCCGAGCACGTCGCTGAAGCCTTCGCCGTCGATGGAGACGTTGTCGTTGTCGCAGATGGAGACCTCGCCGGTCTCGGGATCGAAGAAGATGTTGCCGAAGGAAATGTCGCTGTAGCAGAGGCCGAGCGAGTGGAGGCGCAGGAAGCTGTCAGCCAGCTCGACGCCGAGATTGGTCAGGGTGCGGAAGGTGGGATCGACGATGCGCGCCATCAGCTCCGCCATGCTGCGGAACCGCGCCTGGCGCAGCGGCATGATGTAGCCGAAGCCGTCCACGCCCTCGACCGTGGCGATGTCGAGCGGCCAGAGGAAGCGGTCGTTGGGCGGGCCCTTGTGGATGAGGCGCTCGAGCGCGGCGCGCTGCTGGTCGGTGGCGCTGTGCGGGAAGTACCACTTCATCGCGCAGTCGTCGTCGTTGATCATCGTGTGGTAGACCTGCCCCTGGCCGCCGGAGCCGATGAGGTCGCGCACTTCGCAGGTGGCGCCGGCCATCTGCAGCCAAACTTTGTCTCCCGGTTTGAAGGTTTGCATTTAGACGAGACTCCGATGCAGCGGTAGCCCGCGACCTCCGGGCGCGGGGCTGGTGGCGGGTGAGGAATTGCGACCGGCGGTGCGAATACGAAAACGCGCCGAGCCCGTCGCCCGGAGGTCGACGGCTACCGCTTGAATGCGAATGCTTCCCTTCATTACTTCTTCTTTTTTGGCGGTAACGCGGTGTCGTGGGCGGCGAGGCCGACGGTGATGTCGTCGCCGCTGCCATCGCGGGAGGATTGCTGAAGCCAGTCGGCCAGCTTGTCGCGCACGAAGGACGGTCCCTCGGCCTTCAGGTACTCGAGGAAATCGCCGCCGACCTTGAAGAAGGCCTCATCGTCGCCGAAGCAGTTCGCGTAGCCGTCGGTGGAGAGCATGATCAGCGCCGGGGCCGTGCCGGCGCGCAGCGGATCGACGCGGATCTGGAATTCCTTGTCCGCGTAGTGCGAGCAGAGCGAGATGGTCTGGTTGGACATGAACTCGTGCTTGCGGGGCAGGGGCCGCGCCACCTTGCCGTCCTCGTGCACGGTGAGGATGTCGCCGTCGCCGAGCTGCGAGTAGATGATGTAGCGCGAGGTGATGACCAGCGCGACCAGCGTCGCGCCGTAGGCGAGGTACGCGGTGATGGGCAGGTCCTGGCCGGGCTTGAGCACGGGCGGTTTCTCGGGAAACGCGGCGAAGTCGAGGTAGGTGAACGGATTCTTCGCGAGGTCGGCGCGGACGGCGGCCTTCCACGCGGCGATGAGGTCCTTGGGCCAGCGCGTGCGGGCCTGGTTGCGCACCTTGCTCAGCGGCGCATCGGGCCCGAGCCGGCGCACGAACTTGGCCAGTTCGCGCAGGGCGACCTCGGCGGCGAGCGCGGAGCCTTTCTCGCTGCGGAAACTGCGCGTGCTGCCGTGGCCGTCGGCGATGGCGAGCAGCAGCATCTCGTGCCCCTTGCCGGGATTGCGCGAGCGCACGGCGTCCTGGTTGGGCTGGCCGTTTTTCTCGTGCGACGCGCCGCGCACGCTGGCACTGAGCGCCCGCCAGCGCGTCGGGCTTACCATACGTCGGCCTCTTCCGGGCCGGAAAAATTGACGGTCGTAAGCAGATGCGCGGAGGCGGCCCAGTTCGCCGTGCCGGCGCCCTCGGCCTTGAGGCCGACCGGCGAGGAAACCGATTGCAGCACCGCCGTGGAAATCCAGCGGATTTGCTCCGCCAGCGCCTCGGGATTATTGGCGTGAAACGGCTTGAGCGCGTCATTGCCGATGAACTGGCGGAAGATCGACTGCGCGTCGGGCGAGGCGGAATCCTCGCCGATGGCGACCACGAGCCGCAGCGCGGCCTGGCCCCACGGCTTGGACATAAGATGATTAAGGCCGGCCTGAAAATCGTCCGTGGGCAGGCCGTCGGTGACGAGCGCGAGCACGGGCGGCAGCGCGCGGTCGTTCATGAGCGGCGGTTGCAACGCCTCGCCGACCATCGCGAGCGCCTCGCCCATGGCGGTCGCGCCGCCGGCCTCGAGATCGGTCCAGCGGAATTCGGAGACGGGCGTGAGGCGGTCATCCATCCACTGCGCGCTGTCGGCGAAGCGCACGGCGTTGACGAAGACGGCGGCGTGCGGGTTCTCGAGCGCGGCGGCGCGCATGTGCGGGATGGCCTCGTGGATGGCGTGGTTAAGCGCTTGGATCTTGCCCTCGACGCGCATCGAGCCGGAGCCGTCGGCCAGCCAGAAGAAGTGCAGCGGCCGCGCGGCCATCCTGCCACCGGGCCGTCGCGGCGCGGGCTCGAACGTGTTCAGCTCGGGCGAGGAAAAGTCGAACGTACTCACTCGCCTCGAACCTAGCGGATTGCCCTTGGGGCGTAAAGCGCGGCAGGACGGCGCGGGCGCCTTTTGCGTATCCACGGGAGCGTTTTTGCGCTAGCAGTAAACAATGAAACTTTCCTCGCGCGTCGGAGCTATCGTTCTTGTCCTGTCCTGTGTGGCGGCAGCGCCCTTGGGGGCGGAAATCCCGCCCAGTCCTTCCTCGACCGCTCCCGCGCCGGCTCCGGCGGCGGCGTCACCGGCCCCGGACATGACGGCGGACGCACCCGCGCCTGCCGCTCCGATCGACCCGGCGAAGGAGGCGGAAATCCGCAAGCTGCTCGAGATGACCGGCACGGTGAAGCTGGTCAACCAGATGCTCGGGCAGATGATGAATTCGCTGCGCGGCCGTTCCCCCGGGTTGCCTCCGGAATTCTGGGACCAACTGCAGAAGGACATGGACCCGGCGAAGCTGGTGGAGAAACTGCTCCCCGTTTACGACAAGTACTACACGCTGGATGATCTCAAGGCCGTGAATGCGTTTTACCAGACCCCGGCCGGCCAGCACCTGCTGCAGGCCCAGCCGATGGTGATGAAGGAGAGCATGGGCATCGGGCAGGAGTGGGGCCGCGCGGCGGGCATGAAGGCGATGCTGGAAATCGAGAACTACAAGCAGAAGATGTCGGCCACGCCGCCCCCGGCCGGCACCGCGCCCGCGCCCGCGCCGTCCAGCACCCCCTCGAAGCCGGCGGCGCAGTAGGTACTTTCGCAGCATTGCGCGCCTCCACCGGGAGATGGCATTGCCATTGCTTCCAGGCTATGTATAGTGCACGTCGCAATGCCTGAAACCGCCACCGCTTCCACGCCCGCTCCCGCGGCCGCCCCGGCCGAGACGCCGCGTCCCATCAACAAAAAGAATCCCCACATCGTCATTCTCGGCGGTGGTTTCGGCGGACTGAACCTGGCCAAGTCGCTGCGCAACACGAACGCGCGCATCACGCTGATCGACCGCCAGAATCATCACCTCTTCCAGCCGCTGCTGTATCAAGTGGCCACGGCGAGCCTCTCGTCGGTGGAAATCGCCAAGCCGCTGCGCTCGATTTTGAGCGACCACGAGAATCTCCACGTGGAACTCGGCGACGTGCAGGCCATCGACCTGAAGAAACGCATCGTGCACATGCACCATCACAGCATCGAGTACGATTATGTGGTCCTGGCCATGGGCGGCGTGACCAGCTACTTCGGCCATCCGGAATGGGCGCGATTCGCGCCGGGCCTCAAGTCGATCACCGACGCGATGCACATCCGCCGGGAGATTCTCTATTCGTTCGAGAAGGCCGAGCTGACCACGGACCCGGAAAAGCTGAAGGAGCTGATGACCATCGTCATCGTCGGCGGCGGCCCGACCGGCGTCGAGCTGGCCGGCGCGGCCAAGGAGCTCGGGCGCTACGTCATGCGCCACGATTTCCGCAAGATTGACCCGACCTCCATCCGGGTCGTGCTGGTCGAGGCGGCGGACCGCATCCTCATGCACCTGCCGAAGGACCTTTCCGCCAGCGCGCTGCGGCAGCTCGAGGCCATCGGTGTCGAGGTTCGCCTCAACACCATGGTGCAGGACATCCAGGAGCACACGGTGATCGTGAAGGACAAGGCCAAGCCCGAGAATGAAACCTTCAAGGCCGCCGCGATCGTCTGGGCGGCGGGAGTCGGCGCCAACCCGATCACGCGCACGCTGGGCGTCGATATCGACCGCGCGGGCCGCATCAAGGTCAACCCGGATTGCAGCATCCCGGGCTATCCCGAGGCTTTTGCCATCGGCGACATCGCTTTCCTTCTGAACCCGAAGACCAACACGCCGGTGCCTGGCGTTTCGCCCGCGGCGATCCAGATGGGCCAGTTCGTGGCCAAGGTGATCGAGGCCGATTTGGCCGACCCGAACCTCAAGCCCGAACAGCGGCTCCACTTCCAATACTGGGACAAGGGCACGATGGCGACCATCGGCCACGCCCGCGCGGTCGCGATGGTCAGCGGCATCAAGTTCAGCGGCTTCCTGGCCTGGCTGGCGTGGCTCGCGGTGCACATTTTGTTCCTCGTCGGCTTCACCAACAAGCTGACCGTGGTGATTCGCTGGGTCTGGGCGTTCTTCACCCGCCGCCAGGGCGCGCGCGTGTTCACCTCCGACGAAGGCCGTGGCGTGGTGCAGATCACCACCAGCCCGTCGACCTCCACGATCACGCCGCCGGTAACGACGGATTAGCCTTAGCTTGTCCTCGTGTGAAATTCCATCAGGCCGTCTCGCGCTTGACATTTCACCTAAGAGACCTTACATAAGCTGCAACTTATCGAGAGCGGTGGAGGGGCTGGCCCTGTGAAACCGCGGCAACCGGGTGGTTCGCTTTCCCATGGAAAGCTGATCATCGCCAGGTGCCAAACCCAGCTCGGTGTTGGCGCATGAGGCGTCCGCCGGGGAGGATAAGGAGCACGACATCCCGTCGTTATCGGGGTCGCGTATCCTTATCCCAATCGAGGAAGATCCTGGGTAAGCGACAGCAAATTATGGGCAAGGAATTTTTCAGCTTTCTCAAGTGCCGCGAGTGCGGGCGCCAGTACCCGAAGCAGGCGGTCCACGTCTGCGAATACGACTTCGGGCCGCTGGAGGCCGACTACAACTACGACGTGATCAAGAACGCGATCTCGCGCAAGGCGATCGAGTCGCGGCCGTACAGCATGTGGCGCTACCGCGAGCTCCTGCCCATCGACGGCGAGCCGACCGTGGGCCTGAACACCGGGTTCACCCCGCTGGTGAAGGCGGACCGGCTGGCGCGCGCGCTCGGCATCAAGGAACTTTGGGTGAAGAACGACGCGTTCAACTATCCCACGCTCTCGTTCAAGGACCGCGTGGTTTCCGTGGCGCTGTCGCGCGCGAAGGAACTCGGCTTCAAGATCGTGGCCTGCGCGTCCACCGGCAATTTGGCGAACAGCGTCGCGGCACATGCGGCGGGCGCGGGCATGAAGAGCTACGTGCTCATCCCGGCCGACCTCGAGCAGAGCAAGGTGCTCAACTCGCTCGTCTACGGCACGAACGTCATCGGCATTCACGGCGCGTATGACCAGGTGAACCGGCTTTGCTCGGAGATCGCGGGCAAGTACGGCTGGGGTTTCGTGAACGTGAACCTGCGGCCCTACTATGCGGAGGGCTCGAAGACGCAGGGCTTCGAGATCGTCGAGCAGCTCGGCTGGCGCTTGCCGCGCCACACCGTCGCGCCGATGGCGTCGGGCTCGCTGCTGACCAAGATCGCGAAGTCGTACCAGGAGGCGATCAAGGTCGGCCTGATCGATGAGCAGAAATTCACCATCCACGGCGCGCAGGCGGCGGGATGCGCGCCGATCACGGCGGCGTTCAAGGCCGGGACCGATTTGATTCGTCCCGTGCCGAAGCCGAAGACGATCGCGAAGTCGCTGGCCATCGGCACGCCGGCGGACGGCTACTACGCGGTGAACGTGATCAAATCGACCGGCGGCGGCAGCGAAGAGGCGAGCGATGAGGAGATCATCGAGGGCATCCGCCTGTTGGCGGAGACCGAGGGCATTTTCGCGGAGACCGCGGGCGGCGTGACCGTCGCGTGCGCGAAGAAGCTGATCGCGAGCGGCCATATTCCCGCGAATGAATCGGCCGTGCTGTGTATCACCGGGCACGGGCTGAAGACCGCGGAAGCGGTCGCGCCGCACCTGCCCGCGCCCCGGCTCATCAACCCCAGCCTGCGCGAATTCGACGCCTGCATCGCCGGTGACGCGGTGCATGCGGCGGCTTAACTGCAAATTAGACAGGAGGAACATGAAGGACTTGAGGGCTTCAAATCGGAATCTCTCGTCTCTCATGTTCCTTCTGTCTTAAATTTTTCCCCTTTACCCTTTTCCTATGCCCATCCCCGTCTCCATCCCCACGCCGTTGCGTCCTCTCACCGATAACCTTGATACCGTCGAAGTCGACGGCGCGTCCGTCACCGAGCTGCTGGGCGCGCTGGACAAGAAATATCCCGGCATCGGCGAGCGCCTGCTCGACGCGCAGGGCAATGTCCGCCGCTTCGTCAACGTCTACGTCAATGGCGAGGACATCCGTTTCCTGCAGGACAAGGACACGCCGGTGAAGCAGGGCGATGAGGTCAGCATTGTGCCGGCGATTGCGGGCGGTTGAGGCCTTGGGTAGCCGTCGCACTCCGTGCGACGGGCTCGTTCGCTATCGCGAACCTCAACCGGGGCTGCGTTCACCACCTCGCCCCGCGCACGGAGTGCACGGGCTACCACTGACCGACGGCAGCGCAACGAGGCCTAGCACCGTACCGAGCACAACGAGCGCCCAGGCCGGCATCGCGGGTGAATCCGCAACCGGCAAGATGATCTGCTCGATCTGCGTCGAGTAGGTCGTGGTGCCCGTATAGGTGGTGGTTTCGCCTTGCGTGGGCGTGTTCGGGTCGACCGTCGAAAACGTCGAGTCGTTGAGCTGGACGAACGCCGAGAAAACGCCAGGCGAGTTGCCTTCGTTGAGACCGGCCAGCTCCCAGCGCTGCAGGGTGGAGTTGTAGATGAAATCGCCGCCGCCGGAATCCCCACCGACGACCTGATACTCGGCGGTGCTGCCGTCGAGGGTCACAAAATCGTTGGACCAAAGTGAGCTGCCGGTGAGGTTGAGGTAGACGCTCGGGGAATAATTCACCGTGTCGTAGCCCCACGTCTCGTTCGTCTTGCTCCCGCCATCGCCGTAGCCGATCATCACCACTTTGCTGCTGTTTTCGACCGGGTTGGACGAACGTATCGGCAGGGCGGGCAGGTCCGGCGCGGGCGAGACTTGGAACAGGATGATGTCCACCTGGTTCACCACGGTTGTGGTGGTCGTCCCCGTGCTCACGACCGCTTGCGTGGCCGTCCCGGTGAACGTGTGCACGGAGTCCGCGACGTAGGGATAAGTCGTGCCGTTGAGCGTGAAGTTCAGATTGCCCGTGCCCAGATGCGCGCAGGTGATGACCCAGCCGTAGCCGAGATAGACGCCGCTGGCGAGCCCGCTCTGGCTGCCGTTGATGCTGCCGACGTAATTCCAGCCGGTCGTGTAAGTAGTGCCGGCGGGCTGGACCGAGGGCTGCGTCCACCCCGACTGCCAGCTCGCAATGTTGTTGCTGGTGGGCGCAGTCAGGTTGTAGGTGGGCGTGGCCGTGCCGGTCGAATAGTTGGCGACCGCGCGCAACGAATGGCTCGATGCGAGCAGGAGCAGTCCCAACCCCAAATGTCGCCACGCCATGCTGCGGTCATATCACAGGCATGGAGCGGTTTAGAAGAGCATTCCCGCCCAAACACATCAATGTTACGCCGCCGCTACGGCAACGACACGTGTCCGCCACGAACTAGACCGCCGCGGCCAGCTTCGGCGACTTGGCCGGGCCGCGCGGCTCGACGACTTCCAGCACGCCGACCATGCGGAAGCGCGCCAATTGCCGCGCCGCTTCCATCGGCCCGAGGCTGCAGCGTTCGCCGATCTCGCGCACGCTGCGGCGGCCATCGGCGAGGCTGAGCATCTTGAGGTCCGCCGGGCTGACTTCCACCGAGGCGAGCCCGCTGCCGCCGATATAGCGCACGATGTCGTCGATGGCGGGAAGCGAGGCGATCAGCATCTGTTGCTCCTCGACCTTGAAGGCCACGCCGGTGAGCAGCAACTGCGGGTCGTAGACGGCCAGATCGCGCGCCGCGTCGGGCCGGACGGCGCGTTCCTGGAACTCGAACCGGGCCTCGCGCCACGCCACGAATTGGAACAGGGCGGGCAAGCCGGTGGCGCTACCGCTGCGGGCGCCGAGGATCACGCCGTTTTCCACCGCGATGCAGCCGTCCAGGTCGCCCTCCTTGATCTTGAGATAGCCGGTCTGCTTCACGTCCACGATCGTTTTCAGGATATCGATGAGGGTGGAGGAGGGCGGTACGGCTCCCAAGGGCGCAGGCATAAGAATCAGGTGAGCGGAAGGCAAAAAAAGTGGAAGATACGGTGACGGAACGCTTAAGCACGTTATATGCCACGGGGAGGTAACACATATTCAGGCTGAATCGGCGGCTCGTTTCGCAACGCGCTGCTTGTTTTCAACCACGCTTCGCGGTACAGTCGCCTTTCCCATTTTGGACATCCTGCCCAAGATCGGACCAAGCTGGCGCGCCTTCCCGACGACTTACTTTAATCCCTTAACATTGCGCGACTGTTTTTGACCCATGCCTTGGCCTGACATCTTCTTTCCCAAAAAGCGCCCGGAGAATTCAACCCCGCCTCCCCTGCCCACCCCGCCGCCGGAGGCCCCGAAGATCCAGGAGCCCCCGCCTGCCGCCTCGGCGCCGAGCCGGCCGCCGGTCGCCGGCCATTCGCCCCGGCCATCGGTGGAACCGTTGACGGCCGCCGCCATCAAAGCTGCCTCCGTGCGGGCCGAAGGCACACGCACGCTTCCGGTCATGCACGGCGTCGTCCTGCGGCCGCTGACGCGGTCCGGGGGCAAGCTGACGTTCCCCGTCCCGCCGACGGAGCCGATCAAGAACATCGAGCAGTTGATGACCGAGGCCGACCCGGTGAAGACGCTGAGCCAGAGCGGCAGCGTCCGCATGCTCAAGCGCCTTTCGCCCGACGCACCCACGCCCGCGCCCGCATTACGCCCGCCGGGCACGCCGCCGCCGATCCATGTGGAGAACGCCGCGCCGGAGAACGCGCCGGCTCCGGCTGCCGGCGTGATCGTGCCGCCGAAGGCCATTGAGGCCGGTTCGCCGTGGCCGAGCTTTGCCTCCAAGGACGCGCCGCGGGTGTTCATCGAGCCGAAGAAGCCCGCGCCGGACCAGCCGATCCGCAAGGCCGAGCCGATCGCGCCCGCCGAGATGAAGGTCAGTGCGCCGGTGCCGACCGTGGCCGGACCCATCGCCACGCCTGTGCTCGCGCAACCGCGGCCCGTCGCGCGCGAATCGGCTTTCCTGACCCGTCCCGCCGTCGTCAGCGCGACCCCGGCCGCGACGCGTCCGCCGCCGCCCTCGCTGCCGCCCATGATTTCCATCGGCTCCATCGCCCGGCGCAAGGCGAAGCTGGCCGACGTCGCGCGCATCGTCCTTCCACCCAAGCGCGAGGAAACCGCGCCGCTGCCGCCGATGCCCCTCTCGGATCCGAGCGCAACGGAGACCGGCGGCCTGCCGGCCACGCCGAATATCGTCGCGCCCTCGACCGCGCGCCTGCCCATCCGGCCCTTGCCGAAGCTGGTGTTGTCCCAACCGCCTGCCGCGCCGGTGAGCGACAGCCCCTTCATGGAGAGGGCCAAAGAGGCGCCTGCCGAGGATAAGATCGAGGTCAAGCCGGTCGGGCCGTTGCCCCTGGAAGCGAAGCCCGCCGAGCCCGAGATCGCGAAAGCATCCGAGCCGGAAGCGCCCGCCGCCGAGGTGAAGCCCGAGGTTGTCGAAGCGCCGAAGCCCGAGCCGGTGGTGCCGATCATCGTCCCGCCCGCGTTTGATTTCGTGCCGAAGACCGATTATGAAGCGCCGAAGCTCGATCCCTCGCTGGTCTTTGATCCCGCGACTATGCCGAAGATCGCGGCCAAGGTTGAAGAGCCGAAAGTAGAAGTGGTGACGCCCGCGTTCGAGTCGGTGCCGCAGGTCGATCCCGAGGCGCACAAGACCGCCCCGGACCTTGCGCCGAAGTTCGACTCCGAAGCCCACAAGGCGCCGCCGCCCATCGAGACGACCGTGGATGCCGAGAAGGAGCCCGCGACGCCGACCGAGATCGAACCCACCAACGTGCCGGGCACGCGCGAGTTTCACCTGACCAATGGCGAGCGCGTCGCGGGCGTCGTGCTTTCGGAGACGGCGGACACGCTCTACGTCGAGCACGCGAGCCTCGGCGTCCTCACCATCCCGCGCGACGAGATCGCCACGCGGCTGGCGGAGATCATTCTCATCAACGGCGACCGCATCGTCGGCAACATCATGGCCGAGACGGCGGACACGCTCTACGTGCGCCACGCCAGCCTCGGCATGCTCTCCGTGCCGAAGGCGCAGCGCAGCCGCCGCGTGGTCGAGGCGATCCTCAAGAACGGCGACCGCATCCTCGGCGAGGTGCTGACCGAGACCGACACGTTCACCGTGATCAAGAGCGCCACGCTCGGCACCGTGACCGTGCCGCACAACAAGGTGAACATGCTCAACCGCAAGATCGAGCAGATCGAGATGAAGGCGCTGCCTTCACCCTCGCAGTCGAGGTAGCCGTCGCACTCCGTGCGACGGGCTCGTTCGTTATCGCGAACAAGAATCAAGGTTGCGGTGGCAGCCCCAAAGGGGCGAAACAAGTTAGCCCAGGGCAACGCCCTGGGTAGTGAACCAAAAAAAGTTTAAGCCCTGAAGGAGATCTCTGCAAAAGCCGGTCTTAGCAAGCTGGAGGCTTGCCAGCCAAGTAGCCGGTGGTTGAGCCCGCGGCGGGCGACACCACCGGTTGGCTTGCGAAAGTCCCGATCCTGCAGGGATCGCAGCCCTCTGGCACCCTGCCAGGGTGCTGCCCTTTTTTGACGTTTACCGGTGGTGTCGCTCGCGGACTCGCTCAACCACCGGCTACTTGGCGATGATCCCGTCGGGATCACCAAACCTGACTTTTGCAGAGGTCTCTGAAGGGGCGAGACAATCTCTAGCCGTGCTGTGTCTCGCCCCTTTGGGGCTGGGAAGGCGCCAAGATCAATCCAGCAACACCCGCTGATAAATTTCCTTCAGCGGCAGCGGCAGGCCGTTGTGGAACGGGCCGAACTCGCCGTAGGTGTGCGTGACTTCGTCGAAGCGCATCTCGTAGACGATGGCCTTGATGTCATACGGATTGTGCGCGAAGAGCGACACGCCCCATTCCCAGTCGTCCAGGCCGGTCGAGCCGGTGACGAGCTGCCGCACGCGGCCCGCGTAGGTGCGGCCCACGCGCATGTGGCCGCCCATGAGCTCGCGGCGCTTCTGGAAATCCAGCGCGTACCAGTTCTGCTCCACCGCGCGGCGCTTGCTCATCGGGTAGAAGCAGAAATATTCCCACTCGGGCAGCACGGGGTAGAGCCGGTCGTGCGTGTAGTGCTGGATGCGCTCGCGGAAGGTGATGAGCTTGGCCTCCGACTCGGCCGTGCCGCGCGCGATGCCTTCATTTTTCTCCAGCTCCAGCGCGTAGTCGTCGTCCTTCGGCGTGTACTCCGATTTCTCGGTCATCGAGAGATAAGTGAATTGCGGCACGAGGACATCCGGCCCGAGCGAGGCCGTGATGGTTTTCTCCAGCTTTTGCAAGGCGTGCATGTCGGGCGCAAGGACCATGAAGCCGATGTCGGCCGGCGCGAACATGGCCAGCGTGACGACCTGCGTCTGCGGTTCCTGCCGCGCCATGGCCACGACGGCCTCGAGGTGATCGCGCGCCGTCGCGCGTTCCTGGGGCGATAACGCGCGCCAGGCGGCGAGTTCGACCTTGTAGAAAAGATGCAGCGCGCCGAGACCTTCCTGCGGCCGCAGCGGCCCGATCGCGACGGCGGGAGAAGAAGCTTGCGTGGTCATGCCCGGTCACGATAGAGCAAAAGTTTGCCGGGCTCAATGGGGCAATCAGCGGTAGCCCGTGACCTCCGGGCACGGGGCGCAGTGATGATCGCAACCCGGTTTCAGGTACGCGAAAGCCAACGAACCCGTCGCCCGGAGGTCGACGGCTACCATTTTAGGCCTTAAATTTGTTCTAATGTCTCCGCTCGAGGATCACATTCGTTCTCGCATCAAGCAGTATGGCCCGATGCGGTTTGACGAGTTCATGAAGCTCGCGCTCTATCATCCGCAGTGGGGCTACTACACGAAGAAGCCGAAGATCGGCCGCGAGGGCGATTTCTACACGAGCGTGAGCGTGGGGCCGCTCTTCGGCCGGCTGTTGGCGCGGCAATTTCTCCAGATGTGGGAGCTGCTCGGGCAGCCGGACCCGTTCTGGATCGTCGAGCAGGGCGCGCATGACGGCCGGCTCGCGCAGGACATCCTCGAGTGGTGCGCGGCGGAGGCGCCGGAGTTCCGCGGCGTGGTGCGCTACGCCATCGTCGACGGCCCGCACATCGCGGACACGGTGGCGCGGAGCCTTCTCCAGCTCGAGCGCGACAAGCCGGAGGGCGTTTTCTTTTCCAACGAGCTCGTCGACGCGTTCCCGGTGCGCGCGGTGGCGATGCGCAAGGGCGAGTGGATGGAACGGTTCGTGACCGTGGGCAAGGACGGCTTCGCGTGGACCGAGCGGACGATCGACAGCATGGACCTCAAGCTCGCCGTCGCGGAACGCCGGGTGCCGGAGCTCGAGGGCTACACGACGGAAATCGCGTTGCGCGCGCGCGACTGGATGCAGAAGGTCGCGGAGGTGATGTACCGCGGCTACGTGGTCACCATCGACTACGGTTTTCTCTCGCACCACTACTACGCGCCGCACCGCAGCACGGGGACGCTGACCGCCTACGCGCGGCACCAGCGCGTGCAGAGCGTGCTCGCGCAAGTGGGTGAGCAGGACATCACCACGCATGTCGATTTCACCTGGCTTTCGCGGGCGGGCCGGCGCGGCGGGCTGACCAATCTCGGTTTCGTCGACCAGCAGCGGTTCCTCACCGGCATCGCGCACGACGAGCTGGCCGGCGCGCCGGGTCCGCGCACGGGCATCGCCGAGAACACGCAGGCGTGGCAGACGCTGACGCATCCGCAACATCTCGGCACGAAGTTCTTCGCGCTGGTGCAGGCCAAGAACGCCACGGCCGGCCTCGACGGATTGCGCTTCGCGCGGCCGGATGCGTTGGGGTAGCGTGCGGTTGGTATGCAGAAGCCCCAAGGGGGCAAGACAAGTTAGCCCGGGGCAACGCCCCGGGTTAGGCGGTTGCAACGGCAAGCCCCGAAAGGGCGAGACAAGGATTTACCTCATGGCGTTGTCTCGCCCCTTCTTTTATCAATAACCCAGGGCGTTGCCCTGGGCTAACTTGTTCCGCCCCTTTGGGGCTGAGAATTCGGGCGACGTTTCGTTTTTATCTTGGCTATCTTTACTCCAGCCATGGCTTCGCGTCTTCCGGTCACGATTATCGGCGGCTTTCTCGGTGCGGGAAAAACGTCGCTGCTGCACAATATCATCACGGAGCACCAGGGCGGTTACCTCGCCGTGCTGGTGGAGAATCCGGGGCCGCTGAATATCGACGCGAAGTCGATGCGCGGGCTCTGCGGCGCAATGCGGCGGCTGCAGGATACGGTCCTTGATATTCCGAACGGTGATGCCGAAACGCAACTCGCTTGGATCGCTCGGGCGCTCAAGGAAATCACGCAGGCGGGGCGATTCGAACGCGTCATCATCGAGGTCGCGGGGACGTCGAGCCCGGCGTGGCTGGCGGAGGCGTTTCTTGCCGGCGGCGCCTTGGCGGAGCGGGGGGAATTGCAGCAGATCATTTGCGTGGTGGATGCGCTGGATTATCTGCGCAGCACGCAGGGCGGGGACAAATCGTGGATTCATTTTCAGGACGAGCAGATCACCGGGGCGACGCTCGTGGTCCTCAACAAATGCGATTTACTCGACGAGAAGCAGCTCGCGGAATGCACCAAGGCGCTGCGGACGCTTCACGATCCGCGCGTGCCGATCATCCAAACCGCGTATGGCGAAGTGCCGCTGGAAGTGTGGACGCGCCAGGCCACGCCGCAGGAATTCAGCGCTGCAATGGAACGCCGGGCGCTGGCCTCGCGCGTGGGGACGATGCCGCCGCTTTCGAGCGCGCTTTACCGCGTGCACCGGCCGTTTCACCCGGCGCGGTTTTGGGAGTGGTTTAACGCGGAGCATCCGGGGTTGCTGCGCGTGAAGGGGCTGCTGTGGCTGGCGTCGCGGACGTTGCTGGTTGGCGGCGTGTCGCGCACGCGCTGGCAGAATTCGTGCGGAGCGGCGGGCATTTGGTGGGCGGCGTTGCCGCGCGAGGAATGGCCGGAGGATGAGGCGGCGTTGAAGCGCATGCAGGAGATGTGGCAGGAGCCCTATGGCGACCGGCGGCAGGAGTTGGTGCTGATCGGCGATCCGATTTGGCTGGCGAAGGCGGGCCGCGCGCAGCTCGATGCGTGCCTGCTCACCGACGAGGAATATGCGCGGCCCGTGCCGGAGTGGGGGACGTTTCCCGATCCGTTTCCCGAGTGGGATGTGGAGGAGTAATTGTGCGACCCCTCCGGGGTCGGATCGCTTTTTGATGCCAAACCGGTGGTGTCGCTCGCAGACTCGCTCAACCACCGGCTGCAGATGTTGCAAGCCTCCGGCTTGCCCGGAAAGCAGGCGGCTGCCTTTAAGCTGTTATCAGATTTCGCGCGGGTGGTTGTTCATTTTCCAAATCAGAACAGCGAACGCCAAACCCTCTTCAGCCCTCTGCAGTCCTCCGCGCGAAACCTCAGACCAATCCCGCGACGATGTTGACGAACATGGCGAGGATGGCGGTGTTGAAGAGGAAGGAGATCAGGCCATGGACGAGGGCGAGGCGGCGCATCTCGGGCGCGGAAATCTGCACGTCGGAGACCTGGCAGGTCATGCCGATGATGAAGGAGAAGTAGACGAAATCCGGGTAGCTGGGAATTTCCTTGCCGGGGAAGATGAGGCCGCCGGCGGTTTCGTGGCGCTCGCGCTCGTGCGCGTTGGCGAAGTAGAGATGCGCGTAGCGCAGCGCGAAGATGGTGTGCACGAAGGCCCACGAGATGAGGATGGCCGCGGCGGAGGCGATGACGTGCACGACCATGGAGGAGGAGCCGAGGCTCTTGACGTCGTGCAGGACGAGCCCGACGGCGAGCAGGCTGGCCGTGGCCGCGCAGATGACGAGCACGAAGAGGAAGGTGGCGCTGGCGTCCTGCAGGCGGGCGTTGCGCCGTGTCTTGTAGGGGTCCTTGGTGTAAATGATGAACCAGGCCATGACCATCGACGTAAGGGCGAAGGCTTCCCACGTGAGCACGAGCAGCAGCGGCGTGCGGACGTGGCCGTGGAGCAGAAGGGCGGCGGCCAGGGCGACAAGGCAGCCGATGAAGGCGCGGTGATGGGCATCGAGCGCGTAGTAGACCTGGGGCGCGGGACGGCGGGCGGCGTTCATGCGGATAGGCGGGAAACTAGCGTAAAGGGGCGGGCGCGTCGCGCAGAAGATGACGGGCGCGCCGTTTTGGGTTGTTGCAGGCGGATTAAGCTCTAGAGTAAGGGGCCTCAGAGACCCCTTCCCCGCTCCCACCCATGCGCATCGCCTTCGTCTCCGACGTGGACCCGTACGATCGCGCGGCTTTCTCCGGCTCGACCTACCAGATCCTGCAGATCATCCTCGCCACCGGCGCGAAGGTGGAGGTGGTGGGTCCGGTGATGGACAAGTGGCGCTTCAATGCGATCCGCCTCTCGACCTTCCCGTACCGCGTGATGGGCCATGGCGTGGCGTGGCCGAAGCATCCGTTCCTGATCCAGCCCTGCGCGAACGAGGTCGACGCGGCGGCGCGGCGGATCAAGCCGGACGTGATTTTTTCCCCCGGCTCCAACGCGATCGCCTACTCGAATTTCCTGAAGCCGACGATCTTTTGGTCGGACGCGCCGTTCGCGGCCATGGTCGATTACTACCCCTGGCCGCAATTCCAAAACCTGACGCCGGAATCGCGCCTCTATGGCATGGCGGCGGACACGCGGGCGGTGCGCTACTCGGCGGCGGCGATTTATCGCTCGAGCTGGGGCCGTGACGTCGCCATCCGCGATCACCAGGCCGATCCGGCGCGCGCGCATGTGCTGGCGCTGCCGGGCAACCTCTTCCGGCGCTGGTCGCTGGAGGAAATCGAGCATCTCGTGCCCGCGCGGCTGAACTCGCCGTGGAAGATTTTCTTCAGCGGCGTCGACTGGCTGCGCAAGGGCGGCGACTTTGCCGTGGCCATCATCAACGAACTGGTGGCCATGGGCCAGCCGTGCGAACTGCACGTCGCCGGCGTCACGCCGCCGCCGGAGGCGCTGGCGAAGGCGAAGTTCCCGGTGCGCGTCCTGGGCCGGCTGAACCTGAACGAGGTCGACAACCGCGCGGTGCTCTGCAACCTGCTCCAGGAATCGACGTTCTTCGTGGTGCCCTCAACGGCGGAGGCGCTGGGGCTGGTTTTTTGCGAGGCGCTGAGCGCGGGCGTGCCGGCCGTGGGCCGCGCCACGGGCGGCATTCCCGACGCGGTGATGGACGGGCGCACGGGGTTTCTCATCCAGCCGGGCGACGAACCGGGGGTGCCGGCCCGGCGGATGCTCGCCGCGGGGCGGGATGTCAAGGCCTACACCGCGATGGCCACGACGAGCTGGATGGAATGGAACGCGCGCTTCGCCAACAGCGCGGTCATCGCCAAGCTGACGAAGATTCTCGAGCGCGCCGACGCCGCGGGAAGGGGAATGCGGTAGCCGTCGGCCTCCGGGCGACGGGCTCGGCCATTCCGCGAAACTAAATTACGTCGGCGATCAGGCACTTCGTCCAGCGGGAAAGGGCTTGGGGAGCCTGCGCCATTTTTCCTTAATCCGGAGGTGCACCGAAGGCAAGATTTTTGACCTTGGCGGCCGCGCAGGCGTTGAGCACGTCGATAACGCGCTGCTGTTTGGTGCTGCGCATGGGGGTGATGACGACCGGTTGTGCCTGGTTGGAGGCGAGCACCTGCGCCAGGTGGTCGATGAGCGGCGCAAGCTGGTGGTCGGAGGCATCGCCCACGGGCACGCTGTTGAAGCTGACCTGGCCGTCGGAATCGATGCCGATTTCCAGCGGCACATCGCCGCCGGGCTTGCCGCCCGGGAGCTGCGTGGTGAGGGAGGCCTCGTGCTTTTGCGAGCCGGCCGTGACCATGAAAAAGAGAAGGAGCACGAAGAGGATGTCCAGCATCGGTGCGATCTGGAACCCGAATTCGCCGTCTCCTACGCTGCCTGCCATACGTGTGTCCTCATTGCGATGCGGTGCTCGGACCGGGATGCGGTTTGTTGTTATTCATCAGCACGGAAAAGGCGACCGAGCTAATTCCCGCGCTGGCACAGACATTCATCAAGTCCGAGATGCTGCTATACTCCACGTCCTTGTCCGCGCGAATGACCACGTAGCTGAGGGGGTCCGCGTTGTGCTTGGCGGCGATGGGGCCGGCGAGGGCATCCGGCGTGGTGGTGCTCAGCGAATCAAACACATACTTGGCCGACTGGCTGAAGGAGTTCCACTCGACGTTGATGGTGATCTCGTGCTTTTGGTTTTTATTGTCCTCATTCGGCTTGGCGTGGTTCGCCTCGGGCAGGATGACCGCCTTGTCGTTCTTCAAGACCTCGGTGGAGGTGATGGCCATGAAGAAAAGCATCAGCACGAGGAGCACATCGACCATCGGCGCGACCTGAAATTCCGGGTCACCGTCTTGATCCACGCGCCGGCGTTTGCGCTGGCGCTTGACTGCGGAGGATGCGGCCATTTCGGGAAGGGGGCAAAAAGCGCGTCAGGTGCCCCAGTCGAGCACGGTGCCGCAGTTCGGGCACGGCGTCGCGCCGACGGCGATGGGCGCGTTGCATGACGGGCAGTTGGTGGTGACGTTGCGCGAAACCTTTTGCGACACGCCGGCGCGGGCCGAGCTGGTCTTCGAGCTGCCCGTGCCGAAGTCGGGCCCGATGCGCACGCCGCTGAGCTGCTCGTAGGGCACATCGTCCAGCAGGCGATAAACCTGCGACTCGGCGTGCAGGATGGCGCTCTGCGCCCGGGCGCGCAGGATGTAGAAGAAGATGAACGCGGGCACCGCGACGACGAGACCCGACATGGTGGCGATGAGCACTTCGCCGATCTTGCCCGCCAGCGCCTTCGGGTCGGAAATACCATTCGCGCCGAGGGCGTTGAAGGCGCCGATCATGCCCCAGACCGTGCCGGTCAACCCGATCATGGGCGAGACGACGCCGATGACGGAGAGGTAGGTGGTGTTGGTCTTGAGATCGTTGGATTCGCGCACCGCCGTTTCCTCGACGATGAACTCAACCGCATCCTTGTTGCGGCCGACGCGCTCGAGGCCGTTGCCGAGCACGTTGCTGAGAAAACACTTGTTCGCCTTGCAGATGTTCCAGGCTTCCTGGTAATTGCCCGCCTTGAACGCTTCCTTGAGCCGCGCGACCAGGGCCGGCGGCGCGAGCTTCGCGACGCGCAGGCCGATGAAGCCCTCGATGGTGAACCAGACCATGCAGACCGAGGCGATGCCGAGGAAGATCATGACGAAGCCGCCCTTCATGATCATGTCGCTGAAGGTGACCTGCGGCGTGCCGCCGGAGGCCGGGGCGCCCGCATCGGGAGTCGCGGCCGGCGCTGCGCCGCCACCAGCAGCCGGGGCGGGGGCGCTATCCTGAGCCGTCAGGGGGGTGAGCAGGGGCGATGCGGCCAGCAAGGTCAGGACGAGCAGGCAGGTCGTGAGCGTGAGCGAGGGGGTGCGGAACATAGTCGGAGTATCTAACGGTCTTTTGCTTGCGGGGGTGAGGTGAAACTAATCGACGCCAAGGCCCGGATTTTTCGAGCGGAGATCCTGCGCGTAACGGTCGGCCTCCGCTACGCTGCTCGGGTTCTGGTAGAACATGGTCTTGACGGTGAGGAATGCTTCGAGGGCCTGCGGAAGCTTTTTCTGTGCCGCCATCACCCGGCCATAGACAATAAAGGCGCGCGCGTATGTGGCGCCATCGACGGGCGACGGCGCGAGATCCGAATTGGCCTTTTCGACGATGGGCTCGACGATCTTGAGCGCATCGTCGAATTTGCCCGCGTCCACGTCCACCTGCGCGCGGCTGGCGTTGGCGATGTTGACGTACGGGCTGTCCGGATAGAGCGAGCCGATCTTGTTGTAAATGACGAGCGCCTTGTCGGTCTGGCCGATCTGCGAGTAGGCATCTCCGAGCTGCGCCATCGCATCCACCACCCACTTGGCGGGCAATCCCGCATACTCATTCGCCGGCCCTTCCAGGGCGTGTATCACGTCGGCAGGAGCTGTGCCGGGCGTCTCCGCCTGCTTGACCTCCGGAGGCGCATCCATCGTGATCGATTTGATGTCGGAGATCATCACGGGAAACTGGGCCGTTCCGCCGGTGGACGTGCGCGTGAGGATCGTGGCCGCGCCGCCCGAAACGCCGGTGATGTGTCCCACCACGGTCTGACCGTTAGTTTGCACGATCTGATCATCAGCAACTGCGCGAAGTGTCAGGCAGGCAGACGCTAGTGCAAGCACGCCAACCGCGGCATACATCCCCCTCTGAAAACGTAAAGGGCTCGTCACCATTATGGCAATTTAGCACGAATTTACCTCCGGTCGTCAATGGAAACGCGGGTTAACAGCAAAATAATCGTGACACCGCTTCACTCTCGCATCCCTGCCGGATAATTCCTAGGCTTCCGGCTTCATGATCCTCGTCACCGGCGGGACCGGATTTATCGGTCAGGAAATCGTCGCGGAACTGCTCCGGCTTGGGCAGCCCGTGCGCCTGCTGGTGCGCCATCCGGAAAAAGCGGCGCGCCTTCCCTTTGCCCGGCAGGTGGAGCTGGCCAAAGGCGATGTCCTGCGGCCCGAGACGCTGCCCGCGGCCATGGCGGGCGTGAAGGCGGTCATTCATCTCGTGGGCTTCATCATCGAGACGCCGAAAATCAGCTACGAGCAGGGCCACTTCGAGGCCACGCGCAACGTGCTCACCGCCGCGCAACAGGCCGGCGTGACCCGCTGGATTCAGATGAGCGCCGCCGGCACGCGGCCCCACGCGCGCTCGCGCTATCACCAGACCAAGTGGCGCGCGGAGGAACTCGTGCGGCAGAGCGGCCTCGACTGGACCATCTTCCGGCCCTCGCTCGTGTACGGTTATGACAAACGCGACCGGCTGCTGAATCTTTTCCGGCGCATTTTGTCGCCCCCGCTCAATATCCTTACGCTCTACTCGGTCGGGCTGATCAATGGTGGCGAGCCGCTGGTGCAGCCGGTGAGTGTGAAAGAAGTCGCGCACTGCTTCGCCGCGGCGCCGGCCGCGCCCGCCGCCATCGGCCAGACGTTCGACCTCGTCGGCCCGGTCGCGTTCACCTGGCGCGAGCTGGTTTTGAAAATCCTCGCCGCGCTCGGCCGCAAGGGCGTTTACGAGAAGATCCCGCTGCTGTTGTTCGCGAGACTGTTGCTGTGGCTGGCAACGCTACTGGCGGCCGCGTTTTGCCTGTACGGATGGTACCTTCATTTTGATTCGTACGTTGGCAACCCCCACGGCCGCATGCTTGCACATGCGGCAGGGCTTGTCTTTATCCCGCTGGCTATCGGCTGCGCGCTTTGGCGCTCGACCCTTATCTTTAGTATGCCGGGAGAGTTGCTCATCGCCGCAAGCGAGGTGCTCAATCGCATCGCGCCTCAAGGCCTGCGGCCCAGCGAGGCGCTCAAGATGGCCGTCGAAGACAACACCGGTGACCCGCGTCCCGCGGAAGAGGTATTCCAGTATAAAGCGGAGGCGTTTGAGGACGGCGTGCGCCGCATCGTGGAGAGGTTGGACTTATAAGACCTATAGGGCCCATTTTCTGTTACAACCGCATGACAAAAACCCACGCTCTTGCCAGTCGTCTCCGGCAGCGGTATTTTCGGCCCCTTTCGCCCGTTATGTCCCGTTTCAGCGCTTGCCTCGTCCTGCTTTTGGTCCTGCTTGGTGCCGCCCGTGCCGGGATGAACGAGGACTCGAAATACACGGAAAAAGGGCAGGCCGATTTCGACACGTTCCTCCAGTTGCTCAACCCTTACGGCACGTGGTCGAAGGTCGGCGATCTCTGGGCCTACACGCCGTCCGATCATCAGCCGCCCTACACCAGCGGGCGCTGGATTTATACGGAGTACGGCTGGCTGTGGAAGGGCACGCGGCCCCATAGCTGGGCCACGGAACACTACGGCTACTGGAAGCGCGGCGGCGACAAGGTCTGGCGCTGGTTCCCGGGCCCGATGTGGCTGCCGGAGACAATCGAAATCCGCCAGACGCCGGATTACATCGGCTGGCGCAGCGCGGAGGTCGACGACAACGGCGGCTTCGTCGAGGCCCCGATCGACCGCTACGTGAAATTCGACGAGTGGAGCTTCGTCACCCGCGCGCAGTTCGCCAATCCGATCACGCCCGCGGTCCTGGCCAAGCCCGAAATCGCGCGCGTGCAGCTCGAGGCTTCGATCGATTGCCGCCACACTTACCTCACCTACCGCGAGATCGACCGGCCCGGGCCGCATCCGGCGGACATCGCGCCGTTCATCAAGGTGCCGGGCATGCTCGCGCCGCTGACCATGGCGGAGGAAGCCGCCGCCATCGCGCCCAAGCCGGCCCCGCCCTCAAATCCGAACACCAACTACGCCGCGCACATGACCGGCACCAACGCCCCTACGTTGCTCGGCTCGACCGCCGACGTCAGCGCCGATCCCCACGCCGACCAGCGCAAGGTGAAATACTGGATCACCATGAGCCTGCCGACCTACTGGAGCAAGCCGCCGGACGACGCCCGCTTCGACCAGCTTTATTTCTACCGCCCCGACATGTTCCAGGACCAGGACGGCATCGAGCGGCGCATCACGCTTTGGTTCAACCCGAACGCCCGCACGTCGCTGAGCGAGGCGCTCAATGAAAGCCACGCTCCGGGCGATTCTTCCCCGATCAAGCCGGCCGCGCCCGCCCTGCCGGCAATCCCGGCCGCACCGGTCGATTCCGACACGGAGGCCGCGCCGGGCAGCAATCCGTTCACCGGCGCGCTCGCCCAGCCGTTCCATCAGGGCAAGATCAACAACGCCGCCAATCCGGATACGAACAGCCCGCCGGCCAATGCTCCGGCGAAAGGGCCCGCGCCATCGGGGTTGAAGGGCGGATAACGAAGGGCGTCGTTTTTGTCATCCCGTGCGAGGTCGGCAAACTGCCTAGTCGCTGACTCCTCATCGAAGCAAATGGAAGAGAAGGCCGGCCACCAGCCCGTACGCCATCCAGATAATCCACGGGGACAACATGATCCAGCCAAGCAGCGCCAGTTTAGGCACGCGCCTGATGCATAGAACCGTGGCGCACCATAGCCCAACGAATGCATTCACCATGAGGACCGATCCGAGATTGTTGAAAGTCACGCCAAACTTCCAGCCGAAGAGTATAACGAGCCAAGTAAAACCGACCCCGGTCCAGCAGACCCAGAAAAAAAGACGCACCAACGTCGTTTCCCAGTCGCGTCGCGCATTCATGCATGGCCCTCGCTCCCAAGTTGCACTTGGGAGCGTAACTTGAAAGCGAAGTTTTACTTCGCAGGGTTGGCCGAGAAAAAATCGGCAGTAAAACTGCCTCAGCAAGCGCGTTCCCAAGCACAACTTGGGAACGAGGGAACATTACGCAGATGAAGTCGCCAACACCGAGGCGATGGAAATGATTTCCTCGTAGGAAGTACGGTTGAAAATGTTTTGATTCGGGCCGCGAATGGAGTGGCAACGACGAATCAGTCTGCCGTAGATTTTGCGCCCGAGATCGCTGGGAGCGCTCTCGCCTGGAGGCACGAAGCACTCGTATACGCAGCGAAGGGCCTTAAGTCCGCTTCCGCCGTGAATCTTGGCGTCGACCATTTTGAGGTCCGTCAGGGTCTTCTCAAATCGATGTCTTTGCTTTTCGAAGATGACGAATTGATAGGAGTCGTTTTCTCGTTTTAGCCCGTAGGCAATACCAAGCTCGAACGGCATGTTGAAACGAACCGGGAGACCGACGCAGGAGAGATCGTGGATGGAAGCCCGGCAACTTGCGATCAGTTGATAAAGGCGGGCCATTCGCCCTTCGCCAAGGTCTGGCACCTCAATAACACAGCGCGGCCTCAGGCGCATACTGACGAGCCCCGCTACAATCCCCAGAAACACCGGCTCGTAGGAGCGGTTGAAGGGAAAGTTCAGGAAGACGGACCGTGCGTCAATCAGTAAAGGCACGGCTTGACCCCGATTTCCCTCGCGATCCTGCGCACTTCACTTTCCTTGAGGCCATATGCCTTGATATAATCCCGCAGCGTCATCCTTTTTTTGGGGGGATAAAGTCCGACGATGACGTTGGATGCCTTCTTCCGGGGGAGTGCTTTCGTCGCGGCCATACCTCACGATAATTTAACAAAGTGTGAGAGCAATCTCAAATGTTCTGGGCGAGAACGGCAGTACAACTGCCTCAGCAAGCGCGTTCCCAAGTACAACTTGGGAACGAGGGGAGAATTTGCTAGAGAACTCATCGTGCCTAGCAAATTTGTGAAGCCCGACGAAGTTCTGTCCGCGGTGTTAGGAAGCTCCGAGACGGTACTCCGGAACCAGATCACCCAGCTCGTCTTGGCCTACGCTGAAGCTAATGGGCTTTTAAAGGAAGGACCCCCGATTAAGCTCGCCGTGGATGAAAACTCCGAAGAAGGGAAGAATAATTTCTTCCTACAACGCATCTTGAAAATGGCCAAGGGCCAGAATCTCGGCAATCACATCATGATTGTGGCGGACGAAAAATTGGAACGCTTATTCGAAGGTCAGAAAGAGATCCGCATAGATCACCTTACCGATTTTATTGAACTCCATATGGAGTCAGTGCCAGACCTATAGCTCGCCGGCCGTCCTAAACCGCAGCTACATTCTCATTCTCTTCCTTCAACTGCTTCAACCTTAACTGCCCGCAGGCCGCATCGATATCATGCCCCTTCTCGCGGCGGACGGTGGCGACAATCTTGGCGGCGCGGAGGATGTTGGCGAAGCGGTCGATGACGAGGTCGCTGGGGCGTTTCCAGTCGAGGCCGTCGACTTTGTTGTAGGGAATCAGGTTGATCTTGGCGTGAAGGCGCCGCGCATGCCGCGCGAGGAGCTCGGCCTGCTCGGGAGCGTCGTTCACGCCCTCGATCAGGATGTACTCGACGAAGAGCATCTTGCGCGTCCGCTGCTGGTACTCGGCGCAGGCGTCGAGCAACTCGTCGAGGGGATACTTCCTGTTCACCGGCATGATCTGCTGGCGCACGGCGTCGGTCGCGCCGTGGAGCGAGAGCGCGAGGCGCACCTGCAGCGGCTGGTCGGCGAGATCACGGATGCGCGGCGCGATGCCGCTGGTGGAAATGGTGATGTGCCGCGCGCCGATACCGAGGCCCCAGTGCGCGTTGATGATCGTGACCGCCTTCATCAGGTTGTTAAAATTCGCCAGCGGCTCGCCCATGCCCATGAAGACGACGTTGTTGATCTTCGTCTTTGTCGCACGCTCGGTCTCGATGATCTGCGCGACGATCTCGCCCGGCGTCAGGTTGCGCTTGAAGCCCTCCAACCCGCTCGCGCAGAACTTGCAGCCGTAGGCGCACCCGACCTGCGTCGAGACGCACAGCGTGAAGCGGTCGCTGCGCTCGCCGAACATGTCGAGCGAGGCGGGAATCAGCACGCTCTCCACGTAATCGCCCGAGCGCAGATGCCAGAGCAATTTCCGCGTCGTGTCATGCGAGCCCTGCAGCCGCGCGAGTTTCAGCGCGCTGAAATCGAAGGTTGCCTCGAGGTGCTCGCGCAGCGCCGCGGGCAGATTGCTCATCTCCGCGAACGAGGCCGCGCGCTTGGCGTAAAGCCACTCAGCGACCTGCTTGCGCCGGAACGGCTTCTCGTCGCCGAGAGGCCATTCCTCCGGCAACAGGTCGGCTAAAAGCGGACGCGAGGATTTCACCACTACAGTGTATCGACAGATGCCCGCTCTAGCAATCCGTGGTAGCCGGCGCTGGCCCAGCGCCGGTCGCGCGAAGCGCGATTTCCGAGATGCCGCTGGTGCCGCACCCGCGCTGGGCCAGCGCGGGCTACCAAAACCTGAATCACCAAAAGCACCTATCCTTTTAAGCTCCCGTGTCTCTCCAAGCTCCGCAGCGCTACCACCCCACACCTTATCTATGTTAGAGTTGGCCCATGATCGTTGATCTCGCGCCGCTTCCCAAAAAGAAAGGCCGAGAAGCGAATCCGGTTCCGGCCCATTCGCCCCATACGCTTAATTCGGTTATTTTTATCCCGAAAATGCCGATGCCTTCCTTGCGCCCCTGTACTGCTTGCGCCAGTCTTAAACATCTCTAATTCATATGGATACGCCCGTTCGCCTGCGCCTTTACCAGTATACCTACAGCCCGTATTGCATCCCCATCGAGATGCTGCTGCGCCATTCGGGTATCGGCTATGACCTGGTCAACCTCAACGTGGGCGATCCCGCGCCGGTCATCCAGCTCACCAAGGGCGACTACTACCAGGTGCCCGTGCTCGAGGACCTCTTCACCAAGGACGTCATTTACGACAAGAGCCCCGACGGCATGGACGTGCCGCGCTACATCGACAATCTCGCGCCGCTCCTGCGCCTTTTCCCCAACGAGGTCGAGGGCCTGCAGCGCATCCTGCTTCACTACATCGAGAACGAGTGCGAGTCGCACAGCTTCAAGGTCTGCGATGCGAACTGGGACAAGTGGATCAAAAACGATGTCGAGCGCGGCCTGCTGCGCCGGCACAAGGAGCGCAAGTTCGGCGCCGGCTGCCTCGATGCCTGGCGCCGCGATCTCAAGGAGCTCACCGCCGCGTTCCACCAGTGCATCCAGCCGTTCGAGATGCTGCTCAACAAGACGCCGTTCCTCACCGGCGAGCGGCCCGTCTACGCCGACTACGCGCTCTGCGGCGTCATCGGCAATTTCCTTTTTCCCGGCAACACGTCGCTGCCGGAAAACTGTCTCATGCTCGAGTCCTTCTACACCAAGATGCGCGCGGGCAATTTCCGCAGCGACCTCGATCCAATGCAGATCGGCTCCGGCGGGTCCGACGGGCAAGGCCAAGCGAGGCAGGTCCTCGAGGACACCACGGACCTCGAGAAAGCGATCGTCGATCTCAAGCTGCGCCCCGGCACGCCGGCGCTCGACGTTGCGACCGGCCACGGCGACGCCGCCGTTCTCCTCGCGAAGATCGGCTGCCACGTCGTGGCCAGCGATCTCTCGCTCGCCAGCCTTGACCCGGCCATGAAACTCGCCGCCGAGCAGGGCGTGAACATCGACTTCCGCGAGCACACGGCCGAGAAGCTGCCCTATCCCGACAACGCCTTCGGTCTCGTCACCTGCCGCGGCGCGTCGCACCACTTCAGCTCGCCGGAGCAGTTCTTTCGCGAATCCACGCGCGTGCTGAAGATGTACGGTTACCTCGTCATCATCGACACCACCGTGCCCGATGACCACGTCGAGGCCGCGCAATGGATGGACGCGCTCGAGCGCCTGCGCGATCCCAGCCACGTCCGGTACGTCACGCCGAACACGTGGAAGAAATACGCCGCCGACAACGGCATCACCGTCACCAAGGTGCAGGTCGAGCCGCTCAAGCAGCCGGACCTGAACTGGTACTTCAACATCGCCAACACGCCCCCGGAAAACCGCAAGAAAGCGCTCGAAATGATCGCCAAGGCTCCCGCTTCCGTGCGCGAACTCTTCAAGCTCGCGCAGGAAGACGGCAAGATCGTCTGGTACTGGCGCAGGCTGACTTTCGTAGCGGGGAAGATTTGATGTTAGGGACGCGAGTCCCTTCGCGTCCCTGACTGAAAATTCGACGGACGGCAGGGGACTGCCGTCCCTACCTCAAGGCAGTTTCCGTCGGCTCCTCAAACGTGTACGTCCCGCCCTCCAGCCCCGCGAGGTCCTGCAGCAAATGCTCCGCCGTCGTGTTCGGCCGCGGCGCGATGCCGAGGATCAGCATTGACGGGCACGTGCCGGCCTCGCCCAGGATCTTCTGCGCCTGCAGCATCAACTCCGTGCAGGAGATGTTCAGGTCGCCATCGGTGGCCAGCACGAGCGCGCCGGTGTTAAGCGCCCGCGCCGCCGCCAGGCCCGCCGGGAGATTCGTCCCGCCGTTGCAATTCACGTCGCGCAGGATGAAACGCACCGCCGCCTCGCGCGTCGCCGCGTTCGCCTCGACCAGCGGACCGCTCGCGCAGGCTGTCTCCGCGTAAAGCACCACGGCGAACGGCGTGCCGTCGGGCAGCGCCCGCACGCGCTGCGACATCTCCTGCCGCGCGAAGGCCAGCCGCGTCGCGCCGCCGTACGGCTCATACATGCTGCCGGAAACATCGAGGATGAACACGACGCCCTTCGAGCCATCGAGCCGCGGCGCGGGCACCGGCGCCAGCACGGCGTCCGGCGACGGCGGCGGCAACTGCGCGTTGGGATTCTCCTCCGCCTTCGCGATCGCGGGCAGCGCGGTTTTCGCCACCGGCGTCGCTTTTACATGTGGCGGCAAGGGCACGGCGCTTGCACGCGCCGCGATCACAGGCGCGGGCTTCGACGCGATCGGCGCGGAAGTCGGCTTGACCGGCTGCGGCTTCGGGTAAATCAGCGAAAGCGTCGGTGCCTTCTCGACCCGCGGCGGAATCGCCGGGATCGATCCCCACGACGAGGACAGCGCCACGCTGCCGGCGATCAATCCATGCAGCGCCAGCGACGCCGCGAGCACAGAAAGGTAGGTCGCGCGCACTTCCCGGCAGACTAGCAATTTTTTATGTAAAGTCAGGTAAAAACTCCGCGCGGAAATCGCTGCATCGCAATAACTTCATTTTGACTTTCCGCAACATTGGGCGGACTCTTCCCGTGTGGACTGGCTCGCTGCTTCCGGATTAAAGGGCGGCGATTTTTTGTTCATTGTCACGACGGCGCTTGTCTCCGCCATATCCTCGCTCTCCGTCTTCATGGCCTGCTATTTGTGGTACTCGCGCAGGCAACGGCGCCTCCAGCGTCGCCTCATGCGCGCGATCACGGCCACGGGCCGGCGGCCGGAGGACCTCATCCTCACCGGCAGCGAAACCATGGCCTGCGGCGAACTCGTCGCGCGCGTCAACCACGGCCGCCATGTCGTCTCCGTGCTCGAGTCCGACGGCAAGCGCTTCATCCACGTCAGCGGCGAGCTCTCGGCCAACGAGCGCAGCAAGGTCGTCCACTACCTGAAGTCCGAAGGCTTCATGTCGTGATGGTTGCGCGGCTTGCCACGCTGTAACCGCGCCGCCTCTTGCAATGCCGCGCGCCGGTTGCATATTGAATCCGACTTAGCAAAGGAACTTCATATGTACTACGGCGGATACGGCGGCGGACTCAGCGGCACCCTCATTTGGTGGGTGATTCTCGGCGTTACCATGCTCCTCTCTTTCGGGGCAATGGCATACCTCAAGAGCCAATTTGCCAAGGCCTCGCAGGTGCCGATTGCCTCGGGCCTGACCGGTGCGCAGGCGGCGCAGCGCATCCTGCAATGGGCCGGCATCAACGACGTGGAGATCGTCGAGGGCGAAGGTTTCCTCGGCGACCACTACGATCCCATGAACAAGAAGCTGGTGCTTTCGCCGGACAACTTCGAGGGCAGCTCCGCGGCCAATGTCGGTGTCGCCGCGCACGAGTGCGGCCACGCGCTACAGCATCAGCACCACTACGCGCCGTTGCACATCCGCATGGGCGCGGTCTACGCGACGAATTTCGCCAGCCAGCTCGTGATGTGGATTCCGCTCATCGCGATCTTCACCCACATCATCAGCATGTACACGGCGATCTGGCTCATGGCGGTGGGCTTCGGCATCCTGATGTTCTTCAATCTCATCACGCTGCCGGTTGAGTTCGACGCCAGCGCGCGCGCCAAGGTCGTCCTGCAGCAGCTCGGAATCATCCGCCCCGGTCCCGAAGCCGCCGCGGTCAACTCCTGCCTCAACGCCGCAGGACTGACATACGTCGCCGCCTTCATCGGTTCACTGCTGCAGTTTCTCTATTACGTGATGCTGCTTTCGGGCAATCGCCGGAATTGATGGTAGGGCCGGCAGTCCCCTGCCGGCCGTCGCATACCCGTGAGCGGACGCGAAGGTACTCGCGTCCCTACCTTATCAGAGGTAAATCAACTTCTCGCTCGGCACGGCAAAATGCACCGCGTCGCCCACAGCAGCCGGTCCCGTTGTCCAGAGCTTCAGCGTCTCACCCGTCGCGACCGTGACGAGCAGTTCCGTCTTACTGCCGAGATACGTCGCATGCTTCACCGTCGCGGCGATGCCGTCGCCGGCGAGTTGCGCCGCTTCAGGCCGGAAGGCGATCTTCCGCTGCGCCGGGCCGCGCAACGCCACGGCGAGGGGACTCTCCGCCGCGACGACGTTGAGCTCGCCCATGAACCGCGCGGTGAACTCGTTCGCGGGCTTCTCATAAATCTCGCGCGGCGTGCCGACCTGCTCGATCTTCCCACGGTTCATCACCGCGATGCGGTCGGCCAGCGAGAGAGCCTCCTCCTGGTCGTGCGTCACGTAGAGGCACGTGGTGCGCGTCTCGGCGTGGATGCGCTTGAGCTCGCCGCGCAGCTCCAACCGCAGCCGCGCATCGAGATTCGAGAGCGGCTCATCGAGCAGGATCAACCCGGGATCGACCGCCAGCGCCCGCGCCAACGCCACGCGCTGTTGCTGCCCGCCGGAAAGCTGCGCCGGCTTGCGCTGCGCCAGGTCCTCGAGCCGGGCCACGCGCAACGCCTCGGCCACGCGCTTCTCGATCTCCGGCAACTTCCGCGCGCGCGGACCGTACGCGACGTTCTCAAACACGGTCAGGTGCGGCCAGATCGCATAGTTCTGGAAGACCATCGCGGTGTTGCGGTCCTGCGGCGCGACGCCGTTCATCCTGCGCTCGCCGAAGAGAATGTCTCCTCGGTCGGGCTCGAGAAAACCGGCCAGCATGCGCAGCACCGTCGTCTTGCCGCAGCCGGACGGCCCGAGCAGGAAGAACATTTCCCCTGGCGCGATGGTGAACGACACGTCATCGACCACACGCGCGTCGGCGCTGAAGGCTTTCACGAGGTTGCGGGCGGTGATTGTCATGCGTGGGAAAGAAGATCAGTTGCGGGGAACTTGCGCCAGCACGCTTTTGTAGCGCTCGATCGCCTGCTCCTGCCACTGGTTGATGATCGCGGTGCGCTTCACCGGGTCTTTCCAGTCGGTGTCGGCGATGCGGAGCAGCTCGTCGAGCGACATCGGCGGCGCAACGAGATGCTCGAACGGCGAACGGCCCGGCGCCCACTTCACCATCGCCTTGGAGGAATGTATTGCCTCCCACGCCTTCACCAGCCAGTCGTGCGTGTCGATCATGTACGCGGCGATCAGCGGCGCGAGGATCGAGTGCCGCTTCGCGCTCAGCGCGTCCGAATAGGCGAAATCCGAGTGCAGCGCGAACGGGTTGGTCGTGATCGGCGAATCATGCAACTCGCCGTAAAGCGCGGGCAGCACGCTCATGCGGTTGATGCGATACTTCACCGCGCCGCCGGGTGCGCCGCGCGGCGCCATCCAGAGCAACTGCCCGTCGCGCGAGAGCGTGAAGTCGACGAAGTGCCGAGCCAGCTCGAGGTGCGGGGCGTTCTTCAAAATGGCGATGCAGTCCGGCGTGATCACCGTCTGGCCCTCCGGCAGCGTGAACGTCACGTTCTCCTTGCCGTAGTAGGCGACCTGCGCCTGGCCGTATTGATCAATGGCCACGCCGTAGGCCGCGTCGCCCGTGCCGACCTCGACCACGGAGGCCGCGGACGACGACAGGAAGTTGCGGGTGTTGCCGCTCAACTCCGTGAGCACGGCCCAGCCCTTGTCCCAGCCGTAGGCTTGCAGGATGATCTCATAGATGGCCAGCGCGCTGCCCGACGCGCGCGGGTCCGACGCGCTGATCCAGCCCTGCAATCGCGGATTCGTCAGGTCCTCCCACGTATGCGCTTGCGGCAAGCCGGCGGCCTCGCGCACGCGCTGGTTGGTGAGAATGCCGAAGCCGGAGAGCGCGGTGGCGAACCACTCGTGCTTCGGATCGATGATGTTCGCGCCGTTGAGCTGCGCCGGGATGGCCGCGAGGATGTCCGGCGGCGGATCGTACGGCGTGAGCAGGTTCGCCTGCTCCATCGTGACGAAGGGATCGAGGCCGCCGCCGTAAAGCACGTCGAGGCCCGGCGCGGGGTTCGACTTGAACTCGGCGAGCAGGTAGCGGTTGATCTGCGTCGTCCCGCCGCCCGCCTCGCGCCAGCGGATCGCGACCGGCTTCCCGTAGTGCTGCTGGTGCCACGCCGCGAACGCCCGCGCCGTCTCCTCCTTGATCTCATCCGAGTGGGGCGAGATGACCACGAGTTCGTCGTCGGCGAAGATGCGTCCGCCATGAAGCAAGATCAGAGCGCCGCACAAAAGAAAGGCACGTGCGAAGCGGGGTGGCCCGGACAACTTGTTGTCCGGGTGGCGTCGCGAAGCGGAGCCACAGGAAGCCACCGGGATGTTTCGCGCTCTCTCGGTGGCTTCCTGTGCGTCCGCGCTGCTGCGCTCCCGCACCCGGACAACGAGTTGTCCGGGCCACCCAAATACGGAAGACCACAAGAAGCTAGTTGGGGACATCATGGATTTTCGTGTGATCCGCGCTCTTTTGTGGCTAATTCCCTGGAGACGGGCAAGCTTGCCCTTACCGACGGATGAAATCGTACCGGCACTACGTGAAGCGCGTGCTCGCGCGCCTGACCATGGGCACCCTGGTCACCCTCGGTGTGCCACTGCTCGTTACGCTGGCCGTGCTGCGCGTTTACGGCCTGCCGCTCGTGGCCAAGGATTATCTCCTCAACGAAATCCAGAAGCGCCACATCATTCCTTTCCCCGTCGCGGTCGACAGCCTGCAGCTCGATCCCACCGGCGCGATCCTCGCCAATCGCGTCACCGTCTTCCGCGACGCCAACCGGCAAAGCATCATGCTCCAGGTTGACCGGGTGCGCGTGAGCGTGGCGTGGCTGAGCTGGTGGCGCGGGCGCGGTTTCATCGACAGCGCCAGCATCGCCAACGCCGAGGTCGATTATCCCATCGGCCCGAACGAAACCGCCAACCTCCGCGAGGTCAACGCCGACGTCGCCTTCGACGGCAAGGACATCAAGATCGAGAACCTTGAGGCGCGCTTCCTCGTCTTCGCCTTGAGCGTGCACGGCACGATCCACAACGACGGCTTCCCCGTCGCGCGCGCGTCCACCTCCACGCTCACCCCGGAGCAGCAAATCGCCGCGCGCGAGGAGAACTGGCGCACCATCACCCGGGCGGTCGACGATGTCGGCACCGAGCAGCCCATCGACGTCCAGCTCGAGTTCGAGACCGCCACGCACGACCTCGGCGGCGGCCGCGCCAACTTCGCGCTCGATGGCCGGCGTCTGACCTGGCGCAACGCGCCGGTCGACGAGTTCGCCATCCACGGCACGCTCAACGACGGCGTGGTCGAGCTCAGCGACTTCAAGATCGGCCTCCAGCGCGGCGAACTCACCGCCTACGGACAGTGGGACCTCGCCAGCCACACCGCCGCGCTGCAATTCACCTCGTCGGCGGATTTCACCTCGCTCGCGCCCGCGTTTCCCGGCCCGCTCGGCCAGGCGCTCTCGCGGCTCGACTTCGGCGACTCCTTCCCGACCACGACCGGCCGCGTGCTCTTCGATTTCCAGCAGGGTTTCCACACCGACGTGCAGGCCGATCTCGACTGGCGCAACTTCACCTTCAACGGCAAGGCGTTCGACCGCCTCAGCATTCCCATCGCGTGGAACGGCAAGCAGCTTCTCATCCCCGAGCTGAAAATGGAGGGTCAGGCCGGCAACGTGGACCTGCAATTCTCGTTCGACAACACGCAGGCCGCGCCGCTGCTCAAGGGCGAGATCGAGTCCAGCCTCGACCCGACGATCCTCAAGGGCGTCTTCGGGCAGGGGATGGACAATTTCCTCAACAGTTGCTCCTTCGCCAAGGGCGGGCCGAAGATCGAGGCGACCGCGAACGGCACGGCGTTCAAGACCGATGCGTGGACGCTGAAGGGCAAGATGGCCGCCGACCATTTCGTCTACAAGACCACCGCGTTCGTCAACGCGACCTCCGACTTCACCTTCGCCGACTCCAAGCTCGCGCTGCCCGACCTCGCCGTGCAGCGCAACGAGGGCTCCGGCTCAGGCAGCATCGTCTACGACTTCAAGAACCGCTCCGTCGAGCTGCACGACGTGGTCACGCAGCTCAACGTGCAGGAGGTCGCGCCGGTGATGGGCCCGAAGTTCGTCCTCTACACCGCGCCGTACCGTTTCTCGCATCCGCCGCTGGTGCGCAGCAACGGCCTCGTCGATTTGCAGAGCGAGAAGAAGGATTTAAACACCGACCTCACCGTCGAGATCGAGGGCAAGTCACCGATGGAGTGGACGCTTTTCCACGTGCCTTACGTCTTCGACGAGCCCCAAGGTACGCTCTACTTCAAGAATCGCCGGCTGACGGTGAACATGAAGCAGAGCGGTTTCTACGACGGCGAAATGAGCGGCACGATCGACATGGACCTGCGCGAGAGCCCCGCCGACTACACGCTCGACATCAACCTGGCCAAGGTGAACTTCAAGAAGTTCATGACGCGCACGTGGCACTACGACAAGTCGACCGGCGATCTCGCCGCCTCCGGCCACTTCACCGGCAAGATCGGCGCCATGCAGACCATGAACGGCAACGGCGAGGTGAAGATCAGCGACGGCGACATCACCTCCATTCCGTTTCTCGGCACGCTCACGCCGCTCATCCCCGGCTTCACCGTGGCCGACGCCGCGCACGGCACCTTCACGGTCAACAAAGGCGTCATCCACACCGACGACATGCACATCAGCAGCGAGTTCTTCGCGCTCATCGGTAACGGCAACTACAACTTCGTGACCGACAAGATGGACCTCAACATGCGCGCCAACGCCAACGCCTTCCTCGGCATCGCGCTCTACCCCATCAGCAAAATCTTCGAGTTCCACGCCGACGGCACCATGAAAGACCCCAACTGGCAGTCGAAGAATTTCTAGAATTGTAGCGGAAGGAAACGGCATGGCCCCCAAACGTCAGCCCAAGATGCCCCCGATAGTGCGGATCGCGCTCGTGCTCGCGATCGTTGTGCTGCTCGCCTCTTGGATTCTAATGGCGGGCAATGTGAGCATGCATATGAGCAAAAGACCTGCGACAATGGCCCTGATGGAGGCGCTCAATACCGCCGCTGTCAACTACGTGACGGATAACGGCCCGCTGCCAAAGAACCTCGATAATCACACCCTCTGCGCTGATCTCTCCGGCGCAGACTCCGGTAAGGTCTATATGAGTTTCAAGACGAGCCAGATGAACGACAAGGGCGAGTTGATTGATCCTTGGGGCACGCCGCTTCAGGTTTCCGTTGCGGCGAACGGCACGCTTCAACTGCGCTCCGCCGCGGATGATAAAGTCTTCAACACGCAGGACGACATCACGAGCCAATAAGCCTATGAACGATCCCAACGAAAAAGCGAAGGTCAAGGGCGGAAAACGCCGCGTGGTTCTCGGCGTGCTGATAGCTGTCGCCATTCTGGTCGTCTTGGTTTTCGGTTCGCTTGCCCTCTCTGTCGGGCCGCAAGTAATTCTCGTTGCGAAAAAGGCCAAGCTGAAAAACGAAATGGTCCAAGTCCAGACCGCCGTGCTGAGCTATTACACCGAGTACAGCGTCTATCCCGCTGCCCCCGACGCAGCCACGTTGGTGCGCATTCTTACCGGCGCCACTAAGGACGGAAACGAGAGGCAGATCGCGTTTGCCACGTTCAAGCCCTCCGACTTGGATGCGAAGGGCGACCTACTCGACCCTTGGGGCACGCCGATCGAACTCTCCGTCACGGCCGATGGCAAGCTCCACGCCCGCTCCGCCGGTCCCGACAAAATCTTCGGCACCCGGGACGACGTCACCGTCGAGGACAACCTCTACCTGTCCAATTAGAAGCAATTCGAGTACCTCGACCCCGTCTTCCATTTCTGGATCGGCCTCTGCTTCTCCATCGGCTTCGTCTGGGTCCGCTTCGCTCTCGCGCATCGGCCGGGATAAGACTCTTCACTCTTGAATTAGCGGCGGAAGGGCGCATGCTTTTTCGAGATGACCGCCACGGAGCAAAAAGAGTTTTTCAGGCAGGCGCTCGCGTTGCCCTTGAAAGCCCGGCTTGATCTCTATTATCGCCTGGTTAAATCACTAGAAAGTCCCGTCAAAAAAGGAAAAGTCGTTCGCGATACGAAGGTGCTGGCGGAACAGGCCGCCGTTTATGGTCGCAACAAAGCCCCGAAGCGAGCCAAGGCTGCGAGTCCGAAAGCTGAAGTTCTGTCAAAGAAGGAATGGAACGAAGTCTGGAAGACCGAACTGGAGAAGCGCATCGAGGAAGTCGACAGTGGCAAGGTGAAGTGCATTCCATACAGCGAGGTTAGAAAAGAGATGGATCGCATTCTGGGAAGATCTTGAAGGAAATCTCTTTTCATCCTGCTGCTCGGGAGGAGTTGGTTGAGGCGGTCAGCTCTTATTTGGCGAACGTTTCGCCTGAAATAGCTATTCGATGCGATACTCGAATGGATGAGGGGATCAAAGCCATTCAGGCTCATCCGCTTCGCTTTCCAGTGTGGGAAAGCACCCCCGCGCGGAGATATGTCGTCCCAAAGTTTCCGTACGCCATCTTCTACATGGAGCGGCTTGACGACATTCGTATTCTCGCCATCGCCCACACCAGCCGCCGGCCCGGCTACTGGAAGTCGCGCATCGCGGTTGCCTAACCGTTCCGTTTCGCGCATCATGGCCCTCCTTTTTTCCATGAGTGATGCCCCGAAAATGACTGACTTGGAGCGCGTCCGGCATTCTGCCGCGCACGTGCTGGCCACCGCCTTGCTCAAGCTCTGGCCCGAGGCGCAACTCGCCGCCGGTCCACCGGTCGAGAACGGCTTCTACTACGACGTCGAGCTCGCGCACCGCATCAGCCCGGCCGACTTCGAGAAGATCGAGGCCGAGATGAAGAAAGTCGTGGAGGAGAACCAGCCGTTCACCCGCTCGGCCATCTCGCGCGACGAAGCGCTCAAGCTCGGCCACGTCGGCCGTCTCGCCGCGCTTGGCGAACGCTCCGCCCCCAGCAAGTTCAAGCTCGATATCCTCAACCGCATCCCCGAGGGCGAGGAAATCTCGCTCTACACCAACGGCGATTTCGTCGATCTCTGCGCCGGGCCGCACGTCATGCGCACCGGCAACGTCAAGGCGTTCAAGCTCACCCACGTCTCCAGCACCTACTACCTCGGCGACGAAAAGAACCCGCAGCTCCAGCGCATCTACGGCACCGCCTTCAAGAACAAGACCGAGATGGAGGCCCACTTCGCGCTGCAGGAAGAGGCCAAGAAGCGCGACCACCGCAAGCTCGGCCGCGACATGCGCCTCTTCCACATCGACGACGAAGTCGGCCAGGGGCTCATCCTCTGGACCCCCAACGGCGCCATCATCCGCACCGAGCTCCAGAACTTCATCAGCCGCGAGCTGACCCGCCAGGGCTACAGCCAAGTCTACACGCCGCACATCGGCAAGCTCGGCCTCTACCGCACCAGCGGCCACTTCCCTTACTACAAGGACTCGCAGTACCCGCCCATCGTCGAGCGCGAGACCCTCGATGGCCTGGCCAAGGAAGGCTGCTCCTGCGCCGAGCTTTCCAACAAACTCGAAAGCGGCGAAGTCAACGGCTACCTGCTCAAGCCGATGAACTGCCCGCACCACATCAAGATTTACGCGAGCCAGAAGCACAGCTATCGCGACCTGCCCATCCGCCTCGCGGAATTCGGCACCGTTTATCGCTGGGAGCAATCCGGCGAACTCGGCGGCATGACCCGCGTCCGCGCCTTTACGCAGGACGACGCTCACCTCTTCTGCACCGAGGAACAACTGCCGCGGGAAATCCTCGGCTGCCTGAACCTGGTCAAGACCGTCTTCGGCCTGCTCGACATGAAGGACTACCGCGTCCGCGTCGGCCTGCGCGATCCCGACAGCGCCAAGTACACCGGCGATCCCGCCAACTGGGACAAAGCCGAGAAAGCCTGCCGCGATGCCGCCGCCAGCCTCGGCGTGCCGTTCAGCGAAGAGCCCGGCGAGGCCGCCTTCTACGGCCCCAAGATCGACTTCGTGGTCAAGGACGTCCTCGACCGCGAATGGCAGCTCGGCACCGTGCAGGTCGACTACAACCTGCCCGAGCGCTTCGACCTCAGCTACACCGGCAGCGACGGCAAGGAACATCGCCCCGTCATGGTCCATCGCGCGCCCTTCGGCAGCATGGAACGCTTCATCGGCTGCCTCATCGAGCACTTCGCCGGGCACTTCCCCACTTGGCTCGCGCCGGAGCAAGTCCGCATCCTCACCGTGACCGAGGCGCAGAACGATTACGCCCAGCGCCTCTTCAAGGAGTTGAAGGACAAGGACGTGCGCGTGACCCTGGACGACTCCCGCGAGAAACTCGGGGCCAAAATTCGGCTTGCCGAGTTGGCCAAGGTTCCCTATATCCTGACCCTTGGTGAAAGAGAATCCCAAAGCGAACAAGTATCCGTGCGCAGCCGCAAACTAACCACGACCGTGTCTCGGCCGTGGAACGAATTCTTTCACCAGTTACTCGAAGAAATCGCGAACCGTTCGCTATGACATCGAGCCCACGGCTGCCCAACCCCTGACCCCGAGGCCATATCCCGTTCAATAATAAATCCTTCATCCGCGCCAATAACAAGATTCGCGCCCGCGAAGTCCTCGTCATCGATGGCGAGGGCAAATCGCTTGGCGTGATGGGCATCGCCGAGGCGATGACCGCCGCGCGCCGCCGCGATCTCGACCTCGTCGAGGTCAACCCGGCCGCCAACCCGCCGGTCTGCAAGATCGTCAACTACGGCAAGTACGTTTACGACCTCAACAAGCGCGAGAAGGACACCAAGAAAAGCGCCTCCACGTCGAAGCTCAAGGAACTCACGTTCCACATGAACATCGCCGAGCACGACTACGAGATGAAGATGCGCCATGCCGAGGAATTCATGTGGAAGGGCATGAAGGTCAAGCTCCAGGTCAAGTTCCGCGGCCGCGAAATGATGCACCAGGACATCGGCATGAACCTCGTCCGGCGCATGCGGGCCGACCTCGCCGGCATCGGACTTGCCGATAACGAACCGAAATTAATTGGCAAATCCATCAATTTGATGCTATCACCGCTCCCCGCTCGAAAAAGGGTGCGGAAGTTCACGCAGGACGATGAACCCCCGCAGGAAGAGGAATCGCACGAGGAATCGCGCGAAACCTCCCCTGAAAACGGCAACGGCTCTCACTAGGCCGGCGCATTTTTCCGGTCGGAATTAAGAAAGAAACGCCATGCCCAAAGCCATTGCCCGTCGCAAGACGAAGAAAGCCGTCGCCAAGCGGTTTAAGATCACCGCCACCGGTAAAATCCTGACCTCGCAGTCCGGACGCCGCCACCTTGCCGGCAGCAAGAACCGCAAACGCAAGCGTCATCTCGCCAAGATGAAGCAGGTCGACAAGACCGACGAATATCGCATCAAGGCCAACCTGCCCTTCGCGTAAACTTAGGAGAACACCATGCCCCGTACCACCAACGCACCCGCCTCGCGCGAACGCCGTAAACGCGTCATCCAGAAAGCCAAGGGCTACCGCGGCCGCCGCAGCAAGCTCTTCCGCTACGCCAAGGACGCCACCATGAAGGGCCAGTACTGGTCCTATCGCGACCGCAAGGCCCGCAAGCGCAACTTCCGCAACCTCTGGGTCGCGCGCATCAACGCCGCCGTCCGCACCTTCGACCTGACCTACAGCCGCTTCATCGAGGCGCTGACCAAGGCCAAGATCGAAGTCGATCGCAAGATCCTCGCCGACCTCGCCGTCAACGAGCCCGCCGCCTTCGCCGCCATCGTCAACAGCGTCAAAAAAGGGTAAAGGGATAGGGTCAAAGGGAAAAGGGTTCCTCAGCGTAGCTTAGTCCCTTTGCCTTTTGCCCTTTCACCTTTGCCCTATGTTAGTCCCCGTCGGCATCGCGCTCGGCTCCAACCTCGGCAACCGCGAGGCCGAACTCGACGCCGGCATCGCCTACCTGCGCCTCATCGCCTGCGACCACGAGGTCCGCGAAGGCCCGCGCATCGAGACCGAGCCCGAGAACTGCCCGCCCGGCTCGCCCGCCTTCCTCAACACCGTCGCGGAGATCATGGTCGAGAGCATGGAATTCCCCCCGCTCAACCTCCTCGGCGCGCTGGAAGACTTCGAGATCGAGCGCGGCCGCTCCCCCATCCGCGAGCGCAATTCCCCGCGCCCCCTCGACCTCGACATCATCTACTACGGCAACTACGAGTACGACCAGATGGGCCTCATCATCCCCCACTGCCGCGCCCACCAGCGCCGCTTCGTCCTCGAGCCCCTCGCCGGTCTCAACCCCGACCTCGTCCTCCCCGGCCAAACCAAGACCGTGAAGGAACTCCTGGCCGAGTTGAAATAAGAGGAGGGACGGGCTCCTGCCCGTCCGTGTTTCCAGCAAGCGTGCCGAAGTAACAAGAACCTACGGCTTATAAATCGCCAGATACCCCGCCGTCGCCACCAGCGCGATAAAGAAAACCACAATCGGCCCGGCAAACCGGCTGAACCGATTCGCCAGCACGATGGACGCCGCCGCCAGCACCCAGATCACGCCCTTCCCGGCCACCCACGGCTGCGCCGTCACGCCCAGCTTCCCCGCCAGCGCAAAGCCGGTGCCGATAATCACCAGCAACCCGATGCCGTACGCCAAATGGAAAATCATCCGCTTCGCCATCGGAGCACCGCCCGCCATTTTCAACGCCAGAATCCCCGTCAGCCCAATAAACGTCATCGCGATCCCCGTGATATGAATGACCTTTAGCGCGGCGTAGTCCATGACCTATCTTCTACCCCACCCACGCTCCCAACACCAAGAGAGTTCGCGACGCCGCTGAGAAAGCCACGCTAATTCTCGGGAGGGTCAGCCTCCGGCCTGACCCCGTCTTGCACCGCTCTCCGCGCCCGGCTACAATTTCCTTTAAGCCGTCCCTCATGCGCTCTCGCTACGCCATCTTGGTTGCCGGTCTGCTCTTCCTCGTTTGGTTTCTAATCTTCGGCGGCGAAGTTATCCAGCCCGTCATCGATGGAGTCTCGGAAAAAGCCCGCTGGCAGAACTATCTGAAGGCCTGTCAGCCGGATGAACTGCGCGTGCACCAATACCTCGACGGCGAAGAGCGCCAGGCCGGCATGCTCAACCTCACGACCGGAGTTTTAACAGGCGAAGGCGCGCCAATGGTCATCAGGTACGGCCCCGTCTGGACCGAGGTGAAATTGATCTTCCACACCATCAATTTCCCAATGCAGGCCCGGCCTTATGATCCCGCCACGCTCACCCAGATCAAAAGCTTCCTCGCCACGCTGCCGGGGTCCACATCCTCCAGCGCGCTCGATTCCCACCGTACCCAATTCCACATCGCCTTTTACCAGAACGGCCAGTTGCGCCTCTATGATTACCGCAAGGACGAAGCGAAAACCGCGCTTGCCCCGCTATTCACCCTTCTCGGCTTTAACCTTATCGACTAGCAGCCATACACGCCGCTTTGCGCCTCCGCGCAATAGGGCTAAGCTGACTTCATGGAAAAAATCACGCCCGAGTGGATCGCCGGGGCCAAGGCGCGGGGCGAACGCGTGCCCGCGCTCACCGCGTATGATTATCCCACCGCGCGGCTGCTCGACGAGGCCGGCGTGCCCGTCATCCTCGTCGGCGACTCCGTCGGCATGGTCGTGCTCGGCTTTCCCGACACCACGCAGGTCACGCTCGACGACATCCGCCACCACCTCGCCGCCGTCGCGCGGGCCAAGCCGCGGGCGCTCGTCGTCGGCGACCTGCCGTACCACTCCTACGAAACGCCCGACGCCGCGCTGGTCAACGCCCGCGCGCTCATCGCCACCGGGGCCGATGCCATCAAGCTCGAGGGCGGCCAGGCTGTCGTGCCGGAGATCGACGCCCTCCGCCGCGCCGGCATCGCCGTCATGGCGCACATCGGCATGCTCCCGCAATCGGTCAAGGAAGAAGGCGGCTACAAGATCAAGGGCAAGTCCGCGCCGGAACGCGAGCGCCTGCTCGCCGACGCGCGCGCCGTCGAGAAAGCCGGCGCCTTCGCCATCGTGCTCGAGCTCGTCGAGCCCGAACTCGCGCGCGAAATCACCGCCGCCGTCAGCATCCCCACCATCGGCATCGGCTCCGGTCCCCATTGCGGCGGCCAAATCCTCGTCACGCACGACCTCGTCGGCGCCTTCCCCTGGTTCCGGCCCAAGTTCGCCGTCGCCAAAGCCGACGTCGCCAGCGCCATCCGCGGCGCGGCGGAGGCCTTCGTCAAAGAGGTGGGGACGCCTCCCTGAAATTTGCAGCGTGGCCCGGACAACTTGTTGTCCGGGTGGCGCAGCGCAGCGGAGCCACAGGAAGCTGCCAACCCTCGATATGATAGGGTCACGCCAACACCTCTACCGTCGTCATAAAAGCGGGCGGAACTCCACAACCACTCTACCGGGCAACTGCACAATCCCGCGGCCACCGGGTTCTCGTGCATGTAGTCCAGTGCCTCGTTAATTTTCTCATCAGACGCCAGGTTTGAGTCATAGAAACTCGCCTGCCAAACGGGAGAGTCCTCGGGACAGAGCGCCCGATAATGGTCCATGTGCTCGCGATAAAACTGCTTGATCCGATAAGAGCTGGTCTTCTTCCAGACTTGGATGAACTTGCTTATCTGAAAATCCGGGCCGCCGAAGAGAATCGCGTGGACGTGATTCGGCATGACAACGAATCCCGTGCAACCGGTGGTGCCGTGCGATACGAGTAACCCTTGCAGCGTTTCCAGCACGATCTCCCTGGAGCGATCTGGCTCGAGAAATCTCCGGCGTTGATGCGTGGAGAAAGTTACAAAATGGACAGCTCCGGGATAGTCGAAGACTTTCCGGCGCGGCATGGAATGGCCTTACCCAGTGCGGTCGCGGAGCACAACCTTTTTTGGCCAGCTTCCTGTGCGCTGAGGCGCACCCGGACAACAAGTTGTCCGGGCCACCAAATGCGGGAGGTGCGCGCTAAACCACCGCGGTCTTCGCCTTCGCCCGCTTCGCCTTCACCGGGGCAGGGGATTGGTGATTCACCGGCTTCGCCGGCGCGGCCGCCCCGCCGCTGAACTTCAGCGACTCCTTGCCGGTAGCGGAGACGTAATCGTGAATCGCCAGCACCAGATCCTTGTTGATCCAGTACGGTTCGGAAATCGTCTCGTGCTCCTCGCTCGCCGTCAGGCGCACGTCCTGCAACTGCAGGAAGCCCATCCCATCCACACCCACCAGGCGAAAAACATACCCGGTGCCGGGATCATACTGCGGCTTCGCCGCCTCGGTGAATTTCAGCACAACGCTCTGGTGAAGCAGATTGAGGAGACTCATGGTGCCGCGATTTTACGCCCGCCCCGAAAATCCGGGAAGCCCTTTCTCGCCCCCGATGCCCGCATGGCCGCGCAGGCACTTTGGAGGGGAATTTAGACAGGTTAAGAGGATTTGAAGGATTAGGGAACGGGCTCCCTTCCCTCTCAATCCTTTTAATCATATTAATCCTGTCTACTTCTCCACCCCAAACGCATACACCGTCGCCGAGGTAAACGTGTCGCCCGGCAGCAGCACCGTCGACGGAAAATTATCGTGGTTCGGTGAGTCGGGATAATGCTGCGTCTCCAGCGTGAACGCATCGTACTGCCGGAAAACCTGCCCGCCGCGGCCTGTCGGCCCCGTTCCGTCCAGAAAATTGCCCGTATAGAATTGCAGCCCCGGCTGGTCGGTGGAAACGGTCAGCGTCCGCCCCGACTTCGGATCGATCACCTCCGCCGCCTCGGCCCAGTTCGAGAACCAGCCCTTGCTCAACACAAAATTGTGATCGTAGCCCACCGGCTTCCCGCCGGCCTCCTTCAGGCGCGCGCCGATCGTCTGCCCCGCGCGAAAATCAAACGGCGTGCCCTCCACCGGCTTGATCTCGCCCGTCGGAATCTGCGTCGCATCCACCGGCGTATAGGAATCGGCGTGGATCGTCACCACGTCATCGAGAATCGTGTCCGCCCCGCCGAGGTTGAAGTAGGTGTGGTTCGTCAGATTGATCACCGTCGGCTGGTCCGTCGTCGCGGTATAGGCGATGCGCAGCTCGTTCGCGTTATTCAGCGAGTAGGTCACGCTCACGTAGAGGTTGCCGGGATAACCCTCCTCGCCATCCGGGCTCATGCGCGTGAACCGCACCGCCGGCGTGTCGGAATCGACCGGCTCCGTCTCCCACCTCCGCTTGTCGAACCCGCGCGTGCCGCCGTGCAGCGAGTTCGGCCCGTCATTCAGCGGCAACTGGTACACCGTTTTGCCCAGCGTAAAGCGCCCCTTCGCGATCCGGTTCGCATACCGCCCAATCGTCGCGCCGAAGTAGTGCGACGACGCGATGTAGGGCAGAAAATGGTCATAGCCCAGCGCGATATCGCCCAGCTTGCCGTTGCGGTCCGGCGCCAGGATGCGCACGATCTCCGCGCCGTAATCCATGATGCTCACGCTCACCCCGTTCGTGTTCGTCAGCGTATAAAGCCGCACCGGCTGATGACCATAAATGCCAAACGGCTCGTCCGTCACCGTGCCGCCGTCGGAAAACGTGCGCGTCTGGTTCCAACTCTTGTCGGGAACCGCATCGCCGTGGGTCGCGGGATCCGCCCCGGCCGCCAACTTCAACGTCAGGAAAAATATCGTTAAGCCACGCAGCATAGATTTTAACGGAATTACCAAATTTTCGGAATTAACGGAATTAGTGAAGGGGTGCTTGCTCGAAGATCAGGAAACCTATCCCCAATTCCGTAAATTTTGGATAATTCCGTAATTCCGTCTAAGCCCGGAGCGCCTCGCCACGAGAATCAATCGCCAAAAATCCCGGTTTTCTTCCAGCAAAAATCAGGCGCTGAAACTCTCGCCGCAGGAACAATGCGCCGCCGCCGTCGGGTTCGTCACCTTGAACCCGCCCTTCTGCAGGTCCTCGCTGAAATCCAGCAGCGAACCCGCCACGAACCGCGCGCTCTTCGGGTCCATCACCACGTTCACCTCGCACGTCCGCACCAAAATATCGCGATTCGCCGGACCATCCACCAGGTCCATCTTATACTGCAAGCCCGAGCAGCCGCCGCCGATCACCGCCAGCCGCAGCGCGCCATTCGGCCGGCCCTGCCGCGTCAAAAGCGACGTCAGTTTTTCCGCCGCCTTCTCCGTGATTTTGCAAAGCTTCTCGTTGCCGATCGTGATCTTCGGCGCGGCCGGAGCTGCGGGCGTAGCGGGTGCGGGGGCAGGGGTTGGAGCCTGGGCGGTATCCATAACTCTAATATGGCGGTTTTCGGGCGGGTGCGCAAGGTGGGTGGCTCTACCTTGGAGGGACGGGCTCCTGCCCGACCGTGACGCTCCTCTCTCAGGCGAACGGACGGGCAGGAGCCCGTCCCACCAAAAAGCCACGCGATGTGCTAGGTTTAAGCAAGATGCAGCTCAGCCACCTTCTCATCCTCCGCGTGCTCATCATCGTCCTCAGCCTCGCGCTCGTGGCCCTGACCTTCGTGCATCACCACCAAAAGGGCCAGATCACCATCTTCCTCATTTGCGAAGTCGGCATCGCCGTCCTCCTGGCCGCCGCCGCCGCCAGTTTTGGCTTTTTGTGGTGAACCAGAATTTTCGCACGGAGGACACGGAGCCCACGGAGGCTGATTGATTTCCTCTCCGTGTCCTCCGAGTCCTCCGTGCGAAACTAGCCTTTTTTCTTGGCGACGAGCAGCGACGACACCGAGGCGTGGAACTTATACCCGCTGCCGAACGGCAACTGAGCGTGCGGCGTCTTCGCGTAAAACGCCGTCAGGTCCGGCTGCTTGTAGTCCTTGAAAAGATCGATCGGACCCGTGTAATCGCCGTACGGAATCACCGTCCACTTCGCCGGGTCGAAATACTTGAACGGCACGCCCGAGTCATCCTCCACCACGCCGACGCTGTCCTCCAGAATCGCGTTGCGGATGGTCGAGAAATCATCGTAGTAGCACAGGTACGACGCCGCCTTCAGGTACGTGATCCCCGGCGCCAGCTTGTGCATCAATTTCACGAACCCCGCGTTGTGCTTCAGCCCGCCATCGCTGATGTCCGCTGAAAAATAGAGCACCTCCCGCCCGTCCGCGTACGTGATCTGCACGCCCGGCTTGCCTTCCTTGTCGCGCGCCACCACCCCGCCGTCCCCATTCAGCGACACATACTGGATGTCCGTGATCGGATATCCGGCGCGCGCGATGAACACCGCCATCGCCGGCACCAGCCCATCCACCAGTTGGTTG
>Ga0209611_10000194_pt1 | contig 77378 bp, 47 predicted proteins | sample S1TSphgellanicum_3_FD_187693 | JGI IMG/M metagenome (GOLD analysis project Ga0209611, IMG submission 187693) | Host-associated microbial communities from peat moss isolated from Minnesota, USA - S1T2_Fc - Sphagnum magellanicum MG (SPAdes) (version 2) | ecosystem: Host-associated > Plants > Peat...
AACAATGAAAAAACCTTTACGTTTTTTTTTTTTTTTTTGCATGAAAATATAGGTGAAGAATGATAATAATAAAAGCAAAATTACATTCACCAAAATTTGGGACAATTATTGTATTTGCTTAACATTTTGATCACCAAATGCATTTTTTTTCATTTGTAAACCATTTAATATTATTTTTGAGTGTTTTCATCAAAGAAATATTGGCAATGAAATAGGAAAATAATCTTAACAAGGCACATGATTTTTATTTCTGCATTTATTAATTTGATAATTTTTTTGAATAAAAAAATGAGGTTTTATGGTTGTTAAAATTTGGGATCAAAATGTATATAATGTATCATGTGTACATTGAAAAAATTTAATTGTCTTTATAATTTGATCATTGAATCAAGATTAATTTTGAGTTAAATTGGATTTTGAATTGCAAAAACTATGGACATTCCAAAAAATTTACTCAAATTTTGAATTGTAGATTTCAATTAAGATTCAAGTTTATTATGCATTGTTATAAATTATAAATAAATATTTTTGCTAGAAGTGGTCCACTAAGAATGTGTTTTCATTCGTTTGAATTATTTCCAAATCCATGCCCATAAACATGAAAATTGGGATTATATAAAGTGAAAGATGATTTTAAACCATTCATTAGAGCCAACCAATCAAAAAATAGTCTCTTTTTTCTTTAATGTTTTAGAAGCATTAGAACCTTCGTCCTATGCACATTTATCAACATTATTGGCCTTTTTTTCCCATCAAATGATTATATTTCATGCAAAATATAATGTGCATGCTAGTTCGTTCTAGTGATGAAAATTTTGAGGAACTAGTATATGGGTGGTTTTTTATAATCTTTCTTAAGCTCCTTATTGATTTTGCATAATCCTTTGTATGGTTATCCTTAGACAATTTCAAATACATTTCCAAGTATAACTACTTCACTTCCTTCCTAATAATTACCTCTTATCCTTCTAACTACTTTATTCCTATCCTAATAACTATCTCTTATCTTTATAACTATTTCACCCCTTTCCTTATTCACCAACATGGATATGAAAAGGCAAATTAACACAAGCCTTTTCATGTCCATGATATTTATATTAATTGAAACTAAATTTGACATTGACATAAACAATTATTTATGTGAATTATTGATAATCATATGGGAACATAAATCAACATTGGTAGTGTGTAGCAACATGGAGCCCAAGTTAATGTTAGCGGAATTGGTCTAAAGTTGTAAAACAATTTGAGTAATTTATACACCAAATATAAATTTATGATGTCTTTGTATAATAAAACTTTAGACCATGAGAAAAACCATGTCCCAAAAGATGAACCTTGTACTAATATTTTACTTTTGTATTAATTTTGAACACCCACTTAGAGCTTTTTTTTCTTCTCAAAACTAAACTTATGAAATCCATGTTTTGTGTTGATTACCATTCACAAGTTCAATTGTAATGGTTGTGCGTCATTCATGTGTCTTAATAAAGTCTCAATTATCACAATATGATCATTAAGAATACCATGTTCAATTAAAGCTTTGTGGCAATGTTCATTAGATTTGGTCATGGTTGTTTTATTTTTCATTGTTTTAATTGAATGAAATGTTGGCCCAACTTTTCTTTCCAAATGCACTTACAATGGAGATGAAGGAGGTGGTGATTTACTTTTAATTAATAAAAAACCTTCATACATTGGCAAATGGTGTTCAATTGTATCACTAAAAACTTACAAAAAAAAACTACACATACATTCTTTTGTTATGGAAGGACAAGGAAAAACAATGCAAAATTTGAACTCAATCCATAACATTTTGGTTTTTCAAATAGATGTATCAATTCACACTTCCAACAAAAAAACAATCTAGAAGGATTATTCCCAAACCACTAAAATCAAATGTAGTCCTATGTTTATTCCCATGCTTATAAGAAAATCCTCCCTATTGTTTGTTCTTATGTCCTAAATCCACATGTTTGAACATAAACAATTTGATTGAAAAGAAATCTTGGATCAATATTCTCAAAGTTTAGGACTTTGGATTCCCACTCCACCCATGATTCACCCACACCAATGAACACATACAAGAATAGCTCAATTGAAATGTTTTGTTTTCATAATTCACCTATTATAGACATAATGAACACCATAATCCCATGCATCTAATATTGGCCAATTATGGATTAAACATTATTCAACAAATAAAAACCCCTTGATTGATTGACCAATGATTTCCCAATTCAACTTAGGTACAAATTTTCTTTCACATGATAGCTAAACCATTCCTAGAATTCTCAATTTTTAGAGCTTTTTCACAATTGGATCCAAATGGTTCTTTTTTTCTCATCATTTTCTAATTTTCCTTTTTTTTAATGAGCAAAGTTTCACACAAGGTACAAGGATAGTGTGACCAAAACCATCTCCTTGCTATAACCTACTTATTTTTTACAAACTTGATTCCTCATAAATGACTATGCACATCAAACACAAGATTAAAGTTTAAACAAAAAAAACTCCTTGAATCTTCATGCCCACCCAAGTCTTTGGTAGCTCCAATTATTCTTGAAGTTCCAAGCTTCACACCACATATTGGCCATTACATTGTTTTGATGTAGTTTAACAATTCAAATCCATGTGATGTTTCATACCAAATGCATATTTCTTTTAGAACCTACAAAATGACAAAAAGACCAATGCACATCACCTTTGTCAAGATCCACTCATAAGAAAAATGTTCCAAAATGAAAAAACCATAAATAATCATTTCCATTTCCAATAAAACCCCATGGCGCTTGTTCCTTTTTACAAAAATATATTAATGCAAACATATAAACTGTAATTGGGTTCCATTCACATTATAAACCCAAATGCTTTATTTTTGTTTCACACAATGTTTTCAATTAAATGAAATTGTGTGAAAACATCCAAAGTTTTTTCATTATTGAACATTATATGATTTTTCATTATGTAAAAGCTTCACATTTTGAATATTCAAGAAGCAAATTATATTGATGATGAGTTTATTTGTTGATTTGTAAGTGGGATCATGAAACAAGATTATTTATAAATGTAACATGTGAAATATACAAATTATTTTGAAAAAGAAATCAATAATGTTTGTCACTTGTGTATTGTTGGATACAAAAAATATGGTTATCATTTAATGTCAATACAAACAATTTCTTTTGCACTACAAGTTTTAGAAACTACAATGATTCAACATTGAAAATACCATGCCACCATTACATGAAAGATTGCCTGCCTATATGGTTTTCTTTGCACTTAATTATGCACAATATGACATATGTGCACAACTTAATTGTTGCATATTATCATGCATTTAAGGTTGAAATGATTATTCAAGACACATGCATGAGATATAATTGGTGTGAAACCATGAATTATCACTCTTTATTAGCCTCATATTTAAAGAAATGAAATCCACCTTGCATCCTAGTACATGCTCACAAATTTATTTCATATGTCCTTGTGTTAAAACTAAAACCCTAGTGTCCTTCAAAAAGTATTTCATCTTTGTAAACATTATTTATTCCACAAAGAAATTGGGAAATCTTGGATAAATGTGTTTCTCTAATGTGTATTTGAGTAAATTTGCTAATCTTTTGAAAAAAATTGTCAAACTTTCTATATATAAGAAATTGAAAATATAAACCATGGTTCTAATTCATCACAAAAACTATTATTACTCCAAATTTTAATGGCAATCCATTGAATCCATCAAATGGAAAAGGCAATGTGACAAAAGCTCTTTTTGTGAACTTACATATTGACCTAATTATTGATTTTGCACTCACAAGTACTTTATACAACATAATCTTCCCCCTTAACCTTTAAAATGCCTTACAAATTTAGAAGGTGCCTCAAAAGTGGTAGAATCAAAATGTGATCTAATTTTTTTGTATAATGTTTTTGAAAAAAACACTATACTTTTGAAGCAAGTCTTCCAAAACAACTATGCCGATCTATCAAATTTGTATGTTGAGGGCACCAAGGACACCAACAAATAATAAATGTTCAATTCAAATACATAAACATTAAATCAGTAGTTTAAAACTCTTTAATCCCAATATGTGACTATTCAAGTTCATATTCGAATGTTATACACATTGATGATAAAAGATTTTCAATCTTAGTATACTTAAAGTTGCTTATGTTTTAGTGTTACAACACATGCACAAAAAGAGACTTTCAATCTTCATATGTGATTACATTATGAAAAATAAGGTGATTGGCAACTGACCTTGCAATTACTCAAGGTCATTTATATTCAATCACTACAACACACCGATGAAAAAAACTTTCAATCTTAGTATTTGACTATTCAAACTCCTTCACATTTGAATGCTACAACACACTAATAAGAAGATTTACAAATGGTAGTACATCACCATGGAGCAACATGTTATCAACAAATCAAGAACAAGCACATCCATAAGATGTTTTTTGATGTGGTCACTTTTATTGACGTCTTTGATGTGGAAGGAGGCAATTTGTTTTCCAATAATGCAAGTTTAAAGTTACAACATCAACATTAAAAACATCTAAATGTTTCTTGCTAAGAAAAAATACAAATAACCAATTTGAATTTTTATTGGTTAGTTTGAGTTCAATTGCACAAGAACTTTGGTAGTCATAACCTCGTGCTTTTAAGTTCTAAGGTTTTTTTAATATTGTAATTGTTTTTGTGGATGTAAAATGAGGCAAGGCATGTGAAAGAAACTCAAAGTGAAAAGCTTATAAAATCTATCTTATCATGATGGAGAAGTTAATTCGAGATTTCATGCTCCACAAAGATAGCAAACTATGGATGGTGCGTTACAATTTCAACAAAGTTCATGAAGGAAGGCAAAGTTTACACAAGTTTGGTATAGTTCATAAGTTGTGAGTTGATAGATCTGCACATGTACATGTATATTTTTTATTCCTACTTGTGTAAATTGTGATTCCCCTTAATTATTAATCAAGTGCTTCTTAAATTTAGAAGTAATTATAATATTGCCAAGAAAATTCATTCTTGTATCCTCTAATTTTACATTCTCCTTGCATGCACTTACTAGTTCTTAGCACCTTATTTCTTCCATTTTTTTAGGATACTCTTTTTGTGTTCTTGTTACATAGTGGTTTCAAATTAAATTTTGAGATGGCCTCCTAAGATTATGATTGGATTGGACATATTGAACCATTTGATACAAAATGACATCGCTAGTTAAAGTTATAACTTGAAGGCAAAGTGAGTGCCCTTTGTTTGGAGCTAAAGGAGGTGCATTAGCTTTTAATTGAATAGCAAAAAGTAAGTTACCAAAATAGTGCAAATTTCACCCTAGTTAAATTAGACACTTGTGGCCATCATGTAGTGGAGGGGCCAAAATTGTAGACATAATGAAAATCAAAGTACCCAATTTGGCTACTTTGTCCTTGAATACATTTTCATAAATTATGTTCAGCCCCATGCCTTAATAACATGCACCATTATGGGAATTTTGACAAACAAATTGGCCCAAAGAGGAAATTTAAGTGGAACGTCACAAATGTTGGTTGGTTACAGTTGACAAACAACAATTGTCAATGGAAATTGGATTTCGATAGTGGAACAAACATACCTTGGAGTGGTTTGTATGAGCAAATGGATGTGGATCAAATTCTAATTCAAATGTTATGACTTTGTGCATCTCATCATAATTCAACCAATACACACGAATTCTTGATTATAGAAGTCTAAAGCATAAATTATAGGAGGAATATGCTAGCAATGGGAGGACATAATGTGTGCATGAACATGTAGTTATGATTGTATGTGGTGATGCCCATTTTTGCATATTTCATGCATCTTGTATTGAGAAAACTCTACAATGTATGAATATTGAAAATTTGCATGCTAGCACAAGTATAAGGGTGTTGTGCATATGATTATGGGCTAATTGCGAGCTTCATATTTTGCATTATTAATGCATCTATACATACTTAAAGAAAGAAGTTGCATGTGGTAGCTAGGTGCATGTGTTTATAGGTTAACTACAAGCTTCACATTTTGAGTTTGTAATGCAATTATATATAATTAGAGAGAAAAATATTTGCAACAAAGAATATATGAACTTAGTTTTGGATTGTTAACTTGAAAGTAAGTTAGCAATTAGGTGGTGGTGAATTAAGTTGATAGTGTTGAAATTAAAAATATGGTGGACATTCCATTCTAAAGTGATCATAGGAGTTGAGTCAAAGGTTGATTTTTAAGGTGATAAGTAGACACTAAATAAGGTTAAAGGAGTCCACTAGCCATGAATGCCAACATTGCACTAGAAGGGTTCATGCTTGTATAATAGGGTGGGGGTGAAGTTGTGAACTTATGAAAACCTTGTTGATCCAATTTGGACCTTAACAACTTCAGGTACTTTGGGAGATATGTTGGACTATGAGAAACATTGAGTTAGATGTAACTTATGAATGATGGATTAAGTCAATCATGTGTTGGTGTTTGACAAATGTGATAATTGTGTGCACTAATCCATGCAAATATTTTGTGAATTTTAAATCATAAATTTCAAAGCAAGATTATATAAGGTCTATGCCAATTCCTACTTATAGAAATTCAACAATTGAAAATATTTTTCTTCTTTTGTAATATTAAAGTTTGTCAATTTTGGAAATGAATAATTGAAGTGGGTTGTTATTTTGCAATAAAATTATTATTAGTTTTAAACTTGGTGCCTTGCAATTAATTTTGGAGACATACTTTGACATCTAATTCCATCTTACAATAATGATTTACATGTAATGTTTATCGTTGAATTTTGGATCCAAAGTTCTTATAATGATATTTCAAGTGGAAATTTTGAAATTTATCCTTGATGTGGAGGTGTGTCACAACAACCTTTAATATGAGTTCTTTCACATGATTGTTTACCAATATTATGGTTGTGGTCCCAATTATTTAATCACAAAAGGAGAGTGGAGGTGGAAACACAAGTTCATGGACATGTGATGTTCTGTGTTTTGGTTAGTGCACAAGTGAATCAATCTTAACAAAATGGTAATATATATATAAGCATTTTTCTTTGCTTTTCATTTACTTCAACTCTAATAGATTTTAATGACCAAATTCTAGGTCCCAATTCATTAAATCAAACCCATCTTTGACTTGCATAAAAAGTAAGATCTTCATTTGTAATTCCTTTACCAATGGGGTATATAGGGACTCTTCTTTAATGCACTCAATATGTATGTGTGTATGACATGGTTATTATGAAATGATTACACATTTTTTTTTAGTAAATTCAAATTTTAATCCAGTATAAGTATATAATCACACTATAATGAGTGAATTAGACTCATTCCCATGTGCTTTTTATGGATTGGAACTTATCACATTTGATTAAACATGGTTTCCATGTTTTGGTTAAGGTTCGTAGGAAAATGATAGTGCCAACTTCAAAAGCTTAATTCACTTTGCATGAATTATTTAAATACATGTAATTAAAAAAATATTTATTCTTACATAAATCAAATGTGTACATTTCAACAAAGTAGACATTTCAAGTTGACATTTTAAATGTGTGTTTGAACTTTGGAACCTCTAATGATGTAACATATATTAAGTTTATCAAACATATTTTTTCTCAACATCATTCTAAATGCAACAAAACATATTAACCATATTCACCTATGCACAAATCATTTTACATAACACATTCAATTTCCATGAAAATACATCACTGCCTTCTCTTACACAACAAAGGACATTTCATCTTCAAGGAAGTTCTTCAAATCATATTTAAACATATAAAAAATGAAAATAATGTGCAATAAAATTAAATATATATTCAAGTTATTTTCAATACCATGGCCTCATAATCATCAATATATTACCATCCATAAATTTTGAGGATGACTATTAATTTAATTTAACCTAGGATAAAAATATGTACAAAACCAAAAAAACATCAGTCAACTACAAATTTTCCATTATTTATTACACAACAAGTGAACAACAAAACATTAAGGAATTACATAAAAATCATTGAAATGAAAATTCACAAGTAAAAAAAATCTATCCACTTGAGTGAGTACTACATTCCAATGCTTACAACTCATATAATCATTTTTTTAATTCACAAGGATTTAGGATTTTATGACAATCAACACAATCCTTAGCTCCTTTGATAATGACTACACCTTTGTAAGTTGACTTTACTCATTGACAAGAATTTCTTAAACAATCATGACACATGAAAAATATCTCCTACTTTTGTTGTCAATCTTAATTCCATTTTTACTAAGACCTTTGAAATGCCAATTGCTTGTTGGGTATTATCATTCCCTAGATATACCATTGTTGAACTTGAAATTTTATTATATGATATGAACCATTCTTGTTTTGGTGTCATATGTTTTGATGCTTTGAAGTGCAAATATCAAACTTCACACGATAATTGATTACTAATATTAAGCAATAATGTTGTAAACAACTATGGGATCTCATTCACTACACTATTTACTTTGGTTAAATGAATTAAGTAGTTTTAACTTTGCTCAATCCACATTGTGAATGTCATAGTTGGTTGAAAATACAATAGAAGGAGCCAAGGACCATGTTGATTCCCATAAAATGTTGACCCCCATGATTTTGAGAAATGATTACATGAGTTTAAGCATTAGAATGTAACGAGGTTTAGAGGATAATGTTTGTATATTTGTGAATTTGTAATTTCATGATTTTTGTGTAATATGAAGATGTTTAACTTTCCATAAAATGAATAGAAAGCATTGGGATCATGATGTTAATTGGGTGTTTTTAAATTTCAAATGTGTTTAATGATGTGAAATTAAACCATTTATTTTCAAAATGCATGGGAAGCCATATATTGATATTTACAAAGGCTTGTTATTGAAAAGAACTTGAATTTATATATTTTAATTTGACAATCCATAAATGTATTCTAAACATGCTTTTGAACCCCAAAAATACATAATTTGAAAAATTCTTCAAAGATTAAATGTTCAAGTTGTTTTGTCACATTGAAAATATTATAGGAATGAAATGATTGTTTGTCAAATGAATGACAAACACATTATGTAATATGTTTCTATAAATTTGGTAGAATTTTTTTGATACATGACAATGGAAGGGTGAGATCATCATCAAAGTATGCAACCCTATCTCCTCTTAATTAATTTCTAAGACTTAAGAACATTAATTCTAGTAAATACATAACTAATTCATTATGTTTCAATTCCAATTTGAATTTTTTTTCTTTAGAATGATAGTTGATGCTTTGTTAAGATGTTTGTACATTAATGATTTAAGGACATCCCACACTACCTTTAGGCATGTGCATGTCAGGGTGGACCAATTTTGATGTCATATTGACAAGTTTTTTACATTGTGTGTGATTGCAATTGGTATATTTTTATATATATTTTAGGATTTGTTAATAGGGACTCAAATTCACATTATAGACTTCTGTACCTACATGGAACAATTTGTTGTTAAGGAAAAATTATGAAATTCCAAAAGCTATGAACTTTTGAAGTTGAAGCACAAGGAATGTTGTACTAGCAACAATGAAACTAATGAACTTTGATTTGGTTCATTAGATTATGCATTTTTTTTTAGGGACTTAGTTTTAGAGTGGAAATGTATCAATGAGAACAAATAAAAGAAGTTTTGGATCATATCAATTGAAAGTATTATGCTATGGACTTTTGAGTACTCTCTAGATGTTGAAGAGATTTTAATCTTCAAACTATGCTTCTGCAAAAGACAATAACATACTACCCTAATGATCCATGGCATCAATGGAAATTTTGAAATCTGTACAACCCATCAATTAAATCTGTTATAGACAAATCACATAGAACATGGCTGCATTAAATGTGCACAAAAGGCTTGAAACATTTTGAACTCGTACAGAAAAAAAAAACACATGCGTTCCTCAGAAAGCTCATGCACTAAAATTCAATTCACTCTAACTAGTATAGACAAAATAGAGAATTTAAGGATCAGCTGTACAATTTGGCTTCTTGATTTGAAATAGAAGTCCTAATCTGCCACTTAGAAGAATTCAGGTTTACTACAAAATTTACAGAGAGATCAGCTGTACAAAAGTGGATTATATTAAAGACAAAGAAGAGAAGACCCAAGAAAATTTTTAAAATCAAGGAGCTCATATGAACAAAAGACAAATTTGCTTTTGTCCTCCAAGTGTGTGCAATGTAAAGTTGGTGCCTTGATTTTTGCTAGGATGTTTATTTCTTGGTCTGACTGTTGCCAAAATTCGAAGGATCAGAATTTGATGAGGAGGAGGTGCTGGGTGCTGGTGACTCAAGAAGCTTAATAAGCTTGTAAACTATGACGACCAAAAGTGCCTCCATGTGAAGTCTTGGTAGCTATGTGTGACGAACTTTTTTGAAGTGAATGGCATCCTCGCTTGTGCACGATCAAGGAATCTGGTTTGAATGTCCTCCCACAATGCCTGATCACATGTCAAAGAAAAAAAGTTCACAAAATCAAAATCAAAAGCACTTTTAAATTCTCAATAGGAAAAAGAAAAATCAAAATTGAATCTCTGAAATACAGAAGTTTGCAATTGTGTGACTTACAAGCATTTTTTGAGGAGCTTTTCAAAGTCTGGAGGTGGTAAGCTATTGCAAAGAGCTTGTTGAAGCATCTTCTCCCAATTGTGTTTTGTCAAGCCAGGTATCAAAGGCCTGCACAATATCATTCAACCATTTTGCAATATTAGGCATGCTCAGTTGGAAGGTCATGTCAAAGCTACATCTGTCGACTTGTATCAAAAAGCTCATGCAGGCATCACATACATGTACTGTGATCTCTCATTTGCCTGTAAAAAGAAGCTTTTGTGTTCCAATCATGAATCTCAATTTTGAGCCAGAGAGGCAATCCATAATCATCAACAAAAAACCTCTGAATCGAAGAAGTTTGATAGTAGAAACAAATTTAATTGTACCTTTCATCCATGTTTTGGAAGCATTTTTTGGACTGGTGCACCACTTGTGACTCTTGGCTCCATGATGGTATTATGTTGCTCTCTGAAGAAGAAGATGAAGAAGAACAATGAACAATCCTCGATCCATGGTTATTGCTCTTTACAGCTTTGATCCTTCTTCCTGAGCTGGCCATGGTGGTTCTTGCAGTACTAGTAGATCTGAAGCAAGAACACCAAATCTACAGATTGTAAGAGAAGAAGAAATACCCAGGTCTATCTGTACTCTGAAGTACTCATGCAAGAGACTTGAAGAGCTCACACTTATGTAACCCTCCAATTTACATAAAATTTCTTTCACCTGGGTATGAAGATCATGCCAAGTTCTGTACCTTGATAGTGGTTGAGGGGCTGCTGGCAATGCCTCATGTGAGTCCTGGACTCCAGAAACCATAAGATTATGTTGGTTGTCATCTGAAGTTGACACTGGTGATTGCTGTTTTACAGAACAATTTGTAGCTCCGAGCTTAGTACAAGCCTCAGACTCCACTCCAGTTGTTGTCACAAGTACCTCCTGATGAGCAAGAGTCATGGTCTCAGCTTCTTCCAGATTCTGCGACTGGCTTATGGACTTAATCTTGCTCTCCTCAAAGGTGTGACCATTGGAGATCATAGGTTTGCTTGGTTTGCTCTCCTTCCCCATTGTTCCAGATGAGGACTTGGTCACCCTGAGCCCTTTGCACCATCGTGCCCACACACTGCGGAGATTGAGACAGGAAGGTGGTAGTTGCTCCAGGTGGACCTCATTTTGTGCTTGGACTGCAAACAAGTTGTCACAACCCACATTTTCTAGTGCAAAACTTGGGTAACAATGTTCTTCCAGGAAGCAGGGCTGTTGTGGTTTTTTTGAGTCAATGACGATTGAGCCTACATCAACCTCATGTGTTGTTGTTTGTGAATGATGAAACTGAGATTTCTTCCTTTCAACTTGTACTTCAGAAACATGGCTGATTTCTGAGTTTGACACACGGCTTCTGTTGTTGCCCCTGAAGAAAATACGTTTCCCTGGAACTTCTCTCTTCCAGTTGATTCTCATTTTCATTGGTATTTCTGTTGCTGCTGCTGACGTTGCTAGTGCAAATTCGCAAGCTAATGATGCCTCCACCAGCTCCTTTGTTTCTTCTTGGAGAGGTGAAAAACCACTTCCTCTGTCACATGATGGCAAGCACAAACCTGCAGGTTTCTCACGAGCAGTGACATGCTCTGCTGCTGCTTCTGCTATGATGTGTGATGATGTCTTTCTCTGGGTGTTGTCTTTGATTGAATTCTCGCACTCACTTGAATGCTGTGATGAACTGGATTTACAGCAGCCAGATGCATATGAATCGTGCTTTCTGCTGCTGCACATGTGGGTGGTGGCTTTGAGGCTATCCAACATCTTTTGATTCAACTCCACATTCCTGTTGCTGCTCCCAATGCTTGAACTTTGCTTCTTCACATGAGGATTGACTGTCATCTTCTGCTGAGTCAATGATGGATTGCTCACCAATCCAGCAATAAGCTTTGAGGGCTTCAATGTGCTGCTCTGATGTTGATGATCATGATGATGAGCTAACTGAAGCTGCTGCTGCTGCTCATCATCATCCTCATCCTCATCATCATCATCATGTTCCACTTTGTCTGCATTCAAGATGAGAAACAAATTAGGGCTTCACTCAGGTTGACTACAAAATCAAGCAAAAAAAGCATATGAAATGTCTGTTGAAGAAGAAGAAGTTGCTATGTATATACCTTGATAGGCATCAAGACGAAGCTCCGAAGCTTTGAGGACATATTCTTTGCTACCTTGCAATGGAAGAATCACATCCTTTTCAGTCAAATCCCTCCAGATGTAAGCATTCTTATAGCTTCTGTAAAGCCAAGCAAGCACAAGACCCTGAGTAAGTGTTACCATAAGGCTTATTGCAGCAACAGGAAGCCATGAGATTTTTTCGATCCTGATCTGACCATAAAAGAGTTCAGTAAGAGAAGAACTCAGGGAACAACAAAAGAGTGGGGTTTCATTCAGTCCATGAACACATTAAAAAAAAAGACACACAAATTGAGCTAGAGAAGCAAGCTGATGAGTTCAGGACTCTAGAGCTGTCCAGTCTGAGTGGAACTGCTGAATGAACTTGCAATGAAGAAGATTCACCGTTTGTATGACCAAGCAAAGGATTCTGACATGCCCTTTCCCCGCAGCTTATTCAACCGCTTCTTCACATCTGCAGAGAAATCATCATGGCAGAAATCATCATTTCTCTGTCTCTCTCTGTGTATGTCTCTCCCTCAGAGAGCTGCAGATGCAAAGTATAAGCGTGCATTGTTGGAGAGGAGAAATATGCGTGCCTCTCAAGCGGAGGCCATTTTGATGAGTGGGATACTGGACGTCGATCATGTGAGGATGCTCAAGCTTTCCTTCCCGACACAACTGGTACACCACTTGCACCTTGGTTGTTAAGGACGTTGTTGCAGCAGCAGCTGCTCCTTCTTGCAGCTTCATTGCAGCAGCTAATTGAGCAATGAACAAACCTGAATATTGCAGCAGTTTCAGAGCTTCAGATGAGCTTCACGCTTTGCAAAGCTCGAGTGAGTACCTGCAGTCCGGCAGCTGAATGAATGATTGTCGATATATACTGTAACTCCGAGTTAGCTAAGGAAATTCAATGCTCCAAAGCTGCTGTCTCCGCCAAAGTTGACCGCTCTAGACTAGAACTTGTCAACTGATCGGAAGCTCTAGTCCCCTTTCGCTCTCTCTTTTTATATCTGTTGAATGCTGGTTCTTCAATTTCTTCAGCGACAAAAGTGTAGTACAAGGTGATAGAATTCACAACAAAAGACTCGAGAGCTCTGAGGGAATGCGCACGCCATGGAAATCCATGTTTGGGGAACCGACGTTCGGTTGAAAAAGCGAAAAGCAAAAAAGCAAGAAGCAAAAGCAATAGTAGTGGAGTCTTGAGACAAACTTGGAGCAAGGAAGGCCGGGGGCGGGGCAAGGTTTCAGAAAAACAAAAAGGAAGAGAAAATCATTGAAGAATACAGTGTGCAGGCGCCTTCAAACAATTGACCAATTTGTTCTTCGCAATCAATCCAATGCTGTAATCCACAAGACACACACAAAATGGGCTCAAAAGATGCACAAGAAGACGACGATTGCGTGCGCACATGAATCATGCTGCAATTTTCAGAGTCAGCCACGGGAATCAAACCCCACCCCCCACCCCCCTCAGAGAATCGCACTTGAGAGCGAGAGACAGACAGAGAGAAGAAGAAGAAGACCCGAGCGAGATTGGACCTTCAGGCGCACCACTCTTTTATCCCCCGGATCCTCCCTCTCTACTTACCCAACAGATTCTAACACTGGTGTCGTTGTTACACAACGGTTCTGTATTGTATTGTGCCAGACTGGCGATCATTACACAATAAGATTTAGCCAGATCTGGCTATAGACTAGATTTGAGAATAAATTATATTAAAAAAATCTTTCTGTATTGTGGCTACCTGTTGGTGGAGCTTATGGTAGAAGTCTGGAGATTTGTTTTTTTCAAAATCTAGCAGTTGTAATTCATTTCTTTCAGTAAAAATCAAAAATCCTTTGTTGGTACCTATTGTTAGGCTCCTTTTTTTTCTTTCCTTTCACAAAATGACAAAAAATTGTCACACAAGAAAAAACTGATTTACAATCTTTTTGTAACTCACTGCCAATTCTACCCAAGTAGAAGAAAACCAAAATTAATAAATAAAAAAGACTTTAACTATGTAACTAATCTTGTTGGTTGGTTTATTTTGTGTGTGACTAAAACATCCCTTTTGCTTTTAAATGCAATGTTTTTAGTTTTGCTTTTATATAGTTTTCATCTAGAAAATGATTCAATAATCAATAGCTTCCACACCATAGCTCCAAGCAGTCCCAAACCAAGTCAATGCACCCCTACTATTCATTGAGAGCTTTCCAAAGATATAAAGAGCATGGCATGAAGCACCATGGTTTGGGAGATCTGAACATAACAAACAAAACAAACCACCTTGCTTCATAGATAAATATTTGCTACTCAAATTGACTAGGTGACATTGGTCAACACCTACCTCTTTAGCTATTGACTACCCTACTTCTTCAGCTATTGACATAACTGAAGACTAGAGTCAGCTTCCAAATTGACAAAATGAATAATTTATTTATTTTTTCTTTTCAGAAAACCAATTCATTCTTAAATTTTTGAGAGTTTTTTTTTACATTATCTACAATAGTCTACTATGATTTAGTCAAATGAGTAGTGAAATTGTTCAACCTCAGCAAAATATTTTCATTAAAATCCATTTCAATATTTTTACAAAATTGTTCAATGACAAAACTGACCTTAAGGTAAGGGGTACCTAATTTTCAGGCGGCCAATGAGAACGGCTCCATGAGGCCATAGCATTAGCTGCATGCTTCAGAGCCAGTAAATGAATGCCAAGTCAGCAAACTTTGTCAAAATCTCAACTACACACCGGACCCAATGTGAAAAGCAGGCCAGGGTGCCCAATTGTGTTGGGTATGTGCTATGATATGATAACACCACCACCAGCTTGTTATTTTTGACCATCATAATGTGCACTAGAGTGTGTGTGTTCCATTAGTATTTTGTGAATATGAATTCATTGCAATCAGAATCTTACAAACAAAATGTGGAACTTATGTTGCACATTGTCATTTGAACCTTGTGAGTGGTGGGTCAACATTGGTCTGTCTCTTCCCCCCCCCCCGCCCCATCAAAACAAAGGCCTACTGTTTTTGTAAGACAACAAAGTGGGTCAAAATGTGTAATTTAAGCCACATGTACATATAATAATAATAATGTACTAGAATTTGTAAGCTTTAACATTTATTATACACATGATAAATTAGGAGGTGATTTAAGAATTTTATTTTAATGGATGAGGAATCAGGATCAGGTTTTTTTTAAGAATTTAAATGATTTTGAGATATCAAAAATTTGGTGTAACTTTCCAAAATTAGTTGAATTCAGACTGGAAAATCCCCAAAAAAAGTCCCCAAAATCCCAATTTTTTTGTCAAAAAAGAGAATATTTCTGTCCATATGTTGGGATATTTGAATCTATTGTAGGAACTCATTTTGGATTCAACCACACTTGCAAAGTAATTCATTCCAAAATGAATATTTGTTAATTGATCATTAAAAAAAAAAGTTACAATGACAGTCATAATTGAGCAAGGGACTTTTTTTTATTATTTTGTAATAAGACTTAAGTGATAGTGATGAATTTTCATAAAATATTACCTTAGTACCTTGGTCAATTCGACACTAATTATATTATTTTCAAAAATGCTGAATTTTTTTAAATGATTTCTTCCAAATCAAAAAATATTGTGAAAGAAAATAGTGTATATTTAAGAATATTTCATTCGTTGAAATGAATGTTTCAAAATTAATTAAGTATTTGACGGACATGTGTTGAAATGGCCAAGGTACTATGGTAGAGTTTTCCGTAAAGTCAGGAAAACACGGCACCAGTACCCTGAGTTTGGTCCAAAACCGGATGAGATTAAAAGAAAACCAGAAAAAAGTACATTACCCTTCAAGGGGGAGGTTTCAAACTCAGAAATGCACCACTTTTTGTGCCAAACTGAGTTTCATCCGGTTTTGACCCCATCTTTCTTTTTTCATGAGCGCCTCCACTGCTGCTACATATATTTTCACTGCTTCTACATGTACAACTATTATAATTAGGGACCTCGAACCTTGTTCATCAAATGCTGAGTTTCAGTAGACTTATCATTTCATACCCAGATTTAATAAAACTTCCTTACTTTGCGGACCTCAGTCACAGAGGGGATAGGGGGTGAAAAGAGGCCCAAAGAGAGGGTGAAGACAGATGACTTTAAGGAAAACTCTATTAGATTCTGAATGTGTTCAAAAGAGAATCTTTTATGATCTATGTGAATGATCCCCATAAGATGAAGTTTTTGAGCATGTGTGATCAACTCCTTTGGATGTCATCCACATGAACACTGAACCTTAAGGATGAGATAATCTTAATGTGAACCACAGAAAATCCAACCTCCATATGATGTGTTTGATATGTGAGGTTTTGTTGTGGATGCACAAGCCCACATTTGGTAATAGCCATCAGTTATGCAGAAGGGTGGGTTTTGAAATACCCGGATGATAACCACTGGCAAACCTGCTGGCTATACACTGGCTATAGGATTTTTAAAAATTAAAATGATTATTTTTCTGTTTCCTCAATCATAAAAATGTTTAGTGTTTCAGGATTGATAACATACCTGGATGATAATCAGGTCATCTAAGTAGGTTATTACATTTTAAAATTTCAATATTAAGGGATCAAGTTATCATCTGGTTCTAAAAATCAACAATCAGCTGGCAGGTTAATAATATCACAGGCTGATAAACTCAATAACTAGCCAACACCTGTCCAAACCCCAACTTGCAACCAGTGTTGGACCAGTATATAGATCACAACCTAGGTATACAGTGCCCATGCGAGAATTGGTATTGAATAAGATACTAATAAGGTATGACTTGAAGCAATACCAACCTAGTATGGGATCTGAGGTAAGATGAGGTATTTAATATATACTTGTGTTGGGTGGTTCTTCACTTATCTATCCAAAGGACATTTAGTCCCTTCATCAAAGATGTTATGTTACAGGCTCTTTGACATGTTGATTCTTTCTTTATAATGAGTGACGTTTAGGTAATCTTTGGAATTTTTAATTCACTATTTCATATAAAGGTATTCATATTTTTTATGATGTATATTTTTCTTTTCCACTTTCATAGAGTTTCTTACTTTTTTTTATTCCTCCTTTTTTCAAGTGTTTGAGCGCCTCTTGGGTCCAAAATCCTCTGACAACCCAAAAAGACCTTTAGCTCATAAACAAGTTTTTCTCTCAATAACTTTTAGTGGCATCGAGCTCATATTGATGATCATTATCGCCCTAGCTTATTTAGGGAGTTGGGCCTTTGTAATTTCAATCATAGCTGTTAGGTTTATGGTTGATTAATGTCCCTTCCTTCTTGAAGCCTTAACATGAATTGACAATAGCACCTTCCCTCTCCAACAACACTTCAAGGCAACTTGTGATTTCCTACCGCCCCCAACTCACACATGTCTTCTTTCATTTGAACAATTCATCGGGCAACAAATGATTCAACTTCAAAATTCCATCTCAAAATGTTTGCACCATCGTATCTTTTCCAACATGCTTTTCAACAGGATATCTGAAGCCCATTGTGCTTGAATTTTATCATATTTTGGCCCAAGGGCAAGTGCTTGACTTACAATTAAACCAATTTTTTTTTGGCTTTGACTAGCTTTTTCAATCTTTTTTGTAGTGTTTCAAATACAACTTGGAATGCCCCATCCCCCAATTGTAAATATCCTTTGATGTGTGTGCACACATCCCATCAACCTTATAGGTATCCACCTCTTACATTGTGCTCATGGCAACGAGCACACATGAACCCATGATGCAGTTCACAACACCTTTGCTACCATTGCGTGAGATGCTAGCTTCCATGTGGGGCGAAAATAACTACATGTGCTTCCTTCAAACATGTTCAACTCCTCTTGTTAATGAATTGACATTATGTTCACCAAAAATGGCATTCGCACCCTGGTCGACGTTGTCATTGCCAATCCAACACAAGTGGATTTACATCCCTGATCTTCCACCACCCAAGGATTTGTTGCTTCTAATGTTGTTCAAGCCAAAAAACGAAGTTATCACAACTGACATTATGTGACACGCTCCTAAGTCCTTGGATAGTCCCTAGTTGGGACTAACTTGCTCAAATTGCGAAATTGGGAAGCACTCGGGGCACACTCCCAGCTTCCAAAACTAAAGGGGGTGAGAGGGGCGTGCTGAAAGCTCCGGGATTAGACTAGGAAGAAAGACAAGCTACTTAGTTGTTTGGTCCTGCATCCAAATCCAACCAACAAGTTGGTTAGAACTCATTCTGCACATTTTTAGTGTTGGGACTAGCCACGGGCAACCTTGGACTCACTTGATTCACCACGAATCGGATTCAAGGGAAGCCACCACCTTCCCCCATATAGTATTCTCTGCGTCTCGTCGTCACACTTGCATCTGAATGGTACTTTTTCCCGAGACTCCCAAAGTGGAGTCCCGAAACTGTCTTGGTTTTGACTCCTAAAACTTTGGGCGTTCATAACTTCTCGCCCTGAGCTCAGATTGGGACAAGGTTTAGAACAAAGTTGTAGCTCTCCTCAATAGCTTTCCAATGGTGTGTTACACTTCACTTACACACACTAGGATCGGGTCGATTCCCGACCCTTCTTTTGACCATAACTTGTGCTACAGATATCCAAATGGCTCATGTGAGGCCATTTTGAACATCTACACTTCAAGACCTTTCCAACAGTATAAAGAACACCTCGATGCGAGGTGTTTTGACCCCTGCAATCGCACTCTGAGTTTTTGAGAGTCCCAAAGGACTCTCAAGTCCCATTTTCGGGAGTGTGAGTGGCGACTTCGCACTTCCCTCAAAGTGGGATTATGACATTTTGTTGATCAATTCCTCCCCTTAGCAATGGAGGTATTTGGATGTCTACATAAACAAGCAGATGTGTTTTTACATAATTGTGCCAATGCCATTTGGAGTTTGAAAAGACCAAAAACCCCTATTCTTTTTGTCTTAGTTACTTTTCTTTAGCAAAAAATTTCAATCACATTGTGATCCTCCATTTTAAATCGGGCGATAAAAGTAGGCCTAACTACTTCCCGAATTTCACCCCTTCAAGACACATATCCCATTTTCATGATCAACTTATTGCAAGCAGCCAGTTTTTGATATGGAAAAATACGAACAACCTACTACTAGCAATCAATTTTTGACATGGATAGGTTTTGACATTTAGTTTGAGCCAACTTGACGTCCTACAAATTCTCCCTTTTTTTTCTTTTTTTTTCTTTTCTTATCCCTTTGTACATTTTCCTAATCTACGGTGTGTCTATCAATAAAGTTTTATAGGGTTGCATCATCTAGTTCCGTTGTTAAAATCAATTAAAATGGTTCTAGTCCCATGAATTCAAAAAAAAAATAGTTCCAGTTCTAGTTTTGGTTTTGAGACTTCAAAAAACTTTGGTTCCAGGTCTACTTTTGTTCTAATCTTGTTCCAGGTAACCTGGATCAAATCTGGTGGTGGTTATAAACTTCCAGTTAGTTAGCACCTTGTTTCTAATTTTTTCTCAAGAATTTTTTTCCAAAAATCTCAGTTTTCTGGTTCTAGTTCCAGTTCCACACATATATATATCGGGAATATGGTTAAGGATCCAATTCTAGATTCTTCCACACAAAAAAATTCTGGTTCCAGATCTAGAAGCAATTCTAAAAATTACACCCAATTGCAATTCAATCTTTACTAATTGAAACTGAAACAGCAATTATTTTCCCATCAAATCAGGTACATGCCCAACAATGATATATGCCCAATAGTCTTACACAAGGCCAGTATAAATATTTTTCAAATACAATTACACGGCCCTGTGTAAAGGTTTTGGGGGCGTGTAAGGATAAACACTAAAATTATTTGTAAAGTCACCCCTGTCTTTGGGCCTCCTTTTCACCCCAAACCCTTCTTTAAGTGGTATCCATAAAGTAAGGAAATTTTATCGAATCTGGGAATAAAATGCTGAAAATCAGCATTTAATGCACAAGGTTCAAGACTGATTACGGTAGCTTTATAAGTAGGAGGAGTGAAAATATATGCAGCAACAGTGGAGACGCTAGGGAAAATGGAAAGACAGGGTGAAACTCAGTTTACCACAAAAACTAAGGTCCCCCCACCCTTGAATGCTAATGGTTTTTTTTTTTTTGAATCTCACCTTATTTATGATCAAACTCAGGGTTCTAGCGTTGTTTTCCTTATTTTATAGATAATTTTATTATATACCTTTAATGACCATATCTTCTTGCAAAGTCATATTATTTAGTTGTGGGTGTATATTTTTTGATGTTTTCTTTTTTTTTTTGCAATGGGCCATTTAGTTGGCTTCTCATCAAAAACATTACGAAAAATCTCCCCTCCTCAAGTAAAAATCACATTTTTTACATGGTTTTACATAGCCATGTAAAATCATATATATATATATATATATAATTTTATATGACCACGTAAAATTATATGAATATATTTATTTTTACACAGTTTTACACTTATGCATAGTGTAAGTCCCAAACCATTTACACACACAACACTGATATATACCTGCCTTACACCGGTACCAAGTTTAGATCCAGGTATACCATGCAAAAATTAGTCTTGGACCCAATACCAGGACCAGACTGGTATGGAAATCTTGATAAAAAGGTACCTAACAGGTAGGGTATTCCTAGGAAGGGCTATTATTCCAGGCCAAAAACAGTGGCAACCAATTTTAGGGATAGAATTTCATGCAACCAATGAGAAGTCACATCATGGACTGAAGGGGCCTTCTCTTTTTGCCCTGGAGGTACCAATGCCTGCCAGGAATGAAAACCCAGGTATGATGCATAATATTGCACCAATGAAACCCAAATACTTATGTCGTTTATGTACCCAACTAACTATTTGTCTTTTACTTGTTTTGTTTCTTTTTCCTTTTAAAAGTTGATGGAAAGATAGAAGATGTCAAGAGAAATACTTATTCTTTTCATATCCAATCTTTTCAAAGATGCGACAACAAACCAAGAATTTTTTCATTTTTTATCACTAGATTCATGTCTTGACCTTTGACTACTAACTTTATATTTTAGTCTTGATTAAGTGCAGATCAAATGTAAGCTGAATGTGCCTTCCATAAAAAATTTAAAACAAGATGCAAAGTTTACCAATCAAGTGTGATTTTGTATCTTCACCTTGTAAGCTACCTCACCCTAAGGTCGGTTTTGTCATTAAATAATTCTCAAAACAGTGAAATGAAATTTTGTGAAAATATGAAGTTGACATGTTGAAAATCATCATAATTATCATAAGCTACATTTTGAATAATTTCACTACTCATATCACAATATTATAATAGATGATGGAAAATTATGTAATTTCAAAAATTTTAAACGAATTCATTTTATGAAAGAAAAATATATTCGTTTTGTGAATGAGGCTCGGGTATTGCAGTTGTTGGCTGTGCCCAGAAGGAAGAGACGAAGAGACTTCCACATCTGTGCAAGGATATGGGGAATTCTTGTTTTTGGTCAATCTTGAACCAATGTGGAAGTGACAATTATTTGTGACAGTGGAGGCGGTCCCATAAGGAGGAGGCTATGTATGTAGTGTAAAATTTTGGCACAAACATTATGTAGGTGACAGCCATAAAAGTTCTAGATCCAGCAAGGGAAGTATAATTTGAACTTATCAACATGGCAGAGGCATTATGTGATGAGTATCTTGTTTGGCATTGCAAGTACCAAGTGGGGCACTTTATAACCACCATACAATGTTGGGGGAAAATGGTTGCCTAATCTTGGCACCCTCACCGGCCAAACCCCAACATTATATGTTCACATAGCCTAGTTGTTATTGCATGCAGTACAAAAGTATTACTTGCTTCTTTTTTCCCTGACTGCCCTTTTGCCTGTCCAAGATGTGTGTGGTGATGCCCAAACACATCTTGGTGCTACCCATATACACTTTGAGTCCTGTTATGCGATCCAGGTGTTGGGGTGGTAATGGAAGTCTAGTTACATGTCCACCAAAATGTGTCTGGACATCATCCATCTTTTTTGAGAAAAAAATGGATCAGGCAAGGGCAGACCCCAAAAGAAAAAGAAAAAAGCAGGCACAACAAAATTGTACTGCCTGCAATAACAATTGTGCACATGTAATTTTGGGGCCAACCCACTATGCAGAATAAATGGTCTGTGAACAGGAAACTTTTTTTCATTGTATTCATGTCCAATAGCTAACAACCATGGTTAGTCATGTACTTACCATCCACATGCATCTACCCACCTACCTAGTAGTGGGCAACTGTCTTCCCATCTTCTCTACATACATACTAACGACTTTTATTGATTTCTTACTTATCTGTGATACATAGAGGCTGAAACCTTTACTACTCATAAGACCTCCCAATAAGATTTGGCATCAGGGTTTACCTATGGCCCCACCCACCAGATACAAAAAGCTAAAGAGCATGTGGTGATATCTCTCTGATTGTTATTATCAGCTTTGGATGTTTGCTGTTGGGCTTTATAGGAGGAGCTTTGTCCCACCAAAACACCAGATAATCTACACATAGAGATACTAATGATTCAACGGCCATTGTGAAATTGAAGCAAATTGAAGTGCCCCTAAATGCAAGTATACTGACTTTTGTTTTGGATTCTAGCAATTGTGTATCTGTATATGTTGGAGGGGAGGTCCTTGCACAAGTGCGTTCTCCTGAGGGAGGGCCACCCAAGGGTGTGAGCCCAAAGATGTTCCCGAACCTCAAGATAACGCACAAGTATGGGAACGTCCCCCTATGTAAACAACTCTCTTTCAATTTCCTCCCTTCTTTCCCGTTTTGTAGGAAAAAATTATTTCCATGGGAATGTGGGGAGCTGTCCAGCATATTGCCCGAGGGTTCTTCTGCAGGGGAGATCCCTCAAAATACACATAGAAATAAAAAGGGAGTTGTTTACGCAGAGGAGAGAGAGAGAGAGAACAAATGCTTATCCAGCAATCATAAATAAGAGCCTCCTCCTCCTCACCTCATGGCACATTCATTCTAGAGTGCTGCTTCAGGGAATCAAACCAATTGCCAGAAGACATTAGATTTTTACACCGAACCATTTGGAGATAGTTCTTAATATGTTTGAAAGGCACCTTACACATGTGAATATCCTACTTAGAAAAGAGGAAGGACGTTATGTCTGCTCAGGGTGTAAGATCACTCCCTCTCTTAACAAGTGTTTGTAAGAACCTTCCCCTTCTTACACCTTGGGATCTTTGTATGTTTAGATTCATCATAACCTTTGCCTCATGCCCTGACCAAAGACTGAAGCACATTCCCAAAATGTGGTGTTGGAATTGACACCTTGTCCTAGGCAATTTCTTTTGGAAACGGCCTCACTATGTGGCGCTTTCCCCTTCACATTACTAATGCTTTCTCAAAAATAGAAGTTGTTGTCTTATGCTTACAAGAGGCCTCTTAACATGTAATGTGCCTCTTACCCATACTACCTTATAATCTATGCATCTTTAGGGTAATGATAACGTTCACCTCATGCAATCCTTTAGTCGTACCCTACATAGAACTTATTTGTGCAAAACCCATATCATATTCTTGGACTCCACCACATGAAGGTAATATTTATTTTTAAAGTAAAGTCTAAGGGCAAGGGCATTACTGGAATAAGGCTATGTGAAATGAGAGAGTTGAGCATAAACCCAATTTTGGTAATGTTCTCACCACTGAGCTTGAGGCATTAAAAAATTGATGCAACCTTAATAGTAGGGAACTTCACATCTTTTCTAAAGCCCACCATGAAAACAAAATGCTTCCTCATGAGGAGAAGGAATAATTGCCTTCTATAATATACACTAAAACTTTCTTACACTAAAAAAAATTGTAAGAGGTTTTTACCAAGTGTTTTGCAATTCATTGATTTTGTCAAGAACCTCCAATTCCAAGTTGTCTTTTTAAATAATCAAAGAACCTTTGATGAAACTTCTTGAAAAAAAATAGAATATTAGAACCTTCAATTCCAATTCTTTAATATAGTTAGAATCAAAATAGAAGAAAACTTACAAAACTTTATTTATAAACACAACTCATATTTGAAAAATGTACAAGGGAAAAAGAAAAATGAAAAGGAAGAATTTACAAGACATGAAGTTAGCACAAACTAGATGTCATAATCTTTTCATTTCAACAATCGAATGCTTGTCATAGGTTGGCCGTGGTGATGGAGGGTGTGTTTTGAAGGGGTGGAAGTCGGGAAGTAGCTAGACCTACCACTACCACCTGACTTAAGATGAAGGATGTTTCTTTGGCAATGTAATTGAATTTTTTTGACAAAGAAATATAATCAAGACAAAAAAAGGAAGGCCTTCTGGCCTTTTGAAGTTCCAAATGTCATTAGCACAATCATGTAAGAACACATTAGCTTGTTTGTGTAAACATTCAAACATCTCAATTATTAAAGGGAGGAATTGATTAGTGGGGTGTTAGTTGTGATAGTTCCTTTCTTTGGCTTGAATTGCATCAAAGGCAACAAATCCTTGGGTTACATAAAATTGGGGAAGTAAATATGTTCATGTTGGGTTAGTAATGACAATGTCAACTAGGGTGTGAATTCCATCTTTGATGAGCACAATGTTGACTTGTCAACAAGAAAAGTTGAACATGGTTGAAGGAAGTGCATGTAGTTACTCTTGTCCCATGTGGAAACCAACATTTTACGCAATGGCAACAAAGTGGTGCAAATTGCATCATGGGTTTTTATGCACTTATTACCATGGGTGCAATGTAAAAGGTGGATACCCATAAAATTAATGTGATGTATGCACACATATCAAAGGATACTTGTAATTGAAGGATGTGGTAGTCCAAACCATGTGTTGAAGCATTGCAAACAAAACTAAAGAAAATATTCAAAAGGTTGGAAAGATTAGTCGATGTTAATGGGGTTTTTTTATTAAGGTTAATTCACCTTTGGGTTTTCTCAACAACAACATCCTAAAGCAACAATAGGTACATACAACACAAAATAAAACTTAAGCTACTACAAATCCTAAATTAACATGTACACAAATTGCTCAAACTTGAAGGAAACAAGTTGAAAGAAAAATTATCCATGTTCCATAATTCAAAAGTGGAAACACATAATCATGAATGAAATCCAAAAGACCTTCAATAGATCTGTCCTCCCAGTCTTATATTAGCCAATTCAAAATACAACAGTCATAACTAACCATTATAAATAATCATTAGCCAGTACCTAGACTAACAGTCCAAATTTTCAAAAAAATACACCTTGCCTAACTACTTGTCCAACTACTAGTTCTGTCAAGTACAAGTTTTACAAATTACATGTTGACTAACCTATCAACCTATCTTCTTAACCAAGTCATTACTTACCAAGTTTAGTAATTGGTTAGGTTAATATTACATGTTAATTTAAATAACATGTTATGACACATGTTAGGTTTAATAACCTACTTATATTATCAACATATTAAGTCATCTGTTACCAAATCTAGGTAACATTATCCCCTTTTGAAATTTATATTTCGTCCTCGAAATATTAACTCAAAGGTCCAGGTTAGATTTAACCTTTTATAACCGGTTGATTGATGATTTCTTCGACAGGTTCAGCATTTGCTGCCTCCACAAGTTCAACTTGATTCAAGATTTGAAGACTGGTTGGCACTACAATCTTTTGTCAATTAGGTGTGTCTTCAAAAGTTATTATGGCATACCTCCAAGGCATGCGGGGTATTTGATATCAAAATAATTTCCTGACTTATCTAGTGTGGAGTCAGATGTACACTAATAGATAAGAATTCCAAAGATTTTAATCTATTATCCAATATAGTATATGAAGGATTAACAAGTTCATCCTATTTCTTGTCAAATTTCTCATTACCTTCCACAGGTTGACTAACAACAGTGGTTATTGGAACATGTATAATAAAAGTATAAACAAGTAACGGTATGATTTCTAAATTATTCCACCTCATAATGAACTAATTGGTTTAATAACAAGTTGTACCATAGATGGCGTTTGCTAAAACTCTGCTACTGGTTCCAATTTCCACGAACACAAAACTTGGGGGTTCATATTTGAAATTAGGGAAAGTAATCTAGTAAACTTGTAGCTCGAATTGATAACTTTGTTCATCAAAGCGAGCTAACTCCATATTGTCCTAAATTTGCTCCTATGTGAACTCTTGAATAGTTTGCCACCATTCCTTCCATAGGATTTATATTTCCCAATGCTTGGTTCTACACTTTGAATAAGGTATTGTCTAGCAATAATTCCTCAAACTCCTTCAACCTATTATTCATTTTAACAGGGAGAATGGGGCTAGGTTTGTTCAATTGTATCTTGATTGTTTCATATTGACCTTTCCAATCTTGGATTTGAGTAGTAAGACTTTGTTTCTCCCTATCAAATTCTATGTGGGCAGCTACCTATTAGTCCTTGAGATCTTGACAAGTATGTTCCAAATTGGTTATAGTACCCTGTTGTTCCAAAATGGACTCCTCCATTTTGGCATAATATCTCATCATCCACTCCAAATCAGCTTAAAAACATGTCAAATCATTATGGGTCTTCCAATTGAACTGGTTGAATTTAGCATACTTTTGTTGTAAGTTCTTAGTTTTCTTATTAGCATGTTTTGCTTCATTCAACTTATTGGACACGTTCTAGTTTTCATGTTGGACCTTATTTAATTATCCTTTAATAATGACCAATTCTTTGTCACAATTTTTCAAAGTTCTCTACACTATTTTTAATTCTAGGCTACTAGTTTGCACGTGGTTATGGGTCTTAGACATATTTTCCTTGACTTGTTCAAACTCAACTCTTAGGTTTGATAATTCTTGCAATGTTTTTGACCAAGTTGAAGCATTTTGAGCAACTTGCTCTAAAAACATGTTAATATGTCTTAGAGTTTCTATGGAATGACCAAAAGCTAAGACAAATTGAAATCTAAAAATTTGTGGGTTTTCTATTTGTATGGGTTGGAATGATTTTGTAGCTACAACTACATTATTTGTAATTGAAACTACATGTTCAACAAATACAAGTTCAATTTGAATGTTGTTAATTATTTTATCTAAGTTGGGTTTAGGTTATTCCTCAATGGTGCCTTGCATGGTTGTTGCATCAATCTTTTCTCCTCCCTTATCTCTAATCTCATTTAAACAGGTTCATCCTCATCCTCTTTTAAATCATTAACCGATGATCCAAAAGTAATCGTAGACTTCTTTCTTAGTGGTGAGGTAACAGGTTCACAACTTAACTTGACCTTTTGTGTAGGTGGTTTTGTATGCATTTTCAATCAATGGGACTAATGTGTGGGTAAAGGTGATGTTGTAGTCAAGTGTGTTGGTATTTTCTCTTTCAAGAACTGCTCCTTAGTAACAAGTTCATGTGAAACATGTTGTTGTTGTGCAAGCTAGTGCTCATGGCTATTTGGTGATATAGGTTCTTTTAGAGTTATTGTTTTTAGTGAAGGCATCTTGAATAAAGGGAACCATTTCCTAAACAAAATGTTTAAAATATGCCCTGAATAACAATTATCTACTTTAGTTTTGCTAGAAACCAAGTTAATTATTGCCTTTTTCTGATGTTTAGTCCAACGAGTTTGTTTAGCCAGTAATTGGGTTAACACTATAGAACACCAATTAACAGGTTGCCCCCTGTTGGCTAGGTCAAAAGCAATGGCAATCTGATTGTTGAAATAAGTTAACCTTTCCCTTTAATATAAAATTTACAAAATAGCTACAAATCTTGCATGAAATTCCTCTTTCATGTGCGCTACATTCCATTGTTCATTATCAACAAAAGCATGTGGTCCTATAATTCTTTTTAAGGTGATTTTGGCTTCTTCAAAAGTTGCATTAATAACATCTCCTGCTCCTTCCTTGAAAATTCCAAGTTGTTCATGAATTAGTACTTGATCAATGAGAATTTATTGACCACATACTCGCCCTAGAATTCTTCCATCTTTCGTTGTTTCCTAGGTTTGTAAGAAGTCTCATAACATGTGTTCGTTTGGTGTTGTCCGCTATAGGTTGAACATGTACTTCAAACCAACTCATCTAGCCCATTTGAGTTCATTGGAATCCATCTCCATCCATTGCAACATCTTTTGGCTTTCCTTCGCCTTGGACACTGGTTTCTTCTTAATAGGTTTCTCAACTTATTCTTTTATAGGTGTTTTGCCATTTTGTTTCATCATAGTTCTTGTTCCTAATCTTGGGCACTGAGGAATAATGTTGGAAATAGGTCCCTCTTCAAAGAGTTCTTAGAGAAATACTCCTCCACTATTCGCAAATTGCTACAACCTTTCTCCTCCATAGGTCTTGATTCAAGAACTAGTTATGGTTGTTCCTAAACAACAAGTTAAGGGCCAACCTCCACTTCTTCCTCTAAGTCTAAAATAACAATAACTTGTGGTACTGGTTTTACTGTAAAAGTAATGGTTTTCCTTAGAAAGTTCAATGTTGCTTCTAATTCTTCTTCTAATTCCCTACTTCTCTATTCTTGCTCAAAAATTCTAATTTTTTTTGTTGTAGGTGCGCATGAAGCAAGTGGTTCTACATAAATTGCTTTAGTTAATCAAACATGTTCTACTATCTCTTTCTCAATCTATTCCCTCCTAAAAATTTTAATTTTTCTTTCAACCTCCTTCTCTTTTGCTTCTTGTCTTAGCCTCTTTAAAGCACTTTCACTCATGGCCCTTACTAATATGAAAAAAAAATGAAAACGAAGAGACAAAATGAATAACATGACGGTTCTTTATATTGTTTCATGCAAAAATGACTTTATGGTTGTGAATGGACATAACCTTTAGGGTTAGAGACTCCTAAAAGGTAGACATCAATAAGTGCCTTTTGAAACACGTCGTTTGCATCATTATTCATTGTTACATTATTGTCTAGAACATGTAGATTATGATAATGATGAACAAGCACATATGTTGTTTTAATGTTGTCAAGTGTCAAATACTAACCAGTTCAAACCCTATAGGTTGAAAATCTCCAAATTCAACTGATAGTGGTATAGGTTCTTTGGTTTAAACAGGTTCATCAATGACTAAATCACTAGGTTTAACCAATACAGGTTGCAAGGTTTTGTTTTCAATGAACCTATATGGCTTCAACTTGTTGATGTCGACAAGCACTGGGTTAGGATCAAATTTATCAATGGTGACAAGTAAACTGGTATTATTAGATAAACAATATCATATCTGATAAGGTCCAAACCATCATCTCTAAGATTTGAGAGCATGTTTGAAAAATAACCCTTGGAAACCATAATACATAGTCTCCAAATTGAAACTTGGTTTCAATGAACCAGTTCTGTGACCACAATGATTTATTCCATTAGTTATAAGTAACTAAATCCTATGCAATCAACCTATTTTCATGTAGTTTCTCTAACTCAAATAGTCGGCTAATTAAAACTCTAATAGGTTTTCGATTTCTGTTGTCACTAGGTCTAGATGGTAACAAATATTTTGTAGGTAATAATGGATGTAACCCGTATACCAATTGAAAGGGGGTATGACTAGTTCCAACTTTGTAAGTGGTTTAATATGAAAATAAGACTATGGACAGGTGCTCATCCCAATCATTTTTATTTTCATTAACTAGTTTGGTTAATAAGGTTCCAAAAACCTTATTTGTAGACTTAGTCTATCCATTCCTTATGGATAATAAACAGTAGAACTGGTATGTCTAATTAAGAATGAAATGGTCAATAAGGTATCCGATTGCATCATTGATAAAATGGGTACCTTGATCGATCACAATGGTTAATGGACATCCAAATCTCATGAGAATGTGTCTATATAAAAACTTAACAATTATTGTAGCAATATTAGTGCGAAATGCTCGAGCTTCCACCCACTTTGTTGCATAATTAGTGGTTACCATAATGTACCGGCTACCTGACAATCTACTTGTAGGTTTAACAAGTCCAATAAAATCCAATCCCCATTTTTAAAATGGTTCTTCAAGTAATGTAATTACCAATTTGGCCAAATTTTGGGTCAACAAGTTACTTGTTCTTTGACATTGGTCACATGTTCAATAATATTCATAAACGTCTTGATTCATCGTTAGCCACCAATAACATGTGGCTTATTAATTAAATATACTAAAACCATGTGATCCGTAAAGAATGTAAACATGTTGCCTAATAGGAAATGCCTAAATTTGTGTAAGGCATAAACCATAGCTAAAACCGCTCTTTCTGTAATAATATTATTTATCTCAACAAAATTAAACACTATTGATGAGTACAAAACATGTTGAGTTATTTTACATGTTGGGTTCTGGGCTAATATTGGCCTTATTACTAAATGAGACGCATCAATGTGAACATGAAATTCTAATTCCCAGTAAGGACTGATAAGTATAGGAGCTTGAATGTACCAGTTCTTGATATCCTCCCAAGCAAATTGACATTCAATAGTCCATTCAAACATTTCAGCTTTTTTGAATAACTTGGTGATTAGTGACATAACAAAAGTAAAATTCTTGATGAAACATTTGTAAAACTGGGCCATTCCATTAAAGACTTGAATCTCTTGAAGTGTTTTGGGCATTGACATTTTTACTAAAGCCTCCATTTTCATAGGATCATGTGTCTTTCCTTCTTTGGAAACTATGAATCCTAAAATAGTTTTAGAACATACCATAAATGCACATTTTGTGATTTCAAACTAATGCCATATTCTCTACATTTTAGAAAACATTTTTTGAGTTTTTCCAAATGAGTGGACATGTCACTAAAAATAGTAAAATCGTTTAAAAAGATTTTCATGAACACATCAATGTATTCACGGAAAGCTTTAGATAGGTAGGTAGTCCATTTTTGACCCCAAAAGGCATTACGACCCATACAAAAGCCCCCTAATCAATAACAAAGGCAATTTTGTACCAGTCTTCCGGTGCTATGGAAATCTGATGGTATTTTTAAAAACCATCTACAAATGTATAAACCTCATGTCCAACTATAATGTTAATAACCTCATCAATAAAAGGTAATGGGTATGGGTCCTTCTTAGTAGCTGCATTAAACGTCCTAAAGTCTACACAAATTTTGAGTTTTCTATTTTTCTTAGGCACTACAACTATAGGTGATAGCCAAGAAGCCTCTTCAACATGTTTAATAAAACTTGTAGCAAGCAATTTGTCAATATTTTGTTTGACAATGGTTACATAATTAGGATTTAACCGGTACCTTGTTTAATGAGTAGGTGGTATTGATGTGTCCAACTCAATCTAATGTTGAATTATGTCAAATGGTACCCCCTTTAAATATTTGTAAGTCCAAGCAAAGATTTCCTTGAACCCCTTTAACAATTCAATCAATTGATAATTGATAACAAATTCTAGATCTACTTTAATTTTAACCTATTGCAAGTTTTTTTCAAAACCCAAATTGATCTTGGTCAATTTTTTTTTCTTTAATGACAATCTAGCCTGTAATGCGAAGGTTTTACATTTTGATTCAAGCAAGCATTTTGTCAATTTCCATTTCTCCCACTTCAAGTTGGAAAAATATCTTTGGTAAATGTTGGAAAATATTAGGGGGTATAACTATTTTAACAAGTTATACACGTACCAATTTAACAGGTACATCGGATGAAACAAATGGCTTAGACACAAGTTTAGTAAGTTTAATAACTTGTCCAACTATATTCAAACATGTTGATGTAATCAACTTAAGAGGTTGATATGACCAAATTGATGTAAGGACAACTATAGTTCCTATTGAAAACAATCATGGTTCTATGGTAAACATCAAATCCTTTTCTTTGTTAGATATTCTAAAATGAAAATCATAACAAACTAATATTTTTGGATGTTTGGTTAATGCTCCAAGTTTTTTAGTAACAAATATGGTTCTAACTGACTAGCTCCTTTATAATAATAGTGTTGTTGCCCCAATCATGAAACACTTTAACATCCTTTAGCCAAGGATGACCTAACAACATAGAGTAGCTAAAGTCTAACACACTATTTTGAATTACAATAAAAGTCACTACATAGGGAATTCCATGAACAAAAGTTATAAGATCCTTAACCAAACCTAAGGGTTTTGCAATGGTTTGATCAGCCATACACAAGTTATAAGGTGCAGGTTTTAGTTTTGACAAACCTAATTGTGCCCTTAATTTATCTGTAATAATATTAATTCCATAACCACCATTTAGAAGCACATCTTTAATGAAATTCTTCCTTACTTGAACATGTATTACCGCCATTTGATGATCAATGGTAACTAATGTAACTATCGAATATGGTAAACTAGGTTTTGATGGTACTGGGTTAAAAATGTAATGTTTGATATTAGGAATCAGTTGTAACAATTGTCCCAAGTTCAATGTATACTTGGTCTCCCATACTTGTTTACAGATATCTCTTAGAATTTCTTTTAAAGTCTTCTCTATAGTAATCTATTATGAAATGACAGGTTACTAATTCACTTCACTAGTTTGATTGCTTATAGCCACTTGAATCATGGTTGGATTATCAAGCAATCCAACCCAATTACTTTGCAATAAACCCTCATTGATAGTAGTAGGATGTTTTTCAACCCCACTATGTTGTAGCTATCTAACAGTTTCAATGAAAAAATCCCATTGAAGCTTTTCTTGTTGCCAATATTTGGCCCTTTTAATTTTAATTAGTTCCCTTTCCTTGAACACCTAGTATTCTGACTATTGACTGTGAGTGGTAACAATAGTTACTACATTAACTGGCACATTGTTGGTTTTAGGCAATTTAGGTGCTGTTGTGGCATTAGAATACACAGGCTTCATTCTAAACATGTTATGTACTTATCCGGATTTATGGGGCATTCTCCGGATCTATGTTTATGCTAGAACAAATTATACAAGGATAATGAACAAGTATTTTTCCTAATTTAACAAGTTGAGTTTTTGTCCTTACTATAGGTTTTATAAACTTAATTATAGTAGTTGGCACAACTAGTACCTCTCTTTTCCTATTATGACAAGTTTCCATTGAATGACTGGTTTTACCACAATTGATATAGGTTATTGTTGATTTAGTTGTAATAGTTGGTACTACAGGTTTAACTACTGAGTTAGCATTTGGTGTAGTTAATAGAACATTGTAATTCAAACTAATAGATCCATTTTCTTCACATACTACAACAACTTCTTTGTGCTCAATTAAAATATTTCTTTTCATACCTATAGTTGTTAATTTTACATAAGGTAACAAACATGCCTTGAAAACAATGGTGAAAAAAACATTTGTTACTTTAACTTGTAGATAGTTAGCTGATTTCAACAAATGTTCATAGTAAACCTCAACACTTTCTGTGGTTTGTTGTTGTATGTTTTGTAATTGCATGTAAACCTCTTCATTATTTTTTACAAGTTTGAATCGCTTGCAAAATGCATGCTCCAACTCTTCAAAAGTGCAGTTTGGATGGTCTTGAACATAGTTTTCACCCCATTCAAAGATATTATCCCTAAAAGTAAAACCAAACAAGTTGATGATATCAACCTTGAATACTTTAATGTGAACATCTAGATCAGTATCTTTGACATAGGTTGGGTATTGTAGCATCATGTATGATGACTTGATTGTTGGTTTTGAAATAGGTTGCACAATAGGTGGTTGACCCCATGGTGGTATAAACATACGCAGGGCAAGTGTTGGCCATCCAAAAGATGCAACAAGTATATTAAAAGGTGGCTCTCCCAACAAATCTCCTTTTGGTGAACTTCCTCCAAGTGAATCTCCAAGTTGTCTTCCATCCGATGGTTGATGATTAAAATGTCCGGCTAGATAAGTTGGTAAACTGGTAGTAACATGTACAGTGGTTGGCACTAATGTAGTAACAAGTTGCTAAACAAGTTGTTTGTCCTTGTTAGTCACTAGTTGAACCACTATAGGAAATTAATTTCCAATAGAGTTTGGTATATATGTTGGGGGTACAATAAGTTGTTCAAGTATTGGGTACACATTTTTAAATACATAACTTGTATAATTCCTAAAGATCAAAAAATCAAGTCCTTTTGTTCCAGTTGGATATGTTGGATACAAATTAAGATTTAGAAGCACAAAGGGGGGTATGATATTATACCACATTAGGTATTTTGAAGTAGGTAGCAGATTGGTTTTAGCTGGTACAATTGGTGTAACAGGTTGTGATTAGGTTGTTTAATAGTTAATAAGTACTATTGTATGAGCTATACTAGGATTCATGGCTTGAGTTCCTAATATAGACACATTGGGTACTGTTATTATAGTGGCTAGAAGAACAAGTTTATAAGCATTCATCACCTCCTCCCTAAATAATTGTTTTAATCTATCATCAACAAATAGGTAGTAATTAAATAGGTATCCCATTTGATAACAATATGAACAAGTTATAGTTCCAACACCTTTGTTTCCTCTTGAAACTAATATATGATGTGGAACTTGTGATCTTTCACTTAGACCAACTATTGATCTCGCTCGCCAAGTGCCTTATGGATAAATAACTCCTTACCAAACAACTTTGGGTGTTGCTCTAGGTTCAACAAGTTCTACATGTGGTATAAAAACTAATTGATTAGATAGTCTTTGGTTGACATGACGAAGCTACCCCAACCTATTGAGTAGGTGAAATCGTTCCATCTTCGAATTAGTGGGTACCAAATGAATGTTGGTATGTGATGGTTGGTTTTGAAAACCAACAAATGTTATAATTGGTGTAGATGCACCAATTCTAGGTGGATCGTAACATGGGGTTGCAAATTATCAGGGTTGTTGAACATATACAACTTCATCAAATGACTAAACAAGTTCATGATTGTCATCATTATGAACACTCACTGCCCTTAATTCGGTTATTGTTCGTGGTGTTGCTTGATGAGTGGTTGAAAGCAATATTGGATCCTACGTCACAACCGATTTTTCTACATTTTGGTGTTATTCATTGATTTCTTCCTTCTGTGTTGCATTGGTGTTTGGTGCATTCACAGGTTCATCTACCATAGGTTACACTTGTCGTTCATCTTTTTCTTGTGCATATTCCTAAATAGGTTGATGTCTAACCTATACTAATTATTTCCTAAAACTTCTAGTAACTACTCTTGACATTTTCTGAAATCAACAAGTTCTAGGAAAGCCTTTACATTATTTTTGAACAATAGTTTTCTTTTCAAAATGACCCCTCCCAATAGTCAAAAGTTTGTATAAAACTTCTTCTATAGATTGAATGCCTATCTATTTTCAAAAACTTTACACTAACTTCACCCTATTCCTAAGGGTTTTTGACTAAATCAAGATTATAAACTTGATTTTTAAAGTTTACACAAAACAAGCAAACATGACCAGAATTTGAAACATGATCATTTTTCAAACTTGATCTACTAAATTACTAAATTTAACCATAAATTCTAAGCATGATTGCTTTTGAATTTTGATCTACTACTTGGTCGCTAAATGTTAACGGGGTTTTTCTATTCCCATTAAGATTAATTCACCTTTGGATTTTTTCAACAATAAATTCTTAAAACAACAACATGTACATACAACACGCAAAATAAATTTTAAAATATTACAAATCCTAAACTAACATGTACATAAATTGCTCAAATTTGAAGGAAATGGGCTGAAAGAAAAATGATTCATGTTCCATAATTCAAAAGTGGAAACACATAATCATGAATGAAATTTAAAAGTCCTTCAATAAGTTTATCCTCCTAGTCTTATACTAGCTAATTCAAAATACAATAATCATAACCAACCATTATAAATATTCATTAGTTAGTACCTAGACTAACAATCCAAAATTTCAAAAAAAAACACCTTGCCTAACTACTTGTCCAACTATTGGTTCTGTTAAGTATAGGTTCTACATAGTACATGTTGACAAACCTATCAACCCATATTTTAACCCAATCATTACCTACCAAGTTTAGTAATTGGTTAGGTTAGTACTACATGTTAATTTAAATAATAGGTTATGACACCTATTAGGTTTAATAACTTGTTTATACTATCAACCTATTAAGTCATATGTTACCAAATTTGGGTAACAATTGGGTTGTAAACCAAGTGCCCATTGTAGGGCTAGAACATGATAAAATTTTAGCACAATGGGCTTTAGATATCCTATTTGAGAACATGTTGGAAAAGGTATGATGGTGTAGACATTCCAAAATGGAATTTTGAAATCAAACCATTTGTTGTTTGATGAGTTGTTCAAAAGGAAAAAGACATGCTCATGCTAGGGGCAATAGAAGATCGCAAAACACGTTGAGGTTTTGCTAGAAAAAGAAAGTGTTATTGATTCGTGATAAGGCTTCAAAAAGGAAGGGACATTGATTGAACATAAACCTAACAACTATGATGGAAACCGCAAAGGCCTAACTCCCTAAATAATTTGTTAGTGCAATAGTGGTTGTTGGTATGAGCCCAATGCAATCAAAAGTTATTAGGATAAAATTTTGTTTATGGGCCAAGCTAAAGGTCTTTTTGGGCTATCAAAGGATCTTCGAACGAAAAAACATCCACACATTTGAAAAAGGGAAGAGTCAAAGGAACCAAAGGACTTTATGGAAGTGGAAGGAGGTGTGCATTGTAATAGATACAATGGTTGTTGCACAAAACAAATGTGTTAGAATCCAAAAGCTATTTAAATATCATCCGTCTAAGGAAAAGATCAACATGCCAAACATCCTGTAACAAAACATTTTTTATGAAGGATGATGTGAATGATGGAACTCCCAAAACTTTCATTTTTTTTATGGGGTGTTAAATTGGGATGGGGTGCCAAAATCAAGCAACAAACTGAAAAAAGACCATGCTATACATTTCTAAAGTTAGATAGAAAAACCTATTACATAGAGTTTGGTTTTTAAATGCTCATATGTAGATGATATAATTGAGGGGGGCCTGTGATGTGAATGTCATATGTAATGGATGGAAATAAACAAGAAAGGAAATGGTTAGTTATAGAATGTAAAGTTTTTAAACGAGTTAAAACAAATAATGGCCCCCCAAGGGAATCACCTTGATGGGTTCCCATGGTAGATGGGATGATTGTGACATTGCCTTCACGATTATAGTGACTATAAAACATGAGGGATTCAAATGCATAAAATACATGAACATAAAGGATGAGTTGTATAATGTCCCCACTAGTTGCAAAAAGTTCTTGAAATATGATTCCTCTTGACACCAAATTGAAGGCATTTGCCTTCTCCAACCAAATAAAAACCTAATTGAAGTGAAGGTCCAAGGTGCACCAAATGCCTTGGATTACTACATCACATATGCCTTTGGTTGCAATTTCAAATCGGTGCAAGAAAAAGTGTGTTGCAAAAGCATTGCAAAATTAAAACATGATTTCATTTCAACAAAAATTCTCCTTGTACGCCAAGTGATTTTACTAGATTTTGAGTGAATTCATTAATTACAATGAACGAAATTTAGTGAGGAAGTAATTAATTCATTAATTTAGTGAACTAGAACTAATGAATTACACCCACATTTTGTAGTAGTGCTTGCAAGTCAATACAACATTTCCCTAACAACAATGGGACGAACTCCACTTAAGGGCTTAATCATGGTTAAGAGGTGGGCCTCTTCATGGACATGTGCAGTTTGACATGGAATGTGACCTTGTGCACTATGAAAACAAAGTTGAAACAATTACGGGAATCCACTTGCATAATTTTTGGGTGGAAACAATCTTGAAGGTTTTCAAAAACCATTCTAGAAGAACCACTTACAAATAAATGTAACTATGTTGGAATGCCAACTTCAAGGAATTAGATGGAAGTTCGAGGTCTTGGTCTAGTTCATAATCTTCTAAGAAAAGCAAGAAAAAGCCATCTGATTTAGGATGTAAAATAGAGAAAGCCGAGTTGTCAAAGGACGTGGGTGCAAAAGAAAATGGTGCTAGAACACAAGTTGTTCAAAAATATTCCTCTACACATTTAGAAAATAAAATGCAAAAAAAATGTTTATGAGTTGGAAGATTTTGTTGGGGAGGAAGCACTGAACTCAAACTTGTCACCAAAGCTAGGGTTCGTAAAAAAAAAATTCCTATAAGTTTTCCTAGCCATTTGTTAAAAATTACTTGAGTCAAATCCACATTTTTTTATACCATATTACCTCACCACAAGGGAGTAAAACAAAACACCATTGGGGTAATAATAATAACAAATGTTAAGTTGCCACGTCATAAGGGTTTTATGCTAGTTTATCTAATGGAAATCAAAATGTCATTTGCACATCACATTAGATAACAATAAGGATGTGATTATATAGTCAAAGACGATGAAAGCTTAACTAAAAGGACCCAAGGACATCCAATGTTGAAACTTAAGCACAAGTTAATGCATATGAAAGGGGAGCAAGGGAGGGTATTAAGTTGGGATGATCATAGGGGTTTAAATTAGATGAATTGGATGCTTGATAGGAATGTCAATCATGGGTTAACCATTGGATGGTAAATTAACACCCACATGTGGGGCAAGGGGCTTTAGGTGAAGGTTGTGAGCACATTGGGGAAATGGGGACAAGTTGGGGGTTTAATCATGAGCAATTGTAAGGGTTGATAGATTGGAAGGAGGAAAAGATCCTACATGCCCAAGGGGGTTTTGCAAAGTGTAGGTTTGGGACCCCATATTCACATAAAAGGTTGGGGGTCAATAGTGGGAACTAGTAAATGGTGTGTGGTTTGTTAAAAGAGTAGAGGGAATAAATGGGTGGTTTATGATTTACATAAGAGATGATGTGGAAAATAGGTTTGTGGTGGTGCATGAAAAAGTAAATGGGTGATGGGAATTACGATGAAACATGATGAATTAGGAGACATGGGATATTTGGTGCCCATGAGGATGAAAGTTTACTAAGAACACATGCCCCACTTTCTAAAAATTGCTTAATGCTACAAGGCAATTTTAAATTTATAAAACCAACCATAGGAAAAAAGTTGTGAGTCTATAATGATATCTAGTTAACCCTTTAAACTACCTATAAGAAAGAAGTTGTGGGTCCCATCTTTCTACAACAAGAATCCTTGACAAAGTCCAAACCATTATTTTAACACTTCTTTCAACGTTTTTTTGAAAATGGCGGTATTGTTTTTGCAAGACATGCTACATGGACCTAAAAGAAATGTACATCCCCCTTGTTCCAAATCAGACCATAGACTACCTCAATTGCAAATTGTTTTCTATCAACAATTCCTCCTCCACCTCCTACATGACTATTGCTTGTGCCTAATCCCTACTTGCTAAACCTTGTTGTTGCTTTTTCTTCCTAGAAATCGTGAGAATAGAACCTCAAGCTCCTGCCCCAAAGACCTGCTTTGATGTCATAGATCGTCATGACTCCTGATTCATGAGGTGATAAAGATGCCTAATTTCTTTCAACGAAGCGTGGAAAAGAAAAAAAAACAAGTAGGGTTAGCAACCCAAAAAACCTTGCATTGCCAAATGAAAACCCCCAAAAAAAACCAATGGTTTTAGGTTTTTGAAATTTAGAAAAAAATTGGTGAATTCTTAAGAAAGAACTAACAAAGAACTAACAATAATATTGGCGAGTATCGAGTATTCAACTGAATACATTCTTTAACCCAGTTCTTGATGTTTTAGAACTCCAGTTGAGGGTCAAAAACCTGTTCTGTGATTTTTTAAACCTCCAATCAAGGGTAACAAATCACAACATGTTCTTCAGTTTTGCAAACCATCAATTGAGGGTATATACATATACTGTAACTTTATTTACCTGCTAGTTCCAAAAAATAAAACTCACCCAACACTGGTTTTTCTGTTAACATGGATGAGGACAACAAGCCTCGTCAGTTGACTTTTCCTCTCTTGAATGAAAAATAACCCACAAAGAGTAGCATTTTATAGCTATGGAGGTTGGATGGCTTGTGAATGAGGATTCCAAACCAGAAGACATAAGATTCAAGCACAACCTCCTTTCCTTTCTTGACCAATTCAACCACAATTTTTATTTTCAAGGATTCAAGCAAGTACGAAGAAAAGAGAGAAATGTGGCAATAACATTTGTTATCAATTTTTATGATTGTAAATGATAGGTCTGGTTTTGGAGTATATGTGTGCAGACTGATAATTGCTTGTGAAGCTGGACATTTGTATGATTGGGTCTCTCTTGTCTGGGTGGCCATGCCTCCAGTAGGGCTGAAGGTGGGCGGAGAGAGGCTGAATTCCTTCTTCTTCTTCTTCTTTTGGTTCGATCCAGAGGGAAGAGAATTGGATGTCAGTGTATGATTTTGTGATAAATTGAGTTGAACTTGGAATCTATGAATGTGTAGTTGACAGCCAGCAACGTAGCTGTAGTCTTCGAGGTTGCAATTTTCTTCTATAATAAATTTTCCCTCTTGCACTCAAATCAGCTAGCCTCTAACTATATTGTCACACAATTTCATCATTTCTGATAATTTTTGTTTGAATTTTGCCATAAAAGCCAGACCCCATCACACACCAAGCCATTTGTTTTTCCTTCATATGACTGTCCCAAGATATTGTAGGATAGATTCATTCAGAGTTGTGAGTTGTCAATTTACAATGATTTAAAATTTGCAGAAGATGAATACCCGTTAGCTAACAATGCCAAGTTAGTAATCATTTTGTGATATCTTATATTCAACCGACCAGTTCTTAAAACTTGTGGTTAAGCTTTTCAAATTTTTTGTTTAGAGATGTTGTTTTGTGTTTGGTAATGGTTAATCTCTCCTCACAATTTTTAAAAAAAAATTGTTCGACATTTCCACAATCTATTTGAGCATTAGTGAGGTTTGTCAAAAGTTTAAAAGATTTTAAAATCAAAACTAAAAAAAAAATTGTTGAAAAGAATTGTTTGAAATAAAGTTCACATCATTTGGTAACATGAAGGATATTATTTGTGTATGAACTTTGACATGTCCAATTATGAAATGCACTTGAATTGCACATTGAATAATGTGTGTTCATAAGAGGTTGGATTCAATTCAAGTTGCATTCAATGTCATTCAATATTTTCATTTGAATGGAACGTAATTTTCACAAAATCAATTCACTTTCCTCATCAATTAATTGCCATTGGTAGTATGCAGCAACATGGAGCCCAAGTTAATTATGGTCTTTCAAAGATGAGCACTTAACTTGCTAGTGGGTTATAAAAAGTCACATTTTTACTGAAGTTGACCAGTGTTTGTTTCTCCAATTTATGATTTTAAAAAGTGGCAGTTTTTCCCTAAAACCCCACATTTTACATTGCAAAAAAAAGCACATTTGTTCTAGCTTTTATCCCAATACAAATTTGCAAAAAATTGAAAATCAGAGACCAAAAACATCACTCATGTATGTTAACCTGACATAACTTACTTTCATTTATTTTTCTTATGATGGTGTGCTGTGTAATATCTACATCCCTAGACAAAATACCAGCATTGTGTGTGGTTATTTGAATTTATAAAGAACCACCGGTTCCAGTTTGTAAATTATTTTACAACCAGAGAACCCTCGGTTGTGTGGTTCTTTGAATAATCAAAATCAAAACAACCACCAGTCACATGGTTATTTCAAAACCCGTAATGAACCAGCAATCCTCATGAAACAACAAATTGAATGAATTGATGGGTTTATTGTTGGGTTATTTGATTTTTTTAAAAAAAATTGAGAACTGCGATCATGTATCAAAACAGATCCTTTATATTTTTAGAATAATGCGTGTGAATCCATCCTAAGAACCACCCAGATAACCGCCGGGGTCTGTTCCTGTTTTTAAAGGCCACCTAACACTTCCTTGAGTGTAAGTAATAGTATTCCATGTTCGATTCTGGACTGATCATTTTTTCACATGCAGCGTGTTCAATGTTTTTGGAATAGACAATGAGACCAGTGTCAAGCAGTTATTAAAACCAAAACCAAAAACCCAGTACTGGGTATCCGGGTGGTTCTTAGAGTTGATAACCACAGTTCTCAAAACATCCAAGTACCCGGATCCAATATATTATTATCAAAAAATCAAAATACCCAGTTCTGTTATATAATCACAGTTCGCTCTTTTGGGGGGGGGGGGGGGGGGGGGGGGGGATTCAAATAACCACCCAGCAAACTGCTGGTTTTTTCATGAAACCCAGTGGTTCTTTGAGGTTTTTGAAATACCCTGACCTGGCAGTTCTTTGATTCTGATTATTTTCAATTACTCAAAACTGACGGTTAATAATAATAATAATAATAAGAACTGCCCTCACAGTGGAAGAGACTCCAATTTTTTTAACTTTTAATTTTATATTTTATATTTTTCCAAATCCATAGTACTCTGACTTGTGATACAATTTTGGCTGGAACTGGGAACCAATTTGTGGGTGATACCTGAAGACCTTGCTATATTATTTAGACTTTTTTTTTTCAAAACACCAAACATGAATTCCATCATATCATGATTTTGTTTTGAACATAACGGGCTAGAGCCATTATGCAATGAGCCACTTGCCTTGTATTTTTGGCTAGTGTGGTTGGCATATGTGGGTAAATCGTAAATCCTACACAACAAAGAAGAAGAAAGATTGCACAATTTGGAATCTATATATTAAGATAGGTGTTTGTTTGTTTGTTTGTTTGGATGTGATCACTTTGTAACCCTCCCAAACTGTGGGACCCTTCAACTCCACTTTTGGATCTACCAAGAAACCCAAGCCAAGGAAGTGTGGATGTTTGCCATTTCATGATTTTTGAACCAATTTTTGAAGCAAAACTTGTTGAACTTAGAATGACTTTTTGTCTTTAAAAATTAATTTTAAATCAAATATCAAGGTTCCACAAAACTCTGAAAATAGCTAAGCCAACTTCAAGTGGAATAACATGAGGATGGATGATGACCTTTCCAGGAGGTTTAAGATACTTGGGCCAACAATGCAGGGGCTGACTAGTGAACATTAAATTTGAGGAAATGCTAAGTGATCTGGTTGCAAAATGATTTTGGCCCAAGGAGAGAGAGAGAGAATCCTATTTGGTACTGGGTACTTTAACCTCAACTTGAATCTTTAGTTGGCACAAGTAGATGGTGAGTACAAGGGTCCAAAATTGTTTGGTCTATTTTGTATGTTGGCAAGTGTGGTGTGCATAAAAGCTCTGCACGACAGAAGAAAGATTTGTACACTTTGGAACACATCCATTGACATGTTGAGAACATTGGGAACATTCATGGACAGCAAAAAGAAGTAAACACTATGTAGGAATAAAATTGGCCAATATTGACATATAAACCTTGTCATTAATTGATTGTGCACCTTGAGCAAGGAAATAATACTCTTTTGCATTCTCTATTAAATTTTCAAAACATTGTAATGACTTCATCTAGGAATTCATGGTCTTGCTCACCAACACCCACTAATGAACACATCATGACGATGATGGACGGAGTGTGGACAAGGAAACACTTTTTTCAATGGGTTCTAGTTCCATAGCTAACCACAATCGTTAGTTAGATCAGTATCTGTTTTTACTAACTATGTACCTACTAACATCCCTTACTAGCCCTTACTTATGTACAAACCATCTTCATGTATCTACTTACCTAATAGGTAGCAGCCACCCATTATCCCTACTCTACAAGGCCTATCCCTTACATGATAGATTACTAATGTGAAACTTGACATCAACTCAATTGGGGTTCATCCACAACTGAGTCATAATAGGCTCCCAATAGATGTTGTGTCAACTACACTCTGGCCAGCTGGGGAAGTACAATGAGAGAAAGGAGTTTATGCATTAGGTAGGTAACCATGCGAGAGGGCATTTGGTTATGGGGAATACTCAAAGGCGTGGATGCCCCAAGACTATTTCTGATAACCAGCTGAGCCCTCTCACCAGTTACCGGACATAACCAGCAATTTTTTACATCCATAACCTGTGAAGCAAGCGGATGTGGATCACTTTTCATCCAGACACAGCCTGAGATACAGCCACTTTTCATCCACACACATTAGCCATAATATTACAGCCAGCTTTAATATACAATATTTAACTCTCGGGCGTGGAGGTCCAATCAGAATGAGACACAACAATGCATAGGAAGCTGGTTGTGTTTATTGGTTTCAAGTTTGTGAGTTTGTCAGACATCATGTAACGCCTGCCAATGCGGAAGTGAAGTCAGATGGGTTGTGAAGTGAAGCAAGGTGACGACAACAGATACTATACATACATACATACATTACTACTGTAGTAGTAAGTACAGGGGCAGCTTCCTTCCGCCCATGTCTGCCAAATAAATAATTAATTAATTAATTTTGAAGATTATATTCCTAAAAAAAAATCCTGAATATTCCAAAAGATTGTTCATTTTCCTTCACAAATTTTTGTTCCTTTGAGGTTTAAAAATAATATATATTCTTTCAGATTTTCCATAAATAAGATGATTTGTGACAAAGCTGCCAAGGTTGCAAATACCCTGCTACCAGCTGTAACAGCCATGGCTACAGCTGCCCCTACTGAGAGCCAGTAAAGAACCCCACATCATCAGCTCAAAACATTTGCAAAACCTGGATGGACTTTGTAAATGATTGACTTGACCAGCTCTGTCGACATGGATGCCACCACTCCAATCAATTCAATCACACCATACCCAACTCTCCAAATGATTTCTCCTTGCTTCAGAAGTTGCCTGCAAATATTGTTTTTAGTCTGCTTAGCCTCCTGGGAATTATTCTCAAACCATTCCTGTCGTGGTGATATTATGCTGAACCTAGCTAACAAACTACCAAGCCACCACCACATGCATGCCTTGGATAATGTAGGATTGCAACTATGGTAACTCAGTCTCCTCTCCAAATAAACAAAAAAGAAAAGAAAAGAAAAGAAAAAAAGAAGAAGAAAAAGTTTGGAAGGGTATCATGAAGAGAGGTGAGTACCCAGAGATTCTCAAGCTGGTTCTCATAACTGAGAAAAACTTACCTAGAAAATACATAGGTATCTGTTTCCAAACTTCCAACCATCTTGCAATACACTCATTGCCTTTGTTTCTCTGCGGGATGTACAGCCAATTTTTATCACCCAGAGTGCTAATCTGACTAATGTAGCTTATCATGATGAATTGTTTCAGTTGAAAAGGTTAGAGTAAGAATGTAAGATGTATACACAGTAATGAATACATCAGCAGATGTATTCTGTAGTAGAACCAGTGAGTCATGGTCTCTACCAGTGTGTTGGGCAGTTATTAGAAATAGGAACAGACAACAGACTCCCAGTGGTTATCAGGGTGGTTCTTAAGATTCTTAAGAACCATGGTTCTTCAAACAAATCAAAGACCCAGTTGCAATATAATTAGTCCACTTATGTGTTCAACTTTTGTACTTGACAGATATCTTAGTGGGGGGAGTTTCAAGGTTCAAGCTCCTAAGTTGTTAGTGTTGAACCAGAGCTTGTGTCATTTTGGAACAAGAAGCAAACACTAAGCTACTTTGCACAGAGACTTACTTATTAGCTTAGTTTCAATTTGCATGCTACAGTTCACAGAGGCAGACAAGGAGAAAACAAGACTCGCTTCAAGATGTTAATCAATTTTTCCAATTGGGCTAGAAACACACAGAATCAGCATCCACCTTCAACCAACCCCCTGCATACACAGGTCGATTGCTACAGAACCATTCATGTATCACATGCATGATTATAAACCAAATTAGATGAACTTCAAATATGCCAACAAGTATTGTTGGCTTTTTTTGCAGCAAGGAAGAGTCCATAGATCAAACCCTATTTCAAACTTCAGAATGCAGAATTTTGCAACATTGGCCCCAAATTGCAAGGACACATTTTGTCACACATATCTATATCACTATGACAAAAAAAATCTCTTTTTCAACTGGATGAAACAACTTGAGTTTTGTGACTTTTATCTTGAGTTTTGCAACTCTTATTTTGACTACATAGTTGTTTTGGAAGTTGCAAAACTCAAGATGGAAATTGCAAAACCCACATCATTTCTTTCACCTAGTTAGAAAGGACATATATATGAAGAAAAAGTGAATTCTCACCAATGGTGCTTGGTCTCATGTTTGTTTATCCAATATGACTCATCCAAAATGATTCACTCGATCATCCAGCAACAAATATCAAGACAGAATATATTCAAATAACCATTAGGAAGATCCAATTTATTGGATGTCAAAATATTGAAGATAAGATCTCAAAAGGGTATTGTAGAAGGTCTTGGTCTTTCTCTGAAAAAAAACAACAAGAATTTTTCAAAAACCCAAAATTGGAAGTGTAATAGAATAAGTGTGCCAAGCAATTGGACTCCATAATAACTATTTACCCAAACAACCACTGAATTCTGCAGTTCAGGCCTATGCCTTCATGAACAAGAAGCTCATTGCATAATGACTCTGCATGACAGGTTCAGACAAAATTGTGAGATGGTTTGAATAATTGGGTGATTTGAATGAAAAATGCATCTATCAAAAAAGCAACCAAGAAAGTTCAGCTAGGTGTCTAGCTGCCACCCACAAAATCCAATCATTGTGTCTCCAATCCTGCATGGATGGATGCAAAGTCTCTTCACTCTGGGCAGAGCCAAACAAAGTGGGACTCAGCTCACAACTCTTGTCCTCTTGAGCCAATTTACTTTTCTATTACTTTCTGGGGCTTATCTCATCTATACCAAGATCACTCAGTTGAAAAGAATGTATTTTGCAAGAACAATTTTGCAGTGGCAACCAAAAACACTCAAATAGAAAACTTTACCTCCCCGTCAGCCTGAAGCTTCCATAAAATTCACCAGAAAAGAATTAAGATTAAGAAACATGGACAAACTGGAATTCCCAAAAATAGTTAAGGTTGAGTCCAATATACCTACCAGTGTTTAAAAGTTCAAAAGCATGGAAAATGGGCTGTCCAGACTCCAAATTTCCTAAACCCCAAAAGGTTGAATTACCGCATGTCTGCCTCAGTTCCTCCAATGACTCCAAGGGAGTGTTCAACGGATTGCTTTTGCCCAACACCTGTCTGCTGGAGAGTTGAATTTTCCTCAATCTTCAACCCCCAGGCTCCAGCTCCAGCCCCAGCCCAGCTAGTTGAATATCCCTCAATCTTGGATGCCCATCCCAGCTGGCTTCTGAATTCTAACCTCTGAAGGTTATTCTAAAAGCACAATTCTGATCATATTACATACACCACAATATCAACATGGTAGTTTGCTTGGTTCTCCTGGGGCCGAACTTGACCAGCCTAGGAGCAGAAAGTTTCAGCACACTCAATCCCAATCAGCTGTGAAAAGAGTGAATTCACAACTTTCCAACAGTAGCTTTGCCCAAAATTGAAATTCTGATCTTGCAAATTTTACTCCCTGCCACATTTGAGTTTGACTTGGCAGATGACAAACTGCATCTATGGCCTGTTTATTGAACTGGCACCACTTCAGCATGTCCGGTCCTATTCTCACTAGTGAAGAAACGTTGCCACACTTCATGACTTCCAACAAGCATTGAAAATTTTGAGAAAGAAAACAGAGTGACCAAAAGAAACATTAATGCAAACCAGAGAAGGATATTGTTGAATGCAGTTTCATAAGAGCAATGTCAACAGTGATGTCAGCACGTGTTTATACTCCAGTTCTGTCTGTCTAACAAATTCCTGAAGGAGGACGCAAACCAGAGGTGTTGTGAAATTTGGGATCGCCCACTCAAACAAGAGAAATCATGATGATAATACAAATTCAAAAATGAATGACCAGCAAGGATTAATATAGCATTCGCTGACAGAATAAAGAAGCAAAGCATCCATCAGTGCATGCTAGACATACCTGGATAGTCTAACTGCATATCCAGCAAGATCTCAAGAACATAAAAGTGTAGGGTAAAGACAGTTTAGCAAGGACATGAGCAATTCTAGTCCAGACCAATTAATCAGGAGAGACTTCAGATCAACAATAGAACAGCAACATATCAGCAAGCATAGAGAAGAGGAACCCAAACCCTACAGAACAGATAAAACAAAACCAAAACACTGAGGAGGGGTTTTGATAAACAGTGACAATCATCCACATGTTCAGGGAGGTTTGACAGCAAAATGTATAATCCTGAGTGCCCACCATAACATTCCCACTGCTCCAACAATGGGTCTCCAACAATGAGAGAAACTTCACAGAGATAATTTGGGAATCCACATAAGAGTACAAGAATTTCTGAAATGGCCCAATAGTCAAGTGCAACAGCAAATTGACAACCCTGCATCAATAATTTATTCCAGGCAGGAGTGGAACAATGGGTGAAAGGTGTTGCACACTATTATCAATTGAGAAGCCTTATTGGGTGGTCATGAGTCAGTGGCTAATATACCTTATGCAAGTCAACCAAATTCATAAGTCCTCACCTGCTGTGCAACACTACACATGGTCAGATAAATGGATCCTACTTATCTGCACTAACATACACAACACCAGGTCCAATGTTCCAACTCAAGTGTGAGAACTTCATTGCAAGGAAATCAAATTGAAACAGAAAGATAGAACCCTTGGCAGATAGATTGACAAAGATCCGCAGCGCTTCAGGCAAAGACACTGCCCTAGTGACTTGACCATTGTAAAGTTGAAAATAGCAATTCCATGTAGTCCAGACACAAGAACATAGTGGAGATAACATTCATCATCATCATCATCATCATCATCAGATAAACTGCAGATTCACAAGGCATCAAACAGAAATCAAACAAACAAACAAACAAATAGCTCTGCAACCTAAAATCCCTGGCCATAACTGCCTGCTGCAATGGTGCTCTTCTATTTCATTTGAAAGCTTTCTAAAAACACAGATGGTCGTGATTTGGGTAGAGTGCAGAAGGAAAGGTTCCCTCCACTACTACCTTGCTGACATGATTTGCATGACTGGAATTCATGAGATTAGCCATGTCTTTGGTGTTGTTTTTTTCTATCCTTTGAAAGAAATTTTTGCATGCAAGATAGACAATGTAGAACAAAGATGGGGAAAAAGAAACAAACCAGCTTTAGAATTGTGGAAAATAAATCACAGCACTTTTCTGACAATTGTTTGCAAATTAGGTCATTCAGATGTCATCTGTTATCGCAAGGTTTGGATACTTGCCATCACTTTCTGGACATCCATAGCCACACTAGTAACGAGCGTGCACGCAAGACAGACAACATCAAATCGAGGGGGGGAAAAAACAAAAAAACCAGCTTTAGAATTGTGGAAAATAAATCACAGCACTTTTCTGACAATTGTTTGCAAATTAGGTCATTCAATGTCACCTGTTATTGCAAGGTTTGGATATTTGCCATCACTTTCTGGACATCCATAGCCACACTAGTAACGAGCGTGCATGCAAGACAGAACATCAAATTGAGGGGGGGAAAGGAAAAAACCAGCTTTAGAGTTGTGGAAAATAATCACAGCACTTTTTGACAATTGTTTGCAAATTAGGTCATTCAAATGTCATCTGTTATTGAAAGGTTTGGATACTTGCCATCACTTTCTGGACATCCATAGCCATACTAGTAAGGAGCGTACATGCAAGACAGACAATATCAAATTGAGGGGGGGAAAAAAAGAAAAAAAACAGCTTTAGAATTGCAGAAAATCGAAGTCACAACACGTTTCCGCCATTTGTTTGCCAAATTAAGTCATTCAGATGTCATCTGTTATTGCAAGGGTTGGATACTTGCCATCACTTTATGGACATCCATAGCCACTAAGTAGGAGCAAACACTGGCTTGAAAAAACCCTAACCCCCTCATCACAAACAAGATGGCTAAGAGTTCAAACTCTTGAGGCAGGTGTAGAGAATAAAAAGGAGCGATCACTTCCCCTAAAACCTTTCTCATTCTGGGGTTCAAGCTGGCAACTGCCTCTAACCTGGTAATCCATATTTCTCCCGCAGGCGCTCCAGTTGCAGATAAGCAGTGCTGTAGGGCAAAAACTGACCCGCATGCTCCTCTTTGAGCTCCCGAATGCCGTCTGCAAGTGCAGGGATTGCAAGAACCTCGTCATAGGTAAGCTCCCTCACGAATCGGGCAGGGCTTCCAGCCCAGAGCTCACCAGCAGGCACTCGGCGACCAGGAGGCAAAACAGATCCGGATCCAAGCATACCATGCATCTCGACGAGCGAGCCTTCCAACAACACGCATCTCTGCCCGACAACAGATTCGTCCTCAATGGTACACGATCTGAGCGTACTGAAACCTCCGACCGTCACATACTTGCCGATCGTCGTCTCGGCCGATAAGCCGGTGGGAGAGATGGCTGCAGCATGGAGTACACATTTATCCCCAATGCTTGACGAAAACCCCACCACAATACGATTCAAATCCCCGCGCAGCACGCATCCATACCACACCGATGCCCGATCTTGCACATCCACTGCACCAGCAAGAATGGCATTGGGAGCCACCCATGCATCTACGGCCACCGTCGGCACTCTGTGCCCCACCGGCAAAATGCTTCGTTGACCTTTGTAGTCATATTCCACGTGATGCCTGCTGGAAGACGAAGCTTGCCGCGTCTGCTGCTGTGCACAAGCCACAAAACCCAAAGCTAAAGAAAAATCCGAAGAAACAGCGGCAGCAGAAGAAGAAATAGGGATTTTTTTTTGAGAAGCTGAGCCGCGGATCAAGTTGGAAAGCAGCTTGAATCCGCCGCCCCTTGTAGCTGCCATTGCCGCTTCTCGAGCTCTGCTGTTAGTTTTCTCTCCTGCGCTGCTGCTCTGTGTGTGTTCGGGCTCGTGCGCGTGCGGAAGGGATGCAGGGAGGACTCCCCTCTTTCGATCGGGTGCCCTTGTCTCAAACGAGATCCATATCCCAAAACTGATGTCCTACATGATGTCCCAAATCACACAGGACGTCAGTTTTGTGCTCATGTCTCAAACGAGATCAATATCCCCCAAAATGATGTCCTGTACAACGTCCCAAATAATACAGGACGTCAGTTTGGTGGCTTTGTCTCATATCTCAAACGAGATCCATATCCGAAGAACTGATGTCCTACATTATGTCCCAAATCACACAGGACGTCAGTTGTGTGCTCTTATCTCACATATTACAAGAGATCCACATCCCAACAACGGATGTCGTAGATGATGTCTCAAATAATACAGGACGTCAATTTTGTGCCCTTGTCCAATGTCTCCAAAGAATCAGTCTCCCAAACCTAATTGGTCCCATGTAACATTCCAAATCATACAGGACATCAGTTTTGCGCCCTTGTTGGAAGTCTCAAACAAGATTCTTCCCCCAAAACTGATGTCTTATATGCCATCTCAATCATACAGGACGTCAGTTTTGAGCTCTTGTCCAATGTCTCAAATGAGATCCATATGACATCCCAAATCATAGGACATCAATTTTGTGCTCTTGTCCAATGCTCAAACTAGATCCATCTCCCAAAACTGAGGTCGTACATGACATCCCAAATCATATAGGACGTGGGTTTTGTGCTGCTGTTTGATGTCTCAAAAGAGATCCATCTCCCAAAGTGGATGTCCTACATGATGACATTCCAAATCATATAGGATGTCGGTTTTGTGCTCTTGTTTGATGTCTCAAAAGAGATCCAACTCCCAAAGCTGATGTCTTAAACGATGTCCCAAATCAGACAGGACATCCCTATTGTCCAAATCATATAGGATGTCAGCTTTGTACCCTCTTATGATGTCTGAAAAGAGATCCATCTCCAATATGACATCCCAAATCACATAATACATCAGCTTTGTGCCCTTGTCCAATGTCTCAAATGAGATCGATATCCCAAAATTGACATCTTATATGATGTCTCAAATCATGACACACATCATTTTTTTCTTTTTCCCCTCCCTCATGTGCTCTTCTACCATGCCTCAAAAGATATGCATATCACAAAACTGATGTCCAATATGATGTCCCAAATCATATAGAACATCAATTTTGTGCTCTCGTGCAATGTTTCAAAAGAGATCCATCTCCCAAGACTGTTGTCTAATGTGACGTCCCAAATCATATGGGTTGTCAAAGAAAACAATTTCTCCTTTGTGCGTCCATGTTTGATGTCTCAAACAATATCCATATCTTAAAATTGATGTCTTATATGACATCTCAATACATATAGGACATCAGTTTTGTGTCATTTTCATATGTTTAAAAAGAGATCCATCTCCCAAATTTGATCTTCAATATGACATCCCAAATCGTATAGGATATCATTTTTTATTGATTTTATTGGCCCTGCCTTGTAAGGCAAGGATATTGTGTTGAGAATCATTATAGAGTATAGTAGCTTCAAGGGATTTTTGCCCCCGATCAACTAGGTGAGATGAGTCATCCTAATTTGATTGTAAAAATTTCACATTCATCTTATGACATTTTGTTTTCTTTGCTCCCTCCTCAAATGTGCACCTAGCCCACCAGACATTGTCACCAATCCATAACCACAAAACTAAATATGAAAATACTTTCTCCTAAAATGGTTATATAGCAACCATCATGCTCAAAAATTCTTTCAAAATGTGGGAATGTAATTGAAAATTTTCAAATATACATGCCATGAAAAGTCTTTTTTTCTTTGGTTTGAAATTTTGCACAAATGTGAAAAATAAATCTGAAAATAAACTATTTGGACCTTTTTTTTTCGGAAAACAAATCATTAGATTTGCAAAAAATTAAAAATCATGTTGTGACATTTCCCTATTAGTTTTGGTTTGGTAACAAAATTTCAAATGTTTAAATAGTTCCTAGAACATGTCATCATTTAATGTGAGAACCCTTTTGGGTTCCTCATAACTATTGTGATGTTAAAAAATGAAAAATAAAATCATTCATTTTTTTCTTTTACAATAACATGATGTACATTTAAATAGATTTATTTGTTTATTTTCCCATAGCTATGACCAATTTGTCATAAATATCAATTGTTGATATTAAATTAATGGCAGGGCCATTGTGTATAACACACCTTGTTTTATTTTATAATTTTGCTCCCAAGAGTTTTGGGGACAATTTTTGTTAGGATGTGTTGTCATTGGAAACTATGGGAACATAAATGGACATAAGTTTTCTCATCATTTATGTGATGGTTAAATTGGGAATCTATCTATGAAGGAAGGTTCTTTGTTTGTTTGTTTGTCACATTAAGATTTTCCAAACCATGGCACCTCTTTTTGCACTATTGGTGCCATTGGAAAATCCTCAACAAGTAGTAGGGTTGCACCAATTGGTTTCATAATGTCTTCACCTATGGTGGAGAAATTATTGAATATTGGACAATTTTCTCAAACAAAAAATCATTTAAATCAAACCCAAAAATTTTAAGGGAATCTTGGGAATGCTCTTGGTATTGTTGGAAAGCCTTTCATGAGTAGGATTTCATGAAAGTGAATTGGAAAAAAATTAGACCTAAGGTGCATAAATATTGAATTTTGAATCTTTTTTGGAAAATTAGTTTTTTTCAATGAAATTTTAATTAAATTACAATAAATGATTATAAAAGGAAATTCTAATTAGGCAACCAATTTACATGTGCGCCAATGCCACAAGCCACATTAGTGTTTTTGTGAAAAAATGTTGTTAACCATGAGAACATCAATGGAAAAAAATGATGTGGGAAGAAGCCATACAAGATTCTAGCTACTTGAGTTTGTAATAAATCCTTTCATAACATATTTTCATTCATCCATAGGCAATGAGTAGGTATTCATAAAAGCCTTTTTGAATTTTCATAGTGTATATGGAAAGCATATAATAACACATAATATTCCTTCCACCCCACAAGTGGATGTTCTAGATTTTTAGGTTTTACAAAAAGTTAAAGCCCTTGACTTTGATCTTTTGCATCAATTTGTATGCCATCTAAAGTTCATGGGTGAAGGCATTACCAAAATTTGGTTTGAATTTGGGTTTTATCTCACCTTATTTTGATGATACCCATGCCTTTGGGCTTTACCTTACATTATGTAGAAAACACCAAAACCCAATGCATCACCTACATGATTTTTAAAAAACAACAATTCTTACTACATGATCATTATTTCTTTCTTTTCTTTTGGTATAGTTACAAGTGCAAGATTAATCCCATTAAAACAAAGTTTCATCAAATACAAATGAAGAGTTTGTGAAGATTATAACCTTTTGATAGTTGTTAATATTCTTTTTGAAAACCACTTGCAAGATGTAAAGTAAAATTACATTTAAAAACTATTAAACAAATTTTCAAACAAACCAAAATCAATTCAATCAAAAAAAAAATTGGCAAATGGCAACACTATGAACATCAACATATCTATGAAATTGTATAAAAATCTTCAAGACTTTCAAGGTTAAACTATAATAAGAACAATACAAGACTTAATTACTTTTCTTCACAAAATGTGATACCCTTCATTTTCACAAACACCAACAACACATTCAACACAAAGGTTGAAATATACCACCACCTTATGATCAATCAACTCAACACATTTCATCCTAATAAAAAAGCATTGGAAATCAAGGAACAACACCATAACAATTATTAGATTACAACATGTCCCAAATGTAAGCTCTTTTAAAATAAATAAATCCAATTACAACATGTTTTTGCATTTGAATACAATATGTTTTAACACTACACCAAAAATGCCATTTTATAATTAGTCTTTATTGATTATACTAGTCATTTATACCATTTATAGTTGATTTGGACATGTTGTTTATCCATTTGTAGTCATATAGGATTAGTCATAAAATGACATTCTTCACATAGTGTAAATATCATACTCTTGCTTACAAATGAAATAACAAAATACTCACGATGGTTTTGACTATGTTTTCAAATTTCCACATCATATGTGGAACAATTATGAGAATTGTTAATTAATTAATGATAACTACGGATATTAATGCAAGACATCAGTAACAAGTGATAACTATGGATATTAATGCAAGACATTAGTAACAAGGTCCACATTGATTGTTCCAAAAAAATAAGCATGATCCAATTTAACAAGTTTTTTTAATCTTAATTGTTTCCAAAAAAATTTTAAATCATTGTATCCCAATTAAATGTGATGATACCCAATAGCCACAAATTTCAAAATTCCCACAATTAGGATTCAAAGAGCTCCCACATGCCATGCAAAAAGAACCTCATTATCCCTTCAAACTAATGAAACAACTTCCTACATGAACTTTACCTTAAAATTTTCCTTAATATTTTTTTCTTATAACCATATCATTTACAACTTCTCCTTCCCTTCCTACTTCTTCCAAATTTAAACCCATGACATGCAACATCATCCTCACAATACTTGCTTTGGTTCATGACCTAAAACAAACACTCAAACCAACATTTTTTTGGGGCAAAATTTCACCAAATTTCAACTTGAAACATATGATTTTGACTTATACAAAGGATTTTCCATGAAAAAAATGACCCAAATTCACTAGATTTACAAATAAAAATTCCAAATCATCATATTTTTGTGATTAATTCTAATAGGTAGCCAAGAATATACAAGGATTTTGTTTTTTTTTTTTACTTTCATATCTAGTATGTAGCCAAATTTAGATAATTCATCTTATGGATGATCATCACTTTAATTGCATCATAAAATGAACAAAATAACCTTGATTCAAAGTTGACATGATGATCAATCCACATAATGTTCACCTCTTACATGAATTTTTTAACCATTGATATTTTTTTGCCAACATGCACACCCCACCCCAGTTGGGTCATGAAATGGTGGTAGGATCTGGTTAAAGCCTTGGAATGTGGGCAAAGAGGTGAAGGTTCAAACCTTTTTTTGAACATATTGTGATCATAATTAAGAATCGTCTTAATGATGTGATAAAAAATATGATTATAAATAAATAAACATACATGTGAGAGGTGGGGTAGATAGGGTTTAAGGTTTCAAACACTAAACCCCCTTACACCAAACACCTCATATTTTGCCCATTCCTTTACCGAATTGAAAGATTTTTGCGACATTGGAAACATTAGGTGAAGGATTGAAAATGTTCTTGGAGCTTCATAATCAAAGGAACAATGTGTGAGTATTTGACCTTGTTTGAATTTTCAAGTTGTCACTCATCAGCCTATCTACCTTTTTTCCCCAAGCACCCCACCTCACATAATAAATAATCCCTTAAAAAATCACCCCTCCCAATACTACCCAATAAAAAAAAATTATTCACTAAAACCCCATATCCAAAACAACCATTTGAAAAAATTTAAAATTTAAATTTAAATTAAAATTTTAAATTTAAAAAAAAATAAAAAAAAACTTTAACACCTTTTGCTCTCCCCACCCAACTTTTTAAAAAAACTTACACCTAAACCTGCAACCTTATCCATTCAACTTACTTATTTTTTGACTCCTATACTCACTTAGAAGGTGTTCCCACTTAATGCCATTATAAAATAAAACCAATAAAAGGACCTTAAGTCTTAAAATACTCAAACTAAAGCCCCTTTTACATAGGAATCAACACTAAAAAAACTTGGGGCCAACTTTGAGCATTTTTGGCTTGTTGTTTGGCCCCAAGTTACTAAGAAATGCAAGAACATTAACATCAAGATATTAATAAATGTTGGAACATTAACCCCAAGGATTGCAAATTGGCTTCCCAAATTTCGCAATATCTTTTTTTTGACCTTGGGGCCAATATCCAACCATAAAGTTTAGCATTTATTGATAACTTTGGGCAAATTGAAAGTTTTTTTCTATTTCAACCTTGACTTTTAGCACTAGTAGAAAGGATGCAGGTTAGTTCACCTTATATTTCACTAGTTTGACAATTTCATTATAGTCAATTCAAGCCTCTCTTAACGATCATGGACCAATTGTTATGGATAGGTGGAACTTGTTCATCCTTGTACAATGATTTCATGAAAGGTGACATTTAATCTTCAAATTTTCAAGAAAATGACATGTGGCACCATATTTCCCCACTTCCTAAAGTAAATTCACCAAGCCTTATTATAATGTCTTCTTCAACTTGTCCACTTAAGCTAGCAAATTATTATGGTTGCCTTAGCCATTTAACATGTTGAATTCACCATGTTTTGACCTATTATTGACATAACTTAACCATTTAACCCATGGAATTTACCATTTATTTACCCATTTTGGACATAATTTAGCCACTTAACCATTAAATTTATCATGTCCTAACCCACTTTGGACATGACTCAACCACTTAATTAATTAAATCCACCATCCATGTTCATCCCCATTTTGGGCACAACTTGACCACTTGACCGCTTAACCTATTGAATTTACCATGTATTAACCCATTTGGTTACAATTTAGGCACATAATCAAATGAATTCACCATGTTCATCCCCATTTTTCCTTGACTTATCCACTTCACCTTCTGAATTCACCATGTTCATCCCCATTTTTCCCTTGACTCATCCACTTCACCTTCTTAATTCATCATGATGTCCCCATTTTTTGCCTCTTATGGTTAAATTTTACTAGTGCATTGAATGCAATGCACTAAATTCATCCTCATAAGGTGGGACGAGGGAATCAATTAAAGGTTGCAACAATTGAGTAGTAAAATACTTTGTTCCTTGTTAAACTCTTTTGGGCCACAATTTGGGTCAAAGGCCACATTAAAATGGGTAAAAAGAAGAAGGCTTGATCAACTACATTTTTAGGTGCCATTTCACTATTAACTCACAATTACCGTGATTTCCATTTATTGTCAGAAGATCAATTCATGTGTTAAACTCATTACTTCAAATAAATGGACAAATATCATTCACAATTCATGGATTGGGATATTGGGTCAGCTTTTGTATTTATCTTTGTATTGCATTACCACATGTGGCAATGTTTGGAAATTACCACATGGTATTCCCTAGGCTACTGATCACAAAACTATTTATGACTATTACAAGCTACCAACATTGGGGGATTGTTATTCTGTGAACATGTGAACGGGAGTGTGAACAAGTGAACATGAGTAGGTGAATAGGATCGAATTTTTTGGGAATATTCTATTGACACGCAAAATATTGCATGACATGGAGGAATATTTTGCCACATGTCCAAGGATGAAAAATTAAAATGGATGGAAACAATGGATGAACAATAAAAATGGATAAAAACACAAACAAATGAAAGGATAAATGGATTAAAAAAAAAAGATGAACACAACATGTTCACAACTAAAAGTTATGTGTCAATCCAAACTCTACCTATTCATAACTGAAAGGTATGTGTCAATTGAAACATCACCTATTCATTTCCAAGAGGTATGTTCCCATTAGGAATTGAAACGCTACTACGAGCCCACACATTTTCTATATCATTGAACAACCTATTTTTTATTTGAATTCAATCTTTCAAACCTTTTATGTCTAGGAGCATTCTTGCTACTTGAAGGATAAAATGGGTGAAAAAAAAAACATATGAACAAAAAAATGAACAAAACATATTCACAACCAAGAGTTATGTGTCAATCTAAACTTTACTTATTCACAACCAAGAGGTATGTGTCAACCCGAACACCACATGTTCATCTCCAAGAAGTATGTTCCCATTAGGAATTAAGATAATATGAGACCTCACATTCTCTATACCATTTCAACCTATTTTTTATTTGAATTCAATCTTTTAAATCTTTTATGTTTAAGAACATTCTTATTACCTAAAGAATCAAACTTCATTTTTTACCCTTATCCACTAGAATTACCTAAGTCCATCTTTTCTTCAGTAACAACCCGTTTGCAATTTTTAAACATCTTTTTTACAATGGCAAAAAAATAAAATCATAGCAATGGTCACACCAAACACCTTGGAAACTATGATTGAAATACACCTTAATCTCAAAGATACTATATAGAATATGCAAAATGACAAAAACACCTTTGGAATATTTAAGAGATCCCACCCTACTAGACCCCTTCAAGTAATTGTTATAAATCAAAACATGGGGAACATAATGGAATTTTTTTTTTTGGACAAAACAAATGAATGGGCGACATGGTGATGGGCAAATGTGAAGATTGACAAAGAAAGTCTTACATTATTCAAACAAACTATAAACATTTTGAAAGAGGATATGGAAGACTACCACTAGGCAATGTTTGCACATGCCATGGATTTTTTCCAAGAACGGCCAAGTTTGAAAAAGTCAATTCTAAAACATTTTTTTATAAGCTTATTGAAGGATTTGTCAATGAAGGATTTGGTAACCCTTGGGAGCCTCCTATCAACAAAATTTATGGAACCTAGTATATGACTTTATGCAACTCCAAGTAGGCGAGCATGGGTGCCATAATATTTAAGGAATAAAGTATTAAAACAACTTGTGAATCGTTGAATGATAGGCACCAAACCACGAGATGTTTATGATAGTCAAAAAAAAAGATATTTCAACAATTGAAGCAAAAACCAACATCACAAACTTAATGGGTCATGATTTGGCAATAATAGTTGTGTGAAATATGCTTTTCATAAGTTCGTATGGAATAAACATAGATATCATTCATGTACTTGTGTTGTTTGAACATTAATATCATGTGCATTGTTTAGACATGAATGACATATGCCTATTCATATCATTTAAACACGGATGTTGTATGTCTATTTCTATTGTTTACACACAAAAATCGTACCCATGACTTTCGTGTTTAAATAATGCACGACATTCATGTTTAACCAATACGAATCTATGAAGTAACAAATTTTGCATGAATTTGGACCCATGAAGCTTGTAAATTTGTGATGAAAATGCCATTCTTGGTAGTAATTTGTGGTTCAATAAACTTTTTGATATGAATTAGGGCTAAAGTTGAACATAGGAGTTACTTATTGAAAAATCTTGAAATTTTATTGATTCTTGGAACTCCAAAGGATGCATATGATATAATACCCATTCAATCCTTGGAACTCCAAAAGACACATATATAGTATCTAATCAATCACTGAAACTCAATTGGAAGCCTATAAAAAATTCATATAATGATAGCATTGTCATTATAATTCTAATAAATTTTTAATTATATTTTTTCGTTCTCTATTGTTTGTTTTCATTTTCGATATCATCACTATCCACTTGCATTGATTATACCTCTTATACCACTTGCATTCCTATTACCTCAATAAAATATTTGTATCCTCCCACCCAATATTTTTAATTTGTGTTCTTAATTGTCATACTCAATATTAACATCTCACTTGGATTTCTTCCAAAAATGACAAATAGGTCATCAATTATTGGTGAGCTATCGCTAACAATTCAATACACAATTGAAAAGCATTGTCGCATTCAATTTTGGACACAATTTGTGAACACATAGAATGACCATGGTGAGTTCCTCAAGATGATAGTAGATTTGACCCTTTATGCAGATTATTAGAAATTAGGAAATGGGGCAACCTACAAAAAGACAAAGTGGATAACATAGATGAATGGTTTGTTTGGCAGTGGGAAAACAAAAAGAAAAAATAACAAGGTCCATTTATTACCGTGAACAAGCCAAGGTGAAACCCTTAATCAATAGCATAGGATATTAAAGAGTATCATTAGGCAATGTTTAGACACATGATGGAATTCTTGAAATAACGAGCAAGCCTTGAAAAGTCACTTCCACAACATTACTTTACTAGCCTTCTCAAAGATTTATCAAATGAAGACTCGGCTGCACTATGTGGATTATTAACAACATAAATTGGAAAACCCAAAAGAAAACTATATGCAACTCCAGGGAGGTGGGCTTGGGTCCCACAACACGAAATAAACAAAGTCCTCCAACTACTTGTGAATTAACAAATTATTGGATTGCCACCAAAACCAAAAGAACAATTGTTGGATAGTTGAAAAAAATGATGCCCAAACCCTTGATGATAAAAATAATGTTTATTCAATTGCATTATGTAGTACAAATAGTATCTGCAATGTTTATATGTAAAAATTTGATGTAATCAATGGAAATTTGATTGAAATAAAATGGATTCAATTGCAATTATGGATAAAAAATTGTTTTGTTAATAACAATTATATGAAAACTCAAGGGACATTTGTGATAATAAAAGCATAAAAAAATAAAACCTTGAATGTGTAGTGCAATTGAAAAATAAAATTTAGGTAATAATGAATGAAAAGTTTTGCGTATGCATATGCAATTGGTACTTCTCACATAAAAGAGAAAGTCAATGTGTTCAATGTAAAAAATCTAGCAAGATTTAGCAAGATCAATTTGTGATCTAAATAATGGCGTCAAATCTTGAAATGAACAATAGCGTTAAGTGGCACATTATGAAACATCATGCATTAAATTAGAGATGAAAAGAAACATCTGCTATGATTATTGAAATAAACAATCATTTATCAAATAATAAAACGTTAGTAATTGATTGCCATACATGTTACCATCCTGCACACTAAGAGGAATGTTAAAAAATGATAATTACAAAACAAACACAAACATCTTAAATAATTATATATAATGATAAAAAGGCATGGTGGAAACATAAATTTTCCATTGCAAGTGCAGGTTTGGAACTATGAGAATGGCTACTAGAATTCCAAGAGACTTGCATCTGTATTTAGTAGTGGATCGGACACAAATGAAAATGATAGATGCAAAATACAATGTTAAAATGGGATATTGGGCATTAAGAAATAACATGCAGAAATACAAAATCTTTGCCACATTGATACAAATGTTTGACCCAAATTTCATGAACAACTTCCAACAAGCTTTTGGGGATGATCCATGGCCAGTCAAATTGATAAATTGAAACTATAGGACCCATTCATTACACCAAACAAAATATCTATTGGGGATGAACAAAACATATCAATATTCATTAGTAGAAGTTGCATGCAAGAAATGGCCAGAGATTGAAAGTGATCTAAATGACAACAAATAGGAATTGCCAATTTAAAAATACGATGCAAACCAAAAAACATCAGTCGAACAAAAAGAAATAACCCCAATAGAGTAAAAAGAAGGAACCCCAATGGAGGAGGAAGGGGAGCTAACAACACCATCGTAATCAACATCAAAAAAAGGAAAAGACATAGAAGGCACAAATAAAAAATATTGTGGGTCAAACAGCCAAGTCACTATCGAATTATGACATCAAGAAAAATGCAAATCACCATCATATGTTCATGATCGCAAACACACGTACAAGTGAGGACTCTTAGAAAAACTATAAATACCCCATTTTTTGTAAGAATTTTTTATGCACCCCCAAACTCCTTGAAAGACTCCAATGCGAATTTGAAAATGAAAATAACAAAAGAAAAAGGAATTGGGGTATGCTCCTTAGTTCACAACACTTTGGGGTAGGAGGGGCATGTTAGAACTTTGGGATGGGGACTAGGATGAGTGACAAGTGGGTCAATTATTCATATGGACCTACATAAACCAAACAACAAATTGGTTTGTGCATAGTTGGAGCATTTTTGGTGTACGAACGAGCCACGAGCATAGACGAACTCACAAAATTCACCACAGCCCGGACTTGGGGGGAAAGCCACCACCTTCCCTCTTATAACATTTTTTATGACTAGCCACAGGGGTTGCACTCAAATGTCTTTTTTTTTGGGACTCCCAAGTTAAGAGTCCTAAAATTCTTGAAATTGGGACTCCCGCCACTTTAGATGCCTATAGCTTTTATATTGTAAACTTTTGATTGAATTGAGGTCTATAGAAAAGTTATAAGCCTCTTCAATAACTTTCCAATGATATGTGGCATGACCCTTGCATGCACGTAACTCAAGGAATTCTCAACTTTTAATGGTCGGAAATCAAATTGACACTTTGATTTTTTGCCCTTCTTTTGGCCATAAAGTGTGTGTAAGTACTAATTTGGATCATGCGAACCCATTTTAAGTATCTACATCTCATGGACTTTTCAATGGTATAAAAAACTTTTTAATCCAATGAATTTTGACCGTTCAAATCACTTTTTGAAGATCTGGGTATCCCTCAAAACTCCAATTCCCAAAGTGGAAGCCCACTTGGGAGTGCGTGGGTTCATTCCCTCACATTCTCCCACACTCCCGGGAGTGTGAATGTGACTATTGGGTTACACTCTCAACCTTCACCTTTCCATGCCCCTTGCATTGGTCACAAGCCCAAGGTTAGGGTCATGACAATTTGGAATGTCTCGCAAATAACACATGCCATTGTTAAGAAGAAGAAGATAGAATCCACAAAACTTGTTGTGCAGTATTGATTCATTATAGTAGTGGATATAATCAACAAATAACATAACAAAAAAAAAATGTTGAGAAAAATGTCAAAAGAAACCAACACTGAAAAATTCTTTACTCCATGAAAAAGCCTTTAAAAAGTGATGATAATAGGCACGCTAGTGATAGTGAAAATAACAAAGCAACTTTGTCAAAATATAGGCATTTAAACATAATCGATGAATTGACGGAACAATTTGTAGACAATTTCAATATTCTTGCCTCCAAAGAAAAGAAAGGTCGAAAATGCAAAGCACTGCACAAGGAAGTGTTCTTGAAAATAATGTACTCTTAATTATTTTAAGGGACAAGGAAGCAATGGATGCATTATCTTTTAGTGAAGAAAACGAGGATGAGATGTCAGTCATCATAGAAAAGGACAACTATGAGTTTAAAGACACACAAACGATGTACTAAATTTGTCCATATTCAACTTTATCAAACATTGACATCTAAGAATTCTAATCTAGAGCAACAATGAATTGACATTATAATCATGCAAGTTTTAGATAACTTCATAGTAGATTTATCCATTACATGGTGCACTATCCATTTATACGATAATCCATACTTCTTTCTGATGTTCGTGTTCACCTTCATATGGATTATTATTAGAGAAAATGGAAGGGATATAAAAATTTGGGATTTCCTTCCACCTACATATGTTCAACTAATTTTGATTATCATATATATGAAAATTTCCATCTTTTTCCATTAAAATAGATTTGAAGTCATCAACAATGTAATGCGTATGAAATTTGTGATATGTGTCCACAAAAATCATTTTGAATTCATCTACAATGTGAAAATTGTGATTTGCCTACAAAAAAATGATTATGAACTCATATGCAAGGTCATGAATATGTTAAATTTGGGATCTACTGTAAGATAGTTAAAAATCTAAAGTCATAATAGATAAACTAAAACTTGAATATGAAATTTAAAATTAGTTATAAGATATTCAAATATTTTAAGCCATTAGTGATAAAATATAAATTTGATATGGAATTTGTGATTTGCTGCTAGCATAACAATTTTGAACTTTATTCCAGTGTCAGATATATATATATATATATATGAAAGTTGTGAATTGCATTATGGGAAATAATGTAATAAATATATTCAAGAAATGCATCCATGCCAAGGGCCAACACTATATAATGTTGAGAAATGAAACATGGTTCCATAACTTAACAATGTTCAAAACCAATTTATATGCTACACATCATGGATCTATGATAAAAGTATAAAGGGATTTTGTGCAAATGATAATGGTAGATGTCTTGAAAAGTCAATAATAGTTTTCAAATTTGCAAACATTCTTACATTGCCATTTTGAATTTGAAGCCCGGTTAGTAAATTGCTTCTGTTGGATTAATATTTCAGTTGGATTCATGATATGTGCATAATTAATTTGTATTTTTTAGGATTTTTAACTTTAAAATAATAATTAATTAAATATTTGAGATGAAATGTGAAAACATTGCAATGATCAAATAAGTTGGAGAAAATGGAACAAATAATGAAGGCTTGAAGAAAAAGCCAAAGTTTTAAAAAACCTATTCTACAACTTTATCTCCAATGTAGCGTAAAACAAAGCTACTATATTTTAAAGACGTTTTGTTTATATAGGCGAAGATGGAATGGTGGAAAAATGATGAGCCATAGCCTCTAAATATTTTGGCAAGGAAAGACTCGATGGCGGGTTGGGGAAAAATTCTTCATGGGCAAAAATAAAATTGTCCAATGCTTTCAAGCAATTTTCTGCTTCAAGGATAACATCTCAATGAAAATTGCAATACAAAATGAAAGAAATGAAGAAGAATAAATAAAGAGATGAATTTGGACAAAGTTGAATGCAAAGATAATTGAAAAAGACTTGTGGAAGCATTGATGTCCACCATTAGACTTTTTGGAGGCAACAAGGTAGGGATGAGCAATTAGAAAGTGTCAAGGTGGATCTTGTGTTTAGCTTTAAAAGGCAAGCCACTATTCGACATCATCATAGTATCTTAAGTGGTCCAATTATGTAACACATCATCATCATGAATGCCTCCTTGCTACGTATCCCAAGGATCCCTTGAAAAAACAAAATTCTTATTCTCGTGCTCAAGCAGAAGGGCCTTGCTCATGAAAGTTTATGACAAATAATACAAGAGATATGTTAATATGGAACTCATGCGAACACTGGAAGCCATGGTGGAGTTCGAAAAATGTTTACATTTTTATTGAGGAATTCATGATTTATGTGATGCATATTGTTGACAATAACAAACTTCAAGTGAATTTTGAAGTTATAGTTCTCTAAGTAGGACTTGATGACTCTCAAAACCTAGAAGTCTCATCATAAAAAAGGAAGAAGGATCCATCCTTTGTAAGATACTTGTCCACAAAATCGAAAATGGAAACAACATAATTATCAACTCTTGCATTCCACTTGGGAATACTTGAAACATAATCTAATACATGCGAGATAGGAAAATTTCCTAGGTCTTCAGCAATGATGAGGTCCGCCCTGTCCTTTGGAGAGTCCTACCACAATTCAATATGATCCAGGTTATTGAATCCAATAGAAATAGGTAATTCAACGAGGAATTTTGTCTTTAATTAATATCACCTACTTCCATAAATTTTTTATATCTTGAAAGTCAAGAGGCCTCACATGAGTTAAAACTTTTGTCTTCACCAAGGAAGGCCATTAGATATTGAAAGCCTTGGTAACCACCCCCGTAGTTTTGTGGCTAGTAGTGAATGTTCGGGTTGGAGATGATTGAACATGAGATCTCCCCTTTGAAGTTTCGAGCGATTTATGTACAAGTCTTCTCCTCTTTCGCATGTGCAATGATGGCTCAACAACATGACCTCCTACTTTTGAAAGTTCCAAGAAAGTTTTCTTCCTAAACAACATGGTTAAGAGAACCATGGAATTTAAACAACTCAATATTTACATCTTGTTTAGGGTTCCCCATGTCATTGGAGTTTGCATGGCCCTTGGACTGTTTGAAACTTGGACATCCTTCTCCTTCTTTTTCTTCTTCTTCCTCTTATCAATATCCTCTTTCTAGTTTCCTTGAAAGGGTGTAAGCTTCCCTAAGAATCTTGAATCAAATTTCTCTCTTTTTTACCTCTTTGAGATAGGAATGCAATCCAAAGGACAATCAAGGTACCAACCACAATAAGGTAGATGAAGGGAACCCTAGTCTTTGACAAACTCCTTTTTGTACATAGTGTTGTTAGACTTTGGATCATACCAAATGCTAAAGAGTCCAGGCATTTCCTAAATGGCATTTGATAGATGTAGCACATGGAAAAAATACTTGCGAAATTCAATTGGTAAAGAATCACGCAAGAATTAGGCACATAGTGATTCTCGACATCAACTAATGAAAGCAAGCTTGGGAAATGTTCAATCAATGTTGATTGAACCCCGATTGAGATATATTGGATATTCTAAGGGTTAGTGAGACTCATAAAGGGCACCAATGGATTTCGATTGGCACCAATTGAGCCCCATTCAAAACATAATGAATTTGGTTAATTTATTTTAGTTGGCATCGACTGAGTCTTAGTAGAAGCGATTGGGTCCTTATTGAGACCTAAGTTGATGTCGATTGAATAAAATACAAGGATATTGCATAGTGTTATCCAAAGCAATAGAACACTAATAATTGTTATCAGGCATCATCGACTAAATCCTTATCAAATTTTATTGAATAAAAAAGAAGTTATTTATAACCATATATGGTTCCAAAAGCATTTGAGGTGGCAGATGAGAAGCACTGAACCCTACCACAAGCCTTAACAATGGAATGATTCAATGCAAATTATTGATGAGTTCATAAGATTTTTCACCTATAAAACACACACTTCAATGCTTCCTTTGCCCTAGTTTGAAGCTCCCACGTCTTTCCTCTTGTATTCCCACCCTTGACTTTGAACATGTAGAATGCCGATTCCCATAACTCAAGTCTCCACTTTTGAATACAATTTAAAAGAAATAGGACCTTCACTAATTAATCAATGGTGACATTGAAATCCCTTGTTGTGGAGTCAAACAACTTGATTGCCTCCACCTTTAGTTACAATATTCCATGAAGAAATTTATGATGTTAAAAGATGATTGGCATTCTAAAAACCATGTCGAGATCTATACATGGAAAACAATAATAAAACTTTAATTGAAAATCAAACTTGGTGCCAAAATGTGGTTATGTGAAGCCATTTATCAAAAATGGCATTTGGAAATCCCTACTTTGGAAATTTTTGAGCTTCCCTGAGAACTCCAAATTGATTCCACTACCTAAGCCAAAAAAATTTCTAATTTGTATTAACACATGCCAAAACTTACATCTGTAATTTTTCAATAAACATTCTGATTCTAGGTTCATATCATAATGGGTTTGAATTTCATGTAAAAACTTTGGGCCCAATGAAAGATCGCATACATGAAAGTGCTTGTGAAAAATGGTCATGTGCTCCTTGCAGACCATGTTCATAGCCTTGTTGCTCAAGGTTTCTAGCTAGTTAGGGTCTCTCAAAGTTGGGTCAACAACATCCACATAATAGAGTTGATGTGAAATATTAACTACCATGGCTAACTACCTTTAGAAAATTGAAATAGGATTAATGGTGTAAAACTAAACTCAACATTTCAAATATGGTATTGAATATGGAATAACAAAATGAAATTGTCTCACCTTGCACATGTAGTTTTTAAAAACTTCATGTCTAAGGTCGTACCAAGTCTTTTGTGTCTTGCCCTTGCACTTTTTGAATTGATCATTTGGAATGACCTCTTTAAATTGTTACAAAGGTATCATTCCAATACTTTCGATCCTAAAAAACTCATGGACCAAAGATGGTTTGACATGGTCAATTTAATGGACCTGCATTGCCACAGTGACAACAAAAGTCAGTGTTATATTGGAATCTTCAATGTTAGGATTAGATTGAAATATAAAAATAGAAGAAGCTTACTTGTTAAGCTTCGTCATTGTTGTGAATAGGTCCACTAGGTCATTCTTACTATCAAGGACAAAATTGTCCATGCATATGTGCCAATCCACATTTAATGGATGCACCTTCTATATATATGAGAACCAAGCTTGAAGTCTATGGTCCCCATCCCAAACATGGAACATTTTTCTAAACAACGACTTGAGAAATGGGTCTCCCTGCAAAAATTTTTCAAATCTATCATTCTTTTCCTTCTAGAAAGGACCCCACAATGATTCAACAATTGAAATAACAATCTTTTCACCCTGCCAATTTATGGGGGAAACAAAGAAGACCTTCTCCCCCTACCTATAACCCATTTGAAAGGCATGCTCCATTTTTAGCACATCAATTTTGAAAACAAGCATGACAATGGGCATGGCAGTGAACTTGCACAATGGAATGTTCATTCGGGACTTCCGCTTGGGATAGATCTTGAATTTCTCTAGGACTGCATTTGTGTTCAATTTGTTCTTGCTTTGAATCCTTTATATTACATTCTCACATGATGTTGCAATTGATTCTAAAAGCAATTCATGAAATGGAATAATCAAATCTTCAATGATAGTTGATGTCTTGTAACTCCTCTATTAAAAATCGGATGATTATGTAATATTCACCAATAGGTTGAAGGCATATGTAAACTAAAGCAAATTGACCCATTGTAATGCAAATGTGTAAAAGAACCTAGCCATATAAAAAGGGATGTGTTTCCATTGTCAGTCAACGCCAATTGACTATTGTTGAAACCTTATACATGAACCTTATACCTAAACAGGAAACACATAAACAAAATTGACCCAGTTTGATGTAAATTGGCATCAATAAATACCTAATGGAAAATAGTAGTGTTTCAATCGTTAATCGTCAATGACTGGTTATTTATGAGACCTTCCTACTATACCTCCTTGATAGACAATAATGATTCTCATTTGGTTACAAATTGTCATCAAAAGCCACCTTTGTAGTGATGGAAGTCTTAGTCAATGTTGATTAACGTTCCATGCACACTCTAACCACATTTCCTAGAGATATTTAGTCATCAAATTTGGTTAAGGTGATACCAACATAGGGAAATTACCTTTGGTTGGCATCAACCGAAAACAAATTGTCATACTAAAATGCATTTTGCAAGCACAATGAATAAATTAAACTTGGATTGAAGGTTTAAGACCTGCCTCTTGTTGAGTTGTGAATGATGAAACCCCAACTATGGGTGATGTATCCATAACAAAGAGGTGCTTCAAATTGACTTAGAGAATGGAAGCATTATAGACAACACAAATTATTTTTAGATAACTCTAAATTAAACATTAACAATTGAATCAGAAAAGTGATTTCAAATGCTTAAAAAATATCAATGCTTGGAGAGACTTACTTCTCCGTAATCTAGAATTCATGTGGTCAAATCCAAATCCTTCTCCTTGTTTACTATTTTGTAATCAAACTACCACAAATGGTGAGTTACTTAGAATTGGTTTTTCCATGTCATAGCCAAAATGAAAATCTCAATATCTATATTTTAAGGTGTAAGTGAAAATTTTGTTGGTTGTATAAATATAAATCACAAGTTCTACAAGAAAAAAATTAATGGTTGTACAAAATAAATCACTAATTGTGTAAGAAAAAAAAGTTCATTATATAATTCGTTGGTTTTCATAAAGACAAATTGCTAGCAAAATAAACTTGAAGTAAATCATTTACACACATAACGATTAACCAAGATTGAAATGTGTATATCTTCCAACATCAAGTTGGCATTCGACATTTCTAAACTTTATGCACCACGTTAAAAGGTGTCAAGAGAAATCTAGAACCCTAAATCTTGGAACCCTAAAACCCTAAGTCCTATAAGTTTAAATCGTAAATCCTCTAACCCTAACCCTAATTGCTATATTTTGTAACCCTAATGTTAAATCATCTAAAAAAAATCCCCCTAGATGTCGATTTCATTAGTTCACAAAAGTTCCATGGATTTTTGAGATTTCAATCCATGTTTTGCTTGGACCTCACAGTTAGTGCCAATTAACCACCCACGACGGTGTGGTTGTAATAAAGCTTTGTAAAGCACCCAGAGGTTGACCCCTTGACATTCACGTGTTTCTCTTAGTGCATTTGAGAACCTAAAAAAAAAAACTTGAATTTGGAAGAAATTGCAGGATCAGAGCTAAGGATCTTTAAACTTTGACATGCAGTTTATAGAACACATAAGTTCAGTTCAGTGCCTTTGCTTCGTGAGCTTGGATTCACAAATCTCAAACCTCATATTTCATTATGGAAGCTTTCAATTGGAGCCAACTAAACATCCCATAGGTGTGTTGGTCTTGTGCGCTTGATGAACACTTAACGATGGCTTGAAATTTGAAGTTGTCTAATTTGTCCAAAACCAAACTTAAAGAAACCTTCTTCCTAAATGAAATCAACACTTTCCCATGTTGCAAGGACGTCTCATGAGCTTTGAGGTGCACTATGTACAATTCAATAGTTTGAATGACCACATTTCCTTTACAAGTTCAAATCCCTTGGTTCATCTTATAAGTTTTTAGTTGACATTGACTAAGCGCCCTTGAAGTTTTTTTGGTCTGTGAAATTTCTTGAGCACCCAGAAATGGTTTGAGATCTAACATGTTTTGAAAGAACAACCCATAAAAAGACCTATTCAAACCCAATTTATTGGAGAAAACTACTACTTAGTACTATTCCAATTAGCTTCATTAAGCTTTTCAGTGTTTTATGTAACATTAAAGAGTTTCAGTAAGTGTTCAAAAGCTTTGAACAATAATCTTACTCAAACACATTTGGAGTTCATGTGTTGCCATCAAACAACCATTGTGCAACATTCATCCAAAAATTCCTCCAAACTCTAGAAAACAAATTGGTTTTTTTAATGTCAAAATTGAACTTAAAATCAAAAATGAAAATGGGATAGTAACTTACCTCTTGGGTTGTGTTGGTCTGAGTTGGAGATGGTTCTACTTGAAAATTTGAAACAAGCAAATTTGTGAATCTTTATAACCTTGAAAGAGTGTCTTGCAAGTCTAAAACACCTTGGAAAACATTCATTTCTAATGAAAAAAATGGTTACTTTAAACTTACCTCCTCCTCTATCACTTCCTGATGCTACGGCTGAAGGCTTCTCTTCCTTGATTCTACCATTTGTTTTTTAAAAAAAAGTTATTTTGAATTCATCGACATAAAAGATGTCCTTCTCCTTCTCTTAGGTTTCGACCCCACTATTGTGGGTTCTTCTTTCAACATTTGCAAACTCTTATATGATTTAAAGCTAGTTATATTTCAACAACTTATATTTATACTACCACTTGTTACCATTCAAATTTGATGACCTATCATTATTGTGCACTATGAATGGTTGGAGTTTTCCAAGAAACCATGATAGTTTTTTGATGCAGTTCCAACCCTTCTATTCATGCTAACCAATTTGTTACTAATTCTGTTACTTTTTAAAGTTCAACAAAATATTGTTTTCAACATTAGCCGTTTTTAATGTATGTGCATACTAATTTGTAATTGTTAGGTGGTTGTTGGAATGTAAATTGGCATGAAATCAATTATCAACCCTACTAGTGCTCTTGTTAGTATTTTTTGCCATGTTACACACTTTGTGGCTTGATAACTATAAAATAATGGCAATCATGGTTAGCCCAATAGTGTTGTAATGTTTATAAGATTAAGCAAACATGTTCTTAATTTTTTTAAATTTAATTATATAACTGAACATTAATAATATTTAAGAATTTGTCTTTGGGTGGGTTATGATTCTTGCTGTGATATCAAATTTTTTTTTTGCTACACACATGTCCATGTAGTGCTTATTTTATGGAATTGTTTTTATCATTTGTTTTTGTTCCATGACTTATTTGATCTGCAAAAAGAATACCATTAATATTGACAAGTTTTCATAGAAAATAAATAGATTGTATGACACACAACTTTTTTAAGGCTTGCACCAATATTTTCTTAGGTTCAAATTTACTAACATTTGAGGTCTAAAAATTGGGACTTCCTAGATGGAGTCATTGTTTACAAATGGTGGGAAAATTAAGGATGTCATTAGACATGATGCATATAATGGGATTTTTCATAAGTTTCATGTTTTTTGTTTGCATTCTACCATTTTGAGAATATTTATTTAATTCATGTGAAAATTGGACATAATAATTTGGCCATGAGCATAAAATTATTTTTGGCCTAACTATGTGCTCGTGTATACTATCATATTGTTTAGATTGGGTTTCTTTTAACTACACCAAATTTTTTTTTTGGCTCAATAGTTTGCAATAATTGTTAATTTATATTTTTTGTATTCAAGCCTTGTGTTATTGCCTTCTTTGTGTTTCTTTTCTGTTCCTCACAATACCCTTGGATTTTCTTTCCCCTTGGCCATGGGGCTTCTATCTCAGCTAATGTTAATTATTCTTTATGACAAGTTGATTCAATTTCATCCTAGAGTAAATCAAAATGCTTTGGGACCATTTCAATGCTTTCACCAATGGGATTGCACGATTCAAATGGAACGTGTTCTTGGGACAATCGTATAATGTGGCCATCATTTGGTTTGTGTTAATGAACGCCTATCGCCATCTCTTTGGTTCTTTAATTAGCCCCACTGTATCAAGTTCTTTGAAACAAGGTGTCATAATGTTTTTTTTTTTTGACCATTCCTATTATTGTTCCAATCATAGTTCTCACCATGTATTTGCAATTGGGAATTTATCATTAGGAGTATCACAAGACGGATTATCCAATAATTTAAAGATTTTGTGCTAATATTAATTAGTTATTTAATTAGTACTAATAAAATTTTGGCTAAGTAATCAATAATCATTTAGTATAAATGATTAATTATTTTATTAAATAATTTAATATTTTATTATAAATAATAAAATAATATACTATTAATATACTATTTAAATTATTAGTATTGTTTATTCAATATACTAATTAATTAGATATAATATTTTCAATTTAGTAGTTAATGTAATAATTTAAATAGGTTATGTTACTATTAGTTACTACTTAATTAGTAGGTGGTAATAAATAGTAGGTAGGTTGGTAAGTGGGTAAGTAATTACCATAGTACCTTTACCATTTCGGTAATAGATTGTTGAATAATTAATGAAAATTAAAATATTAACTTTCGCATTTGGTTTTTTAGTTCTGAAATTTTCAACATGTAATGGTTATGTAAATATAAATCAAATTTTCTTAACATTATGGAATAGCCTTGTGTATCTAGACTACTATAGTTAAAAGATAATGTCTTTACAAGTTGGTGGTTTAAACATGATAGTGGAAATTTCAACTTTATTAAAATTTTGGCACAAATATTAAAATTTTAAAAAGTTCAACAAAACAAAACAAAAATTATGCTGAAATGGTAAAGGTATTATGCTATTTAATGCTTAGTTGATCAATGAGTTTTAATTAGTTAGTTAATTAGTAAATTACCTATTAAATATATAGTTTACAAACTTGAAAAAGAAGACAAAAGATATGGCATAAACTTTTTAGTTGCAATTTAGTTTCAACTTAGTTGCAAACTAGGTTGCAATTAATAAATTTATCCCATATGTTTTGTTTTCCATTTCCATATTGTAAAAGTATATGAGAACAATGTTTTTTATTACATTTTTATATTAAAACCGTGTGTAATTTGAGATGAGCCAATGAAAGAGGCTTAACTTTAAAAGCTAAATCTAAAATAAAATAAAAATATTTACATATTTACTTCCTAGTTTACCTACCTATATACCTACCTAGTCCTACCTACCTTCTTTCCTACCTATTCACCTACTTAAATATTGATTTAAATGTATTTTGGCCAAAACTCAATTAACATGCCACATGGCAAATTTTTATTGCGCCATGTGGAATGATCTAACATCATCCAAAATATATTATTAAGATCCAATATGTAATCTAAAAACATAATTTTAAAAAATATTATGTTACCACATGGCACTTTGTAATGGGTTATAATAGTTTTGTAAATAATGGTGAATAGTTGCAAACTTTATAAGAATGATCAAAAAACGAAGGTGTATATGTTGACCATATACATCATCCATGTGGAATGTAATGACATTATGTTAAGTCATCATTTGCAACTAGATGTTGCATGCAATTTCACTTATGCAACTAATGGAATTTTAGTTGTACATGTTGCTTGTAATTTATTTTTAATTGCAAATTACAATACCAAATTGAGACTTTTCTTCTAGTGACAATATTCAATACCATCATGTGCATAAGAATGTTATGAAAATGAAATGCAAAAAACCTATGGAGAAAGAGACCTATAGTATTTCAAGCAAAGGGGAGAAAGTAATTTTAAGGAATTGATTGTCTTTGCTCCCTTTTTCCCAACATTAGTTTGTGAAAGTGCTACCACATTAAGGTTAAATACAAACCCTTATTAGGAAAGCAAATTGGGGAACACAAGATGGTTGACAATAATCTTGTGGACTCCTTACTTTGATTATTTATATGAAGGGGGAACAACTTCAACAAACATTATAAAATGTAAATTAACCTCAAAAAGAAGGTGGCATTTGTTGTTATTGTTAGTTTTGTTTGGGATGTTAAAAGTATTGTTCACGCGTTCCCTAAGTTTGTTGCTTAATAATGCCAAGGAAATTGCACCAACATTAGTGACATGTTTCCCAAATACCATGGGCACACACCACATATCCATCTTGTTAAACCAACTACACAACATCCAGCCCCACCTTTGTTGAAGCTCCATCAAGGGGAAAAATAAAAAAGGTCACACAACAAGAGCATACCAAAGTGGAAAAAAACATGGATCAATGTTTCCTCTAGTTTAGAAGACCTATTGTAAATGTAGTGGATGTTTTTGATTTGACAAGAAGAAAAAATGACATATCACACTCCAAAAAAAAACCCTTTCCTAAAGCTTGATGAGGATCTTAGAATAACTTAGTAGAAATTTGGCCGAAGCTCAATGAGGGTATTTGGAAAATTAGGTGGCTAAGGTTGTAGGTTTCATAGATGAAACATTTTACATGAATACCAAGAACCACAATAGTGGTTAGATTTGGTGTGATGTCATATTTTCTTTTTGTCAAATCAAAATTTGGGTAGTCTCATTTCATAATGTTATCATTGATTATTCTTGGGGAGGAGTCAATGACAAGGGACAATATGGACACATACTTGGGACCTTTATTAAAGGAGCTACAACTTTTATGGCATGAAGGGGTTCAAATTTGTGATGCAACCAATTACAATGGGGCCTTTCGGTTCACTTTAAGATCAATCTTAAAGTGGTGCATGCATGATTTTCTTGCATTTGGCATCATGGTTGGTTGTGTCACAAAAGGTAAACATGCATGCCTTAGGTGTGGTCCACAAATTTCATTTCAATGATCCAATGCCATCTCAAAAAATGTGTATTGCAATTGTCGTCGATGGTTGTTTATATGAATCATCAATTTCAAAATAATGCAATTGCATTTGATGGTACCTATGAGATTCATATGGCATCACCCCAAATGAAAGCATATGATATATTTCAATGGGGCTTTAGATGAAGAAAATATTTTTGCAAGAAAGAGGGCATCTTCACATAAATGGCCTAGTCATGGTATATGGCATCAAACATGTTCCATCATTTTTCAAAATTGAATATTGGAAGGTATGTTACATTGATCACAACCTATATAGGTTAGTGCATTTAAAGGGGCTTTGTTAAAATGCATGCATAAAACAATTTTGCACCACATATGAAACTAGGTGTTGTCAAACCTAATTCCCAAATGTTTGAAGGTTGTCGAATTGCTTTTCATTTTCAAAGGTGAATCAACATTGTGCAAACCTTTACCTACATCTCAAATTCCTTTACTTTGTGTGGAGAAGTTTCATGATGATTAAAATTTTATTTGGATTTGAATGATTTGCAACTCTTATCATAATGTATGACTATAATTCTTGATTAGATTAGGGTGGCCATCTTCTTACAGAACTAGTTGCAACAATAAAGTCTTTCATCGTCCACTTTCCATTTGGTGGGGTTTTTTGTACTATATTTTTCCCCAAAAGGAATTTGATAATGCATAATCTAGTAGAACCATGAGTTGATGCAAGTTTATTTTCAATTAAACAATCCCCATTTGGGGTGTTTTGTTCTATTTTTCCTTATGCACTAGGTTTTTTTTCATTAAATAATCTTTGTTGGGGGTATTTAGTTCCCATTGTCCAAGTTTTTTACTTCGTGCATGGTGGGTGTGGACATGTTATAAGAGTTGGTTGCCAAATTTGAAGCTTGGTTGTAATGGTATGGACATGAGTGGTGTGCACCCACTAGAAGAAAAACATGTATTTTCGACTACTCTTTGTGACTAAATTTTAGTCGCAAGAGACATTTTGCAACTAAAATCCTTTTAGTCGCCTAAGACAAGTCGCATGTGAAAACTAGTCGCAAATGACAAAGAGTATAAAGTCAACAAATACATTTCATCCTTT